>WNEZ01013651.1_pt1 | contig 10971 bp, 11 predicted proteins | sample 5400521 | NCBI WGS metagenome assembly WNEZ01 (sample SAMN13153339, study PRJNA577476) | soil metagenome | isolation source: 120 cm saprolite under Douglas fir tree site 2 hole 1 replicate 1 | place: USA:California | collected 2015-04-18
AACTTAAATAGACGATCAGTCACCAGGACAACAAGAATACGCTTAAAATACGCTCGAACCCTGCGTGTTATCTCATACATTTCGCCTTTGGATAGAAGCGCCTACTCCAATAGTCCTAGCGGCTCTTCCACGAACTCTGCCAGTGCAGCTAGAAATTGTGCTCCCCTCGCACCGTCTACCACACGGTGATCGCATGATAGGCTGAGTACCAACATGGGTTGTACTGAGGGCTGTCCCCTTACTGGTACGACTCGCTCAGCTATACGCCCCACGGCCAGAATAGCAGCTTGAGGTTGGTTAATAATAGCATTGAAAGCATCAACCCCATACATGCCAAGGTTGCTGATAGTAAAGGTGCCGCCCTGGATATCCTGCGGTCGCAGCTTCCCAGCCTGGGCTTTAATAACCAGGTCGTTGCGTATCCGTGCAATGTCTTGCACAGCGAGCGTATTAGCCCGGTGGATAACCGGCACAACCAGCCCCTCCTCGACAGCAACTGCTAGCCCGACATTTATTTCGTCATTCCTGGTGATCGAACCTGCATGCCAGCTAGCATTGAGTCGCGGATGTTCGAGCAGCGCTGCTGCCACGACTTTCACAAGCAAATCGGTATATGTTACTTTTACTGGTAACCGTTTCTGGATTAGCTCGCGCCAGGCAATCAGGCGGCTCGCGTTGACCTCCCGAACAAGATAGAAATGCGGCACGCTGGTCCAGCTTTGGGTTGTGCGCTCGGCCATGATGCGCCAGGTGTGGCTTACAGCCGACTCTTTCTGCGTCTCAACAGAAGCTGGCGTTGCTTCTGCTGCCTGTATTGGCACTGGCTGCGCCTCTACAGCCAGCACATCCGCAACCAGTACCGCTCCACCTGGTCCACTCCCCCGCATTGCCGTGAGGTCCTTCCCCTGCTCTGCTGCCAGCCTGCGTGCCTTGGGTGAAGCTGGTAACAAGCGCGCATGACTTGCAGTAGTGGGCGCTGTCATTTGCTGGTTCTGAATATGTGCCAGTACATCCGCCTTCTGAATGCGCCTTCCCTCCGGCTTGATAGATGCCAGCTCCAGGTCGTGCTCGGCCGCGATGCGCGCAGCTAAAGGACTGGCTGTAACACCGGGGAGATGCTCTCCAGCTTGTGGCGTCATGTGTCCATCCGTAGAGCTATCCCTCTGGATAGATCCCCCCTGAGCTAGAGTATCCTCCTGCGATAGTTCTCCAGGGGCCTTAATAGATGCAATCACCTGTCCTACCGGTATCCCGACTCCGACTCTGCCGGTCACATTGGCCAGAATTCCTGAGGCGGGTGCCTCAATTTCCACTGTGGCCTTGTCGGTCTCGATCTCTGCCAGGGGCTCGCCCTTTGCAACCTCCTCGCCCTCCTCTTTGAGCCACCGCACTATTATCCCTGTTTCCTGCGCTATACCTAGCGCGGGTAAGATGACCTGTGTTGCCATCAAGAGCCTCCTGTAGCGGGTGTATGAATTGGTTGTAGGCAAGCAACCAACCGTAGGGGCCGATTGTGTAGATGAACGAAATCATCCGGACAGCCGTAGGGCCCGATTTATCGCGGCCACCGCCGATGTATCGGCCAATGGCGGACTGTTCCGCTATCCGGATTAGTTGGTTCATCTGCATTATCGCGCCCACCGCCGATGTATCGGCCTTCGTTTGCTCGATGACCATGGCGCCACTGGCCGATACATCGGCGGTGGGCGCGGTAAACCGGCCCCTACATCTGCTTTAGCTAAGCCTGTACCAGGGTCTCCTGGCCTTTTATGCTTGTAGCCGTGGATTCGGGCTGGTTGCCATTGGCATGCTTGTTCAGTTGGGATTGTGTTTCACGCGTAGCAGGCAGTGGGCCATTGGCAGTATAGTAGCGCACACCTGCTACCAGCAGATCCTCGGCTGGGAAGCGCGTGATGACCTCGCAGCCATCTTTGGTAACGACAAGCTGCTCTTCGATGCGCGCCGCCGACCAGCCATCGCTTGCCGGCCAGAAAGTCTCCAGGGCGAAGACCATACCCTCTTCGATCACTTCTGGATGATCGAGCGAGACCAGGCGGCTGAAGATTGGTTTCTCCCAAATGGAGAGTCCCACGCCATGACCGTATTGTAGAGCGAATGCAGCCTCTTCGTTCGGGAACCCAAACTCCTCCGCCTTTGGCCAGAGCTTGACGATGTCAGCAGTGGTCACTCCTGGCTTGATGCCGTCAATAGCTATATCCAGTATGTAACGACAGTACTTGTAAGCGTCCACCATGGCCTGTGAAGCGCTGCCGACAGCGAAGGTGCGGTAGTAGCAGGTACGATACCCACTATAGCTGTGCAAGATGTCGAAATACGCGGGATCGCCTGGACGCAAAGCCCTGTCGCTGAAGACATGCGGGTGGGGACTGCACCGCTCACCTGAAATGGCGTTTACACCCTCCACGTGCTCTGAACCCATGTCATACAAGACTTTGCTCACCAACCCAACACATTCGTTCTCGCGAACTCCAGGCTTCATGAAGCGATAAAGTTCGTCATAGGCTGCGTCCACCATCATGCAGGCCGAGTTGAGCAAGGTAATCTCATCCTGCGTTTTGATTATGCGGGCCTGTTGCATCAACTGCTGACCATCCACTACTTTGATGCCCTCTGCCTGGAGAGCGAACAGCACCGGTAATTCAATAGCATCCACTCCTAGAGGCTCGTTGAGTAACCCACGCTCTTCCAGTTCGACGCGTATCTTGCGTGCCACGTCTTCAGCCCGGCCGGCTTCCGGTAACATTGCGCCGCGCAGGGTAGAGATGCCTGCACGGGAACGTTCGCCTAGCCATGGACAATAAAGTTGGTGATGCCGCGCTGCTGAACCAAAGTCCCACATTATCGGCTCAGCATCTTGTGGCAGGAGCGTGAAACGCGCGAGTTTGTCCATTGCCCATGTGCCGATATGGGTTGCGGTAATGTAGCGCACGTTGCTCATATCGAAACATAGCAACGCGCCCATGGCAGATTCTTTCAGCAACTTTTTAATGCGTGCCAGCCGCTCGTTGCGCAGCCGTTCGAAGTTTACACGCTCTTCCCAGTCTACACCCATCAGGCCGTATGTTTTGATAGCCATTGTCCTGCTCCTTAGAAGGTAGGGTCAAGCCCTACGAACTCTTTTAACTACGTCCGCATAACGTCTTAGCCATCTCCGCTACAGTCGTAGCAGTAGGAACGGTTTGGTCTTCCAGTACAGGCGAAAAAGGTATAGGTACGTCCATAGCCCCCATGCGTTTGACAGGGGCATCCAGGTAGTAGAAGGCGCCATCGGCGATTACCGAGGCGATCTCAGCCGTAACGCCATAGCGTTCGTAACCTTCGTCTATCACAATGGCCCGGCTGGTCTTCTTTGCAGACTCAATCAGTGTTTCTTTGTCGAGGGGAAATGTGGTACGTGGATCGATGACCTCGGCGCTAATGCCCAATTTTTCCAGAATCTCCGCCGCCGCCAGGGCAACCTGTACCATGCTGCTCGTTGCTACGAGGGAAATATCACTGCCAGGGCGTTTGATATCGGCGACTCCGAAAGGAATGGTATACTCACCCTCTGGCACAAGACCTTTGAGTTGGTACATCATCTTATCCTCAAAGAAAACCACCGGATTATCATCGCGGATAGCCGTTTTGAGCAAGCCCTTGGCATCGTAGGGTGTCGAGGGCAATGCCACCTTTAAGCCAGGTATATGGCTTACCCACGCGTGCAGGCTCTGACTATGTTGCGCGGCAGAGCGGCGCGTGGCTCCCAGAGTTGTACGCACAACCAGGGGTACCTTGAGCTTACCACCTGACATGTAGTGGACCTTCGCGGCCTGGTTCACGATTTGATCCATCGCCAGTCCGATGAAATCACCAAACATGATGTCCACCACTGGACGCATGCCGGTCATTGCTCCTCCCACACCCAATCCAGTAATGCCCGCCTCTGAGATCGGTGAGTCTATTACCCGCGCTGTCCCAAATTCCTCGACCAGTCCAGACAGCACTTTGAAAACCGTCCCGGCTTCAGCCACGTCTTCACCGATGACGAACACACGCGGGTCGCGACGCATTTCTTCAGCCAGGGCCTCGCGAATGGCCTGGGCAAGCGTGATCTCCCGCATCTGCTGGTCCTTCCCCGGCCCGGAGCTGCCTTGACTCGATGTTGTACTAAGCATAGACATCTTGAAACACCTCACTTGGGTCCGGGAATGGCGCGTCAAGCGCGAATTGAACTCCTGCCTCAACTTCGGCACGCACGCGTTGTTCTAGCTGTTCGAAGGTCTGTGTATCGGCCATGCGCTGCTCGATCAGCCACGTGCTGAGTAGCTTCAGTGGATCGCCCTGGGTCATCCACTGTTGTTCTTCTTCCTTAGAGCGGTAATATGACCGTTGAATGTCACCTACATGGTGGCCATGGTAACGGTACGTATTGCATAACAAGAAAGCTGGACCTTCACCCCTGCGCGCCCGCTCTACTAACCGCTGGGCGGTAGCATAAACGATCTGCACATCCTGCCCGTCCACTTCTTCTGTATGAATACCAAAGGCTTTAGACCTGCCGCTCATCTCGCCCGCCGTCGTCTCCGAAAAGTGGGTGTATTCATTATAGAGGTTATTCTCGCAGACGTAGATCACCGGCAACTTCCACAGCGAAGCCATATTCATGGCCTCGTAGAGCACTCCCTGACCAAGCGCCCCATCGCCGAAGAAACAAACCGTTACCTGGTCACTGCCGCGCATTTTGCTCGACATGGCAGCTCCGGTAGCAATGGCGGTGCTACCTCCAACGATGGCGTTAGCGCCCAGGTTGCCAGTATCCTGGTCCGCGATATGCATAGAGCCACCCTTGCCTCGACAGTAACCTGCCTCCTTGCCGAGCAGTTCGGCAAACATCCTGTCGATTGAAGCTCCCTTTGCCAGGCAGTGTCCATGGCCACGATGCGTGCTTGTGATATAGTCATCGCGCCGTAAGGACTCACACACTCCCACTGCCACGGCCTCTTCACCTATGTACAGGTGAGCAAGGCCCGGCATCTTGGCGCTGGTATACAACTGATTGACATGCTCTTCAAAGATGCGTATTTTGAGCATCTGCTCGTACATGTGCAACCATCTCTCACGTTCACCTGCTGGTGGCTGTGTGCCCGCCAGAGTTGAGGTCTTCTCCTCCAGGGATGTATCCCCGCGTGACCTCACGCTCCCCACATTCTCTGCGGAATTGGATGTTTCAGGATGCAACACTCTTATTCTCCATCATGATGCGACTCTCATAAAAGCATGTAACCTACGATAACTGACTCTACAAATCCAGGCCGGACATTTTTGCCAGCACCTTGTACACAATAGCGAAATCTTCCTTCGCCAAACCCATGGCGCGAGCGGAAGTGAGAAACTCATTGCTAACCGCAACTGTCGTTAGCGGCACATCGAGTTCCCTGCCCATCTCCAGCGCCAGGAGCATATCTTTCTGCATCATATCCACATTAAACCAGGCTTCGTCTGGTGGTTGGAGTATGAATGGGGTGCGATACTTCAGCGAAGGAGAAGCAATAACACTGTTTAGCATGACTTCGAGCGCGGTTTCGAGAGGTACTCCCCCTTTTACAGCTAATAGCAACCCTTCGTAAAAAGCCGTAATTTGTACTTGCAAGTTAAGGTTGATTGCGATCTTCATTAAGACGGCCTGGCCGTTCTTGCCCACATAGTTCACCTTTGGTCCTATGTCCAGCAAAATAGGTTTGACCTGCTCAAAGATTGCTTGTTCACCACCAACCATGAGGGATAAATTGCCCTGTTCCAGGGTAATCACGCTGCCAGACACCGGGGCATCGAGCATACGCGCACCTTTTGCGGCCACCTGGGTAGCCAGCCTCCGGGAAGCGTTAGGGCTGACGGTGCTCATATCGATATAAATTTTGCCTTCTCCCAAACCGGCCAGTACGCCATCAGGACCACCTAGTACCTCGTGCAAAGCGTTTGTGTTTGTTACCATAGTAAAGGTTACATCAGCTGCTTCGGCGACCGCCCGTGGTGTATCTCTCCAACGCATTCCAGCGTCCAACAGCCACTGCGCTTTCGATTTCGTGCGATTGTAGCCGGTCACAGTGTGACCGGCGTCCAGGAGCCGTTTGGTAACGCGACCGCCCATGGCTCCCAGCCCAACAAAACCAAGATTGGTCATAGACAACCTCCGCAAGGAAACTACTCAATCTTTCGATGTAGTTGCAGTTTTCACATCTTCGCGAACTTGCTGCAGGTGGGCACGCATAGCTTTCCGAGCTGACTTAGCATCGCGACGAACGACAGCGTCAAGAATGTGTTTATGATGAAATTGACCTCGCTCGGGACCTCCGCTCACAGAAAAAATCTGTTTGCGCTGCTCGCTGAGCAGGTCAACAATCGAGTCTACAAGTGTGAGGATAAGTGCGTTCTGTGTCCCTTTTGCCAGAGCGCGGTGAAAATCGTTGTCAGCCGCAATATAAGCATCAGCCTCATTCAGGTTGGCGTCCATTAGCTTCACTGCCTCGCACATAGCAACAATCTCTTCATCCGTCGCCCGTGCAGCGGCCAGTGCAGCAATCTCCGGTTCGATGATCTCCCGTAACTCGACCAGGCTAGTTGAACTGCCCGCCTGTCCAACCCTCATCATCAAGCCCAGTGAGTGGCGCATAGCTTCTGAAGTACCGTCGATAACAATCGTACCCCGGCCAGGTCGCATGTCAACCAGTCCCCTCTGCGCCAGCGTCTTCATAGCCTCGCGCACGGCTGTTCGGCTGGCGTGGAACTGCTCGCTCAACTCGCGCTCGGTTGGCAAACGATCTCCACTGCGAAGCTCACCGCTCAAAATACGCTTCTCTATTTGCTCCGCGATTTGCTCGAAAACTTTGTTCGACTGTATAGGTGTATATATGTTATCCATATATGAAGCTCAAGGATCAATTGGTATGATGATATGATAAATGGACCGCGGTTCAAAGATAACATGATTGTTGCCCATTGTCAAGCTTTGGAGAGATGCTGAAATCACTGAAGTGGCCTGGGGAAGAGCCCTAATCCTGCAGCCGCATTACCGCCTCAAGTTGCCCGCTAACGGCTATTTGCGGTGCACCAGGGCCAACCGCTTTGCCAATTGACTGCTCTATCGATTGAATGGTAGGCGTATTGCAAACATTCCCCGGTTGTTGATGCGTCATCGTACATAGAGCCGCTGTCAGGTAGTTGGTGGTGCCGAGGATATCTTTCGACACCGTTGAGTTCGGATCAGCCAGGTCATTAGCAATATCTTGCCACTGGAGGGCTGCCAGCACTGGAAGAATCTGTATAGGGCGGAGCATCATAGGTATTCAAGAGATTCTGTTGAGCTGTGGTGGGAGTTTGTAGGGGGGGATAGTTGCCAGAGGAATCCTGAACGTTTCCCTGGGTTTCGACCGGCACGAAATCGATGTACGAACTGGTATAGACAGGACCGCTATATAGAGCGGAATAGAAGGTGAAGGTTGGGGTGCTAGGATAGACATCTGTGCTCGAAGAGGTTGTCTGGTAGAGCTTACTAAAGGTGCCAAAGCGACTGAGCGCTACCACCATCGACCAGCGCTCTGCTGCACAATAAGGACAATACTCTGCACCGACATAAAGGAACTCCGGCTTGCCGGTTGGTCCGGTTAACAGCGGTGGTGATCCATTCACAGCTTTGAGTGGATTTTTTACTCCACCAGTGCCCACGGCAGCCAATACGTTCGGATCAACCCGGGTAACTGCATTGAACACCTGCGGGTTGGCCAGTGTTGGCGCATTTGTGCTTCCAGATGACTGAACACGGGAGATGATCACGAATGCCACGATGATGACAGCGATCAGTGCCACTATGCCACCTGTCCACAGCCATTGCGTCCGGCTCGATTTGCGCTGCGCTGCCCCTCTGCTACGTGCCTGTGCTTGCGTTACTGGAGTTCGATTATTCTGACTGCTGGCGAGTCGTTGCTGCCTCTGTTGCCTCTGCTTTTCACGTCGCTGCGCCGCTGACGGATCTTTCTGTTTTGGTTTTGCCATATGTTCATGTCCTCGTTACTTACGTGAGATTAGTGCAATTTATGATTATTTCCTTGTCATTCAAGTGAGATCAAGTGTAATTGTAACATAGCCCGTCATCCTCTTGCCTTTACAATTTTTAGCGCTCAACAGGCTAACAAAGAAATTTCTGACATCTATTCATAAAGGCAAATGGGAGGAGAGAGTGCACAGAGTTGCGCACTCTCCTCACGATGTGTGAAAACCGTTTTTAAGAAATGCTAGCAAACGTTGTCAAGCGATAGCAAATATGGTATACTTTTCCCATGAAGTTGAGCCAATATGCGAAACAACAGGGAATTAGTTACAGCACGGCGCTTCGCTGGTGGCATCAGGGCGTGATCCGTGGCTATCAGGCCCCGTCGGGCACGATCATTGTCGAAGCCGAGGCAAAACCACACACGCGAGAAGATCGAGTCGCGATCTACGCTCGTGTCTCTTCCGCCGAGCATCGTGAGAATCTGGAACGCCAGGTCGAGCGGCTTGTCCAGTATTGTACAGTGAGAGGCTATCAGGTGACACTGATTGTGAAAGATATTGCCTCCGGGGTCAACGATAGCCGCCCGAAATTGTTGGGGCTGCTCAAAGACCAGCAGACCACCCGGATCGTCGTCGAACACAAAGACCGCTTGACCCGCTTCGGCTTCCGCTATCTGGAAACGCTGTTAGAATTACAAGGCAGAACCATTGAGGTGGTCAATGTGGCCGAAAACGATAAAGAGGATTTGATTGCCGATCTGGTAGCCATTGTCTACTCGTTTACTGCCCGGCTGTATGGACAACGTCGGGCAAAACGCAAAACGGAACGCATTGTCCAGGAATTGCAGGCAGAGGAGCAAGAAAAGGCATGAAGCTCGTTGAACAGCACGTGATCAAGCGGGGTGATCCCCGCTACCAACGTCTGGATGCCGCTGCTTTTGCATCGAAGAACCTCTGGAATGCAGCCAACTACCTCGTGCGCCAGTCCTTCATCTTCCAGGGGGTCTATCTGAACAACACGGCAGTCTTTCATCTGATCAAGGAGCATGAAGCCTATCAGGCCCTTCCTCGCAAGGTGAGCAATCAAGTCCTCATCCAAATGCACAAAGCCTGGCTTGGCTTCTTTGAAGCCATGGAAGAATGGCGCGAGCATCCCGAACGGTTCACCGGTCGCCCGAAACTGCCTGGGTACAAGCACAAAACCGAGGGGCGCAATCTGTTGGTCTACGAGAAAGGTGCCGTCTGGAAGCGGGAACTGGATCAGGGAGTGATTGCCGTGACCGAGCTCGGGGCACTCGTGCAGACCGCTCAGAACAGAGAGACTGTCTCCGAGGTACGCATTGTGCCCAAGGGCGATCATTACGTGATCGAGGTCGTATACCAGCAAGAGGCGAAACAGGCGAGCGTTGACCCTGCTCTGTTTGTCGCGGTAGACCTGGGGGTGAGTGTGCTGGCAGCTCTCACCTCCAACAAGCCTGGTTTCATCCCTCGATTGGTCAACGGCAAGCCGATCAAAAGCCGGAATCAGTATTACAATAAACAACGCGCCCGCTCTCAGAGTCGCCTTGCGCAACAGGACCGCTTTACGTCTCGTCAGCTTGATCGAATTACGACGAAGCGCAATCACCGGATCATGCATTACCTGCATACGGCTAGCCGTCGGATCATCGAGCTGTTGGTGAGCGAGGGCATCGGCCTGTTGATTATCGGCAAGAACCCGCTCTGGAAGCAGGAAGTTGAGATGGGCAAGCGCAACAATCAGAACTTTGTGCAGATCCCGCATGCCAGATTTATTGAGCTGCTTACCTACAAAGCAGAGTTGGTGGGCATCCGTGTGATACTCCCCGAGGAAAGCTATACCAGCCATGCGAGTTTCCTCGACCGCGATGAGATCCCGGTTTATGATCCTAAGCGGGCTGAGGAACCTCGCTTCAGTGGCAGGCGTGACGGGCGCTGGTATTATGCCAGCGGGAAGCGAATCATCCACTCCGATATCAATGGGTCCTACAATATCGGCAGAAAAGTAGTCCCGACAGCCTTTGACGGCCCAGGGATAGCGGTCCCGGCAGTTCGGCCCAGACGGCTTGCCGTCTAAACGGAGATGATGGCATCAGTTGACATCATTTTTCGATACTGTTAGAGTAGAAACACGGTTAGACCGGTGAACAGGAGAAAGTATACAATGGGTATGCAACCTGCAGATGCATATGATAGCCATCCCTCATTTCCTACACAACCTTTTCAGCAGACTTCGGACCGCGTTGGAGCCTTTTTGGTGGCACATTTTGGCCTCATCTTTACGGTGATCATCGGTTTGCTCTTGGCGGTCGCTTTTATAGATCCCATCTTGTCGTTTCTTGGGCTTGACGCGATTGCCAAACCGCTGTTTTATTCGATGCATCTGATCTGCGCGCAAATTCCTTCGCACTCGTTCTTTCTCTTTGGGCACCAGGTCTGCTTGTGTGAACGATGTTGCGCGATTTACGGTTCGATGTTTCTCAGCGGGCTTGCCTTTGTGCTCACCAAGAAGCGACTGCGAGGCATTCCCTGGTGGGGCTTGATCCTCTTGAGCGTACCGATGGCCTGGGATGGCTTGACCCAGATGTTTGGCCTGCGCGAGAGTACGTGGGAACTACGTCTCATCACCGGAGCGCTCTTCGGTTTCGCGCTAATCTGGTTTATGCTTCCTCTTTTACAGAAAACACTCGAGGCGGATGCGGCGTAAATTTCATACTTCTTTTGCGTCTTCTCACGAGTGTTCGTGATCGCACTGTGATGGCATATTGTGTCACCTGTTGTATACTTTAGGTGTGAAAATGCGGCGTCTCTACGAAATTGTATTGGAGGAAAGACATGGATATTCTCCTGATTGGGGCACCGGGAGCAGGGAAGGGCACACAGGCAGAGAAGCTTTCTCAACTCTTC
>WNEZ01007848.1_pt1 | contig 10970 bp, 10 predicted proteins | sample 5400521 | NCBI WGS metagenome assembly WNEZ01 (sample SAMN13153339, study PRJNA577476) | soil metagenome | isolation source: 120 cm saprolite under Douglas fir tree site 2 hole 1 replicate 1 | place: USA:California | collected 2015-04-18
CACCCTGGCAGAAGTACTGGAGCCGCCAGAATTGGGCGAAAAAGTCGCAAAGGCCGCCGCGAGCATCGTCGCCGCCTACGCTCACAGTTCATAGGGGCCGATCCGTCTAAATGTAGGGGCGACCCTTGCGGTCGCCCTGCATCGCTCGCCCTGCTTGCCCACACCCTGCTTGCGGTTGCTCAGGGCTGGGGCAAGCCCAGCCCCTACATATACACGGCGGTCGCCATCTGGGGAACGGTGTAGCCCTTAAAACGCCTTACAACACATCAAGCCACAGGTCCCCGAACGCCTGGTCGCGCATCGCGTGCAGGTCCCAACAGCCCGCGACAGGAAAATTGAAGAGTGTGCCCCATTCATCGCCAGTCCCACCTGCAGTGAGATGCACCAGCGGCCCCTGGAGTGGCAGCAGCCTTATCCCACGCGGCCCAAGCCCGAACACGTAAAAAGGACCCGAACCCGCCATATCCCAGATAATCTTCACATCATGTTTCGCCAGGATGGGCAAACCCGTCTTGGACTCGATCATCGCCCCCACCGAAACATTGGTGCCTATTCCCTGCACACCAGGCCCAAGCGCCGCGTTTATACAGCGATTAGAGTCTGCCGGTAATCCAGCCGGCGTGCCCGGCGCCTGCGTAGTCTCTACCTGCGTGGGCCTGTGCGTCACGAGCAGCGAGGAATGAGACGAACCGGCGGAGCACGCCGCCAGCAAAAACACGAGCAGGAAGCAGCAAACCGGCCACAGCCGGCCAGAAATATTTCCGGGCGCTATCATAAACAAACACCTCTAAAATTCCTTAATTTTCACTTGTGCCACTATACCAGACCTCTACTATTGTCACAAGTCCATAGCAATTCACTTATTTAAAAGAATGCCCTTGAATAACGCGATAAAATATCATAAACTTGTGTTCGTGAGAGACGTCGAGTGTTGTTGTTTCGAGTATGTGGATTATGTTTCCACCGACCAGCAATATGTGCCATAGACGTCCCCGTGGAGGCATAACCACAGTGAGAATCTACGTAGGCAGTCTGCCTTATCGAGCGACCGAACAGGACCTAGCAGACCTCTTCGGACAAATTGGCCAGGTTCTTTCGGCAACCGTAATCATCGACCGCGACACCGGCCGCAGCAAAGGCTTCGGCTTCGTCGAGATGAGCAACGACCAGGAAGCCCGTACCGCCATCGAGCAGCTCAACGGCACCACCTTTGGCGACCGCACCATCGTCGTCAACGAAGCCCGTGAGCGGCGCGAACAGCAATACGGAGGAGGTGGCAGCGGCGGCGGCAACCGCTTCCAGAACAGGGGACGTCGCCCAGGCGGCGGGGGCGGCGGTGGTGGTGGTGGCGGCGGTGGTCGAGACCGCTACCGCGACAGGGATTACTAAAAAATGTAGGGGCGACCACGTGCTCGATCAATCGGCACTCTACGCGGTCGCCCTGTCACTGTCGCCCTGTCACCCTTGATTTGCCAGGTAAAAATGTAGGGGCGACCCTCGCGGTCGCCCTGCTTTGTCGTCCTGCTCTGTCACTCTGCTGTCACCCTCGCGGTCGCCGACGCCATCCAGGGGGATGGTGTGCGGGGGACTGTGTGGCCCTGCTGACCAGGTCGCACCCACCGCTTGAACCTCGACGGTCAGCTAGCCTGTTACCGCCACCGTCGTAGCAGCCGCCGCTGCCTCTTCTTCCGCCACCTTCACCAGGTAAAACCCTAACAACACAAGCAGCGCAGTCTCCGGCAGCGAAAAAGCCATTGGCTCAACCTCGACGCGTTTTCCCCGCTTGAAGCGCAACAACGATGTGCCTTCATCGCTGAACCATCCCCATTCACCGCGCCAGAAGCTCACACTGGCCCACTTGAACCCGCGTCCATCCGCAAACGCCAGCGTACCCTTCCCGTTCATACCGCGCTTCATCGTTGCTATCGTCATCTCTTCGTCCGCCGGGCATACCACAATCTTCGCCTGGAAAAATCCTTCACGTTTAATCATCCATCGCTCATCTGCCGCCTCAGCCAGCGCCTGGGAGCTAAAAGCCTTCGGCCAGCGCAGCGTCGCAACCAGCTCGTCGCCGGCATAAAATTCGTATTCGCGTTTAAACACGCGCGGGTGTACCCACCGCAGTTCCTGGCCCATAAAATCACCCAAAGGCCTCATTGGTATCCTTCCCCTTTTCCGGAGTTGTTTGCAACTTCCATAATGCTTGTTATACTCACTTGCTTTCTCATAGTATTGCTTTCTGCTATAAATCATATAACATATAGCTATAACGTTTGTCAAGAGATCTTTGATATTGGTGGATCAGGATGCAGCCTGCTCGCTTCCATACCCATCCAGTTGCGTATCGGGAAAGAAATTGTACCAGATCATCCACAAAACTCGGCTGGCATGCGGATAAGCACGCAGTCGCTGTCCCTGCGCGGGGCCAGTGATCGCCTCACCTTTGATGTTCCACTGCGACTGGCTTTCGTCGTCCTGGAACAGGAAATCCGCGCCGGCAGGGACAAGGTGGAACGTCAGCACCGTTCCCTGGTGCGTTCGCTCAAAGACATCTCCAATGTCATGTACACTATCGTAGACCACGACGATTGGCAAGCCACCCACCACGTCATTGATCACCTGCTGACCACTCAAATACACAAAACTATAGGCCTTGTGCATCCCATTGCGCTCAACGCCAATCACTCTACTTTTCGGATGAAGTCGTGCATCAAAGCGTTTGATCGTTGGAAAGGCGATCCGTTCTGATTCCATACTCAGATGAGGCACCACGAGGGCAGTCAGCATGCGGGCGACAAGGTGGTCTACGAGTCCGCGCTGTGGGTTGTAGAACACGCGAACAGCCGGATAGAGGGTTCTGCATGCCGACCAGGGTACCATGCGTGTCGGGTATTCCGTGGGTGGCGTTCCCATCGCATTCCCGCTGAGCACCGCGCCATTGATCTGCTGGATCAGTAGCTTGCTGGTGTGATCATAGTACACCAGGTTGTTTTCCAGCTGCATGGTCACCGCCAGGTCCATCTCTTTGCCAGCGCTTTCAGCGCGAAAGGCCCTGCCCAGGTTACTCAACGCACAGTATGTCATTGTCACCGGCTCACCACCAATGCTATCGCGGACAATATGGGGGCGTGTGATCCATTTGACCGGGTACGCCCGCGCATCACCGTTCACTTCTAGCACCAGCACAAGATCTTCGGAGACAAGTTCAGCAGCGGCCTGTTCACTCGAAATCCAGGTGGGATGACGTTGTATCGCTGGGAACATTACCATTGGCACAGCAAAAAACGCGCCGAACGTGAGCACCAGCAGCAGCACACCTATGACGATCAGCACGACCAGGTTCGTCGGAGCGATCAAAACATGCACTATGATTGCAGACACATAGAGGAGCAAACTGAGTCCAATGAGCAGGTAGCGGGAGCGGAACACCACTTGCAACAACCAGCGGGGCGGTTTAAATACCATTTGGGGAAAATCACCGGTGGTCATGAAACCCACAAATACCGGTAGCAGCGAGAGCAAAGCAAGCGCCAGCGCCATAAGACCCTCCTTCACAAGAATGCTTTATAGAGCGTTTCCAGCTACAGGAATAGGCGATGCAGGTACAGGGAACAATCCATGTAGTTCGCGAAGATCCTACCTAACAGTGTAGCTGCTGTGTTTTCTGTTGTCAATGCCGCGTGAAATCCTGACAAAATCTTGCAAGCACGGAAGTTTGCTTTCCAGGGAACTGATACCTCCTCCCAAACGTCTTATCTAATGGAGCATCGTGTTCTGACACCCTTGATTTGCTAGGCAGAAATGTAGGGGCGACCCTTGCGGTCGCCCTGCTTGAGGACGCCGTCCGGGGGACGGTGTGGCCCTGCTGACCATGCCTCACCCATCACTTGATCTGTGTTAGTCCAATAGTACATTCTTCTTTAATGGTTTGTATAGCCCGCAAGGAGTCAGCCATGTCAATAAAGAAAAGTCTCTCTCTTCTGCCTGGCCTGCTGCTGCTGGGACTGCTGGTCGATCTCACCGCGTGCAGCCTGGCTTCAGGCCCCGCACCCGCGCCAGGCAATACTCCGCGCGGCACACCGGACAGCGTGAGCATCCTCATCGACCAGGCAGGTCCCACCCAGCAAAAGCCCGTCGTGACCCTGACCGGCTCCCGGTTGGTGCAGCAGCTCTATAAGACGATCTATACCCTGTCAATCATGCCCGCATACCGGGCCTGCACAGCAGAGCTCGGGCCACACTATACGCTGACGTTCCGCCAGGGAACCACAACGCTGGTGACCGCCATTGCCATGCGAGATGGCTGCCGCCCGGTCACGATCAAGGGCGAGGGCTATGATCGCCAGGCAACGGCGGCTTTCTGGACCCAACTGGATCAGGCCATCTACGCGGCGACTCCCCCGGCTAATGTGCAGTGGTTCGCCATCCAGCGCCTGCTCCCGGCAGGCCAGCCACCTCAAACCGCGCGCATTACAGCCGCCAGCACTACACAACGCTTGTATCATGCCATCCTGGCGCTCCCCCTGGCGGGCCAGGGTGATATCTACGCGGATAGTTCGCCCGCGTACCAGCTCGTCTTCCACGCGGCAGGCCAGGTGATTCCTTCCGTCATCAGCCAGAAACTCAGCCTCATCTCTCTTGAGGGACACTACCAGTCGCGCGGTGGAACCTATACTATGAACGAAGCATTCAAGCGCCTGCTGAAGGATATCCTGGCCGGAGCCACCTTCGCACCAGCGCGTCCCGATGCAGCCTTACTCACCGTCGACACGCAAAAGAGTCCTGGCCAGCAGGGCGGGATTGCCGATGCAGCGCTCTTACAGCAGCTCTACAAGAAAGTCCTCACCCTGCAACCGGCCCAGGCGCCGTCCAACTGCCCTTCAGGACAGGATAAAGTGGCCGGGGTAGGGACGTTCTACGACGTGAACTTCACACAATGGGACCTGCCTATCCTCCAGGTCAGCGTCTACGAAGGGAGTTGCCGGCTCATAGAGATCAATTCGACCAGTCAGTTCCTGCAAGGGGACAAGGAGTTCTGGGATCTCATCCACCGCGCTGTCGGCCAGCGCTAACCAGCATCTCACTTCAAGGAGTAGAAACCATGCCACTCGATCTTCATCTCCAGTCATTCCTGGAACAAGCAGGGCTTTTAGCTCAGCCAGGGAGCGCTCCAAGGGAGCCAATGCTACTGCTGGCTGAAGCACGCGCTAATGATGAGAAGGCTAAGCCATTTGTGGCTCTCGCCAGTGAACTGGAGCCGGTTGCGCACGTCGAAAATCGGGTGATTCCTGGCCCGGCGGGAGATATTCCGGTTCGCCTCTATACGCCGCAAGGCACAGGCCCGTTCCCGCTCCTGCTGTTCTTTCACGGTGGCGGGGTAGCGGGCAATCTGGACACCCACGAGATCATGTGCCGGTGTCTATGTCGTGAGGCAGGCTGCCTGGTGCTGTCTGTCGGATTCCGCCTGCCCCCCGAACACAAATTCCCCGCCGGGCTGGAAGATTGTTACGCCGCCACCCGCTGGATGGCCGCTCATGCCGCGCAGTTCCAGGGAGACCCCGCGCGCATCGCCGTGGGTGGAGATAGTGGTGGTGGCAATCTTGCGGCCGCCATCGCGCTTATGATCCGTGATCGGGGCGGCCCCGCCCTGGCCTTCCAGTTGTTGCTCTGGCCTGTGACTGACTTCCGGCTCACAACATCTTCCTGGAAGGACTATGACGGGTATATGATGACCGGAGAGGAGTTTCTTATCTTCAGAGATTTCTACTTAGCCGGTGAGGAGGAGCAATCGCATCCCTATGCCGCCCCCTTGCTCGCTCCCGATCTGCATGGCTTGCCACCGGCGTTGATCATCACTGCCGAGTGTGACCCGCTGCGCGATGGAGGGGAGCAGTATGGGCAGCGGCTCCTGGAGGTGGGCGTCCCCGCCACCGTTTCCCGCTATGATGGTATGACCCACGGCTTCATGCACCTGAGAACTGTAGTGCCCACCCAGTCCAACCAGGCATTCGCCGAAGCCAGTCACGCCCTACAAACAGCGTTCACTTCTGCAGACAACAAAAGATAGCCCGGTGCATCAGCTATCTTCTGGTGAAAGGTGAGAAAACTGCAATGAACAACATAGATCTCCTCGACAAATTCACTGAGCGAGCCAGGAAAGTGTTGGATCTGGCTCAAGAAGAAGCCCAGCACTTCCAGCACAACGCCATCGGCACCGAGCATCTGCTGCTAGGTTTGATTCGCGAAGAAGAGAGCATTGCCGCTCACGTATTAGAATCGCTGGGCGTGATGCTGGAGCAGGTACGCAAGGTGGTTGAAGAGGCGAAAGGGCGTGGCAACGGCATGGTGCAGGGCGAGATCATGCTTTCAACACACGCGAACATGGCGATTGAAATGGCTATGAAAGAGGCCGAGCGCCAGTTTCTTCCTCCAGGCTCCACCGGCAAGTTGCTCGGATCGATTCATATGCCGGAGAGTGAAGCGGCGAAGATCCTGCAAGATGGGAAGCTGCCACCGGATTTGGAGTCGCAGGGCGTAACGCTAGAGCAGGTACGCAAGGCGCTTGAAGAGGCGAAAGGGCGTGGTGTGCAGATCCTGATCGACCAGGGATCACCGGCAAATACCCCCACTGAAGCGGCAGAACGTCGGCGTCATCCTTTCTTCCGTGTCGACACTGAGAATTTGTTGCTGGGGGTGCTTCGTGTGCCGGAGAGTACCGGGGCGAAGATCCTGCAAGGTCTGGGAGTGCCACCCATCAAGGATGTTGGGATGCTTGTGTCTCTGGAACATGGGACTCTGCCGATAACCTATCGGGAGTATTCCCAACGGTTCACGAAGCCTGCCAGGAAGGCATGGAGCCTGGCGCACGAAGAGTCACGTCGTCTCCAGGATAGCTATGTTGGTGCCGATCATCTGTTGTTAGGGTTGGTAGCTGAAGGCAGCGGCGTTGCAGCAACGGTGCTGGTTGAGATGGGGGTCGGGCTGGAGAAGATGCGCGAGCAAGTCAAGCCCGGGTATGAGGCTGGCGACTGGAGCGTGCCGGGTGACATCAAACTGCAACCGAGGTTGAAGGACATCATCGAGCTAGCCTCGAACGAAGCCCGGCGGCTCCACCACCCCTCCATTGGCACAGGGCATCTGCTGTTGGTTTTGGTGCGTGGGCGTGAAGATGCAGGGAATGGGGCATGGCTGCTGGAAAAGCTGGGCGTGGACATGGACAGCCTGCGGACAGCACTCCGGCGTGCGCTTACCGAGAGGGTGGGCATGTCCGAACAAGAGGCTGTGACTGATGAAATCAGTGAGCAAGGTATCTATGCTTCCAATGTTTCTATTGCCTCAATAGAGAGAGACTTACAGAGCCGGGAGCTCGATAAGACGATTCTGGCCGTCTATCCATTCACGATAGAAGCTCGGAGGGTGCTGGAGAATGCGCGGATCCAAGCCCGATACCATCAGGGTCTCGCCCAGGTAGGAGCAGAGCATCTGCTGCTGGGGTTAGCCTGGTTAACCTTTCGGCGTGATGGACTAGTGAGCAAGGTGCTCAAGGACGTGGGAATAGATTTTGCCAGGACGCAAGCAGCAGTTGAGAACAGACAAGGGCTGGGAGTGAAGACAGCATCGCTGGTTCTGGTCCACAGTGCGCTGTGCAGAGCATGCTTGTTGTTGGCTGCCGATGAGGCTGAGCACAGAGACGGTCAAGGGGCTCCCATCAAGAGCGAGCATCTGCTGCTCGGTTTGCTGCGCGAAGAGAAGGGGATCATTGCAGATCTGCTGGGCGATCTTGGGACGAGTGTGGAGACGCTACGCACAAAGATACTCGAGTCCATGAGGGACTCAAGCTCTGAAGATTAGTTCTTAGAAGTAGCCCGCGTCCCTTGCATACTTGATCGGCGCCTGGGGTAAGTATTTTTGCAACGACCTTTTGCGGGTAAAACCTTGAAAAGATGAAAAGAGCTCTACAGTCCTCCCCAATAGTATCTGTATGGCTCTTGTTCGCCAGAGATCGGCCCAGTCACGCTCCTGTTCAAAAGGACAGGACCACCCTGGCTATAGGGACAATATATTTCTGTCAGAAAGATGAGATACTCTCCCAGGAGAAGCAACAACGCTCGCTTCTCGTGACAAAAAGAAGTGTGAAAATGTCTCATATTGGGAAGTATAAGGTACAACATGAGTAAATTTATTGAAGCCGAGCTGGAGTATTTAAAGACGCAGCGGCTTGGACGACTGGCAACCGTGAACGCGCGTGGTGAGCCACAAGTCGCGGCGGTCGGCTTTCGCTACAACCCTGAGTTCGATACCATTGATATAGGTGGACGTGACATCGCCAATACACAGAAGTTTCGCAATATTGCTCGTAATGGCCTGGCGTCTTTTTTGGTAGACGATGTGCAGCCCCCGTGGAAGACGCGCAGCATCGAGATACGCGGGCACGCCCAGGCCCTTCTCGAAGGTGGGCAGTCCATTGCACCCTACGGAAGTCCCGCGTTGATACGCATCACCCCCAGGCGCATCATCTTCTGGGACGCGACCACCGATCCTCCTATAGGCTCAAAGCGCAACGTGTCATGAAAGCAAGTCACTCCATCCCTGCGGGAAAATTCGTTTCGGGGTAATCCGGCTCCTTTTTTCACACAACGCGGTGGATTGCAAGGCGTAGCCTGCGGGAAAATTCGTTTCCGGGGAAATCCGGTTCTCGTAGGGGCGGGGGTGGTGTTGGGTTGGGTGGGGGCCTTTAGGCCGCCCGCTCGTCCCTAGACAACCCGTAGGGGCGGGAGTGGTGTTGGGTTGGGTGGGGGCCTTTATGGCCGCCCGCGTAGCCCTTGTCCCAGGAATCCTACAAGAAAAGAGCATATACACCAATGTCAAAACGCATAATCCAGGCCATACGTGTGTACCAGTATGGAGGTCCCGAACAGCTCAAACTGGAGCAGATCCCCTGTCCAGAACCGCAGCCGGGTGAAGTGCTGGTACGTGTGCATGCCACAGCAGTCCTGCCGGTAGAATGGAAAATCCGCCAGGGAGCGTTCCGCGCCTTTCAACCGGCAGCGTTTCCCTACATCCCAGGCAGCGCTTTCTCTGGTATAGTCGAGGAGGTTGGCCCTGGGGTCACCACCTTCCGCTCAGGGCAGGCCGTCTTCGGTCGGAGCAGCCAGGGAACGTACGCCGAGTATACCACGGCTTCTGCAGAGGCCATCGCTCTCAAGCCGGAGTCGCTCGGTTTCGCTGAAGCGGCGACAATCTCAGGAGGCGCAACGACCGCCTGGGAGGCACTCTTTGACCGTGGAGGGCTGCAAGCCGGTCAGCGCGTCCTGATCCTGGGAGCTGCCGGTGGCGTTGGCTCGTTTGCCGTCCAGCTTGCCAGGTGGAAGGGAGCGCAGGTGATCGGGACCACCGGGACGGCCAATATGGACTTTGTGCGCTCCCTGGGCGCGGAAGTGGTAATTGATTACACCTCCACACGGGGAGGAACACTTATTTCCACAGCGGGGCAGCCATCGCAGGAGAAAGCGCGCGCGATTGGCATCCGCGCGCTGTTTTTCACTGGTTCCCGCCCCTCGAGCGAACGCTTGCAGGCCATCGCTCAATTGATCGACGAGGGACAGCTCAAAGTCACGCTGGGCAGGATCTTCCCCTTGCGCGAGGCAAGCCTCGCCCACGCATTGAGCCAGAGCGGCCATGGGCGCGGGCGCATCGTACTACACATCGCTGACTAATCACAGTTTCCGCGCTCACCACCTCTCCCAGTGCAGCACCGACTCCAGTGACGCTCTGGGAGCTGGCTTGAAGTCCGTCCCCAACGTATCGGCTACGGGGATGAGCGCAGCCTGAGTCACCTTCTCATGCGGAGCTGCTGCTCATGACGTGGTGCATAACGCTTTCATGACACCCCCTCCTTATACTTGTACGAGAGAGGGCGAGGCACCTCAGTTGGGGAATGGCTCCAAACTCTGCCGTCCAGGCCTTTGCGTGAGAAAATGCCCTCAAGACATTCTTAACAGCTCCTATTTAGTGAGAGGAGAAACCTATGGCTACGCATATCATAAGTACGAAGAGCACTATGACTCAAGAGGAGAAAGATTATCTTTGGCCTCCTTTGCCGTTAGAGGCATGGAAGAAGACATATGAGACGCTGCACATGTGGACGCAGGTAGTGGGGAAGGTGAAGTTGGAGTTGTGCCCGTTTCTCAACCAGTGGTGGGAAGTGGGTTTCTCGGTGACTGCACGGGGTTTGACGACGTCTCTCATCCCTTCTCCTACGGGTGCCTTCCAGGTCACGTTTGATTTCATCAATCACAATCTTTCTCTATTTACCAGCGATGGAAAGAGGAAAAATCTGGCGCTGATGCCGCGTTCGGTTGCTGACTTTTATCAGCATTTCATGACGGCGCTGAACGCGCTGGGCATCGAGGTTAAGATCAACACGACGCCCAGTGAGGTGGAGAATCCTATTCCTTTTGAGCAGGATCATACCCATAATTCATATGATCCCGAATACGTCAATCGTTGGTGGCGCATCCTGGTACAGGTCGATAAGGTGTTCCAGCACTATCGCTCCTATTTTATAGGCAAGAGTAGTCCTGTTCTCTTCTATTGGGGTACGTTCGACCTGGCAGAATCGCGCTATTCAGAGAAGCGTGTTACCCCTCCACCGGGGGCTGATCGCATCATGCGTCTGTCCGAGACCCAGGAGGTGATCGAATCCGGGTTCTGGCCGGGCAGTGGGAAAGTGCGGGCACCCGCGTTCTTCTCCTACACTATCCCAACCCGGCCGGGTTGGAAAATGCCTTGATTCATCCCAACGCGGCCCATTACACTACAGACCTGGGTGAGTTCATCTTGCTCTACGAGGATGTTCGCCAGGCAACTTCACCGGAGCAGACGCTGCTGGAATTCTTCCAGAGCACCTATGAAGCCAGCGCCACCCTGGCCCATTGGAATCGCCAGGAGCTTGAACAGCAGCCTCCAAA
>WNEZ01005642.1_pt1 | contig 10969 bp, 9 predicted proteins | sample 5400521 | NCBI WGS metagenome assembly WNEZ01 (sample SAMN13153339, study PRJNA577476) | soil metagenome | isolation source: 120 cm saprolite under Douglas fir tree site 2 hole 1 replicate 1 | place: USA:California | collected 2015-04-18
GTCCGCGGACGAACTCTGATCATCAATCTTCCAGGGAGTCCGAAGGCTGTACGCGAGTGGTTAGACGTGATTCTCCCCGTCCTGGCGCACGCGGTGGAATTGTTGCAGGAGCGCCCGCGTCGGTGGGGAGAGCCCCATCGACTCAATGAGTAGAGGAGGTCCGCTGACACAATGCAGGGACGCAGGCGATGAGACAGGCAAATCGGTGCTTTGTGTGTGGTCCGGACAATCCCATCGGTCTCAAGCTGAAGTTTGCGCGGCAAGGGGAGGGGGTACGGGCAGAGTTTACCCCGTCGGAGTTGCACGCAGGCTACGAGGGGTTAGTGCACGGGGGCATCCTCGCCGCCCTCGTCGACGACGCGATCGCGAATATCTGGGCCACACGTGGGCGAGAGGCCGTGACAGCGAAAATCGAGGTCCGCTTCCGACGTGAAGCGAAACCCGGGCAGCTGCTGATCGTCACCGCCGAGCCTTCAGGGACGAAGGCCGGATTGCATACTGCCCGGGCGATCATTGCCCGGGCCGACGGCGTCGTGGTGGCCGACGGATCTGGTTTTGTCGCCGTCAAGGAGACGGCATGACGACGTGGCTACGGATCGCAGGGGGTGTTGTCGCGATCATGTCCGGCGTCGTGATCGTGACTCACCACATCGGGTACTTCCGCCACAGCCGGTCGGTGTCGTTCGGGGCCTTTCTGCAGACGGGAGGCTGGATCATCCTCGCCCTCGTGGCCGCGGCGGCTGCCGCTGGTGGAGTGGACAGGGCGAGAACGCAGAGCGTTGAGGTTGCGCAGGCCCTTGTGGGCGTGTTGCTGATCGGCCTCGGTGGCAAGTTGAAGTAAATGCCAGAGTCAGACCAGACGGTCGCGACGAATCGGCGGGCCCGGTTTGAGTATCACCTTGAGGAGATCTACGAAGCCGGGTTGGTCCTGACGGGCACCGAGGTGAAAGCACTGCGAGCAGGTCGGGCGAGCTTGGGGGACGCGTTCGCCCGCGTGGAGCGCGACGAGGTCTGGCTGTACCACATGCACATTCCGCCGTACGAGGGGGGCAACATCTTCAACCACGATCCGTTGCGCAAACGGAAGCTCCTCCTCCACCGGAGCCAGATTCGCCGTGTCCTCGGAAAGGTTCAGGAAAAGGGGTACACGCTCGTGCCACTGCGTTTGTATTTCAAGCACGGGGTGGCGAAAGTTGAACTGGCAGTAGCCCGGGGCAAGCGGCAGTATGACAAACGCGCCTCCATCCAGGAGCGGGAGGCGCGGCGGCGGATGGAGCGTGTGGTCCGTCGGCGGCGTTAGGTTAGGATCGATCAGCGGCGCCTGACTACCGAGGGCGTCGACCCCCGCGGGCGGCGTTGATCAGAAACGCCGCCAACGAAGCAACTCTCGCAGAAATCCCATTGCGCCAGACATCTTGCTCGGGCCAGCCCTGGGCGCGTGAGTTGCGTCGCCGTGCCCCAGCGCGGTGGTGAAGTTACCGTGAGGGAGTTTCCGCACTGTGGGACTCGCCCGCGATCGCCCCTAAGCGTGTGTCGTCGAATAGGAGAATGCGGTCTCGCTGCACAGCGACGAGGTGCAGGCGCCGCCACTCTGCGAGTATCCGGCTGATGGTATACGGCGTGGTATTGAGGAGTTCCGCCAACTCTTCCCCCGATAGTCCCATCTCAATGACGACCCCCTCTGGCGTACTGCGTCCGAGCGAGCCGGATAGTCGGTGGAGAAGTCGGGCGAGGCGCCGTTCGACGGGAGAGGTGGCCAGGTCCACGAGACGATCCGTTCCAGCGGCGATCTGCTTGGCCATGTAACGCACGACGTTGATGGAAACGTCAGGTCGGGCCGTGATTATCTTCAGGACGGTAGGGACATCCCACACAAGGGCCCGCGAATCTTCCAACGCCTGGGCGGAGGCGTGTCGAGGAATCTCGGCGAGCCCGCTAATGTGCCCGAATGGTTTAGGGGGGGTTACCAGGCGAAGGATGACACTTCGGCCATCTGAGTCCGACCGAACCATTTTGATCCGTCCGGATGTGAGCACAAACACTTCCGTTGATGGGTCGCCCTGTTGGAAGAAGAATCCGTCTTTGGGGGCACGACGCTCCTGTGCAGATGCCATGAGCGTTTGGAGATCCGCCTGGGAGACTTCTTGGAAGATCCCACTGAGGGTTAGGTAGACCTCGTCTCCTGCCACGATCTTCGCGTGCGTGCGGATTACACGCTGGAGGACTGTCGTGGGGAATCGCCCGCTCCGGTACGCGCAGACTACGGTCGCTTTGCCAAGACCGAGCGCGTCGTCGAGCAACGCTTCGTACTCGACGAGGATGCCGTCACGCCCATTCGTCTTAAGTGTCCACGTCATTTCTGCCACAAAACGCAGCCCGCTAAAGCCTCCGGATAACGGGTCCCGAATCTTCTCCCGCGTCAATTCCGACACGCGCATTGGGTCCAGGGGCAGCCGGGTGTACTCTGCGCCGTTCGTCAGGACCAAGGCGCCGCGCTCGGTCTCCCGGTTGACGTTGACTCCCCCGGCGGTGAGCGCGTCTGTTAATTCCTTGACCGAGAGATCATCAACCACATAGAGCCCACGCTCGCCTTTCGCTAATCCCTCTTTGATGAACGGGACCACAAAGCCCAACAGTTCCGCGGCATCACGGTAGATGACGATGATGTGGTCTCCGTCTGACGTCTCTGTAAACTTCGCGTGATACCGGGTGCCCATATCGATTCTCCTCAGGACCGCTGTCCGAGTACGCTTATCGTCCATCCATCTCCGAGGTCCTCTCCGGCCAAAAAAATCACGCCCCCGCAGGCCGCGGCGGCGTGTCCTCGACTCCTCAGGTTTTGGTTCATCGAGCCCCTCCCGCTAGATGAGGCTCCGTGCTCCCTTGCAAGTATAGCTGGGTGCTGGGGGGTTTTAGTCCGAGGGGCATCGGGTTCGACCGCCCTCGCGAGGGGCGTTCTCTCCTCGTGACCAGTGACCTGCGCGAGCTCTCAGTGCCCGACCTGCCCGCAGCAGGCGCGCTGTGCTCGCGTGTGAAATTTCGACCATATCCTTCGCCCGGCGTTCACGTCCCGCGGATATCGTGACAGTGACCGATCGCCTGGATCGGATCGAAGGAGCGGGTCAAAAGCGCAGAGCTTTTGTTTGACAGGCCGGTCCCAGCCGAAATGAGACGCGTTCGAAAATCAGATTTGCCAGACTTGTCACTGCAGCCATGCCAGGAAAGTCGAGTAATGGTCTCACTAGGCGCAATTCGGAAAAGCTCCGCCCCATGACAGGAGTTGGTATCCGCTCAGCGTACCTATCTCCAGTCCCCCGCAACCGATTGAGCATGGCCTTCACTTGGCGCGAAGAAGACGAATGGAGTTCAGGGGACCGACAGCCGCCTTCAGTTCATCGTGTCTGGGGCACGTACTCCCAGGTGTCGCGCGGAGGTGCTCCCTGGGATTCCCCGTTCGGCCTGCCCAGGTAAGCTGAGTCTCATGGCGCAGAACGAAACCCTCCAGGTCTTCCACGATCCTCGACAGAAACGGTGGCGACGTGTCAAGGTGATGGCGCTGCTGGCCGTCGTCGTCCCGTTGTTCGTCTTCAGCGTCCTGATCGTCACGGTTGCAAACGGGCCCACGATCGAACTCTCACCTACCTTACTCGCCCCGACACTCCTGTCGCGATTCCAGCGAATGGCGCGCTCGCTCCCGATCCCCCACGATCGCGCGGCGACGCAGGCGGACCGGACCGACATCATCACGCCCCGCCCGCTCGGGATGTCTGGAATGGCACCGGGTGTAACGGGGGAACGAATTGGCTTCTTTATCAACTGGGATCGAGCCAGTTTTGAGTCCCTGAGGAAAAATGTGTCGCAGCTGGACAAGCTGATTCCGGTATGGTTGCATGCGACCAAAGCCGACGGCACGATCGATATCGACGATGAGACAGTGCAGACGCGAGTCCTCGCCTACATCCATGAGAATCGACCCGGGTTGGCGATTGTACCGCTGGTGGACAATTTTAACGAGGAGACCCAGAGCTGGGAGAGCGCCGCGCTCGCCAGAATGCTTGCGGACCCGCATGCCCGGATCCGCGCGATCCAGAATTTGCTCGGCTTTGTCCGCTCTATTCAGGGCGCTGGTATCTGCCTCGATTTCGAAGGGCTGCCTCCGGACGATCCCAATCTCAGGCTCTTCCAGACCGAGCTGTATACGCGATTCCACTCGCTCGGCCTGGACGTGGTGCAGATGGTTCCCCTTGACGATGCGTCCGTCGATTATCGGTCGCTCGCAGAGCGGAGCGACTACCTCGTCCTCAGCGCATACGATGAACATGGGAGCGGCGATAAGCCCGGCTCATTAGCGGCACAGACGTGGTACGCTGACGCACTGCGGAGGCGCTTCGCCGAGTTGCCGCCTGCCAAGTACGTTGTCGCGATCGCCAACTACGGCTACGACTGGACGGGGCGGACAACACCAGCCGCGGAGCTGACCTTCCAAAGCGCCCTCGCGAAGGCGCGGGAATCCCAGGCCCACGTCATCTTTGATCCCCTGGTGCTCAACCCCACCTTCGAATACCACGATGCCCTTGGGCATTTTCACCGCGTCTGGTTTCTGGATGCAGTCACTGCGTTCAACCAGGTGATGGAAGGAGAACGCTATAGTCCCCGGGGGGTTGCGCTGTGGCGCCTGGGGTCTGAGGACCCGTCTATCTGGGCGCTCTTCCATCGCCTGCGGAGACCCGAGGGGGCGATCATCAGCGCCCTTGAGACAATCCCGTCCAGCTACGCTCTCGACTATGAGGGACAGGGCGAGGTTTTGAAGGTCACGGCGGGGCCGCATCCCGGGAGCCGCAGAATCACATACGATGCTCAAACTGGCCTCATCGCGGACGAAACCCTCGACACCTTCTCCTCCTCGTACGTCATCCGCCGATGGGGCGGTGAGAGCCCGGGGAAAATTGCCCTCACGTTCGATGATGGCCCGGATCCCCGGTGGACGCCGGCGATCCTCGATGTGCTCGACTTCTATCACGTCCCGGCGACCTTCTTCGTCATCGGCGCCAATGCCACTGCGAGCGAGGACCTGATTCGGCGCATCTACCGTGAAGGGCATGAGATCGGCAACCACACGTTCACCCACCCCAACATTGCCACGATCTCTGACCATCAGGTCGCCCTCGAAATCAGCGCCACTGAACGGTTGCTGGAGAGCGCGCTGGGGCGCAGGTCCATCCTCTTCCGTCCTCCCTACGCCGTAGATGCCGAGCCGGAGACTGCGGCGGAGCTGAGACCGCTCCTGCTGGTCAGCCGCCTCGGCTACTACCTCGTCCAGATGAATATCGATCCGAAGGACTGGCAGGTGCCGGGGGTCGAGGAAATTGTCAATGCGACCCTGGACCAAGCTCGCCACCATAAGGGCCAAGTCGTCGTGCTGCACGATGGTGGAGGCGATCGGTCGCAGACCCTGAAGGCATTGCCGCACATCATCGAAGGCTTGCGAGCCCAAGGCTTTGAACTCGTCACGGTCTCCGACCTGCTCGGTCTCACCCGCGAGGCCGTGATGCCGGCCATCAGCCCGACCGCGCGGACAATCGCATCGATCAACCGTGCGGGATTCGGTCTGATCCGTTGGCTGGGCAACGGCATGACGGCCCTGTTCCTCATGGGGCTGGTGCTCGGGACCACACGGCCCATGGTCATTGGCCTGCTGGCGATCATCCAGTGCCGAGCAAAGCGTCGACGCGGGTCCTCAGGGGCGCTCTCCTCGTTGCCATCGGTCAGCGCCGTCGTACCCGCCTATGATGAGGCGAAAGTGATTGCTCAGACGATTAAAGCGTTGCTCCGTTCGACGTATCCGAACGTCGATATCATTGTTGTCGACGACGGATCCACCGATGGCACCAGCCAACGCGCCGCAGACGTCGTTAGCGATCGGCGCGTTCGCGTCTTTGCAATTCCAAACGGGGGGAAGGGGCGAGCGTTAAACTACGGCATCAGCCAGAGCACCGCTGACATTGTCGTGACCTTTGACGCCGATACCCAGGTCCAACCCGACGCGATCGCTAACCTGGTCCGCCACTTTTCCGATCCCCGCGTCGGCGCGGTCGCCGGCAACGTTAAGGTCGGCAATCGGGCCAGCCTACTCGCCCGCTGGCAAGCGCTGGAATACATTACCATGCAGAATTTCGAGCGCCGGGCATTCGCCATACTCAACTGCATCACGGTCGTGCCCGGGGCCATCGGTGCGTGGCGGCGCGACGTAGTCCTGCAGGCGGGAGGATTCGCTCCCGAGACGATCGCAGAGGACGCCGACTTGACCCTGGCCATCCTCCGGATGGGCTACAGAATCGAGTACGAGGACACAGCGATCGGCTTCACGGAAGCCCCCGAGACCGTCGGCAGCCTTGTGAAGCAACGATTCCGGTGGATGTACGGCACCATGCAGGCCGTGTGGAAGCATCTCGACACGCTCTTTCGACGGCGCTACGGGGCACTCGGGGTCTTTGCTGTGCCGTACGTCCTCATTTTTCACATCTTCTTCTCGTTCATTGCCCCCGTGGTTGACCTGTTTGTGGTCCTGCGAGTCGCCATGCTCATCTGGCAGCGATACCAGCATCCCCTCATTGCGTCCAACGAAGCCCTGGTGCCCTTGCTCGCGTATTTTGCGCTGTTTCAGATGATCGAGTTCCTCTCGTCGCTTGTCGCCTTCCTGCTCGAGCCGAGGGAGCAGCGAGCCTTGCTCGTGTGGGTGTTCGTCCAGCGATTCTTTGCCCGGCAACTTCTCTATGTCGTTGGCTTCAAAACCTTGATGGCCGCGCTCAAGGGTAGGCTCGTCGGTTGGAACAAGTTCGAACGGAAGGCGAGCGTCCCAGTGAGCCGGTAGCATCAAACGGCAGAACCGTGCCGAGCGGCCTTGGCACGGCTGTCAGAACTCTCCCGCTGGCGCGGCCAGGTTCCTCACCGAGTGAATGTCGCCCAGGGTTTGCCCGACCCGCTCACGGTCGTGTCGTGCGACAACACGGTCCACCCCGCTCCACTCATGTCACGCATCCGCACAATCCGGTCGTTGCCCGCGTCTGCTACCAAGATGTGCCCTGCGGTGTCCACAACAACGTGGGTCGGGGTATCGAATTGCCCCGGCCCGTTGCCGTGGGCGCCGAACGTGGTCCAGTCCGTCCCATGCATGTCACTCATCCGCACGATCCGGTGATTGCCGGCGTCCGCCACGTAGATTCGCCCAGTTGAGTCCACGAAGATGCCAGCCGGGGTCTCAAACTGATTGATCCCGCTGCCTTGAGTGCCGAAGCCGATCCATCCTGCGCCCGTGACATCATTCACACGCACGATACGATGGTTGCAGGAATCCGGGATGTAGATGCGCCCACTGACATCGACGAAGACACTGGCCGGGCAACTGAGGTCAGTGACCCCCTCCGCCTCCAGCGTGGTCCAGCCCGCCCCGGTCAAGTCGTCCATGCGAACCAGGCGGCCGTTGTCGGCATCGGCCACGTAGATTCGCCCCCCCGAGTCCACGAAGAGGCCGGTCGGGCTGTCGAACTGCTTTGGTCCCTCACCCTGGGTACCGAGGACGACAAAGCCGGACCCAAGGGCGTCCATTCGCGCGACCCGGTGGTTGCCGGCATCGGCCACGTAGATCCGCCCGAGCCTGTCCACGAAGATGCTGGTGGGGGCGCTAAACTGATTCGCCCCATTGCCCTCGGAGCCAAATGCGGTCCAACCCGCCCCCTTCATGTCCCTGAACGAGACGAGGCGGCTGTTTCCGGAGTCCACCACGTAGATCCGCTCGGTTGCGTCCACGAACACTGCCGTAGGGGTGTTGAATTGGTTAGTCTCCTCCCCCTGGGTGCCAAACGCGGTCCAGCCTGCTCCGGTCATCCCATTCATCCGCACCAGACGATTGTTGTGGGAGTCCGCCACGTAGATCCGCTCTGCCGCATCCACGAACACACCCGTGGGATTGTCGAACTGATGATAGCCCTTTCCCCGGAGGCCGAAGGTGGTCCACCCGGCACCCGTCATGTCGTTGACGCGCACCACACGACTATTGCCGGAGTCTGCCACGTAGATGCGCCCCGCCGCATCGACGAAGATCCCCTTCGGATCCCGGAACTGGCGCGGCCCATCTCCCCGAGTCCCCAGCGCGGTCCAGCCGGCCCCCGTCATGTCGTTTACTCGAACGATCCGATTTCTGACGGCGTCGACGAAGTAAATGTGATTGGGCTCTCCGCCAGGTGAAGGCGCCTGCGCCCTGCTGCCACTGGCCAGCAGAAGAACTGCGACCAGCAGGGTGCCTAGCGTCGGTCCGCTGCGTGTGCGCATACCAACCTCCTTCGTCCCGGCAGATCGAGACGTTGTCAAAGGCGTGTCTGAGTTAGGGTGACCACCAATTGCCGGAGACAACGATCATCGAGAGCATCTTGATGGTATTGCCGTAGTAGTCGCTAGCATCGAGGGGCGTGCCCACCACGTAATGCCACAAGGCATTCAACCACCGTTGATTCTGTGCACCCACCATCGCCGAAACGGCAAAAGGCGCCACGAACGCCAAGGAGCTATCAGATGACATCCTCGCGCCGTGGAGATCATAGCCATCATGAATCAGGGCCGGGTTCTCGCCGGTCTCCCTGCGAATCCATGCATTGATGAGTTCCAGAGCCTGCAGCGCGCGGGGGTCTCCACTGACGACATAGTCGGTCGCCAGACGCCAGGGCACCCGGCATGCATTGTAGGAATATTGCCCGTCGCCGGTGCTCTCCAGGTAACCGGACCTCGCAGGCACAGGCGACGTGTTTGTGTTCTGGACAAAATCGGGCAGGAGCCCCGTCGTCGGGCTGAATTTAGTCTGCAGCGTCCGAGTCAGTTCGTAGCCTGCATCAACGACTCTCGTCCAGACGCTGTCGTGGCTGACAGTTTGGAACGCGCGGAAGTGATCCGGCATGAAATCCGATGACCGGGTTCCGTAATAATACGCAGGCGAGGACCGCGTGGCGAAGCCGCCCAGGAGGACCACAGACGTCGCCGGGTTGATTTCCTTGTCCCGGATTGCATCGATCACCCGGACCGCCTCTTGCAGATAGTTGATCGTTCCGTCGCTTCCCCACTGTCGATCGGCCAAGATGAGCGCGTAGGCGATGTCGAGATCCCCATCGGTTGCGGAATCCGTGCCTCCGGCGGGCAGATTGCCGCATCCTCGGACTTGGTTCCAGGCCATCAAGTGCGGTGACACACTGCTCGGGTGGTCTTTGAAGAAGCGGTAGAGACCATCAAAATACGTGCGGGCATTTGGGTCGAACCCAGCCATCAACGCCGTAATCATCATCCCGTAGCCGTGACCTTCAGAGGAGGAAATGCTCTCTTGGCCGATGCCCGCCGCATTCTCGCCCGCATTGGTGAAGACGTAATACCGGTCAGGTCCGCAGCCCTTCACCAGGTATCTTTCCTTCCAGGCTTTGTAGAACGCAGCGGTGTCTACATCTAACCGCAGACGAGGAACATCGGCGGGGTGAATGGTTCCCGGCGAGTACGCGAAGGTGTGTCCGCCAAATGGATACCGAGGGCCTCCACCGCTGAGCACATGTGCCCCAGTGCTTTGCAAGAAAAGCATGACAGCCATGACAACGAAGACCCGGGGGAGGGGAGATGCGCTTGGTGGAGACATTCGCGTCGCCCTGCAGCCTGTGGGCTAGAGAGTTCTTGCCCCCGAGATTATACGCTGGAGACCAGAGGTGCGCCACTCTAAGGGCAACCCGCGAATCCACGATAACGTTCCCTTGTCCCTGAGGTTCTCAAGCGGGAGCGCTACGCGACCGGTACAGGGACATACATAGCCCGAGGCAGGAGAGCAAAGATTCAAGAGGACCGGGACGCTCTCGCGCACCGTTACCGAATCGGGCACTCATTCATACCAGCGACCGTTATGGCGACCACCTGGGCCGCAGCAGAGCGATCTCGTTCCCCCGACCGTGCAAACACAATCCCGACCACGTGTCCCTCACCATCGAGAACGGGCGACCCGCTCGACCCTTCCAGCGCGAATCCACTCTCGATGTCAATGGCAAACGCTTGCTCCGACTGCGAGAGTTCGGATACTCGACCAGTCGCCGTGTAGAGTTTGGGGGGCCATCCGAGTGATGCGGACGCAAACCCCTTGATCGTAACATTTGTACCTACCAGCGGCGTTCGGTTTGTCAGCGTGAGGGCTGGGGGGAGATCGCTCCTCGAGTCTATCTTCATGGTCGCCACGTCGAAAGGCTCTACATCATCCGACTCACGGGATCCGCGCCATCGTGGATGGACGCAGGTGATGGTGGCAGGGCCAAGCCACGTATCGCGGCTTTTGGTTGAAGACGCACCGGCGAGATACCATTGGGTGTAGCCTTCAGGTACCTTCGCGCGGACCACATGGGCATTGGTGTAGAAGACGCCTCCGCCGACATGAAATGCGGTTCCAATGCGGTAGAATCCGGGTTTGTCGGGGTTCAGCACCACTGCTTCTCGGACAGCTTCATCCGACGCTTGCGCGAGTGCTATCGGGACCCAGGCAATAGCTAACACTAGGAGCACAGACAGCAAGAAACGCTTAATAGACAAGCTCGCCGCCGTACCATCTCTCAAGCACATAAGGCGTCTCACCCCGTTGCGTTTGCTCCTTTGGTGATCTAGTTGTGCCCTTCCGTTCGGGGGTGCAAGTCATGGAACGCGGGAGAACCGGCGACTGTCAGGAGAATCTAACCTGGTCGAGCATCGGCGGGCTGCCCCTGCGTGTCTGCCTTCCAGTCCTCACCGGGAGAGAGGACAATGGCAGGGTGGTGGTAGGAGAATCTTCAAAAGATAAACCCCGCATCTGTCGCGGGGTTTAGATGGTGGAGGCGGCGGGAATCGAACCCGCGTCCTAAGATTGCGAGAGCAAAGCGTCTACGCGTGTGTCTCAGGCTTTGAGTCTCGCGTCCAGAAGCTCCCC
>WNEZ01007633.1_pt1 | contig 10968 bp, 8 predicted proteins | sample 5400521 | NCBI WGS metagenome assembly WNEZ01 (sample SAMN13153339, study PRJNA577476) | soil metagenome | isolation source: 120 cm saprolite under Douglas fir tree site 2 hole 1 replicate 1 | place: USA:California | collected 2015-04-18
CATCGTAAGAAACGACCGGAACGTGCTGGGCACTGGCTTTCGCAACCACCGCAACCCCGGTGGCCGAGTCCAGGGGACTGATGACGATCACATTGGCGCCATTGGTCAACGCGGCTTCCGTCTGTGCCAGCTGCGTCGCAGATGATCCCTGGGCATTATTCGCGATGACCTGGATCGAGGGATCGAGGGCTTTGACCGCCTGGATGAACAGCGGCTTATCCTGCTTCTCGAATCTGTCGGCACAGGTAGAACAGGGCATCAGGAAAGCTATCTTGATGGTACTGGTAGTATTGGAAGAGCCACCATTGCTACTATTTGCACCACAGGCTGCGAAGACCAATGACAAAAATAGCGCTACGCTGAGTAAGAGAAAACGAAACTTCGTAGATACTTGCATCGTTATGCCTCACTTTCCTTTGTGAGAATCGCGCTCCAGGGCAGCATGGAGTCCAACCGCTCATCATTGCCGCAGGAGTATGCTTCGACTTTGCTACAAAACAGCATGCACTACGGGAAGTATGCAGGGGAACCCGGTATTCACGGCCTTTTCCGCTTGAAGCCTCCTTTCTGCTTGATCGGGAAAGAATATGCCAACGGCGAACGATGAGACGAATATCATCAGAGCCACAGCTTACCCAGCTAGCTCTCGCTTTGTTCCTCCACCGGACAGAAACTGTTCCAGGACGAGCGTTGCGGTCCCCAGTGCTACGGCATCCTGCCCAAATTGAGATACCTCTAGCGAAACAGCCTGGGCAGATGACTGTAACGCTGTAGCCTCGATGATGCCGCGAAGAGTGGGAAGGATCAAATGACCAAGATGGCTGCCGACCCATCCTCCGAGAATCAGGCGCTGGGGATTGAAGAGGTTGATGAGATTCGCGATACCAACTCCGAGATAGTGCGTTGTTTCTTCCAGAACCTGCACGGCGTCGGCATCGCCTGCACGTATGGACGCCACCAGGGAGATAATGGCTTCTTCCTCATCGGCGTACTCCAGTGCTGGATGGGTCGGCACTCTCGTGCGAAGCCGATCCAGAATACGCGAAGAACCGACATAGGCTTCCAGGCATCCCCGGTTCCCGCAACGGCAGAGCGGACCATCGAGAGAGAGACGTGTGTGACCCCATTCACCTGCGCTGTTCGAAGCGCCACGGTAGAGGGCCCCGTTGATGACGATACCTGCGCCAACGCCTGTTCCCATCAACACAACAATGATATGGCGGAAGCCGCGCCCTGACCCAATCAGGAGTTCTGCCTGGGTCATCGCTTTCACTCCATTGTCAAGGAAGATACGATACGGAATCTGCTCCTCCAGGAAGCGACGGAATGGTACGGCATTCCAGCCGATACCAGGTGCATGAACAACCGATTCAGTGGTCATTTCAACAACCCCAGGAACACCAACGCCGATGCCTAAGACGTTCTCGTGTTGAGATACTCCGGCGGTCGTGAGCACGGTCTCGATGCCCTGGGCGATTTGCGTAGCGATGCGCTCAGGATGAGCCAGATGGGTAAGGATGGGGTACTGTACTGTGGCAACCTTCGCCAGCGTCAGATCGAAGAGTTCCAGGCCAAGATGTTGCTCACCGACATCAACACCGATGAGATAGCTGTAACGTGGATTGATGGCTAAAATGGTGCGGGGGCGACCGCCAAGCGATTCTTCGCTGCCGACTTCAATAACACTCCCCTCGTTCAAGAGTTCAGCGACGACATTCGTGACGGTAGCGGTACTGAGCTGAGTCTGCTGACTCAAGTCCACCCGGCTCATCTCTCCACCAAAGTAGAGAGTACGCAAAATGGTTGCGCGATTGGTGCGACGTAGATCGCGTGAAGAGAGATTGGTCGTCGCCAAGTATCTCTTGACCTCCCCTGGTTGCAAAGCCTACTAAATTTATAACTTATTATAAGTCTAAGTATAACTAGAAAAATAAGTTTGTCAAGTGTCTTCGACATAGCGGGTGAGCGTCAAAATTTTGCGTGCAGCCAAACCACCCAGCCCCAGGGCGCAGGCAAGCTGACGCCCTGGGGTGAGGCCTCGTTCGAGAACGCCCATTAATTGGGCGGAAGGAACCAGTGATTTGGCGGGAAAGGCTCCTGAGGAACATTTGCAGGATCAAACCCACTATCGCCAGGCTGTAAAGGACCGTTGAAGGGCACCGGCTGTGGCTGCGGAGCATTGCCAGGAACAGGAGTGAACCCGCCATTGCCAGGCGGTAAGGGACTATTGATAGGCATCGTCTGAGCAAAAGGAACCCCATTTCCCATGGTATTTGCTTGCAGGTCGTCGTCCTGTGACCGGCTCCATGGGAGTGCGCCACTGGGGGGCATATTTGTTAGCGGAGCGGGTAACAGGTATCTGCGCATCAGCAGCCGGCCAACCATAAACAGCAGACCCAGGGCAAGCAAGGTGGCAAGGCCAATCGCAATTACAAGAGGAAGCCTCCCACCCAGGATAGTGGCAAAGGGCGAGGTGTTGTGATTGACGACCACCCGAACCGGTGTGGGTGCCGGAGCCACCGTTGGACTCGGCACCGGAGTAGGCGTGTTCGTCGGCACGGCAGTAGGTGTGTCCGTCACCGTCGGCACAGGCGTGGGCGTTCCGACAAGCCCGGCAGGTGGCGGAAGGATGGGCGTAGGCGTTGGCGGGGTGGGTGTAGGCGTGGATTTGGGTTTAGCTTTAGCGTTAACGGTAAAGGAGCTAGAAGTGGCTTGTTGTCCGCTTCCATACGTGACTATAACCACCACTGAATTGAGCGGATGCGCGGGTACCGTATAGTCATGCGTAAAAGAACCATCGCTGCCAGTGTTGACCTTGCCGAGGGTGGTGGTGGTATTTCCATCGGACGATTGCAATTTGACTGTTACTGATGCATTGCTGGGAAAGTTACTGCCCGTCACGGTTATTTTGTCCCCGACCTTGTAACTCGACGAGTCAACGCTGACTGAGGCATTCCCTGTGACTGTGAAGCAGCTCCTGCAGGCTAGAATTAAAGGACCACCATTTGTTGAACCATTGATTTGGACACACACGCTATACAATTTGCCTACTGTCGTTCCCGACGTTGGCCAGGTGAACGTGCCGCCAGTGAATGCGCCGTTAAAAAAGGAAAAGGTTGGATTTGGGTTGCCTACATCAGTATTAAATGGACTGCAGCTGTCGAGGCTCGAACTATATCCAAAAGTGACTGTTTCTGGTGTTGGAGGATTGGCAGACTGCGGTATGCCAGAACCGGTCACGGTGATCGTCGTGCCTGGCGCGCCCTGTGAAGGACTACTGGTTATCGAAGCACTGGGTATGGAGGCATAAGCATGGGCTGGCGCAGCTCTATCCTGGAGCATCAGCAATGCGAACAACACTATCGCAAAACAGAGCACAGGTGCCGCGCCCGTAGAGACGATTTTTGCTAGATTCTCGCTTGTTTTCATTTTTACCTCCCAAATCACGGACCCCCGCCAGGTTCCCTTACCGCCCATTAATTGGGCGGAGGGAACCAGTTATTTGGCGGGAATGGCTCCTGCTGAGGAACATTCGCGGGAGCAAACCCACTATTGCCGGGCTGGTAGGGACCACCCAAAGGCACCGGCTGCTGACTATTGCCGGGACCAGGGCCGAACCCGCCATTGCCAGGTCCAAAGGGACTATTGTCAGGAACGGGAGCGAACCCGCCATTGCCAGGCCCAAAGGGACCATTAAAAGGCACCTGCTGCGGAACATAGCCAGGATCAGGAGCGAACCCGCCATTGCCGGGCAGGAAGGGACTATCGAACGGCATCGTCTGAGCAAAAGGAACACCGTTTCCCATGTTATTTGCTTGCAGGCTGCCGTCCTGTGATAGGTTCCAGGGGGGTGCTCCACTGGGAGGCAAATTTGTTAGCGGAGCAGGCGACAGAAATTTGCGCAGCAACAGCCGGCCAACCACAAACAGCAGGCCCAGGGCGATCAACATCCCAAGACCAATCGCGAGTAAGACAGGCAACCTCCCACCCAGGATACCGGCAGAGGTGTTGTGATTGACGACCGCCTGAACCGGTGTGGGTACTGGAGCCACGGTCGGACTCGGCACTGGGGTAGGCGTGTCCGTCGGCACGGCAGTAGGCGTGTCCGTCGCCGTCGGCACAGGCGTAGGTGTTGAGGCAAGCCCGGCAGGAGGAAAATACGTCGGCGGTGGCGGAGCCGACGTAGGTGCAGGCGTAGGCTTGGGTTTGGGTTTAGCTGTAGTTTTGGCTTTAACCGTAAAGGAGCTTGAAGTTGCCGTGACTGATCCAGCAGTGGCTTTGACCACCACGGAATTGAGCGGATGCGCGGGTACCGTGTAGTCCTGGGTGAAAGCACCTGTGATGTCAGTGGTGACATTGCCCAGGGTGGTGGTGGTCGTTCCATTTGACGATTGCAATTTGACCGTTACTGATGTAGAGGCGAGAAAGCCGGTGCCCGTCACGGTCATAGTGTCCCCGACCTTGTAACTCGAACTGTCAACGCTGACTGAGGCTGACGATGATGACGACGAGGAGACCTTGAAGGTGTTGCTGCTGGTCAGCACTGGAGTGTTACTGCCAGTAGATATTAGGAGACACACCACATACTGGTGGTCTACTGTCGCTGCCGCCGTCGGCCAGTTGAATGTGTTAGTAAATCCTCCCGAGGTAATTGTTACATTTGATATAGTAGTAGGGGCATTGCTGCAGCTGGACATATCCCATGCAAGATTGCCCGGACCATTAAAATTTGCAGTACATGTACTATCCTGTATGCCGGAAGCAGTCACCGTGACCGACGTGCCAACCGGTCCCGATGCAGAAGTAGGACTGGTAATTGAAAACGTAGGTGACGAGCTCGGAGTACATGCTGTATGTGCTTGTGCAGGCAATGCTGCACCCCAACAAAGTGCTGTTAGCGCAAACGCCAGTATCGCAAAACAGAGCACAAACGCTGTGCCTCTGGAGACAATTTTAGATAGATTTTCGTTTGTTTTCATTTTTTACCTTCTCAAATCATAGGCCCCCCGTCAGGTTCCCTTAGACCTGGTTCAAATCAACTTGAAGTTTGAGTTAGCGTTACACTCGAACTGTCATGCTGATTTGAACCTTACCTTGACGCTCAATTATTGGACGGAGCGAACCAGTCATTCGGTGGGAAAGGTTCCTGCTGAGCAACATTCGCAGGAGCAAACCCACTATTGCCTGGCTGGTAGGGGCCACCCAAAGGCACCGGCTGTGGACTGTTGCCGGAACCAGGGGCGAACCCACCGTCGCCAAGCGGGAAAGGAACATTGCCAGGAACGGGGGCGAACCCACCGTCACCAGGCGGGAAAGGACCATTGCCAGGCCCAAAGGGATCGAACCCGCCAGTACCGGGCCCAAAGGGACCATTGAAGGGTATCTGCTGCGGGGGGCCATAACCGGGAGCAAACCCTTCATTGCCAGGCGGAAAGGAATTATTAAACGGCATCGTCTGTCCCAACGGAACCCCGTTCATCATCTGTCCCTGCAGGAGGTCACCCTGTGATGGGCTCCAGAGAGGCGCCCCACCGGGAGACGTATTTGGCGCTGGAGCAGGCGACAGAAGTTTGCTCAGCAGCAGCCGACCAAGCACAAACAAGATGCTTAGACCAACCAGCGTCCCAAGACCAATCGCGAGTACGACCGGCAGCTTCCCACCCAGGAGATTGGCAAACGGCGAGGTGTTGTGATTGGCGACCACCGGGACAGGCGTAGGTACTGGAGCCACCGTCGGCGTCGGGACAGGCGTAGGCGTGTCCGTCGGCACGGCAGTCGGCGTGTCCGTCGCCGTCGCCACAGGCGTGGGTGTTGCGACAAGCCCGGCAGGAGGATAATACGTCGGCGGCGGAGGCGACGTAGGTGCAGGTGTAGGCGCATGCGTAGATGTCGACGACGACGACTTGGCTTTAACCGTAAAGGAGCCAGAAGTGGCCTGTTGTCCGCTTCCATACGAGACTATGACCACCACGGAATTGGTCGGATGCGCGGGTACTGTATAGTCCTGGGTGAAAGCACCTGTGGTGCCAGTAGTGACATTACCCAGGGTGGTGGTGGTCTTTCCATTTGATGATTGCAATTTGACCGTTACTGATGTCGAGGCGGGAAAGCCGGTGCCCGTCACGGTCATAGTGTCCCCGACCTTGTAACTCGAAGTGTCAACGCTGACTGAGGCCGACGATGACGATGACGATGACGATGAGGGCTGGAAGCTGCCGCCGATCAGCGTCCCACTTACACCGCCGACCTGGGCACACACTGTATACGTCGTGCCCACCGTTGTTCCCGACGATGGCCAGTTGAACGTGCCAGTAAAGGTGCCGTTCGTCACCATTTCACTTGTAGCACTGCCCACAGAATTGAATGGGTTGCAGTTGGTGGCCGTACTGTATCCAAAGGTGACTGATACTGATCCTGTACCAGAAAGCGGTGGTATGTTATGACCGGTCACGTTGACAGCAGAGCTTGGCGCGCCCGATCCAGGGCTACTCGAAATCGAAGGTGATGAAGAAGATGATGAGGTTGTAACCGTGAAGATGCCGACGGATGTAGGAGCGTTAGAGCCTGCAGTGACGCAGACCTGATATGGGCCCGCTGTTGATCCCGTTCCCGTCGTTGGCCAGTGGAACGAGTCAGTAAATGAACCAGCGGTACTACCGATTGTGGTTGAGCCAACAGGATTAAGTGTAACTGAGCTGTCGCAGGCGGTCCCGATTCCAATACTAACATTGGTACCTCTAGGCAGTGGTGGACAAGGAATATTACTACTAAAGCTTTGATCCGATACGCCAGTACCAGTCACGGTGACTGACGTGCCAACTGGCCCCTGTGCAGGATTAGGACTAGTAATTGAAATCGAAGCTGTCGAAGTACATACTGCACGTGCATATGCAGGCAATGCTGCACCCCAACCAAGCGCTGTCAGCGCAAACACCAGTACCGCGGAGCACAGGATAAGTGCTATGCTCGTAGAGACGATTTTTGATAGAGTCACGCCTGCTTTCATGTTGCCCTCCCCAAAGGACCGAGCCGATTTAGCCAATAAAATAGTTTCCCCCATCTAAGAGTGTAGAAGAGCCTGCACATCGCGTCAATAAAGGCGGTAAAAAGGGGGTAATATGTACTAGGCGCTGTAAACGATCTTAACCTGTCAAATGCGGAAAAAGTTATGAACTTGTCACGCCTCAGGTCTACATGGTGTGTATGAACTACTTGTTGGCAATCAAGCAATTAAACGAGGTGTCGCTATCAGAGCGGAAAGAGAATGAACGGTTCCTCCGAGAGGGCGAAGAGCGTGAGCGTTTCATCACAAGCAAAGCCAGAGTGTGGGGGGTAAGACGATAACAAATGGCTCTTGTCTGATGATATGGAGTGGGAGACCGGTCTCTGGGATGGGTGGTCGCAATATGCCAAGGTGAATTCCTCATCTCTCTCCAACGTCTGCATTGGTTTCCTCCCTCTTTCATTTATCACTATTGTAGTGCATTTAGTGGTGATGATCAATATCTCCTTTCGCGGTTTGTCTCCAGATCTCTCGCGACTTTTATTGAATGGTAGTCACCATCTAATAATCTTGACTGGTGATTTTCGTTGATGTATACTTCAAATACCATACTCTGGCACGGAGGGTTGCGCAACCTTCCTCAAGCCTCGCATTGGTCACGTCTACGTCAGAAAACAGAGAGGATTCTTCATGGAAAAGCGTACACCTTCCAAGTGGCTTACGATGATTGCTGCTTGCTTCGGTCTACTCATGCTCTACATCGACCTGTTTATTGTGAATGTCGCATTGCCTACCATCGGACATGAGTTTCGCGCGCCACTCGGCACGGTCTCCTGGACGATTTCGGGCTATGTGCTGATGATTGGGGTACTGCCAATGGGGATGGGGCGCCTTGGGGATCTCTGGGGACAACGCGCGATGTATCTGGCCGGCCTGGTCATCTTCAGCATTGCCTCACTAGCCTGTGGCCTGGCCCCGAACATCACGGCTTTGATCGTCTTTCGCGTGATACAGGGTGTTGGCGCGGCTATTATGACGCCTGGCACACTCGCCATCATCATTCGCGCTTTTCCTCCGCGTCAACATGGCCTGGCTATTGGAATCTACGGAGGCATCTCTGGCCTGGGGCTGATCGCCGGTCCGGTCCTCGGCGGACTCCTGGTTCAGGGGGAGAACTGGCGCTGGATTTTCTTTGTGAATGTCCCGCTTGGGGTCGTTGCGCTCGTCATGGCCGTGCTGTTCGTCTCGGAGTCGCGCGAGGAAGGGAACTCTATCCCTGTAGACTGGCCTGGCCTGCTGCTCCTGTCTGCTGGCCTCCTCTGTCTGTTATTTGGTTTCACCCGCGCCGGTGATGAGAGTTGGACGAACAGTGTTGTGCTTGGGAGCTGTTTGCTTGGCATGGTCATTCTGTCACTGTTTGTCATCGCAGAGCGGCGCGTCCGTTGGCCGCTTGTGGATCTAGCCCTGTTTCGCAATCTTCCCTTCGTCATGGGATGCCTGAGCTTTTTCCTGTTCTCAGCCGCGCTCTTTGGCTCACAGCCTTATTGGAGTCTGTTTATGCAGAACACATGGGGATTTTCTCCGCTGCAAGGTGGCCTTGCCTTCTTACCCGCCACCGTCCTGATAGCCCTCTTCACCCCACTTACCGGGTTGATCGCACAATGGGCCGGTAAGCGGCTGTACGCGTTTCTGGCGCTGGGCCTGCTGGCAGTCGGGTTGAGCTTCCTCTCTATTGTGGTCACCCTGACTCCCCAGAGCAATTATGTGAGTGGCCTGCTCCCGACCTTTCTCGTGCGCGGCCTGGCGATTCCCATCATCTCCTCTTGCGCGACGCTTGCAGTGGTGAGCGCTGTCTCGACGAAGCAGTCAGGGCTGGCCTCTGGAACGCTTGGGATGGCGCGCAACATCGGTACAGCCTTTGGGGTCGCAGTACTGGGTCAGATCTATCTCCTCCATATTAACGCGGCTCTTCCATCGTACCTCGCGGCAAGTCGAGCCGCCGCCGATCAGTTCATTGTCTCTGGAGGGGGGGCGAGCCGCCCGGTCGTCACAGCGGCTATTTTCCAGGGGTTCAAACTCACCGCGCTTGCCTGTGTTGTCCTGTGTGCGAGTGCGGTGGTCGTAGCCTTCTTCATGCGCGCACGAATGCCCGAAAAGGGAGAGGTTATCAAACATGTGTCTCCAGGGCCTCGTTGAGCATAGCGGCGCGCAAAGCCAACACGGCATCCAGACCAGCACGAAGAGGCCCTACCCCAGGGCGCAGGCAAGCTGACGCCCCTACTAACCACGCCCGGGCAGTTAGTAGGGGCGTGTAGCTCCCCGATTTATCGTGGGAGCCTGCGCCCTGGGAGGTTGGGTGGTCTGGCTCGACGCAAAAATCTGAACCTCACCCGCTACTCAAAGAGGCTTGCCCTGCCCTTCTTGAACTAGAGAATGACGCTGCCTCCAGCGAAACCAGAGGAATCGCTGAGAACCGCAACGGTTCGGCACCCGAACCTCGGAATGCCGGAGCTGCTGATCGGGCAGGCCTCCACATCCCCGCCGACGCCACCATTGACGAACAGGATATTGCCCAGCAACGCCATGCTGCTCGCCGTGAAGCTATAGAGCACTAATGTGGCGCTGCCCTGCTCGCCCTGAACCAGCAACTTATCGGAGTTATCAACGAAAACAGCGGCACCATCGCTGTTGAAGAAATCGGGATCCCTCTTCGGGCTCCCCGAGAGGAAGCTGATGTCTCCCGTGCTGAGGTTCTCATTACCGCCTTGTGCCAGTGGCGGGTTGAAGGTCGCCTGGCCCGTGAAGACGTCGCTCCCCCCCGTCGTTTGCACGGCGACCGAATCCGGTTGGAAGGAGATCTGACCCGTGACGGATTTCAGCAGGCTGATACCCCCGCTTGGGGTGAGGGCATAGGTGTCGATAGTATGGATGTTCGAGTTCGAATCCACCGTCACCAGGTCAGTGAGGCTGGCGAGGGCGAAGGAGACATAGAAATGTGTAGTAGACAGCGTCGTCAGTGCCGTCAGTACACAGCCCGCCCCAAGCGAGTAGGACGCCAACCGGGCGGTGTTGGAGGATGTCAGGCTGTTGACATAGACGAGCTTGCCATCCTGCGAGATGTGGACATCTATAGGATTAACATTGGGCAAATGACTGACCCGGGCACCCAGCGAGCCATTGGTGTTGATGAGAAAGCTGTTAACAAACCCGTTAGAGTTGTCAATATACACCAGGCACGGGGCGGTATGGATGCCGTTTGCAGGCGTCACGTCGATGTCCTGGGTCCCGAAGAAACCGCTGCTAAAGCTGCCGCCGGTGGGGAAGGCACCAACGAAGCTTATGCTGGTGGTGCTGACCTGGAATACATCGATGAGGTCGACGAACGAGCCATCATCCACGTAAAGGAAGGGATCGCCGCTGACGGAGGTCGCGGAGGTCATGGCGCTATTGTGATGGACGTGGGCACGCACAGAGCGAGTTTTGCGAGTCGCACGAAAGGCCGTCCCGTCGGGCTTGCCCTTGTTGCTGGCATTGCGTTGGGCTGGGGCGGCATGGGAGTAACCGCCGGAGAAGGCCAACGGAACAGCCACGACAGCCGCCATCAGCACCAGGGCGGCCAGGGTCAGCATAAGCTTTGACCGGATGAGAGTGAGAGTATGCATGAACAGTTCTCCTACATTATCTGGAGTTTAGACTAAATTCTTGCGAAGCAAGGTGGGAAGCCGCACGAGCCATATTTTATGGAAAACACGTGAGACCAATCTACAAGCTGCTTGAAGCGAAATTAGTCTAAATACCATACACTGGACAACAGAAAGGGTATTTGTTAAACCATTTATAGTAAACCATACGGCAGTGATGAAGCCCTGGAGAACTGGTTAAGGAACGGTTAAGAATGCTCCTTCTGGGTGGAGATTTCTTAACATGAAGAGAGGAGGGTAGGACAGGAAAGGAGGGGGCTTGCC
>WNEZ01005647.1_pt1 | contig 10964 bp, 10 predicted proteins | sample 5400521 | NCBI WGS metagenome assembly WNEZ01 (sample SAMN13153339, study PRJNA577476) | soil metagenome | isolation source: 120 cm saprolite under Douglas fir tree site 2 hole 1 replicate 1 | place: USA:California | collected 2015-04-18
GCGGTTTGGAGCGAAGCGACCTAATAAAAAAGATACTTTCGCCACTTCAGGTCTGATCGTCCGATCATGCGCATGATGTGCCGGCTGGTATGTAGCGTGAACGGACGCGGCTCCTTCATCAGCTTCATATCAGTTTCATTCAGCAGATGGTTCCCTTTGCGGCGATTGCAGGTATGGCAGCAGGCCACCAGGTTTTCCCACGTGGACGAGCCTCCGCGCGAGCGCGGAATCACATGGTCCAGCGTGAGATCACTGGAAGGGATCACCTTACCGCAGTACTGGCAGGTATTGCGATCACGCAGCAGGATGTTTTTGCGCGAAAGGGCGCGCGTCTGGTGAGGGATGCGACGGTATTCCAGCAGTCGAATCACGGAAGGCACACGCATGGCAATGCGCGCGGCATGCAGACAATGCCCGTTCTCCTCCTCTGGCATGGCCAGCCCCTTCAGGACTAGAACGATGGCGCGGCGAGCGGCACAAATGTTGATTGGCTCGTAAGAAGCGTTCAGCACCAGCACCGGAGTCTGCATGAGCAGGCTCTTGCGCGGCGCCGGCGGTTCCGGCGGAGGCATATCAGAATGATGGCGTCGGTTTCGTCCCCTGTCCCTTTCAAGCATGGCCTTTTGGTCCCTCCTGAGCGGTAGCTGCGAGCATCCCGCCCATTACATCACGTGTGGCGCGAGCAACCGTCGCCACAAAAACCTCTTTCGCACCGGCCCGCAGCAATACCCGGGCACATTCACCGGCTGTGGTTCCGGTCGTCATCACGTCATCCACAATCAAAATAGTCTGACCGGCAACGCGCGCTGGGTGGACCACAGCGAAAGCTCCGCGCAGATTGGCGTGCCTCTGTTGCCGCGTAAGCCCGGTCTGCGAGGCCGTCTCACGCTTCCTGACCAGAGAAACGGTATCCAATTGGATGCTTGTTGATGCTCTCCCAAGCCGGATGAAAGACCTTAGAAGTGCACGGGCCAGCTCTTCTGACTGGTTGAATCCGCGAGCCCGGCGCTTACCCGGCCATAGCGGCACAGGGATCACAATGACTTGATCGGGCAAATCGAGCGGCGCCATTGCTTGATGCAACATTCGCGCCAGATAAGGGCCCGCTGATTTCACCTGCCGGTATTTAAAAAGATGTATGAGGTCGCGCAGCTCAGCTGCATAGCTACCGAAGGCTACAGCACGTTTGAACCGGGGGGCTGCACGGCGGCACATGGGGCAAAGAGGAGGTTCGTCGCCGGACGCCTGCTGGGATGAAGCCGCCTGGGCCTGAAAAAGCTTTTCGCCACAGGCGGTGCAAAGTGTTCCGTCTATGGGAACAATCCGTTCCATGCAAGCCACACACACGGGAAGCCTGGAAATGTTGGTGAGAGGAGAGCGACAGATACGGCAATCAGAGGGGAAGATTACGTTGAAAAGGCTGGCGGCAGCAGACTGGAACCCCCATTCAAACTTCTCGCGCACTGACGGTGCGCTCGGGGGAACGCCATGAGCCCGGCCTAGGTCACCACTACTGAAGACGACCCTCCTTGCGACTCTAACGAGGAGTACAACGCAACCAGTATAGCTGTGTTATTGCGAAATAATCAATAAAATCGCGTTAATGAAGGGACTGCCGAAAGTATCAACCCGCGCGATTTACAATTTTGTAAGCGCCGGCAAGGACCGCTAATATCCATGACGCAATCTCATTCTCACCCTTCTCCGGTGGCCCTGATTACGGCAGCCAGTAAAGGCATTGGCGCCGGTATCGCCCGTGAGCTGGCTTCCCGCGGATACAAGCTAGTGTTGCTGGCCAGATCGCATGAGATCCATGACTTTGCTTACGAGCTGGGTGGAATCGGCATTCCCGGCTCGGTCACCAGCCTCAGCGACCTCACCAACATGGTCAATACTGCCGTGGACCGCTATGGACGGATCGACGCGGTGGTTCACAACACGGGAAATCCACCCAAGGGCGGCCTGTTTGAGATCAGCGATGCCGAGTGGCTGGAAGGTTACGAACTGATTCTGGGCAGCGTGATCAAGCTGGCGCGACTGGTCATGCCCGTAATGATCAAACAGCGCAGCGGAAATTTTGTGAATATGTCCAGCTATGCCGCACAGCAACCGGAGCTGGGCCGGCCCACGTCCAGCATCTTCCGCAGCGCGCTATCGTCGTGGACTAAACTCCACGCCCAGGAAGCTGCCGTTCATGGAATCCGCGTGAATTCCGTGCTGCCGGGGTTTGTCGATTCTTATCCCGTGGACAAGGCCACGGTGGAGAAGATCCCACTGGGGCACGAAGGCAAAGTAAGCGAGCTGGCCAAAGTAGTGGTTTTCCTGCTCTCGTCTGACGCTTCTTTCGTTACCGGACAGAATCTGCTGGTTGACGGCGGCATGGTGCGCGGTATCTAACCTGGTATCTAAAGGCATTCGCGCATTCACGGTTTTGTTGTATATAAGCAGGTTCCTGTGCTAACTTGCGGCGACTCACCTACAGGCATTCAGAGACACGCAATTCACGGGCACGCAATCAATGGAGGAACACGTGGCACAAACCCAGGAAGCCGCACCAGAGCTGAAATTTGCACCCTACGTGCCGCCGGATGAAACCCGGCCGGAATTTACCCCGAGGGCCGTACTATTTGGCGGCTTGTTCGGAATTCTCTTCGGAGCGGTGACTGTCTATGTGGGTCTCCGAGCCGGGCTCACAGTTTCCGCCTCCATTCCAATTGCCGTGCTCTCCATCAGCGTTCTGCGCGCGCTGGGCAAAGCCAGCATCCTGGAAAACAACATCGTACAGACAACAGGATCGGCAGGCGAATCGGTGGCCGGTGGCGTGATCTTCACTCTTCCCGCGCTGATCTTTCTCGGTTTCCCGCTGGAATACGCGCGTATCTTCTTGCTGGCATTTATCGGCGGCTGGCTGGGCGTGCTGTTTATGATTCCGCTGCGTCGCCAGTTGATCGTGAAGGAGCACGGCAATCTTCTTTATCCCGAAGGCACTGCCTGCGCCGACGTGCTCATTGCGGGCGATAAAGGCGGCTCATTTGCCAGCCGCGTCTTCGCTGGACTGGGCCTGGGCGCCATTTATACGCTTTTCCAGAATGAAAATATGTTTTCTCTCTGGCCGAGCACGCCCACTTACACGCCCGGTTGGTTTCCAGGATCATCGCTACGAGCCAACACGACCTCCGAATATCTGGGCGTTGGCTACATCATTGGACCGCGAATTGCCGGAGTGCTGGTGGCGGGAGGCTCTTTTGCCTGGCTGGTGGTGATGCCGGCGATCAAGTTCTTTGGCAGCCACTCTACGACCGCAATCTTTCCCGGAACCAAGCTGATCGCAGACATGTCTCCGGACGAGATTTACCGGGCTTACATTCGTCCAATCGGCGCAGGGGCGGTAGCGGCAGCAGGCCTTATCACTCTGCTGCGCACCATTCCCACAATTGTGAACGCGTTGCGCGCTGGCGCCAAGGACCTGGCAAAAGGCGCGGCAGGCGCGGCCGGACAGCGCCGTACAGACAAAGACATCAGCCTGAAATGGGCGCTGCTGGGATCGGGCGTGCTTCTGGTGGTTATGTGGGGCATGCTAACGTTTTTTCCCATTAAGAATGCCGAAACCCATGGGCTGAATAACTTTCTAGCGGCACTGCTGGTGGTGGTTTTCGGGTTCCTGTTTGTGACGGTTTCCTCGCGCATCACTGGCCTGATCGGCAGTTCTTCCAACCCGATCTCCGGCATGGCAATCGCCACCCTGATGGCGACGTGCGCCATGTTCCTGGTGATGGGCTGGACAGGCACGGCGTTTTCCGCCCTGGCCATCACCATCGGCGGGGTGGTGTGTATCGCGTCGGCGAATGCGGGCAACACGTCACAGGACTTAAAGACCGGCTTCCTGGTGGGCGCCACACCCGCCAAGCAACAACTTGCGCTGATGGTCGGCGTGACGGTTTCAGTGGTGTCGATTGGCCTTACGCTGGGTCTGATGAATACCGGTCTGGAGGAGTTCCGTCCGGTGAACATTACCATTGATACGCACAACCTGCCGACCGGAGTTTTGCCCTATGCCGGTAAGTTTGAGCGTCAAACCGTGCCCGTGACTGCGGCCAGAGGCCCCGCTGCGGCGCAAACCAAACAAGATCAATCCGTCCAGGGCATGACGCTCTACACGGCCATCAATTCGCCGACCGTGCCTAACGGGTACTATTTCTACAACGCGCAAAACAGCAAATTTGAAGTCCAGTGGATTCAGGGCATCGGCAGTGAACGCGCTGCGGCGCCGCAGGCACAATTGATGGCCACGGTAATCAACGGCATCCTGCAACGGAGGCTTCCCTGGGGACTGATTCTTCTCGGCGTATTTATGGTTGTTGCAGTGGAGTTGCTGGGGATTCGATCACTGTCGTTCGCGGTCGGATTCTATCTGTCGATTGCCACCACACTGGCGATCTTCTGCGGCGGCGTGGTCCGCTGGCTGGTGGAATACCAGGGCAAACGCGCCGGAGAAACGGTTGAGGAGAGCGAGGTCAGCCCGGGCTCACTCTATTCGAGCGGCCTGATTGCAGCGGGCGGCATTGTGGGACTTGCCGGAATGGTAATCAAGGTGGCGGAAGCCAAGCATTGGCTGCCGGAAAACTCGATCGCGTGGGGACAGAAGATTCCTGCCCTGGCCAACAACAATGTGGTGGCCGTGATTATGTTTGGTTTGCTGGCTTATTCGCTCTTTTACTTTGCCCGCAAGCCGCTTGAGGCGGAAAAGAAGTAGGCGCCTACAGACGGCTTTCCTTCAATCAGGCACAGGCTTACCGGGACACTTACCGCCTGTGCCTTTTTCGTCTATAGTTGAAGCATGAAGACGATAGCCGATCCAATGGCCGCCGAGCAGCAATTCTTCACTTCCCTCACCTCAGCCGACGTGGATACTCTGAACCATATTCTGGCCAATGATTTTCTTCTGATTGACGTGATGAGCGGGTCTGAAGTTACGAAAACCGCCCTCATGGATGTGGTGCGCTCCGGCATGCTTAAGTTTGAGGTGATACTGCCGCTGGAGAAGCGCGTCCGGCTGTACGAGACCACCGCAATCGTGACCGGAAGGACCCAGATGAACGGCATGTTCAACGGTGAAAGATTTGCCTTCAACAGCCGCTACACGCACGTCTATGTGGAACATCATGGCCGCTGGCAACTGGTGTCGGCGCAGGGAACGCTGATTGCACCCGACTAGCTGTCTTTTTCAAATCGGAACTTCAAAACGAAACAACCGCACATATTCCCCCAGTCCGCTTCTCTCGCTGTGCTAACCTTCCCAGTACTTTTCCGTCTTTGCCAACACCGCTAAAGCGGAAGAACCCTGAGCGCGTTTCGGGAATCTGCCGGGCGCCCAGCAATTTCAGATCGATTCGGAGCACTCATGAGAAGACTGTGGTTCCATTTCATAATCATTGCCTGCGCGTCCCTGCCGATTTCCACCGCTGCTGCGCAAGCCTTTGACGTTAAAACCACAACGCTCAAGAACGGCATGAAAGTGCTGGTGCAGGAAGACCACACGATTCCAAACGTGGCCATGTACACCTTCTACCGCATCGGATCGCGCAATGAGCGGCCGGGAACCACCGGCATCTCGCACTTTTTCGAACACATGATGTTCAATGGCGCCAGGAAATATGGTCCGGGCGAGTTCGACCGCACCATGGAAGCCGCTGGCGGGTCCAATAACGCTTATACCAATCGCGACACAACGGTGTATCAGGATTGGTTTCCGCGATCGGCGCTGGACCTGATTTTTGATCTGGAAGCTGACAGGATTGAGAACCTGAGCTTTGATCCCAAGATCATCGCATCCGAACGCGGCGTGGTGGCGTCTGAGCGGCGGACGTCAGTGGACGCCAACAACGCCGGCATTCTCTTTGAGCAGCTTTATGCCACCGCTTACACGGCCCATCCGTATCAATGGCCGGTGGTGGGCTGGATGGTGGACATTGAAAACTGGACCATGGATGACCTGAAACATCATTTTGAAATGGGTTATTCGCCCAGCAATGCCACGCTGGTGGTTGTGGGAGACGTTACCGCCGACGAGATTTTCAAACTGGCGCAGAGCAAATTTGAGTCTATCCCTTCGCATGCTCCGCCGCCGAAAGTAACAACCGCAGAACCGGAGCAGATGGGTGAACGCCGCGTGACGGTGAAGAAATACGCTCAGCTCCCGATCCTGATGATGGCCTATCACGTGCCGGAGTCGGCGTCGCCAGACCAGTATCCTCTCACTCTTCTGCAAACAATTCTGCTCAGCGGCCAGAGCTCGCGCATGTATCAACGGCTGGTTGACAAAGACCAGTTGGCCATCGCGATCAACGGCGGCTTTGGCTTTTCTTTCGATCCCAACCTGTTCAACATTACGGCGCAGCCAAAAGCCGGCGTGGACCCGACGGCGGTTGAGAAGGCCGTTTATGAAGAGCTGGATCGCGTGAAGAAAGAACCTGTCAGCGACCAGGAATTGGAGAAAGCCAAAAATATTGTGCTGGCCAATTTCTACCGGCAGATGAGCACCATCAGTGGTCGCGCCAATACTCTGGGCGCCTATGAGGTCTTCTTCGGCGACTATCACAAACTATTCACCGCCGTGGACAGTTACAACAAAGTCACCAAGGCTGATCTGCAGCGCGTGGCGGACAAATATTTTGGCGAGAAGAACCGCACCGTCGCCACGCTGATCCCGGAAAAGCCGGCCGAGAAAACCGACGCGGCCAAACCCGATCCAGCCAAATCCGACGCAGCAAAACACTAGTCAGCCAAGGAGAAATTCATGACCAGACATCTTGCAAAATTCCTGTTGCTCATTCTGGCGCTCACGCTGGCTGCTTCCGCCGCGGACACCGCTCCTTCACTCAAGCTGCCTCCCTACAAGAAGGTAAAGCTGAAAAACGGCATGACGCTGCTGCTGGTGGAACGCCACACAGTGCCCTTGATCGGCTTTCAGGCAATCGTAAAGGCCGGCGGCATCGCGGATCCTGCGGGGAAAGACGGCACCGCATCGATCACTGCTAACCTTCTGCGCAAAGGCACCAAGATACGCAGTGGAGACCAGTTTTCGTCAGAGCTGGATTTTATCGGCGCCCAATTCAATGCCGGGGCGTCTTTTGATTTCACCACCATCTCGGCACAGTTTATGAGGAAGGACATCGACAAGGGTCTTGATCTGCTGACTGACGTGATGATGAACCCGACATTTCCCCAGGATGAGTTTGCCAAGCTGCTGAAACAGCGCGCGGACGGATTGAAGGCGTCCAAAGACCAGGCACAGGCTGTTCTGGGAACGTACTTCAATGCTTACCTGTTCAGCGGACATCCTTATGGGCGTCCAACCGGTGGCGATGAGATCACGCTGGCGGCCATCACGCGTGATGATGTCCTGAAGTTTTACCAATCCTATTACACACCCGGAAACACAATCCTGGCGGTGGCAGGCGACTTCTCCACGCCTGAAATGGAGAAGCTGATTACGCAGAAGTTTGAAGCGTGGCCGGCGCGGACTTCACCAGCGGTCACCGTTCCTCAACCAGTCGCTCTCGCGGGCAAGAAGCTGCTGCTGATCGATAAACCGGATTCAACGCAGACATATTTCCAGATCGGCAATGTAGGCATTGCTCGCACGAATGCCGATCGCGTCTATCTGAACGTGGTGAACACGCTCTTCGGCGGCCGGTTTACGTCAATGCTCAATTCTGAACTCCGCATCAAGACCGGACTGACTTACGGCGCCGGTTCGCGTTTTGATCAGCGCAAGATGCCCGGACCGTTCTTGATTTCTACCTACACGAAAAACGCTACCACGGTGGAAGCCATCGACAAGACTCTGGACGTCCTTAAACAGGTGCACGAAAAAGGCATCACCGAAGAGCAACTGAAGTCAGCCAAGAACTATATCCAGGGTCAGTTTCCACCTGAGCTGGAAACCGCCGGACAGTTGGCAGGCGTGATTGCAGATCTGGAGTTTTACGGCCTTGATCGCAATGACATTGACGGCCTTTACGCCAGGATCAATGCCATGACGCTGGCCGACGCGCGGCGTGTGATCAAGCAGTATTACCCGATGGACAATCTGGTCTTCGTGGTGATCGGCAAGGCAAGTGAGATCGGCGAGCAGGTCAAGAAGTATGCGCCGAAGGAAGACACGCTCAAGATCACCGACCCTGGGTTCGCGATTGGGACTAGGCAGCAGGCGGCCAGCAAGTAGCTCATTTACGACATCATCCGCATACTTTCGGCTTGGCTGGCTTTTTGTTGCAAGGCGGTTGCGGGTTGCTAAAGGTGCCGGTTTCAATGCTGCCGTCGGGGAAATGCAGTGTATAGTCTCCACGGACATTTGGCAGTGAATCAATCCAAAATGCTGCCGCCGCCCCGGACACCGGGACGAGAGTTGATCCTGTGTCCCTTACCTGTGGTCTGCGTGGCATCCAGTGAACGCGACTTCGACTTTAAACGGATTCCCGCCGTAAGAACCCTGCAAGTCCAGCGTTTTTGGCAACTGCAAGCCGTCTACTTGCTGGTAGTCAACTTTAACCTGCAATTCAGTTTTCTCGGCCGCCGAGGCGCCGATGTAGATGGCCTGATAGCCGGATAGCAGAAGCCCTTTGGCAGTTTGCTTGAAAAGCGGCTGGAGTGTACTGTCAAAATCTTTGGAGCTAATCACGGTTGAGCTTATTGAGAAGTCCTTATTCATCTGCGTAACCACATCTGCAGCGCCGTCCTTGTAGGAGATGCGGTAGCCAGAAGGGATTTCTTCCAGTTGGAAGGTGCTACCAGCTTCAGGAAGTCCTGGATTGATGACAAAAACGGACCAAGTCTGAAAAAATCCCACGATCATTTGCTCCATGCCGTTGTAGATCTGAGTCAGTCCGTCAGCCACTTGTTTGTTGTCCGCCGAAATCTCGTTGTGCGTGACTTTGACGTCGCCCTGGGAGGGAATGGTTGCAGAGAAGCGCAGTTCCTTCAGCTTTTGCACTGCTCGAGCGGCGGCTGCGGAGTCCGTCTTGCCCAGGTCGGCCAGCAAGGCCTCCCAATTGGGCGTTATGTTGCATTGGAATTGCTGCATCCCCTCGCCGTTAAGACTGTAGTACGCAGCCCGCGCCTGGCGGATTACCACGTCCTTGTCAGCAGCCTGAGCGGGCAAAGCCGCCAACACAAACAGCGCGGTGCAGCAAAAAGTCCGGAGTGTTTTCCACGCAAATGACTGATTCAGATCCACAGTTCCCCCAATCGGCCGCAAAGCCGGATGGAGGTATTATGCGGCTGTTCGCAAAAGGGCGGGTCAAACTTTGGTCACCGGCGAGAACCGGAAGTCACGAGGGTTGAGATCTCGGATACGGTGAACACGATCCGCTCTACGGCTTCTCAACTATCTTTGTCCCAAGGGGCTCAAAGGGAGGGTCGTCCAGGCCGGGCAGTTCGTGGCCAAAAAGAGCACCAGCAAACTCAGAGCGTCTGCATGCCGGCGAGATTATTCCGCCCAGTGCTCGGCGACGAGAGACGAGGGCAATTCGCCGTTCGTTATCGGAACATATAATCTTCACGGATGTCCATCGCCGATAACATCGCCGGAATCCGCGAACGCATGGCTGCGGCTGCAGCTCGGGTAAAACGCGATCCCAACCAGATCACGCTGATGGCGGTTACCAAAACGGTTGAGCCGGAGCGCATACGTCAGGCTTACGAAACTGGCCTGCGGGTGTTCGGCGAAAACCGCGTACAGGAGTTCGGAGAAAAACAGGAAGCCCTGCGAGACCTGAGGGACGCCGAGTGGCACCTGATCGGCCATCTGCAAAGTAATAAAGCGAAGAAGGCAGCGGAGTCTTTTCAAGCCGTGGACTCTGTTGATTCACTGCGGCTGGCAGAAAAGCTGAACGAAGCCGCCAGGCAGCTTGGCCGGACATTGCCGGTGCTGATCGAAATCAAAGTCAGCGAAGAAGAGAGCAAGGCGGGCATTGAGATGGATTCGCCGGAGCTGGAAGAACTGCTGCTCGGCGCGGCGGAACTGGGGAATCTGCAAGTGCGGGGACTGATGACCGTCCCGCCTTACACCGAAGATCCGGAGGGAGCGCGGCTGTACTTCCGCACACTCCGCGATCTGCGCGATAGGATTGCACTGCGCAAGCTGCCAAATGTTTCCATGAACGTGCTCTCGATGGGAATGTCTCATGACTTTGAAGTCGCCATCGAAGAAGGATCGACGTGCGTGCGGGTGGGCTCGGCGATTTTTGGGGCGAGGCCGAAACCCAAGCCATGAACGCTTCCCGGTCTCGGTTTCACTAAGGTCTCGGTTTCACTAAGGTCTCGGTTTCACTAAATTGATGGTTCCACTCAAAGAATCCGCGACCGGGGTCAGCTTTGCGGTGAAGGTGCATCCTCGCGCGCGCAAGGACGCGATCACCGGCATCGTGGGAGACGCTCTCAAGCTGGCGCTGACCGCTCCGCCGGTCGATGGCAAGGCAAACCATGCCGTGGTTGAATTCTTCTCAGATTTATTTGCAATCGGGCGTTCGTCCATTACCATAGCCAGCGGCGAAACCAGCCGAAATAAAGTCATACGAGTGAGTGGCATCTCAGCGGAGCAGGTGCGGCAACGGCTGCAATCTGCCCTGACGAAGTAGATCACCCGTGAAGCGAAGATCTGAGTCATTGAGATCAGTCCGAGCGTTATAGGTTAAAACGTCATTAGTTAAAAGAAGGAGCCAGCATTGTCCTTTTCCCAGCGATTGAGTGAGATTCGAACCGGCTTTGAGCGGCCTTTCTGGGTCGCCAACATCACTGAGCTGTTTGAACGGCTTTCCTATTACGCGGCTTTTGCTTCGCTGGCGCGCTACCTGCATGAAGCTCTGAAATTCCCGGTGCAGGAGGCCTCAAGTCTGACGGGGCTGTTTGGCGGGCTGGTATGGTTCCTTGCGGCATTCGGCGGGACGTTTGCTGACCGTCTT
>WNEZ01006237.1_pt1 | contig 10961 bp, 5 predicted proteins | sample 5400521 | NCBI WGS metagenome assembly WNEZ01 (sample SAMN13153339, study PRJNA577476) | soil metagenome | isolation source: 120 cm saprolite under Douglas fir tree site 2 hole 1 replicate 1 | place: USA:California | collected 2015-04-18
ACAGCTATAACGCGCAATTTGGCGGAGCCGGCGGAGGCGTAATCAGCATCGTCACCAAGTCGGGGACCAACGCATTTCACGGCAGCGCCTATTACTTTGGCCGCAACGATGTTCTGGATTCCAAGGACACCGTTCTTAAGGCTTTCAATCCCACGGCCAAGAAGGACACGATTCGACGGAACGACTTCGGATTCTCCATTGGAGGCCCCGTCAAGAAGGACAAAATCTTTTTCTTTGTATCCGAGGAATGGAACCGGCTGATTCAGGGGGTAGTGAAGAATGCTCATGTCCCCACGCCCTTGCAGCGCACCGGGGACTTTTCCGACTCCGCTTTGGACCCTTCGGCTGCCAGTGCCAATACTACCGGGTGTCTTCTGAAAGGCGGACTCGTCGATCCGGATCCGACAAATCCTGGCGGCGCATTTACGTCGGCTGCTTCCACTCCGGGCATTATAGACGTCATTCCTACGGCGCGCCTGAGCCCGGCGGGGTCTGCGATCTTAAACACCTACTTCTCGCCGACGCTTCCTCAGTTAACTGGTGGTTCTCCAACTCCTAACGCGGGGTCTGCGATCTTAAACACCTACTTCTCGCCGACGCTTCCTCAGTTAACTGGTGGTTCTCCAACTCCTAACTACGGTTGTGGCACCAACTGGGCTAAAGCATTTGGTCAGCCGACCTATTTCCGCGAAGATAGCTTCCGCGGAGACATCCTTCTATCGAAAACTTTAACGTTGATGTTGAGATACTCGAATGACGCCTGGACATTTGGGCCTTCCGCGGTAGGCAATTCCGGCTGGGGGGCGGATGCCGGCGCTTCGCAGATCCAGGAGAAGTGGAGCCAGCCAAGCCGCATCGCCGTGGGCCGTTTGAGCAAAACTTTCGGCACAAGCGCCGTGAACGATTTCCAGTTCTCGTACTCGGCCAATCGCATCAACATCACGCAAGCGACTCAGGCGGCACAGGCGCTCAATACGATCATTCCAACATTTTTCCCGAATCCGAATCCGACCAGTAATCCGCCTGTGTGGGTCGGTGGCGGCGGCCTTCCCACGATTTGGAGCTTTGCTCCCTGGCACAACAGGGAAGACCTCTACGCCTTTCAGGATGACTTTTCAAAGGTCGTACGGCGCCATACGTTAAAATTCGGCGTCCTTTACAGCCGCAACGCCAAGGACCAGGACAACTTCTCGCAGGAACAGGGTCACGCCGATGGCCCCGTTGGTTACAACGGCTGCACGACCACCACCCAAGCGGGGTGCACAAACCTCGCCGACTTCACTACCCACTATGGCCCCGCGGATTACATTCTGCAGAACACGGCGATCAAGTGGTCCGAACAGAACGTCATTTTCAAAAAACAAGGACGCTGGGAAAACTTTGAAGCTTATTTCAACGACGACCTGAAGCTTACCAGCCGCCTCACTCTGAACCTTGGTGCGCGCTACTCCTATCTCCCGAATCCCTACCAGGCGAATGATCAATTCACGATCTTTAACCAAGCGGCGTTTAATCCCTCGCTCGGTAATGCGGCCTGCAACGGCTTGTTCTATTCAGCGGGACTCCTGGCCAATCCCTGCCCACCGGGGACTGGCGGATTGCCTGGTCCCAACCGAGCTATACAGAACAATTACAATCGCGGAATTGCGCCTCGGCTGGGCTTGGCCTGGGATCCCACTGGATCGGGGAAGTGGGCGATCCGGGCAGGGTTTGGTCAATTTTACAACCGTGACGACATCTTTGTGACGGACGGCACCGCCGGCGTAAACCCGCCCTTCGTTTCCAGTTTCCGTTCGATCACCAATAACGGACGGTTCCTCGACAATACCAATCAGCTTCCCGCTTGCGTCAACAACTTGGACGCAAAAGGCAACGTGATCGGCTGTTTTGGCACGGGTCTTGGGAATGCCTCGGTCGGCCAGGAGATCAGCAACCGTGCTCCTTATGTCTTGCAGTACAACCTGACCATCCAGCATGAGCTTTGGAAGGATACACGGTTCGAGGTGGGCTACGTCGGCAGCAGGACAAGAAACTGGACGACCAATTACGATGCCAACGCGGTTGCTCCGGTAAACAGGCTGGCTTTTGCGCAGTCGAACGGCACTCCGGCCGCAATTACGGCCGACAAGCCTTTCAGTGCGATACAGGGCGGCGCGATCGGGGTGTTTTCACATCATGGGAAGGCGCAATACGACTCGCTGCAATCAGCATTCACCACACGTTTCCAACGCAATTCCACTTTCCAGGCGTCCTACACATTCTCCAAAACTTTATCGGATACATCTCTGCACATCAGCAATGGAGCGGGGAATCAAGTCATAGACCCGTTCAACCTGAGAAATGGCTATGGGCCGGCTACCATCAACCGGCCACACATATTTTCAGCCAACGTGCTCTACAACCTGCCTACCTTGCAGAACATGAATAAGGTCGTCCGGACCGGCCTGGGTTCTTGGGGAGTCACCTCGATCGTCGTCCTTACGACTGGGACCTCCTATACGCCAGTTATCAATGGCATATCGAATGTCAACGACCCGTCCGGCATTGGCAACGGTGCAGGGGCGCAGCGGCCCAACATAGTGCCGGGTCAACCCTGCCGGAACCCCAGCTTTAAGAACTTCCAATGGATTAACCCGAATCGGTACACCATGAACGGGTTCCAGTTGGGCACGATTGGGACCTCTCGGATTGGCGACTGCCTCGGGCCACCCACTCGCACGGTGGACTTGGGGTTGGCGAAGCACTTCAATATAACCGAACGGGTTAAGGTGGAGTTCCGGATAGATGCCTTCAATTTCTTCAACCATCCGCAGTATGGGAGTCTAGGCAACAACCAGGGCCTCGTTAACATAGGCTTCAATGCTCCGAACTGCATTGTCGGAGTAGATCCGAAGTGCACAAGCGGCGGCCCGGAGTTCCTGGACGCGAATGGGAACTCGACGAAGACATTGGCGAATGCGGTTTCGATCCAGAACAGTACACCGAATGCCCAAGTAGGGACTGTGGGTACGACATCGGACCGCAATCGAGAATTCCAGTACTCGCTAAGGTTCACCTTCTGATCGTGCTGGCACAACCTGCTCGTTCAACGTCCCGCCAAGCCCGTCGAGGCGCTTGGCGGGACCCTTCTTTCTCGGGGCGTTTCCAATCGCTCTAACGTTGCATGGGCCGCTTAGGCCTAAAAACTCTTTGGGATACAATCAAGACATGATCCGGACTCCTCCGCGGCGTTTTTTCTCCATCTTTTTCTCTCTCATCCTCCTTCTCACGCTCACCGCCGCCTCACGCTCGCAAACCCCCAGCCAGCAGGCAGGCAGCGCTCGCGTCCCGCTCCCCAAGCTACCAACTCCCGCCAAAAAAGACCGCAGCGCTTTGCCGACGGTTCCGGTTTTCAAGGACATCGCCAAGGAAGTTGGCCTCACGGTTTCGCACATCGCTGCCCCCGAAGCGCACTACGTGATTGATTCAACGAGCGGGGGCGTCGGACTGTTCGACTGTGATAGCGATGGACGACTGGACATTGTCCTGGTGAATGGCTCGACCGTGGAGAGACTGCGCCAGGGCGGCGACCCCATGGTTACCCTTTATCATCAGGAACCCGACGGAACCTTCAAAGACATCACCAGAGAGGCCGGTCTGACGCGGCTGGGCTGGGGGATGGGCGTCGCCGTCGCCGATTACGACAACGACGGCAAACTGGACTTGTTTGTGACCGGTTACAACGGCAACGTGCTCTACCACAATCTTGGAAATTGCAAATTCGAGGACGTGACCGAGAAGGCCGGAGTCCGCGGCGGAGGGTTCAGCACCGGGGCAGCCTGGGGCGATTACGATCGCGATGGCAACGTGGACTTGTATGTAGCCCGCTATTCGCATCTGGACATGAATAATCTTCCGCAATTCGGCAGCAACAAGTTCTGCCGCTTCAAGGGCATCCTGGTGCAGTGCGGCCCCTGGGGCCTTGAGGGTGAAACTGACTTTCTCTACCACAACCGCGGGGACGGCACCTTTGAAGAGGTGTCTGTCAAAGCGGGAGTCCACGACGATATCGGCTATTATGGCCTCGGCGTGATGTGGGTCGACTATGACGATGACGGATGGCCGGATTTGCTCGTCGCCAACGACTCCGTTCCCAACTACCTCTATCACAACAATCACGACGGCACGTTCACCGAGGTGGGTCTGCTGACGGGTGTCGCGTTGAGCGGTGAAGGCACGGAACTTGGGAATATGGGGGTCGACTGGGGCGACTACGACCACAGCGGCCGCCTCAGCTTTTTCGTCACGCACTTTGAGGAGCAGCCCAACTCGCTCTATCGCAATATGGGGCCGCAAGGTTTCGACGACGTGAGTTGGACCTCTGGTGTCGGCCAGCCCAGCTATCCCTATGTCGGTTGGGGCACGGCTTTTTTCGACATGGACAACGACACCTGGCTCGATATTCTCGTCGCCAACGGCCACGTCTATCCGCAGATTGACACTCTGGAGACCGGCCCCCGCTATCGCGAGCCGCTCTTGCTCCATCGCAACAATCGCGACGGCACCTTCGACGAAGTCTCCAAGGAGTCCGGCCTCGCCGCACTTCCTCTTCACTCCCGCCGCGGCGCCTCGTTTGGCGACGTCTTCAACACCGGCAACATCGATGTCCTTCTGCTAAACGTCAACGAGCCGCCCTCTCTCTTGAAAAATATGAACGCCGACGGTTGTCATCGCGTCCTTTTCAAGCTCATCGGCACAAAAAGCAATCGCGCCGCCATCGGCGCCCGTGTAACCATTCGCTCCGCCGGCGTAAAGCAACTCAGCGAAGTTCGCGGCGGGGGGAGCTATCTCTCGCAGAACGACCTCCGCCTCCACTTCGGGCTCGGCGCCGCCAAAAAAATGGAATCCGTCGAAATCCGCTGGCCCAGCGGCAAGGTTGAAACGCTGGAAAACGTCGCTGCCGACGCCATCTACACGATTGTCGAAGGCTCGGGCATCCGCAACGCCACACCTCTCCCGCCGCCAGCGGGTGGAGCAACCAACGGTGCCCGCTAATCCCCATTCCGCTTCCCCCCTCGCTCACGGGAACTCTTCTCGCCCGCGATTTGCTCGCCGCGCTTTTCCGCGGCCCAATTTATTTTTGCTCAGCTTTCCGTCGCTGTGTTGTTGCTCGAAATCCTTGCTCCTCATCTTTTTTTCCATGCTTGGCGCGGTAACAACTCGTCCCGCCGACGATCCCGCCGTTCTCCTTAAGCGTAATTTCGAATCCGCCAAATCCGCTCTTGCCTCCGGTGACCTCCCCGAAGCCGAACGCCACTACGACCAGACCATCGCTCTCGGCCTCCGCCAGGTCGCCAATATTTCCGTCTCTGAATCCCGTTTCGACGAAGCCACTCGCGAATTGGATCAAGCTCTCAAATTCGCTCCCGCCGATCCGGATATCGCTGTCGAAGCTGCCATCGCTTGGTTCCGCGCCGGCGAGGTCGAGAAAGCTCGCCAGCTTGCCCAGGCCGTCGTCGCCGTGAATCCGCGTCACGCTCGCGCCCAGGACGTTCTCGGCCGCATCGAGCTCTACCGCGGGGATTTTCCCGCCGCCATTCACGATCTCCAGGCCTCCATCGCGCTGAACGATGACTTCGAAACCTCCTACTTTCTCGGTCTTGCCTACCTGAAAGCCAAGCGCCTCACGGATGCCCAGCAATGGTTTCAACACTTGCAGGGCACCATGGAAGATTCTGCCGCATTGCATGTTCTCATCGGTCGCGCCTATTCCATCTGCCATTTTCCTAAACCCGCCGTCACCGAATTTCGCAAAGCCATTCAGCTCGACCCAAAATATCCTCGCGTTCACGAACTGCTCGGCTACTCCATCCTCGAATTCCGCGGGGAAGAGGCCTATCCGCAGGCCCGCCTCGAATTCGAACGCGAGCTGAAGCTTCATCCCGACGATTACAACGCGCTCTTGCTCCTCGGTATCTCCGATGTCGCGCTCCGCGATTTTCCTGCTGCCGAAGCCGCTCTCCTCCACGCCAGCCGGCTCCGTCCCGATGAATCCTTCGCTTATCTCTATCTTGGCGAAATTTATAGCGAAACGAAGCGTCTCCCCCAGGCCGTCGAAGCCCTCGAACAATACATCCATCTCGTCCCCGACCCCGGGGAAGTTCCACGCGACGTGAGTCGCGCCTATTACTTGCTTGGCCAGGATTTGCGCCGCCTCGGCCACCTCGACGAAGCCCAAAAAGCGCTCGCCAATTCCCAGCGCTATCGCGAAGCGAAATTTCGCTATGACGCCCAGCACATTTTCGACGAGCCCGCCGCCCCCTCCGACGGCGATAGCCGCACTTCCGACCGCATCGCCGGTCTTCTCGAATCCGGCGCCAGCGACCAACAGAAATCCACCGAAGCGATGGTGCAGGGCGGCGTCCAGGAAAATCCCTCTACCCAGCGCCCGCCCGCTCCGCAACAAGCCACAGGATCCAAGGCCGCGAAAGAATACCGCGCCTTCGCTTCGGAAATTCTCGCCAGCTCCTACAACGATCTCGGCGTCATGCGCGCCAAGGCTTCGAATTTCGCGGAGGCTGCCGAATTTTTCAAACAGGCGGCCACGTGGAAGCCGGACCTACCCGGCTTGGACCGCAATTGGGGACTCGCTTGCTTCCGCGCCGAGCTCTACTCGGAAGCTGTTCCACCCCTCGAACGCCAGCTGAGAGCCCATCCCGACGACTCTTTCGTCCGCCAACTTCTGGGCCTCGGCTATTCCGTGCTCGAGAACTATGCGAAAGTCGTCGAAGTTCTCCGCCCCTTTCTCGATCATCCGCCCGACGATCCTGGCCTGCTCTTTGCGTGGGGTACCGCTCTAGTTCGCACGCATCAATCTGGAGCCGCTGCGGGTATTTTTCGCCGGCTACTGGAACAAAATGCCGGCAACGCGTCGCTCCACCTCTTGCTGGGTCAGGCCCAGGCCCAACAGGGAGACTACGCCAGCGCTCTTGCCGAACTGAAAACCGCCATGCAACTCGATCCCCATCTTTCAAACGCACACTACTACACAGGTCTCGTATACCTTCACCAGAGCCAATTCGAATCGGCCGCGGAAGAGTTTCGCGCTGAGCTTCAGCTCCGACCCGCCGACGCGCTCACGACCTATCATCTTGGCTACGCCATGTTGGCCCAGGGCGAAGCGGAGGAAGCCGTGCCCCTCTTTCGTGAAGTAATCAAGGCCCTGCCCAGCTATGAATCAGCTCATTTCGAACTCGGCCGCGCTCTCTTGTTGCAGGGAGATACAGTCGGAGCCATCGAGAGTCTCGAGACGGCTAGAAAGCTTGCTCCTGACCACGACGCCACCTACTTTCAGTTGAGCCAAGCCTACCGGCGTGCCGGTCGCGCACAAGAGGCGCAGCAGGCGCTCGCGGCTTATCAAAAGCTTATAGAAACAAATAGGCTGAAGAAGCGCGAAAGCATGGAGATGGACAAGCCCTGACTAGCCATAACGATCTCCGCGGCCCAGAGGGTCGTAGCTTCACATTTGTCCTATTCGTGCCGGGATGAGTTTCGGGCTGAGCAGGTGAATCAGGAGCAATGCAATCAGGTAAGCCGCGGCCGCGATAAAAAACGGAATCATGTAACTGCCGGTCCATTGCAAAAGGTGTCCCACGATTTCGGCGATCAACATTCCGCCCACGGCCCCCGCCATGCCTCCAATTCCAACCACCGAAGCGACGGCGCGTGAAGGAAACAGATCGGAGGTCAGGGTATAAAGGTTTGCGGAGAAACCCTGATGCCCCGCGGCCGCAAGTCCGATCAACAACGTGGCCGGCCAAAGGCCGGAAACACGAAATACGGCCGCAACGGGAATCACACTCAGAGCGCAGATGAACATGGCCCATTTCCGGGAGGCGTTCACAGAGAAGTTACGCCGGATGAGAGTGGAAGAGAGCCATCCGCCAGCGACGCTCCCGAGGTCGGAGATGACATAGATGACGAGGATGGGCAACCCGATCTGCGTCAGGTGCAGGCCGTGCTCTCGTTGAAGGTAGTCCGGAATCCAGAAGAGATAAAACCACCAAATGGGATCGATCATGAATTTTCCGGCGGCAAACGCCCAGGTCTGTCTGTGAGACAGAAGCTCCCTCCATTTAATTTTCCCGGCATATTCGACAGGGTCGCTTTGGATATGCTCTCTTTCGCCGCTGGTGCAGTACGGATGGTGTTCGGGATTTCGGTAGAGAAGCAACCAGAGAATCAACCAGGCAAATCCAACAGCGCCAGTCAGCACGAATGCCCACCGCCAACCGAGATGGACAGCAATCCACGGGACAACGAGGGGAGTAACAATGGCACCGATATTAGTGCCGGAGTTGAAGATTCCGGTGGCCAGGGCGCGCTCTTTCTTGGGGAACCATTCGGCGACGCACTTGATGCTGGCCGGGAAGACTCCCGCCTCGCCGAATCCCAAGGCAAAGCGGGCTGCGATAAAAGTGGAAAGCGAAAAGGCTAACGCATGGCCCATCGAAGCCAAGCTCCAAAAAATCATGGCGACCGCGTAACCAATGCGCGTGCCCAAGCGGTCGATCAAGCGGCCAACAAGAATCATACCGGCTGCGTATGCCGCCTGAAAGGCGAACACCAGATGGCCGTAGTCGATGTCGTTCCAACCGAACTCGTGCTGGAGCGGGCCTTTCAGCACGCCGAGCACATTCCGGTCCATGTAATTCTTAGTCACCCCGAGAAACAAGAGCCCGCAGATGACCCACCGGAAGCGCCCCGCGAGAATGCCGCCGCTGCGCGAGTCCGACGGCGAATATGCTGAAACGTGCCCGGGTCCGCTGGACTCCGCCTCAACGATCGGATTCTGATCCGGCATCAATTCCCCTTTGGACGAAGCGTGTGGTTTATTTGCGGGCTGCTTCCAGGCCCGAACTGCCCTGTTGAAATCCCGGCTGGATGTTTACAACACCAAACTGCCGGTCTTCAAATTCCGTGTGCGCTGCCATGGCCCAGAGAAAGGCGATTCGGTGTCCCGGCACGGCAACGTTTGGGTGATAGCCACTGGGCATCAAGACAGCATCTCCGTCGCGCACGGGGGTCACCAGTTCGGGATACTGGGTGTCATTGTAAACAAGCTGAAGGCCATAGGCCGGCTCGGGCATGTCAAAGTAGACATACATTTCTTCCAGCATTTTGGCGTGCTCGTGGGGCGGCCAGCTTGTCCAGTTTCCCGGTTCGGAAAAGGTGAAACCTGCGAGCAGGCGGCCCGCTTCGACATTGTTGGCAATGAGCACGTTTAGTTCGCGCCTGGAGCCGGGGCTGCCGGCCACGAATTTCATGCCGGGATGCTTGGCCACTTCCGCGTAGCGAACGACTTTCAAAGGATATTTTCCTTTGACGTCGGCCGAGAACTCCGCGAGATCCACGGAGCTTCTCGTCGACACTTCAATGACGGAATCGCGGGGTATATAGATGGCGTCGAATTGTCGCAATTCGAATTCACTGCCGGCCGTCTTTACCAGCCCATTTCCTGAAAGGCAGATCAGGCCGGTTTCGTGATCGCCGTTGGAAAAGGAAACCAGGGGTTTGGATGAGTTCAAAATAATACGTCCATAGGATAGATGGCGCATCGTGCTGTTTTCCGGCGTGACCGCGAGATGACGCCCAGTTTGGGCATTGGTCTTTCGAAATACCATTTTGTCGACAGCGACAGTGGGTTGCGTACTCATAGACTACTCCTTCTCGGTTGGACCCCAAATCCTTGAAACTGACCTGACCGAAGACAGTTTCAATCTGGGGTCTTGCTCCGACTTAGATTCAAAACTAGCTCACAAAGCGGACCTCGCCAAAATACTCCGGTGATTTCCAGCCGTATTGCCGGGGCAAAGCGCCTTCATTTTGCTGGCTCAACCTTTCCTGCCCCTAAGCTCGTAACGAACGCAAAGTACGCTCGCGATTGCTATTGATTGACGCCGCTTGCAAGGAATCCGCCATCTACCGCGAGAATCTGTCCAGTGACGAAAGATGCAGCGTCCGAGGCGAGAAATACTGCCGCTCCAACCAATTCGTCCAGCTTGCCAAACCTTCCCATGGGCGTGCGGGTCAGCAATTCATTTCCGCGTGGCGTATTGTCCAGGAGTTCCGCGTTCAATGCGGTGCGAAATACTCCCGGAGCGATGGCATTCGTCAACACGCCGTAGCGCGACCATTCGACCGCCAGCGAGCGCGTCAGCGCCGCCACGCCGGCTTTGCTTGCGGCATAGGCCGTCACTTCGTGCAGTGCCACGAAGCTGTTCAGCGAGGCAATATTGATAATCCTTCCGTACTTGCGGCTGAGCATGTGTTTGCCGAAGACCTGGCAGGCGCGCAGCGTCCCGGTCAGGTTGGTGTCCAGAATGTCGTTCCATTCCGCATCCGGAAAGTCCAGCGTTGGCGCGCGTTTAATTTTGCCCGCGCAATTCAGCAGAATTTCAACTTTCTCAAACCGTTCCAGGCACGCCGCGAGCAACCGTTGCAAGGAACCGGTGTCGCGCGTATCCGTCGCAACACGCAAAGTTTCCCTGCCGCGGGCTTCAATCTCTCCGGCGACCGTTTCCACGTTCGTGGCGTTCCTGCCCGTGGCTACGACGTTTGCTCCGGCATCCGCCAGACCCAAGCTGAGCGTTCTGCCAATCCCGGATGTGCCGCCGACCACGACCGCTACCTTGCCCGACAAGTCCAGCGCTGGAAGCATTTTGTTTGCGTTCTCCATCGGCCGCAGTGGACTTGCCGGCAGCTGCTCCACCAGGACCATACTCATGCTAAAAGCGATTTCGAGAAGCCCACAGGCCCAAACCGGGATTCTCGATAAAAAAAACATCTTCCCCGGCGGCGTGATTCCAGCCCTGCTCCAGCTTCATAGGGTCGTACAATTGCAGCATTTTGCTCAGTTTGGCATACCGGAAGCCCGCGCCTTCCACTTCTTCGCGCGTCAAATGCCCAGGGCACCACGTGAT
>WNEZ01011474.1_pt1 | contig 10960 bp, 12 predicted proteins | sample 5400521 | NCBI WGS metagenome assembly WNEZ01 (sample SAMN13153339, study PRJNA577476) | soil metagenome | isolation source: 120 cm saprolite under Douglas fir tree site 2 hole 1 replicate 1 | place: USA:California | collected 2015-04-18
GGCTCAATCATGCCGGTGCGAATACAACGACGATTCACACGACCAGTGGGACGACTGGATGGAATGGCAGGCGCGCTACATGTCGGGGTCGTTCTTAATGCCGAAAAGCCGGGTCTGTCGCCTCGCACAAAGACTCGCGGAGGCGAAAGGATGGAAGCTGCCGGTTCAAGTGGGATCACCGCCGAGCGTGTACCTCGCTGAGCATGTCGTGATTGCCTTTCATGTGTCGCGCGAAGCGGCAACGGTGCGGCTCAAGCAATTGGGTTTTATCGCGTAGGCGTCGGTGCGTAACGATCCCTCGATGATAAAACGATCCTAGGCAGAGTCGTTTGGTTTTACACGCTAGGGCGTTGCTCTGGAGAAGCGGTTATATCCCTGAAAAGAGGTTGTAGAATAGATGCTTGAGGGTCAAGTCCGAGGATTTTGCTCTTAGATTGTTCAGTCTGATCAGCGGAGCTTTCAACCCTTAGCTAAGCGCGTCTCTCTGCCCGAGCATATCTCAAAAAGTGGCAGACTCGGCGGCCGTCTCGTTCTTCTAATGGCCCTTCGGAGGTCACTGGAAGGTCGTTAGGCTCTAGCAGATCACGCCGAGCGCATGTTTCAAGTTCTTTCGAAATCTTTCACCCAGGCATATTCAATTCTCTTCGTCGCCTAAGGCATTTCGGATCAAAAGGTCGCGCTCGGTGCGATCGACCTGCCTCCGGACATCCGCGAGTTCATAACAGGTTTCTTCGTTTGCCACGGCCACCGAACCTCTTCTCCGCCTCCAACGTTTTGTTGCCGTCTCACAAACGTGCCAGCAAGTCAGTCGCGCGCGAACCGCCGAATTCGTCGAGCGCGTCAGCTTCCCACCCGCATCTCGACAACCGACACGAAGATTTTCAGTCGAGTGCCGTACACTCCACTACTCTGCACTAAAGTGCATAGTCCGCTATTTCCCAACGCTTTTTCGCGGTAGGCGGCCAGTCAGGAGCCCACTAGAGGCGCAGACTACTTCTGCCACCGTTAAGCCGGCGGGTGCGACTCCCAGCGAGCGCTCCGCCCGCGCGTGTCGCAGAGCCCTCGACTGTCGCTCGCAGCCCGCGCTCCCGCGCCCGCCTGGCGGGCTCCCGATATGCTCCATGAGCATTTAACGGCAACGTGTGCGACCTTCACTCCGATTTTCTTGGCAGCAGCGATCCGGAGGCTCGGGTTGGGCGCACTCTTGTGAGGTCGGCTTCGCGCGCGTTACCCCTAGCGGTCGAGTCTGTCGTAGTTCGCCCGCACATTCATCCTGCGGGCAGCAAGCCCCAACTCCGACTCCCACTCTTACGACAACACCGAGTCCGGCTTCGACAGCGACGCCAACGAGTACACCGTCCCCAACACCGACTGCGAGGGCAACCCCGACGCCGACACCGACACCAACACCCGTTGCGGCTGGTTCTGATGAAAGCTAACCACTGATTGGGGCAACCGCTCTTTCCGGTATAAGCGCGACGATTCTCGATAATAGAAAGTGCGTGCTTCAGCGGGCGGCGTCAGCCCAAGGGTCGCCGGGCAACACCGACAATTTCTTGTCGTACGCCCGGCAATTTTCCGTCAAGTGTCAAATTTTTGTCGGTCTGAGGACGAGCGATTCCGCCCAGCGCTGTGATGAAGCTGCTTGCGGATGGCGACGAAGTAAAGCCTACTCAAATTCGGTCACTGTGCGATCAACTTGAAATCGATCCTGTTGAATTCGGATTCAGTTACCCATAGACGGTATCACTGTCCTAATTTCTCGCCTTGGGTGTCCTGCTTGAATTGCGCGTTGGACTCGGCTTTAATTTTGCGTTGCCGCAGGTAAGTAGGCGGGGCAGCACTCGTTGGGCCAGTCGGGTAGGCCAGTCTTTCGGGATGCGCTGCCCTTGGGGCTTCCCGGCTCCACCAAGGGGTGAGGGTGCGAGCCAGATAACCTTAATCACGAGGCTTCCACGCTTGCTTCGTTCCCGCCAAGCGCAATTATTCAGCGCAGTATCAAGCCAACGCGGGCTACCGAGTGTCTTAATTTGGGACCCTTAGTGGCTTAATTCAGCCAGTACCCCCTGTCCGGAGAGCATTGCCACAACCGCAAACACTGGGATTCTTCACTGCGGTTCTGCTGAACAGTCACAGCGGAAGCGATGTGTTCCGCTTAGACTACCCTCTGACGCCTTTGAGGACGTCATTCTACGCGTGGGCTGCCGAAGCGTGGAATCCCCGTAAACGCTCTCTCGTGGTGGCCGCGGCTGAACGCGAATCTTCGCGGACCGAAACGCAGCTCGAAGAATTAAAGGAGAGAATCCGCTGCGTTGTTGCGTAGTATTCCTCATCGCATTGTTGGCTTGTAGTCTGCGGCTTGCACAAAGCGCGTCAGCAACGGAAACAGACGAGGATACCGTTGTAGCTTTTGCGCAAAAGGTGGTCGTTCAAGCCTTGGATTACAAACAGGGTGATCGAGAGAGCCTGATGGATGCGCCTCTTTGGTGTTAATCCAGGCGGGATATTGGATAATAGCGAGCGGCTTTGCCAGGGGAAAAACAATGCCTCGGACCTATCCTTCCGCCTTCCGTCAATTTCAGCGGCGAACGCGCGCCGCGCTAACAGATCTGCGGCGTGAAATTTTTTCACGCGAGACCGAATTGCGCGAGCTGCGTGATGCAGAAGTGCGACTCATAAGGCTGGCTGGACGTGTTGCCTTGCCGACTCCCTCCGCACGGCACTCGGCCGGCTCGGGCAGGGTCAACTGGCGACAGGTACTAATCAAGCTGCCAAAGGAGTTCGGGACTTCCGATCTCCGGAAGATCGGGGCGTTGAGAAATAAGCAGTCATCAGAAATCTATAATGGAATTAGTCGCTGGGCTGACGCTGGCCTCGTCAAACGAAAGGAGCGTGGAGTTTACCAGCGCCTTTAGCCGAATCGCCCCCTCCATTCAGAATCCTTCGTATTATCAGGCATTTACAGCGGAATTGAAGGCCTGGACGTGAGGCCGTTTTCACGCCCGGATGTTCATCAATATAGACGCAAAGTAGACGGCTGGTCTTAAAATCGGTCCTCGGCTCGGAGTTCGGGCGGCCAAAAAACACGTCGCGACGCCCAAGTTCCGAAGACGGGAACACCAGGGGAACGTGGGGAACGTCTGAATCGATTTGGCTCTCACCTCTACGCCCAAGTGCGATAAGCGCAAAATCTGCACTGTCGCGTCGAGATGATCGCGATGATCTCGCCGAGCACGCGTGACGTTGCCCGCCAAAGGGAGTTATGTTGTGCTCGCCCGTTAATTCTCAGAAAGAGGGGTCAAGAATGTATCGCGATGACGAGCGCGCAATAGATATCCTTCGCAATGGTGCAGGCTTTTTCGAGGCGTATCGGAACTAAACGTTTGTAGGATACCACGCCGCAAAGATGGCGGGGTCTAGAAGGTGACTGTAGAGGTTTCGGATGCAGGTCCGAGGGAGCCCACACGGTTTCGCAGAGGGCGAAAAGCGATGATGGCAAGGATTGTTCAGGAAATGCCGGCCCGACTATCGAGCAAGCCGTAGTGGTCGTTCACTGGTATCAGTTTGACAAATGAGAAGATAAGGTCGCCCCAAACATGAACCCCTGGAACGTGACCGTGCTGATAGCCGCGGTGCTCGTGCTCGGCAGTGCGCTCTATATCCGCTTGCGCTGGCACCGCTCGCCGCGAGCATACCGGGCGATGGCCGGAGTCGCGGCGTGCTACCTCTTGGCCGGCTCGTTCCTGGGCGCATGGGTTCTCCATCTCGCTTCGCCGAAACGCGCGGAGGTCATGGAATCACCGCGCGCCGCTGGAATCCCGTTTATTCCTGGGTCAGTTGCCTCAGCGGTCGCAGGTCAGCCGGTCAGCGCGCCGAACAAGTTCTCCGCGAAAGTGGTCAGCATCACCGACGGCGATACGGTCGACGCGCTCGATTCGGGCGGTCTTACCCACGCCGTTCGGCTCGCGGGCATCGACGCGCCAGAGCATAGCCAGCCGTTCGGAACGGAATCGACTCAGCACCTCACCGATCTGATTTCCGGGAAGACGGTAGCCCTTGAGTGCGAGAATGAGAGGTCCTATGGGCGGCTCATCTGCAAAATCCTCCTGACCAACGGCGAAGACGTATGCCTCGACCAGTTGAAGGCCGGGATGGCGTGGCACTACAAACAGTATCAGGACGAGCAGAGTCCTTCCGACCGCGAGGCTTACGCTGCCGCCGAATGCACGGCAATGAAAGCCAAGACCGGGTTGTGGAACGAGCCCCATCCGCTGCAGCCACAGGATTTCAGGCACGCCACTAACTCGCCCCTGCTGTTTGACGCGAACGGATGCCGCAAGAGCAGCGAGCCGACGAGCGGGCCGGTTGTCGGAAACGCTCGGACCCACATCTTCGAGTGGCCAGCGTGCCCGCACTATTCCGCAATCTCGCCTGACAACGAGGTTCCCTTTCCGAGTCCGCAGGCAGCCGAGGCAGCCGACTACCGCCCGGCCCACAACTGTCCGTAAAGCGGCGGCGCTGGGGCCAACTGCCTACGAACAGGGGAAGGGCACCCGTGAGGAACGATGCACCCGATCGGATCTGACACCAATACCGCAAACTTGGTTGCAGCGATTGCGGCGTCGCTGGCCGCGCTCGCATCGAGCATCAGCGTGATAATCTCAGTGCTGGCTCTTAGGAAGACCACAGAACAGACCGACACGACGGGGGATAATTCTGGTCAGCGTCCTCACCCAGCACCACCGCGATAGGTATCTAAAGCTGCTTGGATCTCCTCCTTGTCTCTCTTGGGAAGGTCAATATTGTCCAGTACCCACTGAAATTTAGATTTATTCTCGTCGCGTCTCTCCGGTGGCGCTTGTTCGTTCCGCAATTGCCTATACCAATCCGCCAGCGGCGAGTTTCGCGAGGATGTACGCCAGCCAGCAAGGACATGAATGCGATCCGGCGTGAATGGTACATTGAGGGCCCGGAACGCTTCAGTGATTGCAGGCGATTCATTCCCGGCGAGCACCTTCTCAATGGGCAGATTGCTGCCCAACGTCCAGTGACCGACGTGCTTTTTCAATTGTTCGATCCAATCGATGGTTATCGTTTGCCGAGCGTCTCGGATGAATTGCTTAAGCGGTCGGCAGTGCCGGCGAATTTTCCAAACGACCTGATCCAATTTGAAAAGATCCTCTGACCAGACATCGAATCCATAGAGCATGTATCGGTTATTCGGGTCACCCATATCGTTCAAACGCCTGACGAATCCTTCGACCGATTCGTCAATCCAGTGAGTATGCTCCATGCCCTGCAGAAACGGCGGCTTAGCGAGCGATTCAAAACTCAGGCGAGGGTTTAACCTCAGCACGTCTTGATAGAGACGCTCGATGTTATGGTTGTAGCCTTTTGCAGGTTTCCCGTTCAGAAGCAGCACGGCTTTCAGGTATTTCTCGACCGCATGCAGGCCAAGCCAGAGAAAATCTAGGTCGAGGTGGTTGATCGCTGCCCATCGCGCCAGAATGTAATTCTCGTCAGCTGTCGCGATGAACATCCGCTCGACAAGCGAGTTTGTAGACGGTCGGATGTTGTGGGTTTCACTCACCTTTTCGTCCTCTTGATGCCGGAAGAGCTGCTTGGCAGAGATGAGGCGGCAAGCTGAAGTGCCGAGGTCGGATTCTCGCTTACGCTTCTGCCATACCGCCTTACAGATTCCTTGGGCAATTCCTTTTTTCCTGCTCGGGAGTACACCGTTTCGCAAAGATCACGGATCGATTCGACGGATTAGCACCGCGCGCGAGGCTCTTAGATATTAACTGTTATAAAAAAGCCAGCACAGGCAAACGGCTGTTCAATGAGACGCTAGGAGCATGCTTTTCATGACCTTGGTTGATTTTGAACCTGACCAGTTCGAACTTGGCTTATGCCAGTAGACCACCGAGCAGGGTCTCGATTGCTCTCGTAATGACGGGTTGGATTGCCGCCGGAAACTGCGGTCGTCTGCACCGGTCTTCCCGGCGACGACGGTCTTGCGCTCATCGCTCGGTCCATTTCCCCGTTTATGCCGATATCCAAGTCGCCGCGCAGTATACTCGGCGGGGGTCCGCGCGATCGGCCCCAAATCGCGCCCACGCTTTTTGACGGTCCGCAGAATCTCGTCCCTGAAAAACGCGACTCGCGATTTCCCCGGAATTTTCAGGGAGAGGTTTATGGCATTTTTGGGCCCCGGCTCGGGTGTCGGCCACCATCAAGGAAGGGCCGAATCGTCCGACTCCTCGCGCAAAAGGAATCCCGTGTGAACTCACCGAAATTCAAAATTCTATAAAATTTTGTCGCGGTGTTTGACCGGCGAACCCGAGTCGTCCAATCACGCCCGGAGCAAAATTCTCGACCATCACATCCATCTTCGGGATAAGCTCCTTGATGATTGCCTTCCCGGCCGGGTTCTTGAGATCCAGGCAGAGACTTTTCTTGCCCCGATTCTGCTGCACGTAATATGCGCTACGTCCGTCGCGGAGGTATGGCACGCTGCGAGCGATATCGCCGTTGGGAGCTATCTCCACTTTGATTACATCGGCCCCGAGTTCCGCCAGGTAGCGGGCGGTGGCAGGTCCGGCGAGGACCTGCGTGAAATCCAGCACCCGGTAGCCATTGAGCATCGGCTTTGATGTTCCCGCCATTTCGCCGTGCGCCTCCGTTCGCGCCGCAAGCAATCGCATTGGGGTGCGCGAAAGGCAAGCGCTGGCGGCTTTTGCCTAATCTCCGCGCGTCGCAGCGCAACCGTCGAGAGCTGTTTCGATGACCTGCGCTTGTTCGCCCCGGCGCTGTCCGACTCGACAACCGATCGACTATAGTCACAGCTAATGGCGCGGCGGCATGAAAGTTTGATTCCTCTTTCGCACGAGCATCATGACGCGCTGCTGCTAGCGTGGCGATTGCGCACCGGCGATTTGTCCAAGCGCGAACCCGAACTACGCGCCGAGCACGTTAGTGCGTTCTTCGAATATCGCCTGGTCAACCATCTGAAGCTTGAAGAAGAACTGGTGTTCCCCGCATTCCGCGCGGTGCTGGGGGTGGAGGCGTCGCTGATCGACGTACTGCTAAACGACCATCGCGAGCTTCGGGCGAAAGCCGCGGCGATCAAGGCCGGCGCGCACGACCAGGTGGACAGTTTCTGCGATTTGCTCGAGCGCCACATCCGGACCGAGGAGCGTCAACTGTTCGTGCTGGCGGAGAAGCGAATGAAGCCGACGGAGATGGCGGAGCTGGGGCGGCAGATAAAAGCGCACCTAAGCTGAGGGGTGCGGCCTGGCGCTGGTTGACCCAAAAAGGCAATCGACCAGGTGAGAGCCCCTCAAGCCTCTTACGCGAAGCCTTCGTCGAGCTTCATGCGCCTGCTCGTGACCGTCTTCGATCGCCCAGCGCTGTCCAATGCTTTGCTGCCGATGCCCGCAGCCAACTTCAACAAGCAAACCCCTGCCTCTCACGAACCCGCCTTGACCGGTCTGCGACATCTCGCGAAATCGTTGGCCATCACGCATGTCACGAACCGGCGAATGTGGAAAAGCCCCGCGGAGTGAATCCGTGGGGCCTGCGCGCTTCCCAAGTCTGTGCGAACGCGCGCGGCGGCCGTTACTTAGTGGTGACCGCGCGGCAGCCGGTAAGCAGGGTCTGCTTCAGCCCCATCATCGTCTTCGTATGCGCGTGCATGGTCTCGACGATACCGGCGAGAAAGGTGCCTTCGGCGACCGTCGTGAAACCCGGCTTGTGGATGATCTGGATCAGCTCCTCGAACTCTCGCGGGCTGGCCAGATTCGTCATGTGGCCGCACATTTCCTTGATCTGCCCTTCGATCTGCGCCAACTGTTTCGTTTCCATTCTATGTACCCCCTTTTGATTTGAGAGCAGCAAGCGCGATGCCATCCTACACCACGGAAGTTGTTGCTGTTTTCGGATTCGCGGTGCAAATCTGAATTGGCACACGAGAGGTGATCGCTAAGCGCGCTTAGCGCCCCGAACGAAAAGTCCCGCGGAGAAATCCGAGCACCCACCATGCGATGTCTCGCGCTCATCGCACAGATAGGGATCGGAGTCTGGTTATTCGTCGCTCCTCTTGCCATCGGAATGGCGATGCCCAGCTAACCACAGCAGGCGGGACACTGCATCGAGGCTCTTGGGGTTGCGGCCCAGCCTCGATGCAGGCATCTCGATTCCGGGAGGGTTGTCATGCACCGCTATGTCGTGCCCGCATCAGTGAAGGACCGTGTCGTGAGCCGCATGGGCAGGTTGCTGGCCCACGATAAGATCGAGGCTGGCCGCACCGCGCTGGTCGTGGTCGACATGCAGAACTATTTCTGCGCCCAGGGCTTTCCGGCCGAGGTGCCGCTGTCGCGCGAGATCGTGCCCAACATCAATCGCATGGCCAAGACGGTACGGGCGGCGCTGTGTGTGGATCCAGACCACGGCTGTCGGCGCGCTCGAGCATTGGCGCAATTACCAGACGCGCATGCTGACGCGGCATCGGCAGCAAGCGCGGCTCGCTGGGCTCGACGAGGCATCGGAAGGTTTCAAGTTGTTCCCGGCGCTCGAGGTGCTGCCGGGCGACATACGGGTCAAGAAGATCAGCTACAGCGCCTTCATGCCTGGCTCATCGGACATCGACGCGCAGCTCAAAGCCCGCGGCATCGACACGGTGCTGATCACCGGCACGGCGACGAATGTGTGCAGCGAGTCGACGGCGCGCGACGCGATGCTGCTCGACTACAAGGTCATCATGCTGTCGGACGGCAACGCGACATTGACCGAGGAGGAGCACGCGGGCGCGCTCAACACGTTCATGATGTTCTTGGGCGACGTGATGAGCACCGACGAGGCGATCACGCGGCTGGCACCAGTAGTGCGCTGCAAGACTACGTGAGGCAATGAGGGTCAGATCCGTAAGGTTGACTTTGCCCGATCATCGTCGCCGCATCACGACAGCTTCGAGCAGGCGATGGCAGCAGCGTGGATGCCGCAGCGCCAGACAGCAAAACGCGCCAGTATAGGCGGCCGGTCCTCCAGCGGGAAGAAATTCACCTCAGTCGGCGCCAGTAGTCTCTGGACGATCGCTCGGAGGTGACAAGTTGAGGAGGGCGCGACTGAGCGCTTGCGGTCTCGTGTATTCTGTGTTAGGGAAAATATGCGTAGACGCTGAGACGCGGTTAATACTATGAATGATAGTCTCGAAACGCCGACCCGGATGGGCCGCATGATTTTCTGCTCAGACGAAAAGCTTGATGCGGAAATTACGCGCCTCCTGGGAGCCACCGTGCTCGAGCTGCTCCGTGACCCGATGGTGCAGGAAGTGTCGGCGAATTACGACCGGTTAACCCGGGCGTGCCACCTCTTCGCCGACTTCGGCAAAGGCCCGATGGTTACTTGCGACGCAAGATGGCCAATCAATGCAGCCCAGCGCTCCTTTCCTGAGCTGCGTGTTGCAGAACGGCTTTCGCTTTCACGCGGCATTATCGCAGCTTTGCGGCGGACCCAAGCTCAGCAACGGCCCGAGCTTCTCGATCAGGGCGCACCCACGAATGACCCGGCCGCTTTCGGACTTTATGTCGGCTGAGCAAGCGCAGTTCATGGCAGTGGCCATAGAGATGAAGTGGACAATTCTCATCGCCGGCCGCACCAACAGCGGCAAGACCACCCTCATCAATGCGCTGATCAATCTGATTCCGATTGCCGAACGCCTGCTGATCATCGAGGACGCCGGTGAAATCCAGCCAAGGGCGGGTAACGTGGTACGGCGCTTCGCCACCGCCGGCGCTGACTTGAAGCGGCACGTGTTCGAAAGCCTCCGTGACCGGCCCGACCGCGTAATAATCGGCGAGGTTCGCGGCAGCGAAGCCAGAGACATGCTGGAGGCCGCCGCCACCGGCCACTCGGGACTATCGTCCATCCACGCGAACGGATGTGACGAGGCGCTAACGCGGCTGGCGCGCCTCGCCGGGTGCGATCAGGAATTCATCCATGAGGCGATTGATCTCGTGCTCTGCATTGAACGGATGCCCGACGGTTGTCGCGTCGTCACGGAAATCAAAGAGCTGTGAACGAAATCCCGCTCGCTGAAGTCAGGCGGACGATGAAGCAGGTCAAGTGGCAGACCATATCTTTGAAGGAGATCACACAATGAGAACGAGTAGAGTCCTAACCTTCGCTGCGTCGTTGATGCTGTCCGGCGCAACCGCCGTATTCGCGGCGACCTCGGGCACCCCACTCGACACGGTCGCCACACAGGTCATGCAGATTGTGAGCGGGCCCATCGCCCTACTGCTGATCATTGCGGGCTTTGCGGGGGCCGGAATCATCTATTTCCTGGGCCGGAACTTCGAGGTCGCGTTCGTGACCCTGGCGGCGTTGGCGATCGGCGGGGTGCTCTGCTCGCAGATTCAGACGATGGCTACGTTCCTGTTCCCCCTCGCCGGCGCGCTCATCCGGTAGACGCCGGCGAAGGCCTTTTCGAGGTAGACACCAATGAAGGTGTACTTGGCGCTTATACGGCCCAAGCTGAAACGCGGCGCCGAGTGGAAGCTCACCACGGTCAACGGCTTGTTTGCGCTGTTGATGCTTGTCACCGCCCTGGTGACCCATGCGTGGTGGGTACTTGGTGTCGCAGCATTTTTCTACTGGCCCGGTCAGTGGATATTGCGGCAGGCCGCGAAGCACGACCCGCAGTGGCTGGCGGTTTACGGCCGTTCACTGCGTCATCCGCTGATCCGGGAGCCGCACGGCTACGCTCACACGCGGGACGCCAAGCCTCGCCCGATAATTCCGCCATTTCCGAAATGGCTGAAATAAAGGAGGCAGCGAGTTGAGCCTACATCCCATCGATCGGAGCCTCGCCGCCGTCTTGCCCTACGGGCACTTCGTCGATGACGGCGAGATTTATCTGCGCGGCAAGGGGCTGATGGTCGGCTACGCAATGCACGGCATG
>WNEZ01005652.1_pt1 | contig 10959 bp, 10 predicted proteins | sample 5400521 | NCBI WGS metagenome assembly WNEZ01 (sample SAMN13153339, study PRJNA577476) | soil metagenome | isolation source: 120 cm saprolite under Douglas fir tree site 2 hole 1 replicate 1 | place: USA:California | collected 2015-04-18
CAAAGGGCACGAAGGTACACGAAGGAAACGCCTGAGCACCAAAAACTTTGAGATACTTCGTGGCCTTGGTGTGCAGGGTTTTGCGGTTTGAGCCTTGAAACTGACACACCGCCCATTTGGAACTTCCCTCCGGGTCCGATCCGCGATAGAGTTAGGGTGCGTTGGGCACTGGTAATTGATCCGCGAACTGGATCCGGGAGGGATGGACGATGAGCACAGATCCTGATCGTGTTGAGCATCGTCTGGAACGTTGTCTGGAACGACGAAGCGCGCAGCGTTTCGAAATGAACCTGCCGTTGGCGGTTCACTTCGATGGACGGACGGTGCCCGGATTTACTCAGGACTTGACTGGCCGGGGAGTTTTCTTTTACGCCGAGACGATGCTCCCGGAAGGCGCGGTCCTGGAATTGACTTTTACCATGCCCTCGGAAATCACTTTGGGAGAAAACATGCCCGTTCGGTGTCGTGGGCGGGTGTTGCGCGCCTCCTCTTCCCAGGCCGGTCCCGGTCATTCGCACCTGGGTGAGCGAAATGGAATCGCCGTGCACCTCGATTCCTACGAGTACTTGCCCTCGAACGAGCCTAACGCGCACTTTGTGCGAGTTTCGCCTCCGGGTGCCGCGGGAACGACTTCCGGCCCCCACCCGCGCTGACGGCTGATTTTCCGGGCGTTTTCCGCGCGTTTTTCGGCCTATCTCTTAGTCTTTTCAAGCGCTGGCCTTTGCCTTACAATTGATTAAACCAGCAGTCTGGCGGGTTCTTTACCCTAATTGAAACCCGCTAGCGACCTGCCGCTTCGTCTGAGATCCTCCTTCGATTACGAAGGTCATTTGGCTCCGACGTTGGAAGTTCGTAGCATGACAATGAACACTGAGAATCGAGTCATGCCCGGGATCGCCGTCGCCCTCCTGACCGAGGACCGCGAACAATCCGTCGTACTGAATAGCCGGGTCGAGAGCACCAATCTGGCCCGAACGGTATTGAGCCATGTCGGGTTCCCTGCTGGACCGAGCGATGCGGTTTTGCGTCAATTGCAGGATCAGCGCGCCGAAGTTGTCCTGGTGAATATCGATCCGCAGAATCCGCAGCGCGCCATCCGCACCATCGAACTGATCCACGCCAACATTCCCGGAGTCACGATTTTTGCGGTTGGCGAAATGAACCAGCCGACGAACATTGTGTCCGCCATGCGAGCCGGGGCGCGTGAGTTTCTGGATCACGCCTCCAGCCGCGAGGCATTGATCGAAGCCTTCACCCGATTCTCGGCCACATTGAGCCGGGCGCAGCGCAGTGCCAGCAAGGCGCGCGTCCTCACTTTTCTAAATGCCAAGGGCGGAGCCGGCGCCACCACCACCGCGGTGAATACCGCCGTCGCGTTGCAGGAGACTCATGGACGTGTGGTGCTGGTGGATTTCGCTCCCATCGGCCACGCTGCCCTGCAACTGAATCTGCGGCCTCAGTTCACGATCATCGATGCATTACAGAATCTGCATCGCATGGACGGTTCGCTGCTCGATGGCCTGATGACGCCATATCGTAATGGCCTTCATCTGCTGGCTGGGGCGCAGCAACCGCACAACGCGGTCCCGACCGCATCGGAACTGGCTCGCCTCTTCGACCTGCTGGTAAATCAGTATCACTTCGTCGTGCTCGATTGCTCGGGCCGGATGGATGGCACGATGCAAATGATCTGCGATCTCTCGAACGCCGTGCTGCTGGTCACGCAGACCGACGTCGTTTCGCTGTGGAGCGCTGGCCGGATTTACGCGTTCCTGCAGGAGGGAGCAGGCCGCGACCGCCTGCGGATCGTCATCAACCGCTACAAAAAGATTCCCGGTTTCACTGACGAAGATGTGGAGAAAGCTACCAACTGTAAAGTGCTCTGGAAGGTGCCCAACAACTTCCAGCTCGTCGCACCTGCGATTGACAAGGGCAGCCCAGTGGCCGCGCAAGGGAATCACGAAATCGGCCGGTCTTATCAGGGATTGGCGGCGGCACTCGCCGGCGCGACTACGACCGCCGAAGGCGCCCTCTCGCTGCTCTACCAGCATGACAAGGGCGACGGCAAGAAACGTGGCGCGGGGCATCTGGTTGTCTCGCCTATGCGCGCCGGGCAGTAGAACTAGTCGCTGCATTTCCTTTTCAATCTCCGCAACTCTTCGTTTTACTTCGTGCAATCTGACCTCTTACCTCGGCAATTTCCCGGCTTTGTTAGAATCAGGGTTCACCGAATCGTTCACTGAGCCGATGTTCCCCAATGACGCCGAGAATCGTTGAAATTCTTTATCAGATGATCGCGTTCCTGTTTGCCATCAGCGTGCACGAGTCGGCCCATGCCTGGACGGCGTCGCGCTGTGGCGATCCGACGGCTCGGATGCTGGGACGGGTATCGCTGAATCCGATTCGCCACATTGATCCGATTGGCACGATTGTGCTGCCGCTCGTCGCGGCCTTGACCGGATTCACCGTCCTGGGGTGGGCCAAGCCAACGCCCGTCGACCCTCGAAACTTTCGCAATCCTGTGATGGACGACATTCTCACTTCAGTTGCAGGTCCGGTCAGCAACTTCATCGTCGCCACTGGGGCGCTTCTGCTGCTTGGCGGCATCTCGCTTTCATCGTCGTCTGGACGCGCTCTTGTTGCTGGATTGATCGCAGGAGGTGACGGATTTGCTTCCGATTCCATGTTGGCACCCATTGCCAAGCTGCTATTTGCGCTCATGATCGTCAACGTCGTTCTGGCAGTCTTTAATCTGATCCCGGTCCCGCCACTAGATGGCAGCCATGTATTGCGGCATTTCTTATCGGACACAGTGCGAATGGTGTACGACCGTATCGGTATCTTCGCACTCCTTGCGCTGGTGTATCTGGGCAAAGGGCTTCTCTGGAGTCTCATCCTACCTGTAAGGGACTTCTACCTCTCCATTCTGAGCAAATTCTGAATGACCACTCCCTCCACTAAGAAACGCGTGCTGAGCGGAATGCGCTCGACCGGCAAGCTGCACCTGGGAAATTACGTTGGCGCGCTCGAAAACTGGGTCCGCATGCAGGAGCAGTATGAGTGCTTTTTCTTTATTGCCGACTGGCACGCGCTGACCACCGACTACGCGGACACGTCGCGTCTGAAAGAAAACTCGGTCGAGGTTCTGCTGGATTGGCTGGCGGCGGGGCTTGATCCCGCGAAGTGCGTGATGTTCATCCAGTCGCACGTGCAGGCGCACGCGGAATTGCACCTCCTGCTTTCGATGATCACTCCCCTCGGGTGGCTGGAACGCGTACCGACGTATAAAGAGCAGAGGGAAAACATCAAGGAAAAAGACCTGGGCACGTATGGGTTTCTTGGTTATCCAGTTTTGCAATCGGCGGATATTTTGATCTACAAGGCGGACGTCGTCCCTGTCGGCGAAGATCAGGTGGCGCATGTGGAACTAACCCGGGAAATTGCGCGGAGGTTCAACGGATTTTACGCTGGGAAACGCGAATATGTTTTCCCGGAACCAGCATCCCTGCTTACGCCCGCACCCAAGCTGCCGGGCACCGACGGTCGCAAGATGTCGAAGTCATATGGCAATACCATAATGCTGACCGATCCCGCCCGCGTGCGGCGCACTGATCCGGGTAATCCTGACGTGTGTCCGGTGGGCGACCTGCACAAAATATTCAGCTCCAAAGAGACGATGGCGAGAGTATACGAAGGCTGCCGGTCGGCGGGGATCGGCTGCATCGAGTGCAAGAGCTGGGCTGCGGACGCTCTGGTAAAAATTCTTACCCCGATGCAGGAGCGTCGCAAAAAATACGAGGACAATCCGCGCCTCGCCTGGGATATTCTGGAGGCTGGCTCGGCTCGGGCGCGTGAGGTCGCGGGGGCTACGATGGACGAAGTTCGCAAAGCGATGGGGCTGGACTATAGTCCGGACTTTATTCCGAATTCTGAGCCGGCGAAGGGTTCTACGAAGTGACTAATTTGCCTCAACGGATATCAGAACAGGAGCCGGTCGAGGCTTCTCGGAGGGACGAGGCTCGGATGGTGCCGGCGGAGACGCGGCAAGCCGCGTCTCTACCGGAAAGCAATGGCGCCGCGCGGGAGGGCAATTCCGCGGCGACTAAACCCGGCAAAGACGATGGCAGCGATTTCCCGTTTGCCATCGCGCTTGGCGAAATTTATGAAGGGCCGCTCGACCTGCTGCTCGACCTGATCCGCAAGCAGGACATCAACATCTACGACATCCCTATTGCCCGGATCACGGCGCAGTACCTCACTTATGTCGAGCGCATACGCGAACTCGATGTGAACGTCGCCTCCGAGTTCATCTACATGGCGGCGGTGCTGATTCATATCAAGTCGAAGATGTTGCTGCCGCGCGATCCGCTTGCTGCCGCGGACGCGCTGGAAGATCCCCGCAATGAACTCGTTAACCGCCTGCTCGAACACGAAAAGTTCAAATCCGCCGCGCAAATGCTTTTGCAAAAACAGCAGATTGAAGACGCGGTGCTGAGCAATCCGGCAATCAGTGAGTTCATGGACGCCGAGGGCGCAGAGCCCGAACTCGCCGCCGATGTGATTGACTTGGTCAAGACCTTCCAGCAGATTCTCGACCGGGCGCGCTCCCGGCCAATCCTGGAAGTCGACGAAGAGACCGTGACTGTCGGCCAGATGATCCAGTACCTGCACCGCCGCCTCTCGCTCGAAGACCGCCCGATTCGCCTGAAGCAGATGCTCCGCAATGTGCCGTCGCGACAGGCGCTGGTCTGCATCTTTCTGGCGTTACTGGAACTGGTCCGCTTGCAGGCGATTCAAGTGCGGCAGGACCACGTCTTTGGCGAAGTGCTCGTGCGCAAACATTCTCATTTTGAAGAAGTCATGACGGAGCAAGCTGCGGTGCGGGATGATTGGAAGTGAGAAAAGTGGTTAGTGGAGCGCCGGGCGTTCTCGCCTGGCGCTCCACCGGCAAGCAACTGACTTATGAGTCTTAAACCCCAACTCGAAGCCATCATTTACGCGGCGGAAACGCCCATTTCGCTCGACCAGATTCTTTCGCTCGTAAAGGAGTCGCTGCTCGCGGAAGCTCCCGGAATCGATGCCGCGGAAATGAAGTCGCGCATCCGAGCCACGCTTGAAGAACTCATCGCGGATTACTCCGGCGCGGACCACGGAATCGAAATCCGCCAAGTCGCCGGCGGATACCGGATGTCCACCAAGCCCGATCAGCACGACGTGGTGCGCGCTTTCGCGAAGAGCCTGAAACCGCCATTCCGGCTTTCGCTTCCGGCGCTCGAAACTCTTGCCGTTATCGCCTACAAACAGCCGGTCACCGTGCCCGAGATCAGCGAAATCCGTGGCGTCGATGCCGGCGGAGTGATCGCCACCCTGCTCGACCGCAAGCTCATCACGACTGCGGGCAGAAAGGCCGTAATCGGACGCCCCATCCTCTACAAAACCAGCAAAGAGTTTCTGCTGCGCTTCGGGCTTAAGGACATCCAGGAGCTGCCGAGCATGGAGGAATTCGAAAAATTGCTGGCGGAGTCGTTCCAGAGCGACCTGCTTCCCAGTGAGGGCACTTTGGTGGAAGCGTCTTCAACTTCGCGCTCACCACTAGAGGATGATTCTTCCGAAGCAGAAGGCACCGAAGAAGAATCCGAAACGCCAGCCAGCACAAAACGAGAGTAGCCATCCATGCCAGCCGAACGTCTGCAAAAAATTATCGCTGCTGCCGGAATTGCATCCCGCCGCAAATCAGAAGAACTGATCTCCTCGGGCCGCGTGCTGGTCAACGGACAGGTGGTCACCGAGCTCGGCACCAAAGCTGATCCCGAACATGACCACATTCGCGTGGACGGCAAACTTCTCCAAGGCCCCGAACGCTTCACCTACGTCGTGTTGAACAAGCCCAAGGGATATGTGACCACGGTCAGCGATGAGAAAAAACGTCCCACCGTGATGGACCTGGTGCAGAAGGTGAAAGGACGCGTATATCCCGTGGGGCGGCTGGACTGGGCTAGCGAAGGCCTTCTACTGATGACCAACGACGGCGCGCTGGCCAACGCACTGATGAAAGCGGCTTCCAACGTGGCGAAGACCTACGTCGTGAAAGTCGCCGGCCAGCCCGACGAAGCCAAGCTCGACAAGCTTCGCCGCGGAATTTCTATCGCCGAAAAAGGTGGCCGGCGCGTGCGCACTGCTCCGGCAAAAATTCGGCTGATCCGCGAAGGTGATAACCCGTGGCTCGAAGTGACCATCATTGAAGGCCGCAACCGCCAGGTCCGAAAAATGTTTGAAGAAGTGGGGCACCACGTGGAGAAAATCCGGCGCGTGCAATACGGTCCTCTCGCGCTCGATGTGCCGCCGGGAGATTGGCGCAACCTTACTCTGCTGGAAGTGGCAAAACTGAAAAGCGCTGCATCGGGAGTGAAGGTTGCCAGTCCGCCGAGTCCGCACATACCTCTACGCGCACCGAAAGCTGCGGCGATCAGGCCCCCGCGCATACCGAGGCCGGCGAAGCCATTGAAATCACCGCGCGCACAGAGACCGTCGCACTCGGACAAGCCGTCGTTCGTTCCGCGCTCACCGAGACCGACGCACTCATTAAGAGCTGGGGCTTCCAAGCCATCTCGCGTACCGAAGCACAGGCGCGACTAGTTCGCTGATGGAGAGCCGGGCGTCCTATTCGGTGGACGGGCGAGGACGCCCGTCGCTCCACTGTAACGACTGGACGGGCTGGACGGGCGAGGCGCCCGTCTCTCCATCGAGGCGTAAGCGCAATTAACGCCGGGCTTCCGTAATCATCGGCAGCCGGGCCGCGCCGTACAAGCCGGCATCGGTACCCAACAGCGCGCGGGTGATGATGGTCTTGTGGCCGGGGCCAGCCTTCACATGGGCCGAAGCGCCCTGGTGGCTGGCCGAAGGATCGGGCGGCGCAGTGGCGGCGTACACCATGGAGCGGAGCCGCAATTCTTCGTAGATCGCTGGCGAAAACGCTTCCCACGCGCTCGAAACTCCTCCGCCAATCACGTAAATCGGCAGGTTCAAGGAATTCACCATCGACGAAAGCACAATGCCCAAACAACGACCCACGTAGCGGAAAATTCGGCGGGCATCTTCATCGCCTTGAATCGCGAGTTGGTAAATTGATTTCGCGCTGAACTCTGGATCGGAGTGAGCAGCGCTTGCCAGAGCCGATGCGCCGTTCCTCGCGATCGCTTCCCGTGCCAACCGGACCACTGCAGTCGCCGAAGCATATTGCTCCAGGCATCCGTGATTCCCGCACCCGCAGATATGCCCGTCCGGCTCAACCGTCGTGTGCCCGAACTCTCCGGCCATGCCGTTCGCACCTCGCCAGATCGCGCCGCCGAGAACCAGTCCACCGCCGACGCCGGTACCGAGGGTCAGCATCGCCATGTCGTCATAATCCTTGGCCGCGCCCAGCCATTTTTCTCCGAGCGCTGCTACATTGGCATCGTTTTCGAGGATCACGACGGTCTTCAGGCACTGCTCAATGGCGGCGCGGGCGGGATAGTCGACCCAGTCCGGCAGATTGGGCGATTCGCGCACCAGGCCAGTTTGCATGTCGATAATGCCGGGCACGCCGATGCCGATCCCCAGCAGCGGGGCGGAGTTTTTAAATTTCTCCGACATGCGCTGGATGGCGTCGCACATGTCGGCGATGACGTGATCGCGTCCCAGGGAAACCTTGGTGCCGAGAGTGATTTTCTCGACGAGTGCGCCGTGCTCGTCCACGGCTGCGATGCGCAAGTTCGTGCCGCCGAGGTCCACTCCAATTGAGAATCTATTCATAGAATTTATTCATGGGATTTATTCATGATGCCCGATTCGGTAGTTCTGTCCGCGAGGGCATTTAAGCCCTGACCTTTTTTACAGTGCGGGTGCCAATCCGTCAATATTAAATCGTTCTATTAGGGCTATTTTTGACAATTTGCACAGTAGTGACTGCTGCGGCCGGCCAGTACAACGCGCCGGATCGCGGTCGCGCACACCAGGCACGGCTCCCCCTCACGGCCATAGACTCGATGCCGGAGCTGGAAGAATCCTTCTTCTCCGTCGGCGTCGACGTAATCGTTAATCGATGATCCGCCCAGCGCGATCGCCTCGCGGAGCACCTCTCGCACCGCTCGGTGCAGCTTGGCCAATTGCTCCCGCGTAATGGCCGCCGCCCGCCGGCGGGGACGGATGCCAGCCCGAAACAACGACTCGTCGGCATAAATGTTGCCCACGCCGCGCAGCAACTTCTGATTCAGAAGCGCGCTCTTGATCGGAGTCTTGCGCCCGCGAAAAAGCGCGACGAACCGCTCCTCGGTCACTTCCAGCGGTTCGACTCCACCGGGATCGAAGCCGCCAGGATGAAGATGAACACTGAGCTTGCCAAACATCCGTGGATCGATAAACCGCAGTTCGCGCCCCGAAGCGAGCTTCGCGATCAGGTGAGTGTGTTTTGCGATTTCCGTTGCAGGTTCGCAAACGACCAGGCGCCCGGTCATGCCGAGATGGACGATCCACTGCGCCGTTTGATCACCGAATTCCTGTAGAGACGCGCCTTGCCGCGTCTGGCGGCGAACTTTGCTCTTCTGTTTGCCTCTCTTTTGTTTGCCTCTCTTTGTCGGCAATGCGAGCGTCTGCTCTGCCCGTGATTCTCCCTCCAGATCGAACACGATGTGCTTGCCCGCGCGATGCACCCGCACGATCCGCTTGCCCTCCAGCGTCGCGGCGATGACGGCCGCCGGTGATTTGAACGGCTGCTGCCGGGAGCCGGTCCAGACAGATTCGACGGTGTCTCCGGCTACGCGCGTGTCGAGGCCGCGCGCAATGGTTTCGACCTCGGGGAGTTCGGGCACGCTGTCAGGATACAAGATCGACGCGGCAAAAAAGGCTCTTGGCTTTTAGCTCCTAGCTTTTTGCGAAAAGCCAAAAGCTAAGAGCGACTTTCCGGTTTGCTCCTCCACAGCCTGATTCGGTATGCTGGAGTGTACACACCAAGTTCCGCCGATCATCCCAGTTTTCCAGTCTATCCAGCAGCAGCGGCGCGGCAAGTGTGTGCGACCCTGGGGCGGGCTTCGGTTTGCGGCCGCGCAATATTCCAAGTGGAGTTTGCATTGAGCAGAAGTAAAACGAGCAGAGGCAGAACTGCGGTTATTGTTGGAGCGCAGTGGGGCGATGAGGGCAAGGGCAAGATTGTCGACGTGCTCACTCAGACCTTTTCGGTGGTGGCTCGCTACGCTGGCGGCCACAACGCCGGACACACCGTCATCATCAACGGGAAAAAGTTCATCCTGCAACTCGTGCCTGGCGGCATTCTGCGGCCCGAGTGCACGAGCGTCATCGGCAATGGCGTGGTGATTGATCCGCTGGCGTTTCTGAAAGAAGTTGCTTCTTTGCGCGCTGCGGGCGTGAAAGTGGACGGCAATCTCTTCATCTCGAACCGCGCGCAGGTCATTCTGCCTTACCATCGCATGATGGAACTGGGGTCGGAAAACGCTCCCGGCCGCGTGAAAATCGGAACCACTTCACGGGGCATCGGTCCAGCTTACGAAGACAAAATGGGACGCCGCGGATTGCGCGTCGCCGACCTGCTCGACATCCCATTGCTGCGCACTCACATTGAGAACGCATGCCGCGAAAAGAACATGATCGCGCATGCGCTCTTTAACTCCGACCCGCTCGATGCGGACAAAATGTTCCGAGAATACGCCGACGCTGCCCAGCAGATCGCTCCCTTTGTCCGCGACACGGCGCTCCTGCTGAACCGCGCTCTGGCGGATGGCAAGTCGATCGTCTTCGAAGGCGCGCAAGGCACGATGCTCGATATTGATCACGGCACTTACCCTTTCGTGACCTCTTCGAGCGCTACTTCTGGTGGCGCCGCAACTGGAACTGGTGTGCCTCCGACGTCGATTGATACGGTCATCGGCATCACGAAAGCCTATGGCACCCGCGTCGGGAGCGGCCCGTTCCCGAGCGAACTTCTGGACGCGCAAGGAGAAGACCTGCGCAAGCGCGGCAACGAATTCGGCGCCGTCACCGGACGTCCCCGCCGTACGGGCTGGCTCGATTTGCCTCTGCTCCGCTACGCTGGCATGATTAACGGCATCTCCTGGCTGGTGGTTACTAAGTTGGATGTGCTCGACCACCTGACCGAGATTCCAGTCTGCGTGGGGTATAAGGTGGACGACAAGGAAACGGACGAAGTCCCGGCTCAGGCATGCGGATATGAAAAGATCGAATGCATCTATCGCAATATGCCGGGCTGGGCAAGCCCAACTCAGGACATCCGGACGGTCGATGGATTGCCCAAAGCTGCCCGCGAATACCTGGCCTTCATCGAAAAGGAAACTGGAGCGCGGGTGGGAATGATTTCCACGGGCCCCGATCGTGAGCAGACGATTTTGGTGCCTGAGTTTATCAGCGCGCTGGGTCTGAGCCCGGCGGCGCGAGCCTGAATCTGTAAGGGAATTTAAACGAGCGAGTCTAACCAGCGACTCTAATTAGAAAGAGAAACGGAGCGACGGATGGTGGTGTTGGCCGTAACCTGGATGGCAAAAATCGGACGCGAGTCCGACGTGATGGCAATCTTTGACAAACTCACTGCCGAATCGCGCAAAGAGGCGGGATGCCTCATGTATCAGGTGCATAAGCACAAGACCGATTCGCGCCGGTTCTTCATCTATGAACAGTACAAGGACGATGCCGCCCTCGAGGGCCATCGCACCGCTCCGCATTTCTTGCAGTTGGCAAAGAAAGATCTGCCTAAGATCGCCGACCGGATCGAAGGGCACTTATACGAACCGTTGGGTTAGTGTGGCGCGGGCACTCTCAACCGCGAAAGCAGGCAAGATCTCCAGCAATTCTCCCGGCGCCTTCGGCAGGGCGCTCTCCGCTACTTGTGCTGCTTGTCGGCCATCAGCTCGCCGCCGGAAGCGTAACTTTCCTTCGACACTTCCAGAAATGTCA
>WNEZ01015739.1_pt1 | contig 10958 bp, 11 predicted proteins | sample 5400521 | NCBI WGS metagenome assembly WNEZ01 (sample SAMN13153339, study PRJNA577476) | soil metagenome | isolation source: 120 cm saprolite under Douglas fir tree site 2 hole 1 replicate 1 | place: USA:California | collected 2015-04-18
GCAGGCACCACCTGAGCAGATGGAGGAATCGATCAACTCCTCCCATCTGCTCAATTTCCCTGTCGCTTGTCTGCACACCAGGTCATAGTCATACCCATCCAAGCTGCTATGGAACCGCAACAGGGACTGCTCTTGGGGGTAACTCTTTCTCACAGTAGGCGACAAAATGTGGGAAGGGCGTGCCGCCAGCCCTTGCTACGGTGTAGTCCTCTGTTAAAAACTTGAGGTACCCCTTAATACTGGGATGCTCATAGACTCTGATGAACTGGCGTTTAAAGATGTTCATTTCCTGCTCCGGCAGCAGCTTGTCTGCATAGACTTCGCAGACGAGATCCATGAATCGCAGCAAGCGGTTCACCATGCGCTCTTGCGGTGAATACGCCACGGTTCCCCCATAGACGAACTGCCCCTTTTCTAGCAGGAAAAAGGCGTCACCGAAATCAGCATCACCAAACACCATGAGGTAGAGTTCTTTGAACAACGTGGCCCTGCTGTACCTCGTGTGACGACGAATCACCAAGAAGCTACTGACCAAGGCCACCATGAGCAGCACGAAGGTGACGAGATCAGCGTACGAGAACGTGTTCTGAAACTGGGGCATCCTGCATCTCCTCTCTGGAAAACGCTTCTGAAATAGCTGCTTCCTGTTCCGTTCCTTCGAAGATGCCTGAAGCAACCTAAAACGAGGCTGCTTTGCAGAGCAGTCTCTGTCAAGCTGGAGTCCATCTCATGAAGGATCGGATGCTTGTTTCCCTGAGTGTGTGGACGACGTAGGAACCTCTGCTCATAAGCAGGTTCATGGGAAACGACATACTGCCGGACTGGCTCTCTCCCACATGGAGAGGGGACCGTAAAACCATGAACAGTGCAACAAACGAGCAGTCTTTGGGTATATGAACTAGGTGGAGGGGCGGTTCACCGTGCCCAGCACCGATTCATCGGCCCCTACGGGATTGCACACGCTCCCGGAACTGCCTTAGCCGTGCGGGGTGTTCGGGTTGTCCATGATGCTGATCTCCTGTGGGTGGCCCAGAGCGTTCGCTGTGCCAAAGAAGCTCTCGGAAGGGCCTCCAGCCGTCGCGTGGGTCGCACCCTGCGCATCAGGTGCATCAGGTGCATTGATGAGAGAACCGTGATTGAGGGTCATTCCGAGAGGGAGATCGGCGTTATTCGCTCCCTTGCTGACCAGGATGGCTACCGCTTCCTGTTCTTTCCCCTCGGCCAGGACGTGGACGAGGACGCGCATCCCAGCATCCCCTTGCAAGGAGTCAACAGGCTCTGCTGCTGGATGCGGGTCGTACACGGTCAACTCGGTCTCCTGGAAACCGGCCTGCTTGAGTTCGTTCAGAGCCTGCTCCGCGTGTGTGCGCTCTCTAAACACGCCTACCATGTGCGAGTACGTCGTAGCTTCATGTGTGCCCGCATGCATCGTTGTGTCCATAGGGAACTCCTTTCTCACGTGTTGCTAGTGCTACCACGTGTCGGGTCGCCTCCCGGTTTCAGACACAGCGCGGGTGCGACTGGAGCCATGCTTGAACCTGCTTGTCTTTATGCACACGCGAGACGTATCAAGGACCAGAGAGATACGACGCATGGAAGAGGGCATCTCGCAATCTCACTGGGAAAGCCTCGCCATGAACTCCTTTTGCCGCCTCCGCAGTTCCGTTCGAGCAGAGACCTTGCCAGTCCGCGTATCACAGGCGGCAAACACAAGGAGAGCTCCTGCACGTTTGGCCTGTCAGTGCCATAGCACAGAACAAAGGACTCTCTCTTTGCACTTTTCATTGCTGGCCGATCATCTGGCTCAATCTTCGGGATCATCCCACGTGATGCGCAACGAGCTTCACGGTAAGAACCTCGATAAGTATCGGAGGGACAATGCGGCTTTCCCCGCGACTTCCTGATGGACGCTTGCTCGTCTTAACTTGCCATGTTCCCCTACATACAAAGCGCCTGCCAGGCTGTCAGTACTGCTCTAGGCTTTTCCAGCCAGTTGCGCGACAACAGGAGCAAGCGTCTGCATGTGCTGATCTGTCACGACATAATACGAGAAACCGTAGCGCTCACGCCGCTGGTACAGCTGCTCGACCATCTGCTCAACCGAGCCGATGACAATGGAGGGCATATCCAGCACGTGTTTCGCAGAGATGCTGCTCCACCCTCGTTCAGAGGCCAGGTGTTCTGCCGCTCGTTGCTGATCTTCACTACGCACCGTCGTCATCACTATGCTGAGTTCGAGGTCATGGAACCGCTCTCCGGCTGCCTGGCGTACCCAGGCAATTTTCTGAGCAACGGCAGCGCCCAACCGCTTGAGCGGATCATCTACCTCGACGCCAGTCGAGTAGTCGCCCATCAAGAACCCGATGATATTCGCCTCGCGGGCGGCAAGCGAAAGCATGCGTTTGCCGCCCGCGCCCACGAAGATGGGAGGATGGGGTCGCTGGACGGGCTTGGGAAAGCCATCGAGGTGATCGATGGTGTAGTAGGTGCCGGAGAAGGTTAGCGGGCCGGGAGCCCAGAGGCCCTTGAGTACCTGGAGCGCTTCTTCTAAGCGACTGACCCCCATGCCAGGCGCGTCAAACGGTATGCCAGCCTGCTCGTACTCGCGCTTCGCCCAGCCAGCACCCAGGCCCAGTTCAAAGCGTCCATTCGAAAGCACGTCCAGCGTTGCAGCTTCTTTTGCCAGGACGACAGGATGCCGGTAATGGCCTAAAGCTACGTAAGCTGACATGAAGCGCAAAGTAGAAACAAGAAGAACGGGAGAGAAGAGCAGAAAATGCACTATTTCAACTCTTCACGAGCTTTCTCTCAAGAGATACTTCTTTTTGGCAAGAAACACGCATCTCGAAAGGCGAGAAAGCGTCTCCTTGTTCCTTGCTAGAGCTGTATTTCTGGCAGAAAGGATATTTCCTGCTTTCTACTTTGCGCTTCATGACAGCTTACGTGACACCAGGCCGTAATCGTTATCCAGCACCAGATTCCCCACGCGCAGCGTCGTCGTCGCATCGGCGGCTGCCATCAGAGCAGCAATGGGGGCAAACTGGTCCCCGAACGGTTCGCCGACGAAATGGTCGCGGATCAGCAAGGTGGTATAGCCGGCATCTTCGATCTGGCGGGCTTTGGTCACCCAGGCACGCTGCGTGTCCATCTGCTCACAGAGGACACCAAAACGAAAGGGTCGTGGCTCCATAGTAATCTCCTTCTTTGTTTGTTTGTCCACCTCATGATAGGCCCTCGAGTACGAATGGAACGGGATACAACGATAAGCATGTCAAATGGCTTCTCAAGGTACTTGAGAAAATCCTTTCAGCATGCTTTACTCATCACGTCACGGTCTGTAATGCTCTGATGAGCTTTGTGTCTTTTCGTATGCATGTGCCTGTAGAGCCAAACGAGCAGGAAAGGCAAAAGAGCAAAATTTTCTTATCGTTGTATCCCGGGTTCTTACGCAAAGTTCGTGGTAAGCGCAGCAGTAAGGGCCAATACATACTTTCGTGATACCAGGGGCAAGATAGCAATATTGCTAGATGCTCCTTTCTGCGGAGATAGCCCTGTGAGAAAAACTGCTTCATGTAGGAGCGTCTAGAGGTCCCTCGCTCGAAGCGAGTGCGACGATGCTCGTGTCCATCTGACCCTCCTACAACAAGGAAAGGCTAGAGGCAGGAATACTTCATCTGGCTTTCGTTCGTTTGAGAGCCAGACACACTGTCATCTTCAACCGCATGAGCCGTAGGGGTAGGTTTACTTGAGGCAAGATACTCGATTTTGCTACCGAACGTCCAGAAGAAAGAGGGTTCCCAGGTAATTGAGCAGCGGCCCCTCACGTACCGACTGGCTGCGAAAACCGACGTACCCATCTGGTCGAATGAAGTACAGCGATGCGACTTCCGCGCCATAGCGGGTGTGCAGCTTGCCCTCTGGATCAAGCAGAATCGACCCATCCCAGTCCAGGTTCGCTAGCTTCTCCCATGCCCTGACGACCAGATGTGTTTTGATCTCTCCACGAAGCCTCTCCTCTACTCGACGCGCAATCTGAGCCAGATTGGCATCGACGCCTGATGCAGCGGGTCCCGCGAACAACAAGAGGTGCGAACGCGTCCCCCTGAACTCCGCAAATAGGCTCGTCGCGGAAAGCCCCGGATGGCGCAAACAGCGACCATCGGGCGCACGATCTCCAGGGTGTGGAGCTTGACGCGGCCATAGCTTCCTGCCAGATCGTCCCGTGCGGGCACCTTGAGAGGATTGTGAAAGTGGTGAACTTCGGTAGTTGATACCAAGCTCAGATACTGCCCAGAACAGCCTTTGCTGCACAAACGCTCGCTTGAGTAAGGGGATCACCACCCGATCGCGGAGCCAACGCACAGCCCCATTCCTGGCGAAAAAGATCTTCGTCCGTTGGTCTGTCGAAGCCAGCACCTGGCGAGCAATCGGCAGGCGCTCTTGTTGGTAGGTGTCCAGCAGCGCATCACTCGCCTTTCCGCGAATGACCAGCGCCAGCTTCCAGGCCAGGTTAGAGGCATCCTGAACCCCCGTATTGAGGCCCTGCCCGCTGAAAGGGCTATGGACATGGGCCGCATCCCCAGCCAGGAAGACGCGCCCCTTGCGGTAGGAGGCGACCATTCTGCGGCTGATTTTGAAGTTCGACATCCAGATGGGATAGCCAATGGTGGTGGTGCTGTCTCCGGTCCGTTCCTGCAGCAAGTGCTGAAAGAGTTCCAGCGAGGCTTGCGGTGCGTCCTTTCCCTCTTTGGGGGAGACAGCGGCAAACAGCCGCCAGTGGTTCTTGGGAAGCGGCATGGCCGCAAATTGTCCATCAGGGTGCATCCACGCATACACCTCATCATGGCTCCTCTTCCAGTCCAGGTCGACGTCGGCCAGCAGGACCTCCTCGTCATAGGTCCTGCCAAGAAAGGCCAGCCCAAGCGCTTTGCGCACCTGGCTGTGAGCCCCATCGCAGCCAATGAGCCAGCTGGCCTGAAGTGCGAAAGCGGTGTCATCCTGGAGGTTGTGGACGGTGACGACCACCCGCTCCGCTTCCTGTCGCAGTTCCGTTACCTCTTTCAGACGTTCCACCTCGCCACCTTCTCTGTGCAGCAAGGCGATGAGCAACTCTTCGGTCACATGCTGCGGCAACAGGATGCTATAGGGATAAGGGATGGCATCACTGGCGAGAAAGCGGAAGTTCATGTGCAAGAGGCGTGTATCACGCTCATAGATGTTGAGGCTTACTCCCGTCACTCCTCTTGCCAGAACCTCCTCGATGATCCCCATGCGGTCGAAGACTTCGAGGGTGCGTGCCTGGACCCCCACCGCTCGTGAGGTCATGCCAGAGGCTGCCGCCTTGTCAAGAATGCGGCAGGTGATCCCGCGTCGCAGCAGTTCACAGGCCATGGTCAACCCGGTCGGTCCGGCACCGACGACCAGGACATCTACCTCGCTGTTCTGCCTATTCATGATTTCCCTCTCTTTCTCTCACAAAGTGTTCATACGCATGGTCGTCTCCTGTCGGTCGCGGTGTGTAGGCAGGTAGAGCCTGGTATTTTCCTGCCAACTCGGATGTGTATAGCCACAGCGAGACATAGGCGGGCTGCATCGTCTCCTGCACCACGGCCAGCAACTGCTCACGCAGTTGGTCCAGGTCCATCTCATTCCGTAATGTCGCACTGAAAGCAGTCAGCGTACGGGCCGCGTCATACTTGCGGCGATAGAAGCGCCAGTCAATGAGAGCCTGAAGGACTCGATGTAACGGCTGGAAGAGGATATAGATCGCCAACGTGGACAGGACGATGGCCACGTTGTTATCCTGGCTGATGAGGCGACGTAGGAGCGCAGAGAGGCCAATGACCAGGCCCACATAGACCCCGGTCATGATGAGAGTGAGCGCACTATAGATCAGCGTGCGCCGAATCAGAACGTCGATCTCCCATAATCGGGAACGCAGAATAGCCATCGCTATCGAGAGGGGAATGAAGGTGAACAAGATGGTGATGAGCGTCCCATCAGCCAGTTGGTAGAGGGAGTCAGGCGCTTGCAGCCCCGGTACCACATCGCCGATGAGAATATAGAGGATAATCCCCGTAAACAATCCCCCGAAGCTAAAGAGCAGCCACTTGGCCTGCTGGCGCTGTGAGGAACTGAAGACGCGCACGTAGCGATAGAGGAGCACCGAGAGCGTTCCCCCATAGGTCAACACCACTTCGGCAATAGTGAGCAGAGGTGGCCACAAGTTGATATTGTAGGGGCCAGGGATCTCATTCAAGATGGCCTGCACCAGCCAGAGCACCACCAGCAGCCAGCTCCACCGGGGCACAAAGCGGCCATCAGGAAACGTCGCCAGGAAGAAGCCGAGCGCCGTAAAGAGACACAGCCCATACATATTGCCGAAGATCTCCTCTAACGGGGAGCTCGTCGAAGGCGACAAAGACCAGAATCCAATGTTCACCAGGGTGAACGAGGCCACCAAAGCAACCGGTTCACGCGACTTGCGCCAGAAAATGAACCCTCCTACGCTCAGAAAGATCAGGGATTGCAGCACTGCCAGCACGAGATTGTAGATGACATAGCTCGTCGGGGCAATCGACAAGTGATGCAGCACACGCGCCGTCGCCGGAGTCACATCGCAGCTCACAATGAACGGACAGAGAGTCAGGCCCTGCCCGCCAGTCGAAACGCTCGCCAAAATGCGCACCAGGAGTTCGATCAGTAAGAAACCGAGCCATGTGCCTCTTGCCAGGTGCAACCAGAACCCCACCAGTTGGAAATCCGTTCTGGCAAGCCTGCTTGTGCTTGCGGAAGAACCTCTTGGTTGCTCTTGGCTCACATGGGCGGAAACGGAATGGTCTGTTTCTCATGATGCTTTCTCCTCTCAAGATTCTGTCAGTCTTTTCTCTCAGCTATGCTGCCACTGCTCGCCAACATTCGCCTCCCCTCTTTCGACGGCGGCAAGCCAGGCATACAGAGCTGACGGGCTCTATGCACCTGATGCGAGAACTCATTCAGCGTACCGTTGCAACAGGATATTCAGCGAACTCAGCGCGGTTGATTGCCATTTCCAGGGAGGCTGTGCATCCACCTGGATTGCGATACGGTAATACATACGCTCTCTCCTTTTGAGCTATGCAAGCCACACGTTTCCTTCCGTAAAGGGGTTTGCTCCTCATCCTTACGAGAGCGCCGCGCAGAGCTGGTCGACCTGGGAGTCGATGTATTGATGTTTGCCCCCCTCCAGGCTGATGTTGCCGTCTGGGTCGTAGACGATTGCCCCAGCGTCAAGCAGGATGATCCCGCCCGAAGGCAAGATCACTTTTGCGTACAGGCCGGTGAAAGCGTATTGTGCAGTGGAAAAATCCCCTGGCGTCAGCAGCGTGACGGTAATGGTGAATTGCGCGCTCTCCGGCACGAACTTGCCGGTGAGAGCGTTGGAAAAGGTTCCGGCGAGTGGGAAAACGTGAAGAATGCGTTTGGTCAGGTTCCCATCTCGATCGTAGAAGTAGCTATACTCTCTATGGGTTGTGCCGTTTTCGTCAACGTCGAAGAGGTTTTCGCCACTGCCACACGTGAACACACTGAGGTTAGAGAAGGTGGTGTCGAGCCTTATACGGCAGATTGTGCCACTCCCCGTGGTTTGACAGGTTGAACCAGGGCGCGGTGGCGGGTTTAGCCCATCTGCTCTGGCAGGACGAACGGCTACGAACGCGAATGAGGCAAGGGCGAGCCCAAGCATCAACAGAGAGCAAGTAACGCGTAACAGTTTCATAATGGGCTCCTTTCGTTGCCTGGATGCACTCTTCAGGATCTTTGACAATCACCTGGCGCTGCTATGAGGTGGCAGCTCCTCTTCACGCCATCGGAAGTCGAACTGTTCGCCTTCCTTGTTGCAGACGGTTTTCTTTAGTCTGTATGGACCACTCTGCTTCCTGTGAGCCATTCCCTCGTGTTGCTCGTGCATGAAGAAACAGTCAAGCAGGATCGTCTTCTTCTAGCGAAGGCTCGTGGGTCGCAATATTCGTGGCGCCGTGCTGGCCCGCGATCTGGACGACGAGTTGCAGGGTGCGCTCATCCGCTCCTTGGGCCACATTGGTCACGTCGGCGGCTTGCTTGAACCATTCCACCGAGGCCGGGGCGGCGAAGGCGATCTCCACGTCCCGCTGGCGGATGGCTTTGAGCGCTGAGACATGATCGATGGTGACCAGCCGCCCCTCGCGGATGATGGCGACGCGGTCGCAGGTCTGCTCCACCTCGGGTAGGATGTGCGAGGAGAGGAAGACCGTGCGTCCCTCGGCATGGATCTCAGCGACCATTGTATAGAATTCCTGCTGGTTGAGTGGATCGAGACCGCTGGTTGGTTCATCCAGGATGAGCAGGCGTGGCTGATGCATGAAGGCCTGCACCAGTCCCAGCTTCTGCTTGTTGCCGTGCGAATATTCGCGGAAGCGTTTGCTGGGATCAAGGCCCAGACGCTCGACCAGGCTGCGGACGTAGGCCTGGTCGACTCCGCCGCGCAGGTGGCCCAGATACTCGATGATCTGCGCCCCACATAGCCCGGGATCGAAGGAGAACTCGCCCGGCAGGTAGCCGACCAGCTTTTGACCTCGGTGGACTGTGTCCAGCAATCCAGTCCGCCGATGGTGGCGCTGCCGATGGTGGCGCGCAGCAGGCCCATGAGCGTGCGCATGGTGGTGGTTTTGCCGGCGCCGTTGGGGCCCAGGAAGCCGAAGACCTCGCCTTCCTGAATGTCGAAGGTCACATCGATAATGCCCCTGCTCCTACCGTAGCTTTTGGTGAGTTGATGGGTCTGAATACTTGCTGGCATGCGTTTTTCCCTTCTGCCAGATCTGCCTGGCGTGAAATCGCATGAGGCCTCTCGCGTCACAACGGAACGGAAAAGTACGATAAGGCCATGAATAATAGGAACAAGGCGTGCTCTTGTCTATGACGCTCTCTCGCCTGCAACCCGTTGTGAGCCCGCGCCAAGCATCATACTGACGCCTCTATGATTTTCATGGGCGAGTTCGTGGCAATCATCCGCTTCAGTTTCAAGCCTGCTTTTTGCAAGAGCAAACTGAATTCGTTCTCCGTTCTTTCCCTGCCACCATTCAGCACTTGCATGTGCAGGTCGTAGAACGCCCCCGTCAAATCCGGGGGAGAAGGGATGACCATCTCAACGATGAGCAGGCGCGAAGAGGGTTGCATCGCTTCCCGGCAATGGCTGAGGATGACCTGGCAGTTCTCATCGCTCCAGTCATGCAGCACCTGTTTCAACAGCAACACATCGGATCCAGGCACGCGCTCGAAGAAATTTCCGGGTTGAATTGCTACGCGCGCGGCCATGTCGGCGAGCACATGACCTTTCACCACGTTCTCCTGGTCGTAGAGAATTCCACGCAGGTGCGGGTTGGCGATCAGGATGGTCTGAAGCAGGATACCTTGTCCGCCACCAATGTCGCAGATGGTCCCAAACGGGGTGAAGTCATAGGCATCGGCAATGGCACGGGCGGCCATGGAAGTTCGGATGGTCATCCACTGGTTGAGCGGCGCGCCGTATTCAGGGTGCTGGTCGAGGTACTCGAAGAAGCCGACTCCCATCACTGGCTCGAAAGCATTGTCGCCGGTGGCCAGGGTATGAGAGAAATTGTTCCAGGCGTTGCGCCAGGGCTCACTGCCCATCAGCAAGAGGAACATGGAGAGACTGCCAGGCACATCTTTGAGCAGCAGCCGGCCCACGTCGGTGAGGGCGTACTGCTCCCCGTCGAGCGTCACCACGTCAATCACCGCGGCGAAACGCAGGGTGCGATAGAGGACGTCGGCGTTCAGCCCGCAGGTCTGTGCCAGTTCCGGCAGTGTCTTGGGTTGCTCGCCCAGTTGCTCGATCACCCCGGCCTTGACCAGGGCAGAGAGCACGGTGGTGGTGGCAAATCCCAAACCGAGTTGCCAAATACGAGCTTGAGGGGGTTCTTGCGGTGGATTCATTGATCGATTCCTTTCTCATTCTGCTATTGATCGCTGCATAAGTGAGCCCGCTTGCTTGAATACCTGGAGACGCGCGCAAAGCTTCATGGAATGCCCACCATCGTGCAGGCGCTTGGCCTGCAAAGCAGCAGCCGGCACCACTGGAGCTGAGGCACTCGGCGCTGCGGGAGCAGGAGGCAGCGACAGGACCACTCCTCAGTGATCTGCTGGTGGCTTGCTCATGCTGGAAACGGCTCGTAACGTGGCCGGATCGGGTACGCGGTCGGCGTGGCGGTGGACGATCTTCCACTCGCCGTCCTCGCGGCGGTAGACGTGGGTGACGCGCAGGGTGAACGGCTCGACCGGGACGCCGTCCATGGACACCGAGATATGTTCGTAGCCGACCGTATAGGCCAAGTCCCCACTGACGCCTGCAGCGACGAGTTCGAAGCGGTAGGCGGTGCAGTCGGAGAAGCGCGACGCGATCCAGCGGAAGGCCTGGCTCACCTCGTCCCATCCGCTCACGCTCTTCAACGCCCCGAACACGGTCACCGGTTCCTGCGTTGACCACATCGCTAGTCGCGGTTGCACGTCACCGTTGTGGAGTGCTTCTTCTTCCTCGACCTGACGGGCGAGGGTCTTGGTGAGGAAATCGTCGAGTTCACTCATGGGGTCTCTTTCTCCTTTGAACGGAAACACCGATGATGGAAGGCATCTCCTCTCATCGGTACACGACAAAAAACGTGCTTCGCTACCCAGAAAGGACGCGAGTACAAGCGAACAGACATGCGCTGCGTCCTGGACGGTGTGCGACTGATCTACTGCTGGATGATCGATTCGACTGGCTGAGCCGTGGTGATCGGGTCGGCGTGGCGATGCACCACCTTCCAGGTGCTGTCTTCAGGCCGAAAGATCGTCGTCAGCCGCAGAGCGAATGGGGTGGATCTCCTGCCTTCCGCCAAGCTTGGCCTTGACCCGCTCTACCCACACAATGTAGGCAAGTTCAGCAG
>WNEZ01009248.1_pt1 | contig 10956 bp, 12 predicted proteins | sample 5400521 | NCBI WGS metagenome assembly WNEZ01 (sample SAMN13153339, study PRJNA577476) | soil metagenome | isolation source: 120 cm saprolite under Douglas fir tree site 2 hole 1 replicate 1 | place: USA:California | collected 2015-04-18
CTCCGATGGTCAGTCGGGTCAGAGGGTCATCGTGAACATGGCCCAAGTTCAAATGATAACCGCCGATCCCGACACCACGCTCTGGTTCGAGGACTCAGCAAGCTTTGCCGTACACGAGTCAGTGGACCAGATTGCGCTGTTGCTGCAAGCGGCTGGTCCATAATCGGGATCCCAAGAGCTCAGCGACTTGGGCCGCGATGCGATCCGAAAGCGTTTCGGAGTCGAGCCTTAAGTGGACTGTGATGTCTATTGGTCACTTTGGCAGACGGATTTGTAATCGATACTCATCGGCTAAACGCGAATCTTGTCGTGCTGCCGGCATGCGAAACCGCGAGCGGAAAGATGTCTCGCGGCGAAGGCATCGTCGGGCTGACGAGTGCGTTCCTGTTCGCGGGCAGTCGACTCGGCCGTTGCGAGCCCTTGGAACGTGAATGACGATTCCACGAGGCTCTTCATGGAGTCGTTCTGTATGAATCTTAAGCGCGACGCTCTAAAGCGGATGCTATGCCTGAAGTGCGCCTCCAGACCATGCGGAGGCAAATCAAGAGCGCAGTGACCGCCGAGCAGGAGTCCCCAATCTCTCCATACTTTTGGGCTCCGTTTGGACTCATCGGCGGGTGGAACTGCTCCCTATCTCCCCACCTTCCCGCTTTAATTCCAGGAAACCTCCGAGCACCAGTAGGCAAACCAGCCAAGACCCGCGCCTCCGGCACGGCCTCATAACCCATCCTCACAACGTCTACCGTCAGGCCAACTCGAGCCATCAGCCTGTTCCGCGAAAAAATCGCGTGTTGATTTAAGTCGTTGATTATGTAATTTCATAATTATCGATCTGTTCAAGAACAAATCCGATGAACTCAATACGAACGAGATTTCTTCTGCCTAGCGTCGGCGTGACCATGGCCGTAACATCCTTCTCTCCAGCACCGTGCCAAGCGGCAACCGCCGCGCTGCCGTGGGACCAGACGCTCCTCGTCTTGCAGGACATGCTGCTCAGCATCGTGCGCTTGGCGGTCGCGACGAACAGGCCGGCCGCCTGTTCGGATCCGCACTCGGCGGCTGCATCGCGCTCACCGTGGTCAAGCTGCTGAATTACGTCCTTCCCTGAGCCGACTTCGAAGCAATTCAAAACTCCGCAGATTGGAGGTCGATATGAAACTCGCACGCATCACAAAGCCACTTCGCTCAGTCCAAGTCCGCGTCACGCTGACTGGCGACCTGAACGCCAGCCTAGAACGCTACACGCAGTACTACGAGCACTTTCACGGCGAAGCTGTTGACCCTCGCATGCTGATTTCGGAGATACTCCACACCTTCCTCGATGCTGACCGTGAGTTCCAGTCGTGGGCACGCTCCGCTGACGGGAATCAACTGCGACGCGCCCCGGTTCCCACCTCAACCAACGGCAGCACCAAAGCACCGGCATGACCTACCTCGACGAGGTACCGGCTGACGTGCTTCGCACGTGTTTACGACTGACACGTCACTCATCAGTTTTGATGAAGGATGTGTACCGAGCCGTACACGGACCATCGAAAAGTGCCGTGAGTCCAGGTGCTTCTCCGTACACGCGGGCGAGTACGGCGCGGAGACCCCTGCGAAGCACGTCAGCCTAAGTCGGCGGAATCATTGAAGTATACGGCGTATACGCCGCAAGCAAATCAAGAGAAGTCTGATGGCCGAGATTCCATACACGATTCGACTGGCGCCAGCGTTGCTGGAACGCATAGAGAGAGTGGCGCGGGCCAGAGGAATCGCCGCGCGGAAACTAATCCGCGCGATGCTCGCCGAGCGCTTCGGGGGAGCGCAAGGCCTTCAGCCCATCATCGGTAGCGGCGCATCGAGCCAGCAACGCCTTGACCAAATTTTGTTCGATCTGACCCGCACACGGCTCACTTTGCAGCACCTGCTCGACAACCAGGTTGGTTCCGAAATCACCGACCGGATTCGGCAAACTGCTCAGGCCGAAGCCGAGCGCTACATCCAGCGTCTCAGCGGGAGAAACTGGTCATGAGTTTGTCGCGAACCGCGATCCGATATGAATTGAGTCGTGCCTCAGCCGGTACGCTGTTCCGGTTGTATCTCCGAATCCAGCTGCTCTGGATTTTGGTGTAGGCGGCTTCGGATCTCTTCCTTGTCTGGTACTGGACCGGCCGGACGTCAGGGCCGGGTGCGCACGAATACTTTGGCCGCTGGATACTCGCCTGGTTCTTCACCCAGAAGGTCCCGCTGTACTTCCTGTCGCTCCCCTACGGCGGCGGCCGGGCCACGATCGGCAGCATGTATGCGTACCTGAACTGGCGCTTCTATACGGGGCGCTCGTTCGGCGAGTGGTGCGCCTTCTACAGCCTCTGGAGCGTGCTGCCCGCTAGCTGGGCCGTTGGCGCGGTCGCCTATCTTCTTTTCCATGATCCAGGGAATCGTGGCGAAGGGACTCAAGTACGGGGTATCAGATTGATTGCGCCGCGCCGGCTGGCGCGTGAGCTGCGGCGCACCGCTTTGCCTGGCGATTGTGCTGGCGTCAACCTGGCTGGGGTCGACCTTCCGCGTTCAATGGAATGCGAGCACTTCCTGATCACGGGCGCGACCGGAGCGGGAAAGTCGATGGGAATCCGCGCGCTACTCCGCCAGATCCAAGCGCACGGCGAGCTCGCGATAGTGGTCGATCCCGAATGCGAATACGTCGGGGAATTCTACCGGCCGGCGCGCAGGGACCTGATCCTGAATCCGGTCGACGAGCGCTGGCCCTACTGGTCGCCGTGGCTGGAATTGTCTGAGCGCTACTACCAACCCGACGCGGCCACACTCGCTGCTTCGCTGATTCCCGAACCACTCCACGGATACGAGAGCGGCTCGGATCACTTCTTCCGGCAGTCCAGCCGGACCTTGTTAGAGAGCCTGCTCGGGCTCGCGACTAGCCGCGAGCCACAGAGCATCCCCACGCTGCTCGAACTCAATCGCGATCAGTTGAAGCAGACGCTGTCCGGCACGCCGGCTTACAGCCTGATCGATCCGGGCGCGCACGAGCAGGGCGCCGGAATCATCGCGACCGTCGCCAACGCCACCCGCCCTTTCCTATACTTGCCGCCGCCTGACGGCCGCCCCTCTTGGAGCGCGCTCGAATGGGCCGGGCATCTGGAAGGCTGGCTTTTCCTCACGTTGCGTGACGAGTCCAGTACGGCGGCACTGCCGCTTGCGAACCTTTGGCTCGACCTCATCGTCGGCCGACTGCTCAACTCCAACCATCGCCGCAGGGTCTGGATCGTGGTCGACGAGCTGCCGACGCTCGGGCGCCAGGCGAAGCTTGAGACCCTGATCACCCGAGGACGAAAGCACGGACTCGCCGCCATCCTCGGCTTGCAGAGCATCGCCCAACTTCGGCGGATCTATGGGCACGAACAGGCAGCGGTGCTCGCGTCGATGCCTTCGACCAAGCTGCTGCTGCGGGTTGACGAGCCCGAGACCGCCGCCTTCATCGCGCGCCAGATCGGCGAGCGCGAGTCGCTCCGCGACGAGATCGGAATAACTACGACCGAGCACGGCGGTCGTTTCAATACCCATCCGTCGCGGCGAAGCGAGCCGGTCGTGATGGCCTCCGAGATCCAGCGGTTACCGCGCCTCGAAGGCTATCTCTGCATCGCAGGACTCGACCGCACTCGCGTCAAAGTGAAGCTGTGCGTTCCGAGCAGGCGACAGGTCGAGTTCATTCCGCGCGCTCTTCCGAGACAGGTCAGCACTAAGCCAAGCGACGGATTTGCGACTCTGATGATCACTCGCGGACGGATTCCATCGAACGGGACAGGGGACGCGCCGGTGAGGACTCAGGACTAATGCTGGTAATGTCCAAAGGCGCGCTGACCGCCGCCCAAGCCGAAACCTATTACGAAGAGAAGTACTCGCACGACGATTATTACACCCAAGAACAGCGGGTAGTCGGGCAGTGGTTCGGTCGTGGTGCTCACGAGCTTGGATTGACTGGTGAGGTTGTGAGTGAAGACTTCCGTGCTGTATTGCACGGGCTTCGCCGTGCTTCGGGCCAGGTGCTCGTTCACAAGGCCAATGGCTATGAGGATCGGCGCGCCGGCTGGGACGCAACCTTCAACGCGCCGAAGTCGGTCAGCATTCAAGGCCTCGTTGGAGAAGATCATCAAATAATCGAGGCTCACCGGAAAGCAGTCAGCCGCGCGCTGGAAGAGCTTGAGCAATATGCGCTTTCCCGACGCCGCGGTGGGAGCGAATGGGTCGTGACCCACAATATCGTCGCCGCGAGCTTCGATCACATCGCCGCCCGCCCCGCGAGCGGAGTTGAAGACGGCAACGGCCCCGACCCGCATCTTCACACCTACGTCGTCATCGCCAATATGACCCGTCGTCCGGACGGGGAGTGGCGCGGGCTCGATCCGATCGAGATCTATCGTGCGCAGACTTTCGCAAGCGCGGTCTATCGGTCCGAATTGGCCTACGAGGTTCAACGGCTCGGATACGGAATCAGGGTCGGCGGCCAGGACGGTCGCTGGGAGCTTGACGCCTACACGCGCGAGCAGGTGATGGCCTTCTCGCGCCGTCGCCAGGACATTGAGCGGGCGATGGCGCGCTCAGGGCTGACAGGAGCCGGGGCGGCCCAGAACATCGCGCATCAAACCAGGCTATCGAAGGATCAGCGCGACGAAGAAAGCCTCAAAGCCGAGTGGCGCTCACGCGCGCAACAATACGGCATTGGGTTCGAGCGACGGTTCGTCCAGCGGCACAGGTCCGTACCCACACTCGAAGAGAAAGCGCGAGAAGCTATCCGCCAGAGCATAGACGAAAACACGCAGCGCGAGGCGGTGATTGATCGGCGGGGGCTTGAAGCAAAAGCCCTGCAGCATGCGATGGGAAGCGTGCAACTCGGTCAGATTCGAACCGAGAGCGAGCGGTTCGTGCAAGGTGGCCGCTTGATCGCGGCGGGTCAGAGCGCGAACTCGCCGCAAGGGACTTACACCACGCCCGAGATGATCGCCCTTGAGCGCGAGAATATCGCAATCATGCGTGCCGGCCAGTCGAAAGTCACAGCAGTCGGATCATCGAGCGACATCCGCCTATGGGCCAGCCAACGCCAATTGGCTTCGGATCAGGCGAGGGCCGCCGATGTGATGCTTTCGTCGAACGACTGGATCACCTCAATCGAAGGCCGTGCGGGTGCGGCGAAAACCACCACGGTCGGTGCGATCCGCGAATTCGCAGAACAACAGGGCTACGCCGTGTACGGCTTCGCGCCGGCTACCCGCGCCGTCAAGTCGCTTGTGGACGCACGCATCGTTGCGACGACTCTGGCGAGTCTCCTCGAGAGCCAATCACGACGTGACCCCCCAAGACCAAAGCAGATCTCGATCATCGATGAATCGAGTCTGCTCCCCACCCGCCAGGTTAACCGCCTGCTCCACAAGGCAAGTGATGAGGGCGTGGCACGGCTGATCTTCGTCGGTGACCAGCGCCAGCATCACGCAATCGAAGCTGGACGCCCCATCTTTCAGATGCAACAGGTCGGAATGACAGTGGCGCGCTTGGACACGATTCGCCGCCAGCGCGACCCCGAGCTTCGCCAGGCCGTGGAGCGAGCCGCCAACGGCGAAATATCAGAATCGTTGCTGATTCTTGAGCGCCGCGGCGACATCCGAGAGGTCGCCGATATTAAGGAGCGCCGCAAGCAGATTGCGCGCGATTACGCTGCCGCCCATCAAGCCGGTAAGCGTGTCTTGGTGGTCAGCCCGGCAAACGACGAGCGCCGCGAGTTGAACAAGGCCATTCGCGCGGAACTGATCGCGCGCGGGCAGGTCGCGCCCGCGGGTCAAGAGCACACGATTCTGGTGAATCGCGGCCTTTCCGGTTCGCAGCGGGCAATTGCCTACAACTACGAAGAAGGCAACGTGGTGCGCTTCACTCGCGGAAGCAGGCAGTTCGCCGTTGCCAAGGGCGACTACGCCCGGGTTGAAGCCGTGGATCGCGACGCCAACCTGCTAGCGGTAAAAACCGCCGAGGGACGCCGCATAGAATATAATCCCCTTCGGCTCTTCGGCGTCGAAGTCTTCCGCCAGGAACAACGAATCTTGTCACGAGGCGACCGCATCCAATTCCGCGCACCTGATCGAGCGCTCGGCGTCGCCAACGGCGAGTTCGCCACGATCGAATCCATTCATTTCGGCCGCGCGGTGATGCGGCTCGATGATGGCAAACAACTGAAAGCTGCGTGCGATCGCCTGCGACACATTGACCACGGCTACGCCTCCACCTCTCACCCCGCCCAGGGCGCGACGGTTGACCGAGTCATCGTCGATATCGACACGCGACTCTCGCCCGAACTGGTCAACCGCAAGCAGTTCTATGTTTCGATTAGCCGCGCACGAGACGCGCTTATGATCTTCACCGACGACCGCGCGCAACTTGGACGCACGGTCAGTCGGACCCCGCGAGAAATCCCTCGCGCTCGAGCTCGAGCGCGTCGCTGGTCCCGCGTACACCATAGTGCCCGATGAGCAACGTCGTACCATAAATCGCAGCTACGGCATGCGAAGGTGACCGGCGGGCCACTCGCCGCCGAAAATGGTGGCGCTCGCTTCACTGGCACGGCGCGCCGCCCGCTTCACGCCGGACGCTGCGCTCGTCACGCCGTGCAGCGTTCCGCGAACGCGTCGCAAAATCCTGCGCGCTCTCCCGGATTCGGTTGAGGAGAGCGCGTCTTTAAAATACGCGCACAACCCAGTCAAAGCACGTCCCTTGCGCGACGCGAGAGGGTACGCGGGCGCTGCTCCTATTCCTTCGTTGTGGATTTTCGTAATTGAGACATTGTGGCTTTCGATGAAACTTCCTGTGCGATTCGATATTCTTTAACGAGGAGGTGACGCTTACTCAAACGGAGCAGGCTAATATGAAGGCTTTCGGCCAGGTGCTTAGGGAAGCCCGGAAAAAAAGCGGGACTCACGCAGAGAGAACTCGCCGCCCGCTTAAAGCGTGAAGATGGGCGTCCCGTGGACCCACCCTACCTGAACGCGGTTGAGCACGATCACCGCTATCCGCCCGAGGACTACCTGATCGAGCAGATGGCAAAGATTGTCGGTATCTCGCCCGATGTGCTGTACTTTCATGCGAACCGCCAGACCCCGGACGTAAAAACCAAGGCCGACCAGGAGCGGCTCGAAGCCGCCTATCGCGCGTTCCGCAGGGCGCTAGGAGTAAAACCGACCGGCAGGCGAAAATGAAGTTGCTTCGCGATCCGCTCGGACGTCCGATCAAGCGTCTCTACTTCAAGCCGGAAGAGCTTGACGAACGCTGCGAGCGAATCATCGCGGAGTTCATGGATCAACACGCCGGCGGTTTCAGGCTGCCGATCCCAACGAGTGACATAATCCGCATCATCAAGCGCGAAGCCAACGACCTCGATCTGTACGCGGACCTTCCGGAAAACATCGACGGCTACACCGACTACTTTACTGACCGTAACCCGGACGTGAAGATTTCTCAGCGGTTGGCCGCTACCCGCTATCATAACCGCCTCCGATTCACCCTCGCTCACGAATACGGGCACGTCTGGTTTCACGCGCCGTTGTGGCGAAAGCCTGAACAAGACCCGACACGTCCGGCCTCGCCGTGCTGGACTTGCTATCGCGACACGGTCGGCACCGCCCCCGAGAACGACTGGATGGAATGGCAGGCGGATCACATCGGCGGCGCGCTGCTGATGCCGCGCTCCTATCTCTTCGAGTGGGCTGGTGAGATTGCGATGTGGGAGGGCAAAATCCCGCCCCTGCAAGCCGATTCGGATCTGGGCCGCGCACTGATGCAACGGGTTATGCGACGTTGCCAGGTCTCCGAGCAGGCCGCGCGGGTCCGGCTCCTGCGTTTGGGCTTGCTGACCGAATCGTGAAATCGTCAGCATATTGCTGATATTGTGGAATTTGACAATTTCACGACAATCGATCTATGCTGGATGATGCGCGGTTCGCTTCTTCCTTTCTTCTACAGGCCGCACGCAATTCTAACCAAATAGGTGGCACGATGGACCAGGAGCAAAAGTCGAAAAGTCCCAAGCTCGGCTGGACGTTTGAAGAGCTAGCGAGCAGCTTGAGCGTATCAGTTCCTTTTCTTCGCCTTGAGGTGAAGCGCGGACGGCTTAAGGCTGCCCATCCCGGGCGGCGAGTTGTCCTGCTCGATAGCGACGTGCGCCGCTATCTGGCGGAAGCGAGTGACCGGGCGGCGTAAGCTCCGCAGGTTCGTGAGTTGAGGTAGAAGCGACGATGAGCGTCTACAAACGAGGCCAGACGTACTGGTAGAAGTTCCTCTTTCAGAGGCAGCCTATCCGAGAGTCGGCCAAGACCAACTCGAAGACGGTCGCGCGCGAGGCGGAACGAGCGCGTCGGCGCGACCTTGAACTGGGCTTCAACCGCATAACGAAACGTGAACGATTGCCGCTATTCGCGCTAGCCGCGAAGGAATGGCTGGCGTCCAAAAGCGCTCTGACGCCGCTGGGTAAGGTGTATTACGAACAGTATTCCCGCAAGCTCGCGCGCGAGTTCGGCGAGAGGCTCGTTTCTGACATCACGCTCAACGACATTGCGGCCCTCCAGCGAAAGCGTCTAGGTGAGGGGCTTTCGGCGCGAACGGTAAATTGTGAAGTCGCGACGTTGAGGCAGATCCTCAAACACTGCAGCTGCTGGATGCCGCTCGCCGGTCGTGTTCGTTTTTTGCGAGAGAGAGCCGACTCCGGACGTGCCCTTTCGCTCGAGGAGGAAGACAAACTCCTCGATGCGATTTCGCGGAGTCCTTCACCGGTCCTGTATCCGTTTTTCGTTCTGTCGCTCGATGCCGGCCTTCGGCCGTCGGAGAGCCGCGCCCTTCGCCGGAGCGATCTGACGCTGCGCTGGAAGAATGGTGCGATTGCCCAGGGTGAAATCGTCGTGTCGCGGTCTAAGACCGAGAGTGGTGAGGGACGAGTCGTGCCTCTCACCAATCGTGTATGCAGCGCACTTACGGTTTGGCTCTCACGCTTTCCCGATGCTGGGCTGGACAATTACGTTTTCCCGTTTCATCGTGTTGGTTTCGCCGGCAACAGCCGCAAACCGCTGATCTGGGACGTTGACCCGAACCGCCCTATGGGCCAGTGGAGCTACAAGGGCGCATTCGAAACCGTGCGGCGAAGAAGCGGGGTCGCGTGCCGCTTTTACGACGCGCGCCACACCTTCGTGACCCGGCTGGCAGAAAATCCAGCCGTGTCCGTCGAGACCATCCGCCAACTGGCCGGACACGTAAACGACCGAATGCTGGCCCGCTACGCGCACATCCGCGTCCAAGCCCGGCGGGAGGCAATTGCGACGCTGGAGCGGAGGACCGAATTCGTCCACCCTTTTGAAGATTGTGCGGGGAGGGTACAAAATTGGGCACAATTTTCCCCTGTGGGTCGAGTCCTACCGAATCACCAGTCGGAAAAAGCCTTGAATTTACGGGATTTTAGTTTGGTCGGGGCGGCCGGATTTGAACCGGCGACCACACGCACCCCAAGCGTGTGCGCTACCAGGCTGCGCCACGCCCCGACCCGGCACGAGGAACAGACTCACTTAGCGACGTTGTCGCTTTGCTTGGTCAGACCCACCCGATCTAAAAAATACGAAAGAATGCCGTAGTAGACTATGGTTTTTTTCGGGCCGCGGAGACTCGCGGGCGCCATTGCCAGTAAGAGCGCAGGTCAAGCGAAAACGTCCACGCGTTGCGCGGTTGGTTGATGACATGGACGAGTTCGTTGCAAATCGCTTCGGTCGATACGAAGTGATCCGGGTCAGCGTCTTGCGCCGCCTCGGTCACGCGCGGCAGGCCGACCGCGCCGTCGACATCGAGCGCGACGGAATGCACGCCCAGATGCATAAACTCGTAAGCGACTGACTCCGCGATCGCGCGCTGCGCGACCTTGGAAGCGTTGTAGGCGGCGTACTGGGCCGGACCGCTGCGGCTCTCCGAGCCGAGTACGAAGACTATTGTTCCGCCGCCCCGCTGAGCCATCCGCGCGACCACCGCCTGCGTACAGAAGAACGGCCCATAGCAGTTGACCTTGAGCTGGAAATCGAAATCCTCTTCGGCGGTTTCGATGAATGGTTTACGCAAATAGGCGCCCGCGTTGTTGATCAGTACGGAGATCGGCCCGAGTTCGCGCTCCACGGCCTCGACCGAGGCGAGTACCTGCTCGCGTTTGGACACGTCGGTCGGAGTGACGAGGGCCTTGCCGCCCTTTTGCTTGATGAGCTCCGCAGTCTCGTCGAGTTGCGACTTGGTGCGGGCGATGAGTCCGCACGCGTAACCTTCGCGGGCTAGCCTGCGCGGGTGTTGAGGGGAACCATCGCGCATGGCCGGCGATTCTACTTACAGTTGGCGTGGGTATAGGGCAGGTGATAGCTTGACGAGTGAGAGGCGCGCCTCAGCGAAGAGACCATGGGCCAGTTTTGCTTCAACATGAAAGCGGCGAAAATACCACGATTCGCAACCACCGTGATTGCGGTGGTCGGGGCCGCGTCGCTCAGTATCGCACCGATGACGTTCGCGCAGTCGGGTGACGGCGCCGCGCCATCCGCATCGGAATCGGACAGCATCCTCGGACCACCGACATCCGCGGCTGACGAGCTTTCGGGGCCGCCGGCTTCAGCGGCGGACGACTCCTCCGCGTCGCCGGACGTCTCCTCCGGGTCGCCACCGACATCTCATACCGACTGGGAAGAGGTTCCTGAAACAAACTCCGACGCCACCTCTGGAGACGGGCAGGTGCTCGAAATTCCGCAGTCTGTGGACCCGAACCAGGTGGCGGCTCCAGAAAGTAAGAGCCCGGCGCAGGCGTCAAACGACGGACAGGGTGACGAATCGGCGCAGGCGCCCGATGAGTTGGGCGGTCTTAATGACTACCAGAGCCAGAATGCGGAGGTGTCGGGCCCTTACCTAATT
>WNEZ01009704.1_pt1 | contig 10956 bp, 13 predicted proteins | sample 5400521 | NCBI WGS metagenome assembly WNEZ01 (sample SAMN13153339, study PRJNA577476) | soil metagenome | isolation source: 120 cm saprolite under Douglas fir tree site 2 hole 1 replicate 1 | place: USA:California | collected 2015-04-18
TTCCTTCGTCTTCCTCGTCGTCCTCTTCGTCCGAATCATCGGCGATGAGGTTCAGGTGGACGGGATGCGTCTGCGAGACTTCGAGTTCGGATTCGCACTCGGGACAACTCAGGATCTCGCCTTCTTCGACTTCGTCTTCATCGACATCGATTTCGGCGGAACATTCAGGGCAACGGATCACGGCTCCACCCTCCGTATTGTCGTTTGCAAAGTGGGGGTACGAGGACCGTACCCACCACTGTGCAGCGTATTATATACCGCGGCGTATGAAGTCAACTCCCGTGCGTGGCGGCACTGCTTCGAACGCCATTGCATCATGGATAGAAGGACCCTTCGAATGACCTCTTCCAGAGAGTACCCCGAACGGCCAGTGGTCGGTATCGGGGGCGTGATCATCGATCAGGGCCGCACGCTGCTGATCCGCCGCGGCAGCGAGCCGCTGCGCGGCGAGTGGTCGATCCCCGGCGGCACGCTGGAGCTTGGCGAAACGCTGGAGGAGGGTGTCGTGCGCGAATTGCTCGAAGAAACGGGGATCAAGGTTCGCGTCATCGAGATCATTGAGGTGTTCGACAGGATTTACGCCGACGACGGCACAATCCTGGCGCAGGCCCAGAAGAAACCGCGTTTTCACTATGTCATTGTAGACTATCTCTGCGAACGCATCGAAGGTGATCCTCGCGCGGGGAGCGATGTCACGGACGTGGCCCTCGCGCGCGAAGAAGAACTTAACAAATATCGGTTGACGGAAACCGCGACACGCATCCTGAAGAAAGCGTTCGCGATGGATCGTGCGCGGCGGGCCGCAAAATAATGGGACGCACGATCAGGGAGCTTTAGCAATTTCGATGCTTCCGTTGGAATCAGTGAGTTGAAGTTGGCAGCCGCCCGAACCGATAGTTCCGTTCAGTGTATCGCCCCCGATACTACCCGTTGAAGTAACCGGCAATTCGGAGGAAATCCGGCCGAAAGAAGTCCTAGCCGTGAGGTTGTAACCCAAGCCCTCCGGAATGCGCACGCGGATGGATGAGAACGATGTCTTCAGCGAAATATCGCGGCAACCGCTGGCCGGACGCATGGCCGTAACGGAGATCGCTCCGTTCTGATTGTCGACCGTGATCCGCCCGCCAACCGATTCCAGTATGACACCCGCAAAAGAGGTCTTCACGCTGGCGTCGCCCTTCACGCTTCTTGCTGTGACCGAGCCGTTGCTGTTCTCTACCGTTAGATTGCCGTTGATCCGTTCCGTCGAGACACTTCCGAAACTGGTCTTAGCAAAAGTATCTCCGCCGATGTCGGTGAGCGTGATGCCCCCGTTCCCGGTGATGGCGCGAATTCCCTTCGGGACGTTCGAAGCCTCAATGGCGCCAAATGAGGATTTTAGGGTGACGCTCCCGCGTGCATCGCGCACTGTGATTTTTCCATTGGAGGTTTCGGCGTCTAGAGCACCGCTGATGGTGTCCAGCTCGATGTTGCCGAAGGAATCGCGAATAGTTACGGAGCCGCCCGTCACCGCGCTGCCCTTGACCCGGCCATTGTTTGTGGTGCAATTCACCCGGCCATGTATATCGGTAAAAGCGACGTTGCCGAAGCTGTTGGTGATGTCGGCAGCGCCCCCAATGTTTGAAACTTCGACGGTCCCGTTGTTGTCGCGGACCGAAAGATCGCCACGGATATTCCGTGTGTCCACACTCCCAAACGAAGTCGTGATGTTTGCGGAGGCGGCATCCGTCAAAGCAACCGCGCCATTGCCGCCCGTAATGGTCACCGCGCCTTGAATACTTCGTGTGGTGATGCTGCCGAAACGATTGCGTACTTCGAGAGTGCCTTTTACGTCGGACACCTGCACGGAGCCGTTGTTGTCGCTCACGGAGACATTTCCGCCGGCTCCAGTGAGCTCGATGCTCCCAAAAGCATTGTTCCACCGGCCAGCGCCGGCGTCACGGGCGGTGAGCGCGCCGTAACCGTTCTCAACGTCTGCGGCTCCGTGGATTCCTGCTACATCAACACTCCCGAAACTGTTTCGCACGGTAATCGGGGCGTCGGATGGCATCCCAATGTCATAACTGACGGACCACGAAGAGTTCTTGCTGGAGTGAAACCATTTTTTCTCTTCCTCGGGATAGATAGTCTTGATGCGGACTCCTTCCCCGGTCTGTTGCACTTCGATCTTGATTTTTTGCGCGAAGGATTCTGCTTCCTCGTGCGAGCTGGCCTGCGCGCGAATCGTGGCAGAAATCTTGACGTCGCGGCCGGGCTCACCGTGGAGCCTGACGCTACCGAACTTGTGATCGACGCGCACGGACTGGCCAGCGCCGAGCGTTACCGTCTGCTGAAAATCCTTCGACACTTGTTCCTGCGCGGGATTTGCGGCGGGCATCGGCTTCGCCGTGAAGAGCAGCATCGTGGAGAGCAATCCCGCAACTGCCGCGAGACGCAACGGCTCTCTCCGGAAAACGCTTCGATGTCGAATCATTATTGTTTGGTCTCCAAAACTTCCTCGAGTGTGTGCTGCTTCTCTTGATACATGGCAAGCAACTGGTGGCGCAGTTGCGCATTCGATGGATTCATTCCCGCCTGCGCGCGCAGATCGGCGATCGCGCTATCCAGTACCAGCAATTTCTCGTGATAGTTGGCAAGCAGCGGCGTTGCAGGATTGTCGAGCTGCGGCTTGGCCTCAGCGGCGAGCTTGTGGAATATTTCGGAAGAAGGAGAACCAGCCCCGGCTCTCGGCTCGCAGGGTCTTCCGCTCTGCCTCCTCGGCAAGGGCGCGTTCAATGCGCGGCCAGAGTGCAGGGCTTTCGGTGTAGTCGCGTAGCTCTTGTGCGGCAAAGCTCAGCGATGTCCAGGCACCAAGCTCTTCCGCACAAAGCGGGCAGGTGGCTGCGTGTGCTTCGAGCGCCGCCCATTCGGCGAGCGTGCCATCTTCGAAAATTCGATCGCAATCGTTGCAGGTGACGTTCATGTTTTTCACCGTGCCTCCGCGGCGTTGCTGCGCGGAGGTTCAAGCAGCTGTCGAAGATTTTTCTTTGCCTGAAAGAGCGTGTTTTTCGAGGCCGCCTCGGTCATCTCCAGCATCCGGGCGATCTCCGCATGGCGGAAACCTTCGACCTCGTACAAGAGAAAAACATCGCGCTGGTGTTGCGTGAGCTTGGCGAGCGCGCGCTCCAGCGCCATGCGCAGGGCAGGATGCGCTCCAGGCGCGCGGGGTTCATGGCGCGGCGTCTCCTCGGAATCGTCGCTCGCGACTTCTTTCTTGCGCAGGCGGCTGCGCCGCGCGTCGTAGCACGTGTTAATCAGTATCCGGTAGGTCCAGGTGAGGAAACTCGATTGGCCGCGAAAGCTGGCGATGCTGCGCTGCACTTTCAGAAACGTCTCCTGCACGGCGTCTTCGGCGTCGCTGGGATTGCCAAGAACATTCCGCGCCAGGTTCTTCATGCGCGCACCATGCATCGCATACAGACACTCGTAGGCGCGCAGATCGCCGGACCGGCAGGCAGCGGCCAGTGCGGCATCCTCACTCAGCGCATTCACGACGGCCGGGCTGGGGCCGCCAGTAAAGTGCTCGGAAGGTTCCACTCGCGTCCCCCGTTCGCGCGACATGGAAGAGATTCTAGCCTTCCAAGGCAGCGCAAGTCCCATAGTTCCCATTCCTGGCTCCTGGGGTATAGACGACGGCGCAGGGTGAAACGTCAGGGGTGCGTGCTGATAGAAGTTAGGTCAACAAGCTTTGTGTTATGAATAGTTTATTGCACATTCTTTGTCAGCGAGGGGACGGAATCCACGCCAAAATAGATCTTCTTGTGCAGAAGGCTGTTTTCGTGTCCGATCACCAAGTGAGTCTCGGGACAATCTTCGGTGATCAGGAGCCGCAGCCCCTGCGCACCCTTGGGGACCTCGAAAACGAAATCTGTGGTGTAGGATTCGCCCGGCCGCAATGGTTCTGTGAGAGGCGTAGACGTGCCACCGATGCGAGCAGGCGCCGCCTGAAGCGGCGCTGAGAGCACGCTTGCGGTTCCATTACTCCTCTGCGTTTGCCCTGCCCGAGTTCCTTTGCGGCACGCTTCGCTTATCTGATCAGGCGTGGCTCGAAATTCTCCACGAACGCATATGTGAACAACGCACCCAAGAGAAGTAACGCGAGCATGATTTCCGCAAGGTTCCCTATCCGGAGCGACAGAGCAATTCTCAACACAGGCGGTTTCTCCGGTTCCAGCTTCACCGAGGCAATAGATCGTGCGTTTATCGCGAACGCGATTGCCAAAGTCCCCAGGATGAGGATAGGGCTACCGAAGAATTTCAAGCCAGGAGCATCATACCGCAGGGCCGACATCGTAACGAAATAAGTTGGTACCACCAACAGAAGAACTCCGACCACAGCCGCAACATCGTTTGAAGGACGAGGAAAAGCTCTCATGACAATAACTCCTTCGGACACATCCTGCTGGACTAACCCGCGATAGCATCGGGCAATGCGCCGCGAGTGCGTTCGCGTCTGCTGAATTCCTTCACGGCCGCATCCAGATCGGCGGCGGTAAAGTCCGGCCAGCGTTTCTGAAGGAATTCAATTTCTGCGAATGCGCATTCCCACAAGAGAAAATCAGAGAGACGCTGTTCGCCGCCCGTGCGAATCAGCAAATCGACTTCCGTCGAGCCCCCGCGGTGGACTTCCGCAAGCACGCTGCTGAAGGACTCGGGAGAAAGCTCGGTGACTTTATAAAAGCGGCAGGCGGCATGATAGATGGCTTCGCGGGCGGAATAATCCACCGCGAGCCGAAGGTGCAGACGCGTGCCCTTTGCCGTGGCGGCTTCCGAATCCGCGATGGCCTGGCGCAGCGTCGCGGGCAAGCGATCCCGGCGCCCGATGATGCTGATCCGCACACCTCCGTCGATGCAGTGCATGGTCTCCGTTAGCAAGTACTCGTGGAGCAGCCACAAGATCGCTTGAACCTCGGCAGCGGGACGCTTCCAATTCGCGGAGGAAAGCGCGAAAAGCGTCAGTGTGTAAATGCCGAAGCGGGGCGCGGCTTCGATGACTCGCCGGGCTGCTTCGGCACCGGCGCGATGACCGGCGGATCGCGGCAAACCTCGCGAGGTGGCCCAACGCCCATTGCCGTCCGAAATGATGGCTACGTGGAGCCGCGGAGCCGGGGCAATGGCCGGCTGGACCGTGGGAATTTGCCGTACAGTCAGAGGATGATGCATGAGCATATTCTTTCTCCGCCGCGGAGGAAGCTTCGTAAACTACTCTGCAATGCAAAGTGGCAGGATAAAAAATTTTGCCGTTCAGCCTTCGCGCGTCGCGCGGATCAGCGCTTCCATATGATTCAAGTAGCGCTCCAGTGCCCGACGCCCCGCTGCCGTCAGGCGATATTCCGTCTTCGGCAAGCGCCCGTCGAAAGATTTCGTGCACACGATGTAATCGGCCTCTTCTAGCTTGCGAGCGTGAACGCTCAGGTTGCCGTCGGTGGTTTTCAGCAGCGCTTTGAGCTCGTTGAAAGTCAGCGAGCGGTTAACCGCCAGCGCGCTGACGATACCCAGGCGAATGCGTTCGTGAATCAGCCGGTCCAGATCCGCTGGGACGGTTTCCCGCGCCGGATTGCGGATGGCTTCCAGGGAGGCGCCCCGCTCGCGTGACCGCTGCCGACGTTCTTGATGCGCTGTAGACGACTTAGCCATCTGATTTGCTGCTAGCCTCCATAATGCCGGGCGATCCACCAGCCGAAACCGATCTGCACCACTCCAAAGCCCGCACCCATGAACGCATTTCCCCAAATTGCCGGCGCGAAAAGTGCAGCACCGCCGAGCAACATTAAGCACAAACCCATTACCGGCACAACCCGTACGGAGAACGCCCCACCCGTAACAATGGCGGTGCCATACAACAAGAGCCAAACACCCGGCAGCGCGGCAAGGATGCCGGCTTGATAGAGAGCGAAGGTCAGCAGACCGCCGACCACAATCGGCGGCGCAAAACTAAGAACGAATTTGCGGCCAGGCCCGGAGAAAAGCGCGGAGTTGGCGCGGTGTGCTTTTGTGGCCGCAGCAGGCGCCGCAATGGCCACGGCGACGAAGGCTTCAATCAGCCAGACGATCAGCCAGGCGCGAGGTGCGGTCTGCCGCGAGGCAGCAAACGCGGCCGCCAGCGCGGTAACCCCCATCGCCACGCCGCCCCAGCCGGGCACGGCGGTAAATTCGGCGGCGCTCTCCATCGTTTCGCGGATGTAGCGGAGATGATCTGCGGCGCGAGCGTCGATGGGGATGGGCTCGCGTTGCGGAGAGCGAAGCGGACCAGAGGACGCCATAGGAAAAAAGTTATCGCAGGGAATCGGGTTTGTCAAGTACTTTATGTTGTAAAGCTAGGCCGGCGCGAATCAGGCTTTCCGCGGGTATCGTCCCCGCAGCGCATTCCACCGGATCGTGAATACGTCAATAAACATCTGAATGCTGTCGTGCAGCATGCTCACTTTCGTGGCCGGCGAATGCCCCCAGCGCACGGGGATTTCAACCGCGCGCAAGCCATGATGCCGCGCCAGGTACAGCAGCTCCGGGTCGAACCCGAATCGCTCAATCGTCTGCTGCTCGAAGATGACGCCGCAGCGCTCGCGCCGGAACGCTTTGAAACCGCACTGGGTATCGACAAACGGCAGCCACAAAACGCTTCGTACAATCTTGTTGAAAATGATTCCGGCGAATTCGCGGAAGGGAGACTCATGCACGCTGATCAGGCTGCGGTCCATCGCCCGAGAGCCAATCGCCACGTCATTGGTCTCCAGAGCGCCAAGTAGTTTGCCCGCTTCCTCAATCGGAGCGGAGAGATCCGCGTCCGTGAAAAGTGCGATGCGGCCACGCGCTTCCTGCATGCCGTAGCGTACGCTGTAGCCTTTGCCTCGGTTGACACCATTCGAAACTACCCGCAGCCTGGGAATCTTGCTGCGAAAGGATTCCGCCACCGCGGCCGTGCCATCCTTCGAACCGTCGTCCACGACCAGGACTTCCGCTTCGCGCCCATAGGTCAAGAGGTATGCCGCAATCCGCTCCAGCGTAGCTGGGAGGCGCGATTCCTCATTGTACGAGGGAATGATGATGGAGAGATCGGGAACCGTTGAGCTCATCGTTACGAAGGTTCCTGCCAGCCGTGGTAGCCGACGAGGGGCACAAATCGGCATCCTTCCAGCATCTTTGTGGAGAATGCATCACCGCGCTTTTCGATGAGCCGCAATTCCTGATGTTCCGCGTCCCCCACAGGGACAATCATGCGGCCGCCATCGGCAAGCTGAGCAAGGAGCGGCTTCGGAACCGCAGGAGCGGCAGCGGCAACGAGGATGGCGTTGAAAGGAGCGAGCTCCGGCAGGCCGAGCGTGCCGTCGCCGCAGTGAACATGCGCGTTGGGGCAGCCGAGCCGGGCAAGCGTGGCGGAAGCAGCGGAAGCAAGCTCCGGCCGCCGCTCGATAGTGAAAACTCCCTTGGCCAAACGTGACAGCACGGCAGCCTGATACCCACAGCCCGTGCCAATTTCGAGAACCCGGTCGCCTGGCTGCAAATGCAACGCTGCGGTCATGGCGGCTACAATGTAGGGTTGCGAAATGGTTTGACCCCCGCCGATGGGCAATGGCACGTCCTCATACGCGCGCGAACGAAGCTCTCTAGGCACAAATTCGTGCCGCGGCACTGCTATCATCGCCGCAAGAACGGCCTCATCACTAATGCCGCGACGGCGCAACTGTTTTTCGATCATTTCCGCACACTGTGGTGCGTAGTCTTTGTTCTCAAGCATGCGTAACCGCCGCCATATGTTTTTCCCACGCGCCTGTTTCCAGGATCTCGTCCATTTGCGCGAGGGTAAAGTCACATTCATCCTCGCGATTGTAGAAGTGTGGCGAGACTCGCACACCGGCTTTGGGACGGTAGTCGACGATAATGTCCCGGGCGAGGAGTTCCCGGCAAACCCCGTAGGCATGCGGGCATTCGACCGAAACCGTCCCCGCACGCTCCGCTGGCTTTTCCGGTGTGTTCACGTGCCAGCCGCGAGAACGAGCGCCTTCGATGAGGTGCACGGTCATGCGCATGGATTTCTTGCGGATGGCCCCGATGCCGGCTTTGTTGAGGATGTCCAGTCCGGGCTGGCACGCATAGAGTGCAGGAATGTGTGGAGTACCGTTCAGATAGCGGAAGGAGTCGTCGCGAGGATCGATGGCCCCGGTTTCAAAAGCAAATGGGCGGCGGTGCGCGATCCACCCCGTGAGCGCAGGGCGCAGCTGGCCGCGGAGATCTTCACGGACGTAAAGGTAGGCGACACCAGGTCCCCCGCAGAGCCATTTGAGAACTCCCCCTACCGCAAAATCAACGCCCAGGCCGCGCACGTCGATTGGGATTGATCCCGCGGCCTGAAAAATATCGAGAATCACGTACGCGCCGACGCGGTGGGCCCGCTCAATAATGGCACGCGCGTCAACGATGCAGGAACTCCGGAAAAGAACCTGCGAAATCGGCACAAGAAGCGTGGTTTCATCGATAGCCGCGAGCAGCTTGTCCAGATCAATGCGAATGTGGTCCGGAGTCGGCACGACTTCGACACGGGCGCCGAGCCGGCGTTGCTCGTGGTAGAAGTACTGAATCGAAGGAAACTCCAGCTCCACCATGACAACTTTGTTGCGCGGGCCGCGAAAGTCAAAGCAAGACGAAATCACGGCCTGGGTGAGCGTCACATTCTGGTGGAGTGAAATCTCGCCCGGGCCCGCTCCGATGAGCGGCGCGATCTGGTCGCCCACTCCTACGGCCATTTCCCACCAGCCCTCCTCCCATGCGCGAACTCCGCGTTCCGCCCAGGAATCCGCATACGAACGCAACCCCTCGTACACGCCACGCGGCATCGCGCCCAGCGAATTGCTGATCATGTAAGTAGTGCGATCCAGGATCGGAAATTCCCCGCGCCACTTCAGAAGTTCATCCATCGAGCGACCCTCCACTCCCAGATCTTCGGGAGCGGGTCTTTCTCCACACAAGGTAGCACAGCGTTATGAAAGCCAGCCAGGGAGGGCCGGCCCGAAGCGTTACACGAAAGCCGGGAACCCACCAGGTAGAGACGAGAACCCCGAGAAGGGCGGCGAGGCCAAACAGCGAACTCCAGGGACCAGGGGGCGCAAAGCGCAATACCGGTTTTCCCGAGCGCGCATAGGCACGGCGGAATGCCAGATGCGTGATCAGAATCATGATCCAGATGAAAGGTCCGCCAAAAAACGCCAGGCCAATCATGAATACAAAAGCCGAATCTTCGGGGCGACCATTCCCGCGGTAATAATGGGAGAGAATCATCGCGGCGACCATTCCCGCGCTCGAAGCAAGCACTGCAGGAACAGGCATGCCGCGCTTGCTCAAGCGGCCGAGCGCCGCGGGCGCATAGCCGCCGCGCGCAAGCGAGAACAGCAATCTGGATGTGAAATAGAGATTGCACATCGCGCTCGAAAGCGCCGCCGTCAGCACGACGAAATTCATCACATGCTCCGCGGCGGGAATGCCCGCGGTTTGGAATACGCGAACGAACGGACTCTCCCCAAGGCCGATCTGATACCATGGCACGAGTCCGACCACTAGCGTCAGTCCCCCGAGATAGAAGAGCACGAGAAAGAAAAGCGTGCGGCGAAGTGCCTTCGGCACGGCGACTCGCGGTTCTGCCGTTTCCCCAGCGGTCGCAGCTACAATCTCGATCCCCAGAAAACTAAAGACAGCCATAGTGATTCCGAGGAGCACGCCCGTCGTGCCGTTAGGAAAAAAACCGCCCTGTCCGGTGTAGTTGACGGCCCCGATGCGAGGGAATCCGATACCCAGCAGAAGCGCTGTTCCTAGGACCAGGAAAACCGCGATGGTCACCACCTTGATCATCGCGAACCAGTATTCGAATCGCCCGAAGCTTTTTACGCTGATGGTGTTGACGTAAACGATGGCAGCGGAAAAGGCCGCCACCCAGATCCACGACGGAATCCCAGGAAACCAGAGTTTGCAGTAGATAGCCGCAGCCACCACCTCGCTGCCAACGACTACCACCAGGCACAGCCAATACGCGTAGCGGACGGCAAAGCCCGCCCAGGGATGAAGATAGATCTCCGCATGCAGCCCGAAGGAGCCTGCAGCCGGATGCTCCGCGGTCATTTCCGCCAGCGCACACATCACCGTGAGCGCAATCAGTGATCCTCCCAGAAAGCTGAGAATCACGGCCGGACCCGCAAGCTTTACAGAAATGGCACTGCCGAGAAACAAACCCGTTCCGATGGTGCTGCCCAGCCCGATCATGGCGACCTGGCGTGGCGAGAGGTCTTGATGGAGGCCTCCCTCACGTTCAACAATCGCCGCGGGATCGGGCGCTCCCGTGGATGCGCCGCCCTGAATTTCCGTCCTGCTCATGGCGAGGCATCGTAGCAGAAATTCATTTCCCGTTCCTGGACCTGAACGTTGGGCCGGTGAACAACGCGGCACGACTGTCCCCCGAAACAGTCGCGCTGTTGCTCGGCTCTTCCTAAAATCGTCGGTGTGGCGCGAACACGAGCGAATCCGCCACGGAGGCAGTCATGAAAGCGGTCCTTGCATTGTTCATTATTTACGTTGGCACCTTCTTCCTGGTGATTCAGGGAGCATCGCAGAACCCTGTGCAAGCGGCGCCGCAAAGCGCGACGGCTCTACAGGACAATGGAGCACAGACGCCGGCGAAACCCATGGATCCAGCAAAGGATGCCGACATTCGCTCCCTGATGGAATTGCTGGGCGTGCGGGATGCCTTGCAAGAGGCCACAACCAAAAGCACCGAACAGTATCGTGATAGTCTCCTCCGAGTAGAGGAGACCTGGTAGAGCTGTAGGTGTTCTTTGGCTGTATCCACCGTTTCCAGTTTCGTGCCCGGTTAAGTCCACCATGGCTCATCAGAATCTCCCCCCTCACGGACCCCGCCGTGCAGATTTTCCGCAG
>WNEZ01005656.1_pt1 | contig 10955 bp, 8 predicted proteins | sample 5400521 | NCBI WGS metagenome assembly WNEZ01 (sample SAMN13153339, study PRJNA577476) | soil metagenome | isolation source: 120 cm saprolite under Douglas fir tree site 2 hole 1 replicate 1 | place: USA:California | collected 2015-04-18
GCAGTGCCGCTGAGGGAGATCTGGGGGAAATAGGCGGCTTTGGCGACACCGATTTGAGCGTTCGTGGCGATCAATTGTTGCTCCGCTTCGCGAATGTCGGGGCGGCGTTCCAGCAATGAAGAAGGAAGGCCCGCCGGAACAGCAGGCGGACGCGTCTGCTCCGTGAGCGCTTGCCCGCGCACGACCGTGTCCGGATTTGTTCCCAGGAGAATGCTGATCAGGTTCTCTTCCTGTTCGATCTGCTGCTCCAGGGCCGGGATTTCCGCTGCTGCGGTGAATACCAACTGTTCGGCCTGACGCACGTCCAGCATCGAAGTAGAACCGCGATCGGCGAGAATGGTTGTCAGGCGCAGCGATTCCCGGCGTGAAGCCAGCGTGCGTTTGGAAATTTCCAGCTCCAGGTCCAGCGCGCGAAGCTGGAAATAGGCGGCGGAGACGTTGGCCACGAGAGTGGTAATGATCTCCCGGCGAGCCCATTCGCTGGCGAGAAGGTTCGCGCGGGCGGCTTCCGTGGCGCGGCGGAATTTGCCCCAGAAGTCAAGCTCCCACCCGGCAGAAACATTCAGCTGTCCGGTGCTTCTTTCAAAAGCCGGAAGGAAGGCAGACTTGGCGTTGCGTTGATCGCTGATGCCTGCGCCGGCACTGACGCTGGGATACTGATCGGCGCGGGTGATCCCGAGTTGCGCCTGGGCTTGCAGGATGCGAGCCCCGGCGATGCGCACATCATAGTTCTGTTGTAGGGCGGCTCGGATGAGCGACCGGAGTTGCTCGTCCTGGAAAACTTCCGACCATTTTTGATCGCCGAGTGAGGCGGAATCGGTTTTCCCCGCTTCTTCCGGCGTCAAGCCACGATAGGTGCCGGGAACGGTTGCGGCGGGCTTCTTGTAATTCGGCCCCACGGTGCAGCCAGAAGTCACGAGCGCGATGCTTATGAGGGCAATGAGCTTGTTCATCTCAGTTGCCCTCGGCAGGAGTGGGTCTCTGCTGCAACACGGCTTGCTGGCGCTCCTTGCCGGCGCCCGACCATTTCTCGACCACATAGAAGACCACGGGGATGAAGAACACGCCGATGAGGCTCGCGGCCAGCATGCCTCCGATGACGGTGGTGCCCATGATCTGGCGGGCAACGGACCCGGCGCCGGTTGCGGTCCACAGCGGGACGGTGCCGAGGATGAAAGCAAACGAGGTCATGAGGATGGGCCGAAGACGCAAACGGGCACCTTCGAGGGCGGCGTCGACCAGAGGCTTGCCTTGTTCGTATTCCGCTTTGGCAAACTCGACGATCAGAATAGCGTTCTTGGCGGCCAAGCCGATGAGCATGACCAAGCCAATTTGTGAGTAGACGTCACTTTCGATCTGCACCATGTAGCTCGGCAAGAAAGCAGCAAGGACGGTGCGGCGCAGCCACAGAATGGCAAACGCGCCGAAAACCGCTATTGGCGTGCTTAAGAGGACGCTGAAGGGAAGCGACCAGCTTTCATACAACGCAGCCAGGATCAAGAAGACAAACAGCAGCGAGAATCCAAAGACAACGGAAGCGGGGACACCTTGCTGCGCTTTCTTCTCCTGGAAGGACATCCCTATGTAGTCGTAGCCCATCTCGCGCGGCATGGTTTGCGCGAAGACTTCTTCAAGGGCAGCCATGGCTTGTCCGGCGCTGTAGCCGGGAGCAGCGGCGCCGTTGATTTGCGCGGCGCGATACTCGTTGAGGCGCATGGTGAATTCCGGGCCAGGTCGCGGTTCAAATCGCGTCAGAGTAGAAAGCGGCACCATCTCGTTCTTGTTGTTGCGAACGTAGAACTGGCCGACGTTCTCGGCCCTGGTGCGGTAGTCGCCCTCGGCCTCGATGTACACCTGCCACTGGCGGCCGAAGCGGTTGAAATAGTTGATGAACAGGCCGCCCATGAAAGCCTGGATGGTCTTGTAGACGTCGCTGATGGGTACGCCTTGCTTGATGACCTTGTCGCGGTCCACGTTGACAAACTGCTGCGGCACACTGGGCAGAAAGGTCGTGCTTAAGCCAGCGATCTCCGGGCGCTTCCGTGCCGCGGTGAGGAACGTTTGCAGATTGGAGGCGAGAAATTGCACGTCCCTGCCGGCGCGGTCCTCGAGTGCAAACGTAAATCCTCCGGAGGTGCCGACACCGGGAATGGCCGGAGGTGAAAACGAGAAGGCGATGCCTTCTGGAATCTGGGAGAGTTTGCGATTTATCTGCTGCTTGATCTCCTGAAACTGTTGGGCGCGAGACTTGCGCTCGTCCCAGGGCTTCAAGGTGACGAAAAAGAATCCGTTGTAGCTGGTGCGCACGAAGCTAAGCAGGCTGAAGCCGACGACGCTGGTGGTGTATTGGACTCCGGGCGTGCTGGCCAGGGCATCTTCGATTTCCCTGGCCACCGCATCGGTGCGCTGAAGGGAGGCAGCATTCGGCAGTTGCAGATTGATGTACAGGTAGCCCTGATCCTCATCCGGTAAAAAGCTGGATGGAATCTTGCTGCCAAAAAAACCGGCCGCTACGCCGAACGCGACAAGAAGAATGAGCGCGAACGCGCTCTTGCGAACGAGAATCCCACAGAATCGAACGTACGCTCTTGTGGCATTGGCAAACGTGCGGTTAAACCAAGAGAAGAGCCTTTTGAGAAGTCCCCCGCTGGCCGTTCTCGGCCGGAGCAGGAGCGCAGCGAGCGCGGGGCTGAGGCTGAGGGCGTTGAAGGCAGAGAGGATCACGGAAATCGCGATGGTCACCGCGAATTGCTGGTAGAGGCGTCCGGTGATGCCGGGAATGAAGGCCGTGGGAATGAAGACCGCAGAAAGAACAAGAGCGATGCCTACGACGGGTCCAGAAATTTCTTCCATTGCTTGGAGCGCCGCGGCTTTGGGCGCGAGGCCCTCCTCGATGTGGCGTTCAACCGCCTCGACCACGACAATGGCGTCGTCCACCACCAGACCGATGGCCAGCACCAAGCCGAACAAGGAGAGGGTGTTGACCGAGAAGCCGAACAGCGGGAAAAACATGAAGGTACCAACCAAGGAAACCGGCACGGCCAGGAGTGGGATGAGGGTGGCGCGCCAGCCTTGCAGGAAGATGTAGACGACGATGATAACGAGGACGATGGCGATGAGCAACGTGAGGATGATTTCCTTCATGCCTTCGGTGACGGCGCGCGTGGTATCCAGCGATACGACATAGTCCATGTCGTGCGGGAAGCGCGTCTTGACGTCAGCCATGAGTTTCTTGACGCCGTCGGCAGCTTGCACGGCATTCGAGCCGGGCAATTGGTACGCTGCGATAACCGCGCCGGGCTTTCCGTTCAAGCGACCCACAACGCTGTAATTCTGGGCGCCAAGCTCGACGCGAGCTACGTCCTTAAGACGGACAACCGCTCCACCAATGGATTCGCGGACGACGATTTGTCCGAATTCTTCGGGAGAAGTAAGACGCCCTTGGGCTCGCACCGAGTAGGTGTACTCCTGCCCTTTGGGGGCAGGTTCGCTGCCGACTTGCCCCGCCGGATTCACCGCATTTTGCGACTGAATCGCGCTCACTATTTCCGGAACAGTGATCGCCAGCTTGGCCAACTGGTCGGGCTTTACCCACAGCCGCATCGCGTACTGGCCGGCGCCGAAAATTTGCACGCTTCCGATGCCGTACAGGCGGGTAATTTGATCGGCAAGATTGATATAGGCGTAGTTGGAGAGGAAACGCGCGTCGTACGTCCCGTCCGGAGAGTAGAGCGTTAATAACATGAGGGGAGCGGTGACGGTCTTCTGGACGGTGACGCCAAAATTCGTAACATCGACGGGCAGCTGAGACGCGGCTTGTGTCGAGCGTATCTGCGTCAGGATAAGATCCGTATTGGGGTCGGTTTTGACGTCGTAGTCGACGATAAGCCTCATTTGCCCGTCAGCAGTGGAGTTCAACGAATACATGTAATTCATGTTGTCCACGCCGCTCATCTGCTGCTCGATGGGTGTGGCAACGGACTGCTCGACGGTCTGTGCATCGGCGCCCACATAGGTGGCGACTACTTGAACCTCGGGCGGAACGATGTTCGGAAACTGGGCCACCGGGAGGCTCGTGATGGTCACCGCGCCCACGATCACCATGAGAATGGCGATGACCATGGCCACAATGGGACGGTTGATGAAAAATTTGGACATGCTCAGTTGCCTTTCGCGGGAGGGCTACTCTGCTTAAGTCTGACAGTTGACCCGTCTCTGACTTTCTGCAGGCCTTCGACAACAACGCGCTCCCCGGGCTTAACGCCGCTTTCGATAATCCACATCGTGCCGACGCGCTCACCGACCTTGACAGACCGAATGCTGACCTTGTCGTCGTTGCCAACGACCGCCACTTGATAGCTTCCTTGAAGCTCGGTCACGGATCTTTGCGGGACCAGTAACGCTCCACTGCGTGTTTCTCCGGCCGCGCGCACCCGTCCGAACTGCCCTGGCCGGAGAATGTTGTTGGGATTGGGAAACGCACAAACCAGGCGGATGCTGCCGGTGGTCACGTCCACCTGTCGATCCGTTAGAAGGAGAGTTCCTTTTTGCGGATAGACCGTTCCATCGGCGAGGATGAGGTCAAAGGGCGGCGCGTCCGACGGCACTTCCTGCTGATTGTGGGCGTTGATTCTTGCCGCATAATGCATGTACTCCTGTTCGCTGATCGGGAAGTAGGCTTTGATTGGATTCACTTGGGAAACAGAGGTCAGTCCCGCGGTCTGATTGACCAGATTGCCGATCTGCACCTGCGCGATGCCCGCGATGCCGTCCACCAGGGATGTAACGTGTGTGAACTCCAGGTTCAATTGAGCCTGTTCCACTTGCGCTTCGGCTGCCTTTACGGAAGCCTTGGCGGCTAGATTCGCTTGGATGTCGTTGTCCAACTGACTCTGGGCGATGGCACGGTCCTTGGCCAAAGGAGTGTCCCGGTCCACATCGAGTTGGGTCTTACCCAGCTGAGCCTGGGCTTGAGCAAGTTGCGCCTTGGCTTGGTCGAGCACCGCTTGAAAGGGACGGGGATCGATCTCGAAGAGCACCTGGCCCTTGCGAACAAACGAGCCTTCTTTATAGCTTTGCTTGATCAGATATCCGCTTACCTGCGGCTGGATTTGCGCGTTGACGTACCCATCCAACGTCGCGACCCATTCGCCGTATATCGGGACGTCCCGCTGTACTACGCTGACGACTTCGACCTCAGTGGGTGGCGGCGGGGCAGCCGCTTTTTGGGTCTGGCAACCCAGGAACACGGACGAAGCGAGCACGACCAGCAGAGCCAAAAGGGACGAAGCATTTTCAGAAATGATACGTGATCTCCGACCGGGGAGACTTTTTATGCAGAACATAGTTTGACGTTCCTTGTTCGTAATTTCGACGTTGATTTCCCATGCACTACGTCCCTCGTGCGCCGTGCTGATCGCCACAACAAGGGCTGTGCCCTGTATATGGAAGGAATTAGATGCACGGTTCTCCTTTTTGTTAGGTCCGTAAAAAAGCTGGCGGCCGAATCGAGCTTCGCTTGGTCTCCCAGAAAAATCGGCGAAGATTTGGATGGCTCGACATCCTATTCGCGAACCCAGGGATTTCGGAGTACCGTTCTGGCCCCGTCGCTGCTGGGCAGTTAGTGTAACTCTTAATCGATATGCGGCGTAGATCGTAACCGGAGGCGGCGGTGCGGGTCGAGTCGAGGGAGAGTTGTGTAGGCATAGTCGCTCCTGCTACAGGGAACGGAGGAGTTTGTAGAGTTCGTTGGCGGAGTCGAAGTCGGCTTCCAGTTCGCGGGAATTGAGGCGCTCGCGGAGGTCGTCGAGGCGGCGAGCGAAGAGGTCGAGAGCGGCGGAGAGCACTTCGCGATTGGTGAGAACGATATCGCGCCAGGTGGAGTACGGGCTGCCGGCGAGGCGCAACGAATCGCGGAGGCCGGGGCCGGCCACGGTGATGGGCAGGCCGTTTTCGTCGAGATGATCGTAGAGGAAAGAGCCGAGCGCTACGGCGGCGAGTTGCGGAAGGTGCGAGACCATACCAACGGCGTAGTCGTGCTGCTGCGCGCCGAGCCAGAGCGGGCGGGCGCCGATTTTTTCCAGGAGCTTGAGGAAGGCGGACACGCGCGCGTCACGCTGCGCTGGCGCTGCGGGAGCCTCGCGCGGCTCGGAGGCTTCCGCGATCAGCGCGTAGGGCGCGTTGCGGAACAGGTCGGCGTCGGCTTGCGCGATGCCGGGGAATTCGCGGCCGGCCATGGGATGGCCGCCGAGGAAGAGCGCCGTCGCAGAGGAAAAATTTTCCGCGGCGGTTTGCGCGATGCGCACCTTGGTGCTACAGGCGTCGGTGACGAGGGCGTGTTTGGGAGCGAGGCGGGCGATTTCCGGGAGGAGATCGAGAGTGACGCCGATGGGCAGCGCGATGTAAATCAGATCGGCGGCGCGAAGCACGGGGGCGAGATCGCCGGAGAAGGATTCGTCGAGGATGTTACGCGAGCGGGCTTCGCGGGCGATTTCGGGGCGGTCCCAGCCGGAGATGTGCAAGTCCGTGGCGTATTTGCGCAGGGCGAGGGCGAAAGAGCCGCCGATCAGGCCGGTGCCGAGGATGGTGGCGCGGGACATTAGGTGCGGGGACATGAGTTTGCCGACAGCTGCAGTTCACAGTTGAAGGCGCAGAGAAGATAACGCAGAGACGCAGAGAGCGCAAAGGTTCGCGGAAAGAGGCCCACAGCCGAAAATGGCTTTGCCACGGACGACTCCGCTACGCCATGCGGCGGCCGATGGCTGGAGCGATGATGCGGAGCTCAGCCATGAGCTGGGCGAAGGTGGCGGGCTCCAGGGATTGCGCGCCGTCGGAGAGGGCGTGGTCGGGGTCGTTGTGGACTTCGATGAGCAGGCCGTCGGCGCCGGCGGCTACTGCGGCGCGAGCCATGGGCGGAACTTTGTCGCGTCGCCCGGTGCCGTGCGATGGATCGGCTAGCATTGGCAGGTGCGAAAGTTTCTTGATTACGGGGATGGCGGCGATGTCGAGCGTGTTGCGCGTATAGGTTTCGAAGGTGCGGATGCCGCGCTCGCAGAGAATGACGTTGTAATTGCCGCCGGCGAGGATGTACTCGGCGCTGAGCAGCAGCTCTTCCATGGTGGCGGACATGCCGCGCTTGAGGAGCACCGGCTTGCGCACTTCGCCGAGCGCACGGAGCAGATAATAATTCTGCATGTTGCGTGCGCCGACCTGGAAGATGTCAACGTAGCTGAGCATCATTTGGACTTGCGACGGGTCCATGACCTCGCTAACGGTGAAGAGATTAAATTTTTGCGCGGCCTCGCGCATGAGTTCGAGACCTTTTTCGCCCAGGCCCTGGAAGGCGTAGGGCGAAGTGCGTGGCTTGAAGGCGCCGGCGCGCAGAATTTTCGCTCCGGCCTTGGCGACGGATTCGGCTACGGAATGGATTTGCTCGCGCGACTCGACCGAGCAGGGACCGGCCGCGACGACCACTTCGTTGCCGCCAATTTTGACGCCGCGGCCAAGATCGACGATGGTGCCTTCGGGCTTGAACTGCCGGCTGGCCAGCTTGAAGGGCTGGGTGATGCGCATGACTTCGCGCACGCCGTCGAGCAGCTCGAAATCGCGGTGATCGAAATCGCGGTGCACGCCGACGGCGCCAAGCACGGTGTGGGATTCGCCGGTGGAGCGATGCACGTTGAAGCCGCTGGCGATGAGGCGGTCGATGACGTGCTGGATTTGCGCGTCGCTGGCGCCCTCTTGCATTACGATGACCATGTACGCTTCCTAATTCCCTTCTAAGAAAACTCGGAGCCCTCAGAAAGCTGGGCGCTACAACTTCTCGTCCTTGTCGACTACATCACCTAAATGCATGGCTTCGCGTTCGGCGCTGCGCGCTTCGTCGATGATGCGCTCGAAAAGGCGACGCACGGCGGCGTCGGTGAGCGGGCCGGAATTGACGCGCTCGGCGTTCTCCAGGACTTCGCGCTCGCGCTCAGGTTGATACAGCGGAAGATTTTCGGCTTCCTTGATTTTGCCGATTTCCAGCGCACAGCGGGAACGCTGGTTGAGCAGCTCGACGAGTTGGCGGTCGATTTCATCGATTTGGCGACGCCAGTCGCTGAGAGTCATGGGGCTACCTCGCGGCGGGAGAGGCCGTGCGTAGCAGCTTGCTTTAGCGAACGGACGCGTGCGGCGAGGGCGGTGCCGGCTGCTTCTACGGACTTTGCGTTTTCGATTTCGGAGACGAGCGCGGAGCCGACTACCGCTGCGTCGGCGAGGCCGCCAAGAACGGAGACGTGGCCGGGGAGGGAGATTCCGAATCCGACGGCGATGGGCAGTTGAGTGACCGCGCGGGCGCGGCGGATCAACGCGGGAAGATCGTCAGGGAGCGTGTCTTTGGCTCCAGTGACGCCGGTGCGGGAGATGAGATAGAGGAAGCCGGAAGAGACCCCGGCAATTTTCGCAAGGCGTTCGTCCGTGGAAGTGGGCGCGCCGAGAAAAATGGTGTCGAGATGATGCGCGGCGAGGATGCGGCGATAGTCGGCGGATTCCTCGGGAGTGAGATCGGTGGCGAGGACGCCGTCGGCGCCGGCTTCGCTGGCGGCGCGCGCGAATTTTTCCAGGCCCATTTGCAGGATCGGATTGTAGTAGCTGAAGAGCACGAGCGGAACTTGCGACGATTGGCGAATGCGGCGGACGAGATCGATGACACCGCCAAGCGTCGTGCCGGATTTCAGGGCGCGTTCGGAGGCGCGCTGGATGGTGGGACCGTCGGCGAGAGGATCGCTGAAAGGAACACCGAGCTCGATGACGTCGGCGCCGGCCTCGGCGAGCGAAAGGACAAACTTGAGCGTGGCGTCGAGTGAGGGATCTCCCGCGGCGATGTAGGCGACGAGGCCAAGTTCGCCGCTCGCGCGCAGTCCGGCGAATCTTCTGGAGATACGAGTCGAATTAGAAGCCGCGGAGATCATGGATTTTTTGAGAAGGATACAGACTAGAGCAGGCGGGAGTAAGTGTCCATATCCTTGTCGCCGCGACCCGAGAGATTGAGGATGACCAGGTCGTCGCGCGTGAATTGCGCGCGGCGTTCGATGAGGCCGGCGATGGCGTGGGCGGATTCGAGCGCGGGGATGATGCCTTCGGTGCGCGCGAGGGTGCGCGCGGCGTCGAGCGCGGCGGAATCGGAGACGGCGGAGTATTGCGCGCGGCGCTGGTCGGCCAGCCAGGCGTGCTCGGGACCTATGGCGGGATAGTCGAGGCCGGCGGAGATGGAATGCGTGGTGGCGATTTGGCCGGCGCTATTTTGCAGGACGTAGGTGTAAGTGCCCTGCAACACGCCGGGGCGCGCGCCGGCATAACCTTGCGCGGCGGCGAGGCGCGCAGCGTGCTCGCCTAGTTCACACCCGCGGCCGCCGGCTTCGATTCCGACCATTTTCACTTCCGCGTCGCGCAGGAAAGCGTGGAAGAGGCCAATGGCGTTCGATCCGCCCCCGACACAAGCGAAAAGATGTGTCGGCAAGCGCTTTTCCGAGGCGAGAATTTGCTCGCGCGCCTCGTGGCCGATGATGGACTGAAAATCGCGGACCATAGTCGGGTACGGATGCGCGCCGAGCACGGAGCCGAGGAGGTAGTGCGTGGTGCGCACGTTGGTGACCCAGTCGCGCATAGCTTCGTTGATGGCGTCTTTCAGCGTGCGGCTGCCGGACTCGACGGCCACCACTTGCGCGCCGAGCATGCGCATGCGCGCGACGTTGAGCGCCTGGCGCGCCATGTCTTCCGTGCCCATGTACACGACGCACTCGAGGCCGAGATGCGCGGCGATGGTGGCGGAGGCCACGCCGTGCTGGCCGGCGCCAGTTTCCGCGATGATGCGCGGCTTGCCCATCTTCTGCGCGAGCAGACCCTGGCCGATGGCGTTGTTGATTTTGTGCGCGCCAGTGTGCAGGAGATCTTCGCGCTTGAGATAGATGCGGGGCCCCGACCCGGTCGGGGCAAGCCCACCGAGATGCGCGGTGAGCCGCGCGGCGAATTGCAGCGGTGTGGGGCGCCCCGCGAAATTTTTGAGCAAGCTTTGCAGTTGCGACTGAAACGATGCGTCGGACTTGGCTGTTTCGTAGGCGCGCTCGAGCTCAAAGAGCGGCACCATCAGTGTTTCAGGGACGTAGCGGCCCCCGTAAGGGCCGAAGCGGCCCGGGGCAGTGGTCGGCGATTGGAGCATGGAGCTCACGGTTGAGTAGGATTCTCTTGTGTCGTTTCGAGTTGCTGCTCGGCGCGGCGCACTTCGTCGATAAATTCCTTAAGCCGGGCGTGATCTTTTTTGCCGGGCTTCGTTTCCAAGCCGCTGGCGACGTCGACCCCATACGGACGAACAATCCGAATGGCCTCCGCGACGTTTTCGACCTTCAGGCCGCCGGACAAAATGATACGGTGCGAAGCAGCGGCGCGGCGGGCGAAGTCCCAGTCCGTGGTCTGGCCGGTGCCACCATATTGGCCTGCGCGCGAGCCATCGAGAAGAAAAGCGAAGGCGTTGAGGTATCGGTTGAGCGTGGCGGGTGAGAAATTGGCATCCACCCGAAACGCTTTGATCACCGGGAGCGAGCTGGAGACTCGCGAAACGATGTCGGGAGTTTCGTCGCCGTGGAGCTGCGCGGCATCGAAGCGCACGAACGCACGCAACGAGTTGATGTCCGCGGGCCGGGCGTTGACGAACACGCCGACGGTTTCGATTTCCTTGGGAAGCTTGGAGCGGATTTGCGCGGCGTCGGCAGTGACCACGCGGCGGAGACTTTTTTCGTAGAAGTTAAAGCCGAGGGAGTTGGCGCCGGCGTCGGTGGCGGCTTTGGCGTCGGCGAGATTGGTGATGCCGCAAATCTTGATGCGAATCATACGCGTCTAGCCTTGCGATGTCGTCGTGCCGAGAAGATTTTTGAGCGCGGCGGCGGGATCGGGTGCCAACATGAGATGTTCGCCGA
>WNEZ01021981.1_pt1 | contig 10953 bp, 9 predicted proteins | sample 5400521 | NCBI WGS metagenome assembly WNEZ01 (sample SAMN13153339, study PRJNA577476) | soil metagenome | isolation source: 120 cm saprolite under Douglas fir tree site 2 hole 1 replicate 1 | place: USA:California | collected 2015-04-18
GCTCCCCGGAAATACTCGAAGGTCCGGCGCTTCAGAGGCGTGGCGTCGGCGGCCCGGACCTGGACCGCCGTGAGCATGTTCTCCCAGATGCGCGGCGGAGCCAGGATGGTCGAGGGCCCCAGCTCCCGCAGATCGCGCTGAACGGTCTCGGGGCTCTCGGGGCAATTGGCGCAGAAGCCGACGACCAGGCTGGCGAAGAGCGTGTACACGGAGTCGCCCGCCCAGGCCATGGGGAGGTAGGCGAGCGACGTGTCCCCCGGGGCCAGCCTCGCCTCCCGGCGAAAGCTCTCCGCCACGCCGATGGCGTTGGCGTTGGTGAGCATGGCGCCCTTGGGGTTGCCGGTGGTGCCGGACGTGTAGCAGATGATGACGACGTCCTCGGCCTTGCCCTTGTCGATCTCGGCCTCGAAGTAGCCGGGATGCTCGACTCCGAACTTCCGCCCCGTCTCCTGGACATTCTGATAGGACTTGAGCCACTCGTGCTTGGACCCGCTCAGGCCGCGTGGATCGTCGTAGATCACGAGGCGCAGGGCGGGCAGCTCTGCCTTCAGCGCGACAATCTTGTCGACCTGCTCCTGATCCTCGGCCACGATCACGCTCACCTCGGCGTGGTTCCAGACGTAGGCGAGCTCCTTGGCGATGGAGTCCTGGTAGACGGGCACGGGCACGCCGCCCAGGCATTGCGCGGCGACCTGCGCCCAGTACAGGCGCGGCCGGTTGTCGCCGATCACGGAGAGCCGGTCGCCGCGGGCGAACCCGAGAGCGGCCAGGCCCAGCGCGAAGTCCCGCACCTGCTCCTCGTACTCGCGCCACGTCCAGGACTGCCAGATCCCGCGGTCCTTCTCGCGGATGGCCGGACGGTCTCCCAGATCCCGTGCGTTGCGCTGGAGCAAGCGCGGAAGCGTCGTCAGGTCAGCCACGTGTCCCTCCATTGGTTACGCCCTTGGTGTCTCCGAGATATGCCTTGATGACCTGGGGGTTCGAACGGACATTGTCCGGCGTTCCCTCGGCGATCTTCTGCCCCATGTCGAGCACGGCCACCCGGTCCGAGATGTCCATCACGACCCCCATGTCGTGCTCGATCAAGATGATGGTCGTGCCCCATTCCTGGTTGACGTCGAGCACGAAGCGGGCCATGTCTTCCTTCTCCTCGTGGTTGCAGCCGCCCATGGGCTCATCCAGGAGCAGGACCTTGGGGTCGAGGGCGAGGGCGCGCCCGAGCTCCACGCGCTTCTGCAGCCCGTAGGCCAGGGAGCCGCAGGGGCGGCGACGCAGGTCCTGGATCTTCAGGAAGTCGATGATGTCCTCGACCCGACGCCGGTGGGCAACTTCCTCCCGCTGGGCCATCCCCCAGTAGATGAAGGACGCGATGACACCCGACTTCATTCGGACATGTCGACCAAGCATGAGGTTGTCGAGCACGGTCATCCCGCGGAACAGCGCGATGTTCTGGAAGGTGCGCGCCACGCCCAGCTCGGCCACGTGGCTCGGCTTGTCGTGGGTGATGTCAGCCCCCTCGAGCAGGATGCGTCCGGTGTCTGGATGGTAGAAGCCGCTGATCATGTTGAGGAGGGTGGTCTTGCCCGCGCCATTGGGGCCGATGACGGACATGATCTCGCCCTGCCGCACGTCCAGGCTCACCCGGGTCACGGCCTGGACGCCGCCGAACGACTTGGACACCTCGGCGATGCTGAGCTGGTCGCTCACGACAACCACCGCTTGCGACGCTTGTAGTGCTTGGCGTTCCGGTAGCTCTTGCGCTGCCCCACGCCCGAGAGGCCCAGGTAGAACTCCTTGATGTCCTCGTTCTCGCTGATGGTCTTCCGGTCACCGTCGAGCACGACCCGGCCGTTCTCCATCACGTACGCGTAGTCGGCGAAGCGGAGGGCGATGGACGCGTTCTGCTCGGCGAGGAGCACGGCCACGCCCTCCTCGTGGTTCAAGCGGCTCACGATCTCGAAGATCTCCTGCACGAGCATGGGAGCGAGGCCCATGGACGGCTCGTCCAGGAGCATGAGCTTGGGGTGGGCCATGAGGGCCCGCCCGATGGCCACCATCTGTTGCTCGCCTCCGGAGACGTAGCCCGCCCGGACCCCGCGCCGCTCGCGGAGGCGCGGGAAGTACTGGTAGACCCTCTCGAGATCCCGCTTGAGCGAGCGCCCGTCACGGGTGTAGGCGCCCGTCAAGAGGTTCTCCTCCACGGTCAGGTGCTCGAACACGTGCCGGCCTTCCATCACCTGCACGATGCCGCGCCGGACGACCTCCGACGGATCCTTTCGCTTGATTGACTCCCCGAGAAACTCGATTCTGCTCTTGCTCACGTCTCCCCTTTCCGTCCGCAGAAGTCCCGAGATGGCCTTGAGGGTCGTGCTCTTGCCGGCACCGTTGGCCCCGAGGAGGGCGACGATGCCCCCCTCGGGGACGGCGAGCGACACCCCCTTCAACACGAGGATGACGTGATCGTAGATCACCTCAACGTTGTTGACCGAGAGCAGCGGTCGGGCCATGTCGCGTGTGCCGATGACGGCTACTTCTCCTTGGCGCAATCGCGCTGAGTGTAATTCAGCTTCTTCCCCTCTTCCACGGCGGATGCCTCGAGCTTCGGCCGCACCACGTCGCGCATGGGGGCGAGCCACTCGGAGACGATGCTCCACTTCTTGCCGTCCCACTGCTGGATCAGCACGGGGCCGTTGCCCTCGTGGTCCTCGCAGGTGACCTTGATCGGGTGGGTGAAGCCCTTCATCCCCATCTGATCGAGGCGCGCCTCGGTCAGGTTCAGGTTTTCGAACCCCCAGCGCACCTGCTCGCTCGTCAGCACCTTGTTGCCGTACTTCCCCATGGCCGTACGGATGGCCTCGGCGGCGAGCATGGCGTTGACGATGCCGCGGTTGTAGAGGGGCGCGCCCATCTCCTCCTTCTTCCCCGCGCCCTTCCCCTTGTCGTACACGTTCTTGACGATCTCCTGGAAGGTCTTGAAGTTGGTGCCCGGCGCATGGAAAGTCGCGCCCTTGTAGCCCTTGGCGCCCTCGCCTGCGGGCACCACGTCGGAGTCGTTGGCCGACCACCAGTTGCCGATGAAGTGGTCCATCTTGATGCCGGTGACCACGGCTTCCTTGACCGCGACCTGGTTCATCACCCCCCAGCCCGACATGAAGATCCAGTCGGGGTTGAGCCGGCGGACCTGCAGCCACGTCGCCTTCTGCTCCTGTCCGGGATGGTCCACGGCCAGGAGGGTCAGCTCGAAGCCGTACTTCCTGGCCAGCTCCTCGAGGGTGGGGTTGGCTTCCTTGCCGTAGGGGCTGTTGTGAAAGATGTGGACGATTTTCTTGCCCTTGAGCTTCTCCAGCCCCCCCTCCTGCTGGCCCATGTAGCGGATGACGGCCGAGGCCTGGCTCCAGTACGTGGTGGGGAAGCTGAAGACCCAGGGGAACCAGCGCCCGTCCGCGGCCGCCGTCATGCCATAGCCCATGGAGAAGACCACGACCTTGTCGACGGGAGCCTTGGGGATGAGCTGGTACGTGATGCCCGTGCTGTAGGGGTTCACGAGGACGGGGCTCTTGCCCTTCAAGCGCTCGTAGCACTCGACACCCTGCTTGGTGTCGTACTGCGTCTCGCACTCCTCCCAGACGAGCTTGACCCCGTTGACGCCGCCGTCCCGCTCGTTGAGGAGGGTGAAGTAGTCCACGAACCCGTTGGCGATGGGGATCCCGCTCGGCGCGTAGGGACCCGTCCGGTACACGAGCAACGGAATGAAGATGCCCGGCGACTGCGCGGACACGGCGCCGGTCAGCGGCCCCAGCACCACGGCCAGGGCCAGGAGACCGATCATTGGCACTCTCACTCGCTTCATTGCGATCCTCCGTGCTAGTGGGGAAACGGCCACAGGCGCAGCTTCTCCTTCGCGATCTGCCAGAGCCGCGCCAGCCCGTTGGGTTCGACGATCAGGAAGAAGATGATCAACGCTCCGAACACCATCAGCTCGATCTGCTTCTGCAGGGCCACGGGCAGGGGCAGACCGATCAGGTGGGGGGCATTGGTGAGAAAGATCGGCACGAGCACGATGAAACCGGCCCCCAGGAAGGATCCGAGCACACTCCCGAGTCCCCCGATGATGACCATGAACAGGACGAGGAAGGACAGGTTGATGTCGAAGGCGAGCGTCTCCGCGCTGCCCAGGTAGAGGAACACGAACTCGGCGCCGGCCACCCCACAGTAGAACGAGCTGATACCGAAGGCGAGGAGCTTGGTGCGCATCGGGCGCACCCCGATGATCTCGGCGGCGATGTCTCGATCGCGGATGGCCATCCACGAGCGTCCCACCCGTCCCCGCACGAGGTTCTTGGCCACGAGGGCGAAGACGGCCACGAGACCCAGGGCCACCAGGTAGCGCGCCTCCGCCGAGGCCTGGGGCCCGGTGACCATCACCCCGAGCAGCGTCCGGGTCGGCGCCGTGATGGTGCCCGAGGAGGCGTAGTTGACGAACCACGGCACCTTGTTGAAGAGCCAGACCAGGAAGAACTGGGCGGCCAGGGTGGCCACGGCGAGATAGAAGCCCTTGATCCGGAGGCTGGGCACGCCGAAGACGAGGCCGACGGCGGCCGCGATGAGGCCCGAGAGGAGGAAGACGACGATGATATTGAGCCAGGGAAAGCTCGTGGCGAACTTGAAGGCCGAATAGGCCCCGACGGCCATGAAGCCACCCGTGCCGAGCGACACCTGCCCCGCATAGCCGGTGAGGAGGTTCAGACCGATCGCGGCCAGCGCGTAAATCAAGAGCGGGATGAGCACGGCCTGGAGCCAGTACTCGTTGGCCACGAGGGGCGGCACCACGAAGGCCGCCGCAATGCCGAGCAGCACGAGCACGCGATCCTGGACGATGGGAAAAATCGCCTGGTCGCTGGCGTAGCTGCTCTTGAACTGGCCCGTCTCGCGGTAGATCACCGATCACACTCGTTCAATAATTTTCTCGCCGAAGAGGCCCTGGGGTCGGACGAGCAGGAAGGTCAAGGCCAGGACATAGGCGAACCAGTTCTCGATGGCCCCACCCACGAGCGGCCCCCAGTACACCTCGCCGAGCTTCTCGCCGACGCCGATGATGAGGCCGCCCGCGATAGCTCCCGGCACCGAGGTGAAGCCGCCCAGGATGAGCACGGGTAGCGACTTGAGGGCAATGAGGGAGAGGCTGAACTGCACGCCGCTCTTCGCCCCCCACATGATGCCCGCGACAAGAGCGACCAGCCCCGCCACCGACCAGACCACCACCCAGATGGTCTTGAGCGGGATGCCGATGCTGAGGGCGGCCTCATGGTCGTCGGCCAACGATGAACGATGTATCGGGGATGCCCACGTCGAGCTTCTTGACGTTGGCGCCCCAGGCCATCTCGCCGAAGCCCTCCAGAAAGAAGTTGAGTCCGATGGTCGCCATGAACAGGATGATCGGCTCCTGGTTGACGAGGGGGCGGAGGACCACTCGCTCGATGACGAAGGCGAGCGCGACCATGGCCAGGAGGGTCAGGGCAAGCGCGATGGGCACGGGCACGCCCTTTTCCATGAGCCCGACCAGGGTGAGGGCCGAGAAGAGGACCATGACGCCCTGGGCGAAGTTGAACACGCCCGAGGCCTTGAAGATGAGAACGAAGCCCAGGGCGACCAGGGAGTACATGAGCCCGGCCGCGACACCGCCGAAGAGCACCTCGGTGAGAAAGGTCAGGTTGCCCGCCATGTCCGCGAAGGGAGCGACGAGCACGCTCCGGAGCAGCTCAATCATGGGCGACCCCGAGATAGGCGTCGATGACGGCGGGGTCGGCGCGCACGGCATCGGGCACGCCCTCGGCAATCTTGCGGCCGTAGTCCAGGACCACCACGCGATCGGAGATATCCATCACCACGCTCATGTCGTGCTCGATCAGCGCGATGGTGGTCCCGAACTCGTCGTGCACGTCGAGCACGAAGCGGCACATGTCTTCCTTCTCCTCGACGTTCATCCCGGCCATGGGCTCGTCGAGAAGGAGGAGCTGGGGCTCGGCGGCGAGGGCGCGGGCCAGCTCCACCCGCTTCTGGAGCCCGTAGGGCAGCCGGCCCGCCGGCGTCTTGCGAATGGCCTGGATCTCCAGGAAGTCGATGACGCGCTCGACGGCGGCCCGGTGCGCGAGCTCCTGACGACGGGCCGGACCCCAGTAAATGGCGTCCAGCAGGAAGTGTCCCCGCATCTTGAGGAGCCGCCCCGTCATGATATTGTCCAGCACCGTCATGCCCTTGAAGAGGGCGACGTTCTGGAAGGTGCGCGCAATGCCGAGCTCGGCGACTTCGAACGGCTTGAGGTCGGTCCGGTCCTCGCCGTCGAAGATGATGCGGCCCCGCTGGGGATGGTAGAAGCCGCTGATGACGTTCAGGAGCGTGGTCTTGCCCGCTCCGTTGGGCCCGATGATGGCGACGACCTCTCCCCGCTGGATGTCGAGGCTGACGTCGCTGAGGGCCTGGACGGCCCCGAAGTGAACGCTGATGCCCTCGACGCGGAGGAGTGGCTCCGGGCGCGCGCCCGTCATCGTGCCCGGAGCCGCGATCTCCTCCGCCACGGCCCCCGGCACCTAGGCTCCCTCCAGGTCCATGATGCGGATGTGGCGCTCCATCTCGGAGGTCCGCCCGTCCTCGTACGTCACGGTGGCGCGGACCGCCACCGCGGTGGCGTCTCGGTCGTAGAGGGCGGCGATGATGGACGCATACTTCTCATTGATGAACCCGCGACGGACCTTCCTGGTTCTCGTGATCTCGGCGTCGTCGGGATCCAGCTCCTTGTGCAGGATGGCAAAGCGCCTGACGCGCTGCGAGGGCGCCAGGGTGTCATTGGCGCGACGGATCTCCTGGTGGATCAGCTCATAGGTGGCGGGATTCTGGGCAAGGTCGGTATAGCCCGTATAGCCGATGCCGCGTCGCTCCGCCCAGTTGCCCACGACCTCCATGTCGATGTTGAGCATCGCCGCGATATAGGGGCGCGCATGGCCCACCGCCACCGCTTCCTTGATGTAGACGCTGAACTTGAGCTTGTTCTCGATGTACTGGGGGGCGAACACCGTGCCGTCCTCCAGCGTGGCCACGTCCTTGACGCGATCGATGATGACGAGCTGTCCATCGGGATCGAAGAGGCCGGCATCGCCGGTATGGAGCCACCCATCGCGCAGCGCCGAGGCCGTCTGCTCCGGGCTCTTGTAATAGCCCGTGAAGAGGCCCTCGGTGCGGATGAGCACCTCGCCCCGATCGGAGAGCTTGATGTCGACGCCGGGCAGCGGCGAGCCCACGGTCTCCAGCTTGACTCGACCGTCCCGGTGCAGGGTGGCCGGCGCGCAGCACTCGGTGGCGCCGTAGAGCTGCTTGAGGTTGACACCGATGGCCCGGAAGAACTGCATCATCTCGGGACCGAGGGCGGCGCCCCCCGTGATGGCCGCGCGGATGCGCCGAAACCCGAGCTGATCGCGAAGGGGGTCGAAGACGAGCCAGCGTCCGAGCCAGGTCAGGGCGCGGAGCCGGGTGGACACCGGCTTGCCCTCGAGCTCGAGACGCGCCCTGAGCATCCCGCGGGGAAGAAAGAACTCCGCGAGGCGCCGCTGGAGCCAGTTGGCGTCCTCGATGCGCACCTGCGCCTGGGAGAGGATGTTCTCCCAGATGCGTGGCGGCGCGAAGGTCATGGTCGGGCCGATCTCACGGAAGTCGTGACGGACGGTGGAGGCGTCTTCGGGGCAGTTGACCGTGCAGCCCGCGAGGAAGGCCACGGCGAGAGAGAAGAAGCTGTCCCCGATCCAGGCCATGGGCAGGTAGGCCATGATCTCGTCGCCCCGGCCCATGGGCTCCACCTCGAGGAACTGCCGCGCGGTGGCGAGAAGGGCGCCGTGGGAGATCATCACGCCCTTGGGAAACCCCGTCGTCCCCGACGTGTAGTTGATGATGGCGAGATCCGTCGCGAGTCCCCTGGCCACCTCGGCGTCCCAGTGCCCGGGATGATCGCGGGCGAACTCGACACCCCGCGCCTGGACCTGATCCAGGCTCACCAGCCACGGATGGTCGTAGTGCCGCATGCCCTTGGGGTCGTCGTAGACGATGACCTCGACGAGGGGCAGCTTGTCCTTCATCTCCAGAATCTTGTCGACCTGCTCCTGGTCCTCGCAGACGACCATCCGGGACTCGGAGTGATCGATGACGTAGTGGATCTCCGCGGCGATTCCGTCCTGATAGATGGGCACGGGCACGCCACCGAGGGCCTGGGCCGCCACCATGGTCCAGTAGAGCTGGGGGCGGTTGTCGCCGATGACGGCGATCTTGTCTCCGCGGCGGAAGCCCAGGCTGGCGAGGCCGAGGGCGATGCGCCGCACGTGCTCGACGTAGTCCTTCCACGTATGTGCCTGCCAGATCCCGAACTCCTTCTCGCGGATGGCCACGGCCGCGGCGAGACGCTGGGAATTGTCGAGCGCGAGCTTGGGGAGGGTGTCGCGGCCGGGAGCGAGCATCAGGAGTGGGTCATCCGGACCATGGAGGCGCGGGGCATGACGGACCACAGGGTCGGTTAGCTGGCATATTCACACCGTCTGCGCCCGCGCGCCCTCACGCGGATCACATGGGATCCGTGAAGCGACACTCGCCCACGCCATTGGAGAGAGTTTCCACAATCGTCCGCGCCTTGCCCCGGGCACGAGGCCCCGGTAAGGCAGCCACGCCGGGGGTGCTGGAGTGGCGAGAGTCTAAACGACCGGCTCCGGGCTGTCAAGGGACTTTGCGAGGCACGACAAGGGTTTACAGTCACCTTCGGACCTCAGGGGCAGCCACCTGAGGATGCGCTCGGCCGTCTGGATCGTGGGGGTCGTTCTGAGCTGGTCGACCAGCTGGGCCCAGCTCGAGATGGACTGCGCCCGGCCTCAGCAAGCCCGAAGCGTGGTCGGGCGCTTGATGCTCTCGGAGATAGAAGGCGCCGAGGACACCAATCGAGCGGCCATGTGGGAGGCCTTCGGCCGATGTCCAGGAGGATCGGGCGCCGCCGCATGCCGCCGGAAGGAGCAGCAGCGCTTCGAGGCCAACTGGGAGCGCGAGAAGCGAGCCATCGAGGACAAGTACCGGAAGATGCTATCGGAATTCGAGGAGCGCTGCCAAGCTTCAGCAGCCTAGAAGGGCCTTTTGAGGAGGCGGGCCAGCTCGCCGACGACGCCACGCCTGAAGGTCAGCACGCAGAGCACGAAGATCACCCCCTGCACCACGGTCACCCAGGCCCCGAGCTGAGACAGGTAGTTCTCGAGCGAGACAACGATGAAGGCACCCGCGACGGGGCCAAAGACGGTGCCGAGGCCGCCCAGGAGCGTCATCAACACGACCTCGCCCGACATGGTCCAGTGGACGTCGGTGAGCGAGGCGAGCTGAAAGACGATGGCCTTGGTGCCGCCCGCCAGCCCCGAGAGCGTGGCGGAGAGCACGAAGGCGAGGAGCTTGTACTGCTCCGCGGTATAGCCGAGCGAGACGGCCCGCGGCTCGTGCTCGCGAATGGCCTTCAGCACCTGGCCGAAGGGCGAGTGGATGATCCGGTAGATGAGCAGAAAGCCCGCGAGGAACACGACCAGCACCACGAAGTACATGGTCATGGTATGGCGCAGGTCGAGGAGGCCGAAGAGCATGCCTCGGGGCACCGCCTGGATGCCGTCCTCGCCGTGAGTGAACGGGGCCTGGAGGCAGAAGAAGTAGATCATTTGGGCCAGGGCCAGCGTGATGTTGGCGAAGTAGATGCCCCGGCTCCGGATGGCCAGGGCGCCGATCAAGACGCCGAGAGCCCCCGCCACGACCGTCCCCGCGAGAATGGCCAGCTCCGGCGGCCAGCCCCAGACCTTGGCGGTGTGCGCCGAGATGTAGCCGGCGGAGCCGAGGAAGGCGGCATGCCCGAAGGACAGGAGCCCGACATAGCCGATCAGGAGATTGAAGGCACAGGCGAAGAGCGCGAAGCAGAGCGCCTTCATGAGAAAGAGCGGGTAGATGAAAAACGGCGCCACCACGAAGAAGACGACCATGACGGCGAAGGCGACGAGCTGGTGACGACTGGTGACGACGGGCGTCTCGACGGCGGGCGCGGCTTCCTGGGCGGCCGGCACCGGCTACTTCTCCCGGCCGAAGAGCCCGGTGGGCTTGACGAGCAGGACCAGCGCCATGATGACGAAGATGACCGTGTTCGAGGCCTCCGGATAGAAGACCTTGGTCAGGCCCTCGACGATCCCCAGCGCGAAGCCGGTCAGGATCGAGCCCATGATCGATCCCAGTCCCCCGATCACCACCACCGCGAAGACCACGATGATGAGATCGGCGCCCATGAGGGGGTTCACCTGGTAGATAGGTGCGGCGAGCACCCCGGCCAGAGCGGCCAGCGCCACCCCGAATCCGTACGTGAGCGTGATCATCCGCGGCACATTGATGCCGAAGGCCTGGACGAGCGCCGGGTTCTCGGTGGCCGCGCGGAGGTAGGATCCCAGCTTGGTTCGTTCGATCACGTACCACGTGGCCAGACACGTCGCGAGCGAGAAGACGATGACCCAGGCCCGGTAGTTCGGCAGGAACATGAAGCCCAGGCTCCGCCCCCCCGCGAGCTGCGCCGGCATGGCGTACGGCAGTCCCGAGGATCCGAACTCGTTGCGGAAGAGTCCCTGGATGATGAGGGCGAGCCCGAAGGTCAGCAGGAGCCCGTAGAGGTGATCGAGATGGTAGAGGCGCTTCAGCATGGTCCGCTCCAGCACGACGCCGAGGAAACCGACCACGATCGGCGAGAGCAGAAGGGCCCACCAGTAGCCGAGCCCCGCCCACTGCAGGAGAAAGTACGCCACGAAGGCGCCCATCATGTACAGGGCGCCATGGGCGAAGTTGATGATGTTGAGCAGCCCGAAGATGACGGACAGCCCGAGGCTCAGGAGGGCATAGAAGGAGCCGTTGATCAGT
>WNEZ01005659.1_pt1 | contig 10952 bp, 5 predicted proteins | sample 5400521 | NCBI WGS metagenome assembly WNEZ01 (sample SAMN13153339, study PRJNA577476) | soil metagenome | isolation source: 120 cm saprolite under Douglas fir tree site 2 hole 1 replicate 1 | place: USA:California | collected 2015-04-18
TACGAATACGACTCGCTCGACCAACTGACTTCGATGACGCCGGCGGGCCAACTCCGTTTGCCATACAACTACGACAACCTGGGCAACCTGACGAATAAGGAGAATGTTACGCAGACTTACGGGGGTGTGGGCCGCGGCCCACACGCGCTGGCGACTTCGAATGGAGTCACTTACAACTACGACGCGAATGGCAACCTGATCGAGACAAGAAATAGCAATAACAGTGTCGCTACCTCCATTACCTGGAATGCCGAGAACATGCCGATTAACGTTGTGCAGAGCGGCGTCACGATCTACCAGAAGTTCTTCCTGGGTGAGAGCCTCTGGAAGAAAGTTGAGCCCAACGTCATTACCTACTATCTGCCCTCGATGCGTGTCGAGAACGGTCTGTTCCGAAAATTCTTCGGCGGCCTCGCTGAGCGTTCACCCGACGGCACATTGAAGTTTTACCACAACGACCATTTGGGCAGCGCATCTCTGGTGACGGATTCGTCCGGGAATGTCATCGATCGTCAAGCCTACATGCCGTACGGCGAAGATCGTTTTGTGTCAGGCACTTTCGCGCCGAAGTATCAGTTCAACTTCAAGGAGAAGGAGCCTACTGGTTTCTACGACTACGGTGCGCGACTGTACAACCCTGCGACTGGAAGATGGTTGTCGCCTGACGACGGCAGCAATTATGGATCCAACCGGTACGCATACGTCTCAAACAACCCGACTAGGTACACTGATCCGACCGGTCACATGCAGGATCCTATACGGCTTGGCTCGCTTGGCGTGGTCAATGTGAACGGAAAGGACGGGAACCAAGCCGAGCCCACCGCGGCGGGAGCAAAAGCGTTAGAGTATCTCGCGAATCACGTGACGGACGATGGCCGTGTGAGTATTAGGCTTCCAAACCAAACTATATGTCCCTGCACATGGTCTGACCACAATCTTACAACCGCCGACTTTTTGACGAGTGCGCGCGTTTATCGATATTTCGGCGGGGGTCCGCCGCGCAAGTGGTATAACGGTCCGTTCTCCCTCGGCCTGGAGCCTTTCCCATTAATGATTCCAAGCCCCGTTCCTGCGCTTCGAAATCCCGCGGGTCTCGGTAATATCGCAATCGGTTCCGAGGAAGCGATTAAGAATCTGGGGCGCATCGGTGTGGACCTCACTCCAACTGTCAGAGTTCCTGGCGACCTTTGGAGCTCTGAATTGAACTATTGGATTAACGACATGGTCAGGCGTAACCGCTACGACCTATATCTCACTCACGCTGGCGAATTCACGAAGGTCGAAGCAATCCAGTACTTTGGCGCCCAATACATTGTAGAACCAACGTTCGTTCCCGGTTTGGTGGTGCTGCGCGCTCCGAGATAGGACCTTTGGAAATGGAACGGCTGGGAATATGTGAAAGGGAAGACGATGACGACTAGAACCAGATGCTCGCTGTTGCGTTCTAACCAGCATGCATCCCGCGCCCGCTGGACTCGGAGCAAGTATTTCTGGTTAACGCTCATTCTGGCAGTGATCTCGGCGGCTTGGCTGATTAGCAGTCGAGTCTATGCCCAGGGAGTTGATTGGGGTCCTGGTGGGTCTGAGGAAGACTATGCTGCTACGTTGGCAAACCAATACTGGGATATTGCACATTACGTTGTTGGTAACGATTGGTACAGTGTAAGTAGGCAGCGCGTTTATAGCCCTTTAAGGACCTTCAAGTCAGACGCCGACGGCCAATGGTTGGAGGACCACGGCTTCGCTGCTTGGTCGGAGTACCGAATGCCGTTTACGGTTTCATGTGACGACTTTGGCGACTGTAGAGGGCCGTTATTGAAGCAGTTTCCCAACACCACCGCCGACTATTACTCGATTTCGCGGAACACCGTCTATGAGATGGGTAATCAGCCTCCATACGCTGTGCAGATGGGACCAGTGTCTTTCAACTTCCGCGGCGCGATCGTGCGCATGGCAGAGGGCGAAAATGCTACCGGGCAATCGTGCGACGGCCTGTTCAACTATATACACGCATACTCAGGCTGGGCGACGGAGGTAATGGACTCTCCAGGCGCTGATCCGGCAAACGGTGATGTCACTTACCAGCACGCATGGCTTAAAGGGTATTTAACTCGCCATGTCGTGGAGACTAATACCGGCGCGCCCGATAGCTGCGGCCTGCGCACGACAGATTATGTTTACCGCTATCAATATCACTCGCCCGGCGGCGCAGTCATCCACTTCTATCAGCGACCCGGCGAAACTGTTTCTACTTCAACGTGGTCTTTGGGGCCATGCAACAGCCGTACTGAGATACCTGGACCCGAGCCAACCAGCTACTGGTCTAATGAGGGTTCGGCTTCGCTTGATACTTCAAACGCGTGCAAGCCCGTGATCCGGTGGTCCGACGGATCCGTCGAGGAGTTTCACGCCGCCCAAACCGTCGAGTTTCCCATCGGTTTACTCGGCACGGGAGCGGCCCGCTGGGCTGATCTGGAGGCGAGCTGCGGCGTGCAGCACCCGCGTCACTACACAGATAGGAACGGGAACATCACCACATACACCTTCACGGACACTACCCAGTCGATGATCGATTCACGAGGCCGCGAGACCAAAGTGACTTTCGAGCCGGGAACTGCTCCGGGATTTTTGAAACTGCGCAAAGTAGAAGTGCCCTCGCCCGGAGGCGCGGCGCCGTTGGTGTATACGATCAACTGGCAACCTCAACCCATGAATGTGTCCTTTGCTTCCGTCTGGCCGGATGTTCAGTGTCGCAATGGAGTCATTTCCGGTTGTGGTACGAGCACGATCGAGTTGGTTGACTCCATCGTAATTCCCGACGGCAGGTCTTACCATTTCGCTTATACGCCGTGGGGAAGTCTTGACACGGTGACAGAACCGAGCGGGGCGGTGCGGACTTACCGGTACGGTGACGCCACCAACACGACCTACGCGCAAAACACTCTTCCCCTAATCAACAGACTTGACGTTGCGCTTCCCTGTGGCGCCTTGTGGACGGGAGAGATGGTCAAGGTACAGGCCCGCGGTCTGGTCTCGCAGTCTGTGTATCCGCAAGGCACGCAGCTTATAAACAACCAAGCCCCTCCAATCGAGGTTACATCCATCTCGTACGAGAAGGTTGATCTAGGCTCGTGCGTACCGGACTTGATCGGAGCTGCAACTGCCGGCCCGGACGCTTGTGTTCAAGTGTGGAAAGTTATCACTAACCCAGATAATTCCATCAAGAAGATTGGCATGGTAGCGCGAGCCTTGCCACATTATTTGAACCGACCTCCGTTGGGCTCGGGTCCACCGAACCCGCATGGGTGGGAGATCGGACAAGAGGTCTGGGCGCCTGGCGCTTTAGCACCGATCTCTGCTAGCTATAACGGAAACAAATCAACCGGCGACCTCTTCTATGATTTTGAAACCGCCAATACTTTCCGAATGCCCATAGCGGCGATCGTCGACCTGCGACCCTTAAAGACGCAAACCTTTAAGGAGGGCATCGAAGTCACCACTACATTCACTTATGGGGACAGCATTGATATCGGCAGCGGGGTGCTCCGAAACACAAAGAATTTGACAGCTCAGTGTGTTTGGAATGGAGGCGCCCACAATTGTTTGAACGGAACAGGAACCAAGCTAATCGAAACAGACACGCGCTACTTTCATCAGGACCACCCAGAGTACGTTAGCCAAAATATTCTTCGCTTGCCCGCCATGCAAACGCTCACGGATCCGGCGCGCGCAGTGCTGGCTCGCACTGACTATAACTACGATCAATTTGCACTCGTAGGAAGCGGAGCGCCGAACCTGGACACTACGATTGGACTCCTTCGAGGAAACCTGACAACGACCACGTCTTATCGTAATGCCTCGCTCGGGAGCGGAGGAGTGAGCACCGAGACGCATTACTTCGATACCGGATCGGCCCAGCAAACATTGGAGCCGCTGAGAAGAAACCCGACCACGTTGACCTATGACTTTGCCGTTTGCTCAAGCGCGCATACGCTCATCACAAGTTCAGTGACCAACGTGCTGGGACATACTGCGACCACAGTTAGTGATTGCTTCACAGGTTTGGTACTTCGCGCAACCGATCCGAACAATCAGAGTTCTTACACGCAGTATGACAACCTGGGCCGCGTGGTTGAGACGGCTGGTCCGGGTGATACGCTCACGCCAGTGGCAGGCTTTACCAGGGATCCGAACGCTCCGCTCAACGGTGGTTTTGTGGTTGGCAATAACGGTCAGGGGCCAACCAGTTGGATCGAGTACATCTCACTCGGCGTGATCAATCAGCAACGCACAGTGACGCATGTCAAGAATGGAACTTCCGACGGTCGCTACGTCAAGACGTTTCTCGATGGCCTGGGTCGCACAATTCAAACTCGAAGTGAAGTCGACCCGGCTACTTCAAGCGGTAACGCTGAGGGTGTGACGACCACCGAATACGACAACATGGGGCGAGTAAACAAAGCGTATGTTCCGGTTTTTGCCGGTGCAAGGGATACCTATGTCCCTCCTGCCTTTGGTGCGCTCGCTACAGTCACGGGATACGACGCTCTCGGGCGAATAACGAGGATTACGCCGCCCGGCTTGCCGGCGAGTACCGCCAGCTACGGGAGTTCGGAAGCTTTATTCCTGACCACGGCGATTGACGCGAATAGCAATCAGACGCTGACGCTCACAGATGTGCTGGGCAGGACGGTGCAAGTCTCAAGGCAAGTTGGCAAACCGGGAGATCCGCCGTGCTCTGATCCGATTCTAGGTAACTGGTGCGTTACGACCATGTCCTATGATGCTGCGGGTCGCTTATTGCAAACAACCGACCCGGCCAATAGTCACGTCAGTTTTATTTATGACGGGCTGGGACGGAAGACGAGCATGACCGATCCGGATATGGGAACGTGGACGTACGAGTACGATGATAACGGCAATCTAATCAAACAGACCGATGCCAAGGGCCAAGTCATCAAAATGTATTACGACGTACTCAATCGCATCAAGCGCAAGGATCTGCCGCCGAATGATCCATTCACTGCCGGATCAGAGGACACTACCTACTTCTACGATGGCGAGGGGCCGGTTCCGTAGCTAACTTACGGGTGCTGAAGGCGCGTTTAGGACGCTGATTCGTAAGAAGAGCCCAGGTATTTGGTGTCTGTTTGGTGTCTATTATGGGAGAGCATCAGAGAGACTATAGAGAATTAAGAGTACGATCGAGACGATTCGCAAATTACGGCGAGACAATCGCTTGTGCGAATCTCACTGATGGAGAATAACTTGGCAGATCTGCTGAGATCGTCTCCCCCCTTCGGCATATCAACACCGCAAGTCCGATTGATACAGCAACTTACAGGTGGTGCCGAAGGTACTAGTTGCGCTCGCTCTTTATCTGGTTCTGTTTGCTTGAAAAGATGTGGAGGACAGTCACGAGATGACTTGCAGACGATCGCTGGCCCAAGCCTCTGGCTTGCTATCCGTAGCGCGGGCAGACCGCCCTCTCTTGTGCTCATAGGGAATTACCATACCGTCGCGCCAGCGGATGCAATCGACCTTCCCGGCAAATTCCCATCACGATAAATTCTCCGTTCGCATGAGGAATAGCGCTTGATCCTGGCACTAAAGGAAGACGCTTATTGATCTTGAAGTCCGCCGTTATGAAACCAAGAAAAACCACCCTGCGAATCACTGAGAGGCTCTATCGTGACTTTCTCGCACCTCAGTATTAGGGAATGCCATCAACGAAGCCCTGTCGCCGTTTGTGTTCGCCTGGCTTGCTCAATATGTAGTTGCGATGCGCGTGGCCGATTGATATGTGAGGTTTATGGGCCAGAGTCTCCAATCTCGGGCCTCCGAGGTGAGTCTCCGTTCTTACGCCACTCAGATGGATTAGGACCTGAAACGACGAAGGCAGGCAAGGATGTTTGCTATTGACAGTCGGGCGAGCTGGGAGTACGGTTTGCCCGTTACAGTCGGTAAACGTCGCGCTATCCGGCTGAATAGTCCGACATTAGTCCATTAGTCTTAGTTTCTCACTCAAGGAGCCTAAAATGAACCGAGTCAGATTGGTAATCTCCATCATGTGTTTGGCGTGCGTTTTGGCTTTTGCATTTGGGCTAAAGTCTCAGGTTGCAAGAGCCGACGAATCCGGTGAGTGCCAATGTTGCAACGATAAAATATGTGGCAATTATTGCTACGGCGGAATCGCCTGTTGCGTCGCTAATTGTTATATCATTACTGAGTGATGCCAACTAAGTAATGCGAGGTGTTTTGAGCCATTAGTTGACCGCCACAGCGGCTTAGTAACCCCTGTCTGACTAGCGCCTCCAAGCTGACTCGTTGCGTATTGCTCGCCGTGTACTAAAGGTCAGCTTGTGGTCGTACGTTCTCCCTCCAGTCGGATAGAATCAATCATGAGTCATTCGTTTGAAGGACCTCGACCGGGAAAAGGACATGCCATTAGGAAGCTGCTGGGTGTCGGATCCGATGGGACGAGAATACTCCGTCTCTCAAACAGCGTGCTGGTTCTTTCTGTTCTCATCGCTTTGATATCTCTCACCGTCCTATACGACAAAAACAGGAAGCTTCAACAGGAGACGCTCCTGCTTCGATCAAATGCTCAAGCCTTAGCCGGAACGATCGCCGGATCCCCGTCTGCCCAGGTTGGTGACTTGCTTCCCTCATTTCACACGCAAAGTCTCGATGGCGCTAAATCGAGCGTAGTCTATGATGGAAAATCGAAATATTTGCTTTACATCTTCTCGCCACAGTGCGGAGTTTGTATGGCTGAACTTCCAACTTGGAACCGGATCGCGGCGCCCGCGAAACTTAGGAACTATCGGGTTGTTGCCTTGTCAATATATTCGGATGCTGGCTTGGAAGAAAAGCCAGGGCTCGTCGACCGGAACTTTGAGACACTAAGAATTCCATCGGTGGCGATTCAGCGAGCTTATCGTGTACTAAGCCTGCCAATGGTCATGCTTGTTTCTGAGGAAGGAAAGGTCCAATGGGTTCGGTACGGAAAATTGCCTGAAGACACAGTAAGGGAGCTTCTCTCAGTTATTGATGCCGAGAAGCAATAGCCGTCAACTTCGTTTGTATGCATAAGTTGTCAATCATATTGTTGGTTTGTTTTCTTTCGTTCATAACGGTTTTCGGCCAGACGCCTGGGGAGCCTGTAAGGAGACCTGGTGTCAACTCGGCTAGGGGTGACAATAGAAAAGCCCTTCGGTTGAATGCTCTATCAGCACTTGAGTCGGTTCTCGAAGAGCTCCCGCAAGTTGAAGATCTCCAAGATCGGGTATCGATCGCTGAAGGCGTCGTGAAAGCTCTGGCCATGTCGGAGCCTGACCGTTGTCGCACGGTGCTTGATTCCTTGTTTGATGACGCAAGGCAAGCGCGAAAAAGGGGATCGTCAGACAATAAGGTCGGAGCTCCCAATACGGATGCGATAGTAGAACGGATCGTTCAGCTTGCCAGCTTATTCGACGCTAAGCTTGCGAAAGGTTATATCGAGAGATACTCGGCACAGGATGAATCTGGCGCTCTGGAAGATCAAGGCTCGAGCAAGAATGCCGCTCAGACGGCTTCGTTGAAGCTGAGATTGGCCCTAGAACTTATCGATAAGGCTCCGGCCACCAGCATGTCGGTTGCGGAAAGTTCATTGGCTGCTGGTCTATCCCCAGACACGCTTGCTTTTCTGGGCGGCCTGCGAAAGAAGGACGTCGGGCTTGCCAATCGCTTTTTCCTGGAGGCACTGGCAAGCGTAAACGGGAGGCGGGGGGAGGATGTTAACGAACTGCTCTTGCTTTACTCGTACGTCTTCTCTCCATTGCGTGTGCCGGTCGTTGGTCCTCAAGGGATTGGGGTCTTTAACATTCCGACTTACCTGGCCGTTGCGCAGGAATATCCGGTTGACCCGTCGCTGGCTCGACCGTATCTTAACGCTACAGGACAGATGGTGCTAGGTGAAAACCGCCTAAACCCTGAGAACCTCCAACGCTTAACGAACGGACTTGAGGGCGACTATTACCTTGTCAGCATCATTCAGCCCGCAACGGCGAATTACCTTCCTGAATTGGCCGGATCTCTTGCAGTCCGCAGATCGGTGCTCGCCGCCATGCTCCAGCAGGATCGGCGTGAGTCTTCAGAGGCGGCGGCCGATCGGTGGGATAAAATGCCCGCCAACGTTAGTTTGACTGGCGGGGGAAATACGGCGACAGCCGATTACCTAATGGAGCGTGCGGAAAAGACTTCCGATCCGGTAAGAAAGGATCAACTGTACTACCGCGCGGCGCGCGCGGCCGTACGCGCGAAGGAATATGACAGAGCATTGAAGATCGTCGACAAGTTGTCGGGTTCATACACTGATGAGGCAAAGCAGTTCATAAAGTTCGATATAGCGTTGAACGCAGCACGAAGCCATCAAGCAGACAAAGCCGAGTCTTTTGCCAGACGTGACGATGATCTAACCAGGCGCGCTTTTGTCTTTACTGTGATAGCTGCAGGTTTGATCGAGGGGAAGGGTGCTGACCCTGACCGGGCCAGGGGATTTCTAGGCGAGGTCGAGCAGTTGGCAGCGAAACTGAATAAAGAAGATGAGAGGGTTGCCGTGTTGTTCGGCTTGGTATCCGTCTACTCGCGTTTTGATTCTGCTCTTGCCTCCCAGAGTCTGCCTCTGGCCATTCAGGCTGCCAACAAGCTCGAAGCTTTTGGCGGTGACAACAGGATACCTCGCGGAGTGTCGATCGGAGGCTTTCTATTTGACTATTCGATGTACAACGATGAGTTCACCTCTATCGAAGCGATTAAAGCGCTGGGGGCTAAGGATTTCGACGGAACTTTGTCGCAGATAAGAGTACTGAAAAGTCGCGTTCCGCGCCTTCGAGCGACTGTACTGATTTGCGTCCCAGTTCTATCGGGAGCGCTTAACTTACCTAAGCAAAGTAATTGATGACCTGTTTCTGAAGCTTAGGATCGTAGCCCAAGCCATGCAACCCACTCGACGCCGATCTAGTGACGAAACCAACTCATTGTATTCGTAGTTGAACTGAGAATCGACTTGTTTCCTTGATTCGCCAGACGCCTACCAGGGAACTGGTTAGGTTCATTCGCGATTGCCCGAGGCTGTGCGCTGAGATAGGTGTTAACCGAAAGAAAAGCCCTGTTCTTGCTCTACTAGTTTTGCGATTTTCGGCTTGATTTAATTTGGCCTTACTTCTTTGCGCCAACCAGTCCTGGCATGAGGCGTAGAGGCTTTCACGGCTTCTGCGCCCCGCTCTCCCCCAACGTGGAGGCTCGGTGGCCGTAAGCTTCACCCGATTCCGAAGGAGGATATGCTAATGATCGCCACTGACAGAAAGCGCCTTAAGAGTTTTCCGGTTTTAAAACTGTTCTCAAGAATGCTCTGCCTGCTGGCGCTAGTCGCCGTGGCAGGATGGGTGAATACAACCAGCAAGGCCGGGAATGACAGATTCTCGTGCGTGATGTCGGATGACGGCTATCAAATAAACATACTCAGTTGCGGAAGTTCTGCCGGGAACTTCATCTATCCTTGTTATCCGGATCTGTCTTGCGAACAAGGGCGATATTTCGGGCGCACGATTTGCTAACGCGATGTCGTCAGCCCATTTCCGTCAGAAGTAGACTCGACAAAACGAACATTACGCGCGGAAACACCGGAGAGCCCTCACAACATTTCTCATTACAACCGGAGGAAACGTTTCGCAAACGTCGCGTTACTCCATAGCTGCAAGCGTATCTCGACCAGGTTGTGCGGGACCTTGGCCAGGCTTGGTTTTGTCCGAACGGCATCCGGAGCGAGACAGTCAACGGACCATTTGTGGATTACAAAGCAGAATCCAAGTCTTGGTTTATTTCATTGTCTCAGGAAGTAATTTGAAAGCATCGACCAATGTTCGCGGTCAAGAAAGCCAGTTCGGTTTATCACCTGCTTCAGCTTCGCGGCAATGAGACACTGTGCGGCCAAGTACTCCAGCCGAAAGGTTCTCTAGATTCTACGCCAATCCAGCCACAAGATAAGACCCTATGCAAGACTTGCCTCAGAGTAGATGAGCGCGTCCCAGCCTCGGGTAACTGTCATTCAGAATCCTGCGCGCTTCGATTGGGAACCGTTGTCAAAGATTGATTGCTACCGCATCGCGGCGGAAACCATTTTGGAGGATCACTAAAACCGACTACGAAATCTTGGCACGCTCGTGTGACCGAAATTAATGGTGAACGCAGGGCAACTCACCCATCGGCAGAGTTATCAAAGCCAACGCGAATGATAGTTCGCCAGATTGTTTTCCGGTAGAAAGTGCTTGACAGGATCGGCGGTCCTGTCTTATACAACAAAGGTTGCGCGCTCACATGAACTGCGCACCATGAGGAAAAACTTTCAATGACGACGAGTTGGACATACCAGGAACATACAGCCAAACGGCGGCCGAGTACCGGTATGCCAGGCGTGTGTTTATCGGGCCTGAGCTTGTCATCCGTCAATATTTTCGGCGGCGGACTCGGACAAAGACAGGCAGAATCCATAGATAGCCGTCGTATCAGGCAGTAATCAGCGGGAGCGGACTCCCGCTCCCAAATCTCAAAGCAAAACTCGCGAGAATTCAAGGAGCGGGCAGCTTCCCTGGGAGGCTTAAAGCCCGCTCCTTTTGTTTTTTGACAATCGAATTACCTTTTTGCGAGAGATGAAGGCAGGGAGCCTTCAACCCGTGAGATAAGAGATGTAGATGCCGCTCCTCGACATCGAGTCTCTATCTCACGGGTTCAACGGATGACGACGCTGTTGCTTTGCGAGCGTGTCGAGCGTCGCCATCTTCAGGAGAAGTGTGCCTCGAAGTGTGCTAGCACCCCACGCGGGCTGCCCGCGCCGGGACCCCGCCATTGTCGCTTGCAGGTTCGACTCCTGTCCCTTCCGCCAATTCACAAGTCGGAGGCGTCGCCTAACG
>WNEZ01008860.1_pt1 | contig 10948 bp, 8 predicted proteins | sample 5400521 | NCBI WGS metagenome assembly WNEZ01 (sample SAMN13153339, study PRJNA577476) | soil metagenome | isolation source: 120 cm saprolite under Douglas fir tree site 2 hole 1 replicate 1 | place: USA:California | collected 2015-04-18
TACTACCAGCCTGCACGCGAGGTCGGTGGGGACTTCTACGATTTCCTCCCGTTTGAGGATGGCCGGTTGGGCCTGGTCATCGGTGATGTCACGGATAAAGGGATACCCGCCGCCCTGGTGATGACAGCCACCCGAACCATGCTCCGTACCGCCGCCCAGGGGATATTCTCTCCCAGCGAGGTATTCGCACGGGTCAACGATCTGCTCTATGCAGAAACTCCCCCTGGGATGTTTGTCACCTGCTTCTATGCTGTTCTTGATCCACAAAGTGGTTGGCTGCACTATGCCAATGCCGGGCACGATCTCCCCTACCGGCGGCACAACGGCGGCATTTCTGAACTCCGCGCGACCGGCATGCCTCTTGGAATGATGCCCGGTACACGCTACGACGATCACGAGGTGACGCTGGCCCCGGGAGACAGTGTGCTTTTCTACAGCGATGGCCTGGTGGAGGCCCATAACAGAGAGCGCGAGATGTTCGGCTTACCACGTCTCAAGAAGCTGCTCGAAGAGGATGCCGATGGGGTATCGTTCATCGACTTCTTACTGAGCGAACTCAAAGGCTTTACCGGGGAAGGGTGGGAACAAGAGGATGACGTGACCCTGGTGGGACTGCACAGGGCATCGACGAGCATTAAAGGCTGAAGGCACCCGGGTTATTCCCATCAATGCCTGTGTCCTGGGATGAACACTCACCTTGAGTCTGCTCTTCGATCAATCCCTACTGTACTGTTTTGCTGCTCAACTATTCTTTTCTTAGGAGGATTGTTTTTCTGTCAAGCCTCTTGCTGGCAGTAAACCTGTCCTGTTTTCCATCCTGAGAAAGTGAGCAGATGCAATGACCATGAAATCACCTCGACCTACATTAGAGCCTATGCCGCAGCCCCCGGTAAAACCAACCATTGACAACATGGAAGAAGAAGCCAGGGTGACCCGCTTCATGCGTCTGGCGCACACGTATGGACCCATTTTTCAACTGAATCTTCCCGGGCGCCAATGGGTGATCACGGCGAACTATGAGCTTGCGAATGAGCTCTGTGATGAGAAACGTTTTCTCAAGAAACATCTCCCTCTCCAGGCCGTGCGCCAGATTATACCGACGAGTATTTTTGTCGTTTCTACGACGGAACCTGTCTGGTCCAAGGCGCATAAAATCATGCTCCCTCTCTTCAGCACCCAGGCCATGCATGCCTACTTGCCGAAGATGTGGGAAACGACGATGCCCATGATTCTCAAGTGGGAGCGCTTAAATCCCGACGATGAGATCGATGTATACGATGACATGGTCCGTCTCACCTCTGATATCATTGGCTCCTGTTGTCTGGATTATAACTTCCAATCGTTCTACCGTGAGACGGCTCATCCTATCATGCAAGCCCTCATGCGCTCGCTCGAGGGTTTATTATTACGTGAGCGGGGCGGTCCTGGCCAGAAGGCACCGGGCGAGCAGGAGCCGCTCCAATGGGAGGCCGATGCGGCCTATCTGCATCAGATGGTGGACGAGATCATTCGCCAGCGCCGCGTCAACGGAACAGGCGCCGGTAACTCTATGCTGGACAGCCTGCTGGCGAGTAGTGACCGGCAAAGCGGAGAGAAATTGACGAGCCAGGAGTTGCAAGACCAGGTTATTACACTGCTGTTTGCCGGCCATGTCACCACCAGTACGCTGCTCTCTTTTGCCCTCTATGAACTGATCCGACATCCCGCTGTGCTGGCCAAAGCGTATGCCGAGGCCGACCGCGTTTTGGGCGACGTCCTCGCTCGCCCTCCGACAGCGGTCCAGCTGGGCCAACTCCAGTATATTTCTCAGATTCTGAAAGAAACGCTGCGGCTACATCCACCTGTGACGCTTTTAACCGTACAAACGATTAAAGAGGAAGAAACTCTTGGCGGCAAATACCGTGTGACAGCGGACCAGGACCTCTCTATTCTTGTCCCGGCGCTGCATCTTGACCCCAGTATCTGGGGGGACAATGCAGACACCTTTCAGCCAGACCGTTTCCTTCCAGACGCGGAGGCAAAGATCCCTGCCAATGCCTACAAACCCTTCGGGAATGGCGTACGCGCGTGCCTCGGTCGCGCCTTCGCGATGCAAGAGGCGCCTCTCGTCCTGGGGATGTTGCTCCAGCATTTCGAGTTCATCGATCATACCGGCTATCAGCTCAAAATCAAAGAACGTGTTGGCCCGAGACCGGAAGGGTTTAAGATTCAAATACGGCGCAGAGCGCATGCTCAACCTGTGGTGGTGGCTGTACCTGCTTCTCTCCAGGCCGCAACTCCTGCCCCGGTTCCAGCGCCTACCGAGGAAAAAATCCAGGTCAAGGCTCATCACACCCCGTTGTTTGTCCTTTTTGGCTCCAATCTGGGCACGGCGGAAGGGCTGGCGCAGCGCATCGGGGATGATGCCCGCGACCGCGGCTTTACCACTGCTGTTGCCCCTCTTGACGGGGTGATTGACCAGCTCAATGAGCGGCCGGGCGAGTGCGCATTGGTGGTCGTCGCTTCCTCTTATAATGGGAATCCACCGGATAATGCTACCAGATTTTATGAGTGGTTACAGAGTCCAACCATACCAGCAGAGACCCTCAAGGGCGTTCGCTATGCCGTTTTCGGGTGCGGCAACAGGCAGTGGTTTTCGACTTATCAAGCAGTGCCGACGTTCATGGATCAGGCCTTAGAACGTCTAGGCGCACAACGTGTGTACCAGTTTGGGGCCGGTGACGCCAGCGGCGATTTTGATGGGATGTTCCAGTCCTGGTACCAGCAGTTATGGCCTGCTCTGGCCCGTGCCTTCTCCCTGGACCTCGCGCAGCAGCCGCAACAGGCAGCGGTGGGTTCGCTCTACCGGCTGGAGGTGACGCAGGGCGAGCTGACGCCCAGCCCCTATGTTTCCTCGTACAATGCGGTGCCGCTGACCGTGCTCACCAACGAGGAACTCAACCCGCAGAATGGCCGCTCGCCGCGTTCCACGCGCTGTATTGAAGTCGAACTGCCCACAGAGGTGAGCTTTAAAGCTGGCGATCATCTTGGCGTGCTGGCGTACAATCCGATCGAAGATATCGAGCGCCTGGCCAGCCGCTACGGCTGTGACGAGAGGACGATAGTCCGCATTCATAAAAACGATACGCGCCGAACCACCCTGCCGATTGGTACCCATATTCGTGTCTACAGCATCCTGGCCGCCTATCTGGAACTCCACGAGCTTGCGACACGCCGGCAGATCAAGCATCTGATCGACTATACCGAACTGGCCTCGGAAAAACAGCATCTCAGCTCCCTGGCCGGTGAGGACGAAGAGAGCGAACAGCGCTATCGCCAGGAAGTGTTGGAGAAACACTTAACGTTGATGGATCTCCTGGAGATGCATCCCTCCTGTGATGTGCCTGCGGGGCTCTTCCTGGAGTTCCTCCCCCCCATGCGCCCGCGCTACTATTCGATTGCGTCATCGGCCCTTGTCGAGCCACACCGGTGTCGTATTACCGTCGGGGTGGTGGAAGCACCTTCCATGTCGGGAAAGGGGATCTTCAAGGGGACATCCTCAACCTTCTTGAGCCGTCGCCAGGCCGGCGAGGTCATTTATGGCTTTGTGCAGGATACTAAATCGCCATTTAAACATCCCGATGATCCCGCGCTTCCCATCATTATGGTGGCCGCGGGGACCGGCCTGGCTCCATTCATGGGCTTCTTGCAGGAGCGCGCGGCCCTGAAAAAGCAAGGCAAGCAGGTGGGACCATCTCTGCTCTTCTTCGGGTGCCGTCATCCCGAGCAGGACTTCATTTATCAAGATGAGTTAGAAAGCTATGAGCTGCAGGGCGTCACCCAGCTCTATGTCGCCTTCTCCCGCGGGCAACCGCAGCAAAAAGCCTATGTCCAGGACAAGATTCTGGAACAGAAAGAGCTGGTCTGGCAGTTTATTCAGCAGGGGGCTCCGACGTTCATTTGTGGCGATATGGAAAGGATGGTGCCAGGAGTCGCTCAAGCCTATCGCACCCTGTACCAGCAGGTGCGCGGCGCATCTGCCCAGGAGGCAGAACAATGGCTGGAGGCAATGACGGCTCAAAATCGCTACGTCGTCGATATCTGGGGCTCTCCGGGGTCATTTTAGACGTAGCTGGGGTGAAATGAGCGATGCTTTCATAGCCCGCAAAGTAGCTGATGAGCTTACTCAGAGGCATCACCAGTACACCTGCCATGGAAGGGTCGGTCTTGTTTTTTAGGCCGGATGAGAACCATTGCGATTTATACCGGCCTGGATCCGGCGGTGGGCATGGTGTTAGCGACTTCGTGCTGGGGCTGGCACTCCAAGGCGGGGATTCATGCGCTGCGACTGATCAAGGAGCGTCTCATGGGAGAAACCACTCGCTCTCAGGTACACGCATCCGACAAGGCGTAGTCAATGGCTTGACTGTGTGTCAGTCTGGCGCCTGTGGTCCACTCCTCTGCAAAGGCAGGCTCGCCAAGGGCTGTTTTTCCTGTAGCAATCGTCTGCTCAAACGCATCGCGTTCAGATGGTGGAAGCGGAGTCTGCACCCGCTTGCGCATGGTCACCGCTGCTGCACATAAGCGTGCTGCCTGCGCATACTGCCTCTCTGCATTGAGAGCAGCAGCAAAGCCTTCCAGGCACCAGGCAATAAAGGTAGGACTGTCAAAGGACCGGAAGACGACCAGGCTCTCCCGGTAGCGAGATTTGGCCAGCGCGTAGTTGTGCTGCTGATAGGCCAGGTGACCCAGCAGCGTCGTGAGCAAGGCGACATGAAAGGTCATGCCCTTAGCCTGTACGACCGCCAGGGCTTGTTCGTACAGTATAGTGGCACGCACAAGGTCTCCCCGCATCCGCGCTAGCTCCGCGAGATTGCGCAAGATAATGCCTCGCAGGTCTGAACCCCCCCCAAGCGTGGCATGCTCGTCGCTTTTGGCGAAGAAGGCTTCCGCCTCATTGAGGTTCCCGCCCCTCTGTGCGATCTGACCCAGGATGGCCAGGGCGCTACAGATGCCGCAATGATCCTCGCTTCTCTGCGCACGGGAGAGGGCCTCGCGTGCAACAGCCTCCGCCTGCTCCGTCTTTCCTCGTCCCAGCAGGATTGATCCGAATGCGTACAGAACTACTGCGCGGGGTCCGAATGGGACTCTCTGCGCGCCGCTTTGCCAGCTCAGGGTTAGCATGCGTTCGAGCATCCCCTCAGCCTCGCTTATCCGGCCCTGGCTAAACCAGCTTCCCAGGGAAAAGCGCGCCAACTGCAGCCCCAATACGACATCTTGTTGCTCTATAGCCCACTGGATGGCCGCACGGGCGTTGGGAACTTCCTGGAGCAGCAACGCGTCTTGTACTCTCTGCCCTGGTACCTCTGACGAAGCACGCTCCGCCATCTGAGCATAATAGACGGCGTGTCGCAGTCGGTACAACTCCTCTTCCCCCGCTGCGCGTAGGCGTTGCAGAGCGTATTCTCGTATCAGCTCGAGCATGCCGAAGCGCGCCGGGCCGTCCACCGGTATTGCTACCTGCACCAGGCTGGCATCCACGAGAGCAGCGAGCGCGAGGATAGTCTCTTCTGGGGTCTTCTCTTCCCCGGCCCGGCAGGCTGCTTCCGCCGCCTCTAGCGTCCAGCCCCCCACAAAAACCCCGAGCGCGCGAAAACACTGCTGCTCTTTCTCGGTCAGCAATTCATAGCTCCAGGCAATGGCATCTTCCATCGTTTGCTGCCGTGCTGGCAGGTCTCTGGGCCCATCTCGGAGGATCGCCAGGCGATGAGTAAGACGTTCATACAAATCAGGTAAAGAGAAGGTTTTCACGTGCATGGCCGCCAACTCAATCGCCAGCGGGAGTCCATCGAGGCGCTCACAAATGGCTGCTACATCCTGTGGTGCGTAAACTCCCTCAGGTCGTATTGCCAGAGCTCGTTCTTGAAAGAGCGTGATTGCATCTTCGAGAGGAAGCGGAGCCACCGGGAGAATCTGTTCGGCCCGCAGGCGCAGGGGTACGCGGCTCGTCACGAGGACGGAGAGGTGGGGACACATTGAAAGGAGGTCGGCCACGTACGGAGCCGCCTCCAGGAGGTGTTCGAAATTATCGAGGACCAGCAAGAGCTGTTTTTCTTGCAGGAACAGATTCACCTGCTTCGACATCTCACCCTCAGACGATTCGTGAAGTCCAAGGGCCTCGCTTATCGCGTCTGGCAACAGTGATGCATCACGAAGAGCGACCAGCGCAATAAACAGGGCTCCGTCAGCGAAATGCTGGCACAGTTCCCGTGCGATCTGAATCGCAAGCCGCGTTTTGCCCACACCTGCCGGTCCTGTGAGTGTGAGCAGGCGTACTCGATCATGCTGCAGGAAGTTTATGGCACGCGCCATTTCCTGTTCACGTCCAATCAAGGGTGTGGGAGGAAGTGGGATCCGGGACGGGGGACGGCTTCCATCAACCGTCGCCGTCATTTCCGGCCGCACCATTGCCACGAACAGGGTCCGCTGCTGCGCAGTCAGGTCCAGAGCAGACATCAGCAGCTCGGACGTGTCGTGACGCGGGGTGCGGTTGATGCCGCGCTCAAGATCGGCAAGAGTACGAGCGCTGAGCCCGGCGCGGGCAGCGAGTGCTTCTTGCGTCAGGCCTGCCGCCATCCGGTAACGCTTGAGTAAGATTCCAAATGAAGTCTGTTGGTCACTCATTGCTCTTCAAGTCCTCTGGGAGCATGAGGGGAACGCCGTTTCCTAAAGAGTATAGCACATCTTGCCAGGCATGAAAGATGTAGGCAAGATGTGGGTATTTTTCCTGGTGGGGACAGTAAGAGGCAGGTATACTTGCCAGTGGGAATCAGAAAGGCAGTGTTAGCCCGAAGTCATTGAGATAGGAAAGCAACACATCGAAAGGAAGAGGTTCTATGTCAACAGAAGAGAACAAAGCCTGTCAGCGACGCCTCGTCGAGGAGTTCATGAACAAGGGCAACATGGCAGTGGCCTCGGAACTGGTGGCGGAAGACTTTGTCGCGCTTGATCCGCCTCCAGGCACGCAGCCAGGGAGAGAGGGCCTGATAGACAACATCGCTATGATGCGCACGGCATTCCCCGACCTGGAATGGACCTTCGAAGAACAGGTAGCTGAAGGGGACAAGGTGGCATGCTACATCGTCTGGCGCGGTACCCACCAAGGAGTGTTTCTCGGTATTCCTCCCACTGGGAAGCGGGTGACGGTGCCTTGCATGGTGTTTGATTACTTTGTGGCTGGCAAGTGCAAAGAAAGCCGGTTTTTGATGAACATCATGAGCCTCACGCTACAGCTTGGCGTTGTCCCACCACCAGGACAGGCCAGTTAGTCACCTCTGTAGTCCTTTCCACATGCGAGGCGAGGAACTCGGTAGGAGCAACCTACCGATTAGCGAAAGGGAGAAAGACCATGGCTGAGATTCCACAATGGCATATCGCGGGAGATTGGTTTGATGTCTGTAGTTGCGACATTCCCTGCCCGTGCGAGTTTGCCCAGGCTCCGACGAATAATGTCTGCAATGGGCCTGTCAGTGCGATTTTGACGAAAAGATATGATGTACCATATAATTAGCAGTTTTGTGCTCATATAAGCTGCTAAGACGGAAGCGGCAAGCGGCAAAGGTTCGCTCTAGAGCGGATTAGCGGCTGCAATCTTCTACATGACGAGCATAAACGTACCATATAACATCCGTTATATGGTAGAACTGTCTTCCTTCAACACCTGAACAACAAGTCCTCCTTTCCATAGGACATATTGTCCCAGATGAGAGAGAACAGATAGGAGATATAATCTCAGGCAAATTGGGACTGAGGTCCCATCACAAACCACCCTTCCTTCGGGTACGCTATGAGCAGATCTGCAGGTCAGAGAAAGCGTTTAGTGCAGCAGGCGCAGAGGAGTGGTGCTGCGGCTATCACCTGCTCGAAGGTGTCCAGCACCAGCAGTAGGTGCTGCTCCCGCAGCGCCGAGTGCCTCAGCTCCAGTGGTGCCCGGCTGCTGCTTTGCAGGCCGAGCGCCTGCACGATGGTGGGCACTTCCATGGAGCTTTGCGTGCGTCTCTAGGTATTCAAGCAACCAGACTCACTTTTTTTTGAAACGGCGGGGCAGTAAACGAGCCCCTCTGGCAGTCGGACATGATATTCTGGTGATCTACTCTCAGATGATGACCACCGGGCAGGAGTAGCACGAGCAATGAAGAGGAGTGAAAGCCATGATGACCATGGCCTCTCGTGTCACATCCGAACGAAAACTCACGCTAAGCTATGAAAGCGCTCTATAGGCTAGTCGATGAGGATAGGAAGAACACTCCATGACAAACAAAATGGCCTGAAAAGGCGTTCCTTTTGCGGCTAGTGATTATCATACATCTTATTCATGGCCTTATCGCACTTTTCCGTTCCGTTGTGACGCGAGAGGCCTGAACAGCCTGGAACGCCCTGTCTGCCAGCTCGTAACACGACAGTGGGAAGTCCTGTGTGCAATGTTGCCAGCAAATGCCTGCATCTATACCGTGAGTAGGGACTCGCCACAGATGCAAGCGCGCTGGCAGGAGAGCGAGGGCGTGTTGCACCAGCTGCTCTCCGCTCATTGCAGTGAGCAGTTTGGGCGGGACTATGGCGTGTGGCTCAACGAGGGGCGACGGCTCGCGCAGGCCGTCTTTGTGCTGGATCGAGCCGATCGCATCGCCTACGCCGAGTACGTCGCCGATCCGCTGCGTGAGCCAGACTACGCGGCGGCGCTGCAAGCGGCCCTGCAGGCGGCAGTGGCCTGAGGGGTGATCGAGCCTCTTCCTCATGCTGGAAGCATGTCTGGATGAGACGCACGAGGCGCTCACCCCAGACCATCCTGGCTTGGGGTGCATCGTGGGAAGGCAGGAGAGAAGGAGGCACAAGATGGATGATCGTGTCGCCATCCAACAAGAGGGAGATCAACCAAATCGACCGCCGAGTTGGCAGTGGAAATCACCAGGGTCTACTTCGCGAGCCACAAGCTTTCTCACCGAAGTTCAGAGCATGAAGGAGAGGATATATCATGAGTACATTCGATTTTGACGAAGTAGTTGAACACTATCACCTGGCGGTAGGGGAGGTCGCGAAAGGGAACCCTGAACCCGTGAAGATGATGTCCTCCCATCGCGAAGATGTCACCCTCGCCAATCCCCTCGGCCCGCCTGTGCGTGGGTGGGAGCAGGTTGCGGCGGCGACGGAGCGTGCTGCATCGCAGGTCAGAGAGGGCGAGATCGTTGGCTTCGAGATCGTAGCGAAGTACGTCACTCCTGACCTTGCCTACCTTGTGGAGATACAGCGGGCCAGGGCCAAGCTTGGCGGAAGACAGGATATCGTCCCAATCGCTCTGCGGGTGACGACGATCTTTCGGCCTGAAGACGGCACCTGGAAGGTGGTGCATCGACACGCCGATACGATCACCACGGCTCAGCCCATCGAATCGGTCATACAGAAGTAGATCAGTCGCAAACCGTTCAGGACGCAGTGCACTTATGACAGCTTGTCCCAAGTCGTTTCTGGGGATCGAAGCAAGCAGGCACACTTAAATTGATAGTGGTGGCGAATTCGCTTTCCGCGCTCGCAATTTGCGGGATTCGTGCTCAGAACGAAGTTCGTTTTTGAATTCGCCATCACTATCAAATTGAGGATGAGCCGAATAGGAGGAAAAGAACCACAGAAAGAAAGGAAGATCGATGACACAACGTAAACCCGTTATGGGACCTCTCCCACGTGAACAGATGACGCCCAATCAGAGAGCATATATGGAGTCTATAGACGCGTTCCTGGCAGACGATCCCGCTACCGCCATGAGAAAGGCTCTCACCCCTGGCTTTATCGGCCACGATCTGCCCGAAGGGCACAATGATTTAGAAAGCCTCATCGCGTTTCGTGAGAGACTGCACACGGTGCTTCCTGACCAACAAGTCAATGTGAGACTGATACTGGAAGTCGGAGATCAGGTCATTGGCTACGCCACCCTTACCCAGACCGACCCAACCACCGGGCAACCATTCAGCTTTAATATTCTCGATTTGGTTCGTGTCGAAAGTGGGAAGGTTGCGGCACGATGGGCCACCTTTGATGACCCGGAAGGCAGGTTTCTGAAAATACGCAGAGCAATCCTTGCAGAGGAAGCTCGACAGCAGTAGGCTTGGCCTCCTCACCTGCTATGCTCTGCCAACAGAGGTGGCAGAAGGTGGACTTGCGTTGAAAGGAGCAAGAGAGCCAATGAGTGAACTCGACGATTTCCTCACCACGACCCTCGCCCGCCAGATCGAGGCAGACGAAGCGCTTCACAACGGCGACGTGACCCCGCGCATGCAGATGTGGTCAACGCAGGACCCGGTGACCGTGTTCGGGGCGCTGAAGAGCGTCAGCGGCTGGGACGAGGTGAGCCGTGGTTTCCGCTGGATCGGGTCGCGGTTCTCCGATTGCACCGCGTTTCGCTTCGAGCTGGTCGCTGCAGGCGTGAGTTCTGACCTGGCCTATACGGTCGGCTACGAACATATCTCGGTGTCCATGGACGGCGTCCCGGTCGAGCCGTTTACCCTGCGCGTTCGGGTATCCTCAGCCCGGTGACAACCTTCTCAAGCGGCATGCTGTTCGCGCTCATTGGCTTGGTGGGGATCGTCTCCGCAGCGATTGCCTATGGCTGGGTTGGCATGATCTTGACGACACAGCACAACGTGATAGGAGCAGAAGCGTCCTCTTCTGTTCAAACAGTCCTTCGCTAGAGAGTCCCTCGTGGTCCTGAACACTCTGGAACTCTTCTGCTCATCGGCCAGAGTGTTCGGTACTGAAGAGCATTCAAAAAATGTAGAAGCGATATGTGAGACATCTAGGGCGAAAATGGCTGTCCCAGGAATGAATCCTTGTCATATGCCAAGGGGAGGTGATACCTCTACAAGAGAACGCTCGTTATGGCAGTGGTTTCCTATCAGAAGAACGTGAAACACACAAACTG
>WNEZ01005667.1_pt1 | contig 10945 bp, 12 predicted proteins | sample 5400521 | NCBI WGS metagenome assembly WNEZ01 (sample SAMN13153339, study PRJNA577476) | soil metagenome | isolation source: 120 cm saprolite under Douglas fir tree site 2 hole 1 replicate 1 | place: USA:California | collected 2015-04-18
GATTCCGCGCACCCCTGGTCGCGAAAAGATGCCGGGGACTGCCGAGGACGGATATATTTACTGCGGTCCTTCGGGAGCGGGCCATTTCGTCAAGATGGTGCACAACGGCATCGAGTACGGACTGATGCAGGCCTACGCCGAAGGGCTCGACATCTTCCGGAACGCAGCGAGCAAGGAGTTACCGGAAGACTATCGCTATGATCTGAATCTGGCTGACATCGCCGAAGTGTGGCGCCGGGGCAGCGTAGTAAGCTCATGGCTCCTCGATCTGGCGGCCACGGCACTGGCCGAGAATCCCACTCTCTCCGAGTACACCGGATTCGTCCAGGACTCGGGAGAAGGACGCTGTACCATCCAGGCGGCGATTGACGAAGCGGTGCCAGCCGATGTCCTCTCGGCTGCGTTGTTCACCCGCTTCCGTTCACGGCAGGAACACACCTTCGCGGAGAAGGTCCTCTCCGCTATGCGCCAGAAGTTTGGCGGTCACGTGGAACCGGTGGCGACCGCGAAGAAGACAGCATGAACTCGCGGGTTCACCTTCATCCCTTCGTGCTCGTTTCTGGTGGGAAGATGACTACCCAGGACACGGAGATAACCGAAGGAAAAGCAAGAGGGTAAAGGCAATGGCCCAAGCAGAAGTGATGCCAGCCGCGCAACAGCAGCCGACCGGGAGACCGGCCAATCCCTGCGCCATGGTGATCTTCGGGGCGGCCGGCGATCTAACGCGACGCAAATTGATCCCCGCGCTCTACAACCTGGCGAAATCCCAGTTCCTCTCCCGCGAGTTTGCCGTGGTGGGGGTGGCGCGCGCCCAGATATCCACGGACGACTTTCGCAAGAAGGCTTCGGAAGATATCAAAGCATTCGCAACTGAAGCGGTCGATCCCGATCTGTGGGAGTGGTTCCTCCGCCGCGTGTATTACATCGCGGGCGACTTCAAGGATAAGAATCTTTACCCGCAATTGAAGGATTTCCTGGACAAGGTGGACCGGGACCACTCCACGCATGGCAATCATTTGTATTACATGGCCACGGCCGCGGATTATTTCGGGCCGGTGGTCGAACAACTGGCCGCCGTCGGATTGATGGAAGACAGCCAGCATTGGCGGCGGGTGATCATCGAGAAGCCTTTCGGACACGACCTGGAATCCGCCAAAGCGCTCAACCAGCAGTTGCTGCGGGTGGCGCATGAAAATCAGATTTATCGCATCGACCATTACCTCGGAAAAGAAACGGTCCAGAACATTCTGGCGCTTCGCTTCGCCAACGGAATCTTCGAACCCATCTGGAATCGCCGCTACATCGATCACATCCAGATCTCGGTTGCCGAAACTGTGGGCGTGGAGCAGCGCGGCAGTTATTACGATCACGCCGGCGCGCTGCGAGACATGGTGCCCAACCACATCATGCAGCTCATCAGCCTCACCGCCATGGAGCCGCCGGTTTCGTTCCGGGCAGATGCGGTCCGCGATGAGCAGGCAAAAATTTTGCACGCCATTCAGCCGCTAAGTTCAGAAGAGGTTTTGAGCAAGACTGTCAGAGGCCAATACGGCGAAGGTGTAATCGCTGGAGAACGCGTGCCGGCATATCGCGGCGAGAGCGACGTGCCGAGTGATTCCAAGACCGAAACTTTTGTGGCTATGAAGCTCCTGATTGATAACTGGCGCTGGGCCGACGTTCCTTTTTACCTCCGTACCGGCAAGCGTCTGCCGGGTCGCAGCACACATGTTGTGATTCAGTTCCGCCGCGCCCCCTTCGTACTATTCCGCGACACGCCGGTGGAAAACCTTATGCCCAATCAGCTCGTCCTGCACATCCAGCCGGAAGAAGGCATTTCGCTGCGTTTCGCCGCCAAGGTTCCCGGGCCCGCGATGCGTTTGGGCACAGTGGACATGAACTTCGAGTACGCCGATTATTTCGGAACCCAGCCGACGACGGGGTATGAGCGGCTCCTACACGATTGCATGATCGGCGACGCAACTCTTTTCCAGCGTGCGGACATGGTCGAAGCCGGCTGGTGCGTGGTCAGCCCGGTTCTGGACGTCTGGAAAGCGCTGCCACCCCGCAATTTCCCCAACTACGCCGCCGGCACCTGGGGTCCCAAGGAGGCAGAAGAGCTGTTGGAGCGGGACGACCGCCACTGGAGGAACTTCGAGAAATGATCCTGGCAGGCGACATCGGGGGTACCCATGCTAGGCTGGCGTTCTTCGATGTTTCGAACGGTCACTTCAGCCTCATCTCTGCCTCAGTCTTTCCCAGTCGGGAATACACCGGCCTGGATGAGATCGTAGCCAAGTTTGTCGATGCCACCAGCGTGCATCCAGACAGCGCCTGTTTTGGAGTGGCCGGTCCGGTGCGCAACGGCCGTGTCGAAGCCTCCAACCTTCCCTGGGTGATCGACTCCAATCGACTGGCCGATGAACTGAGGATCAGAAAAGCAGTGCTCATCAATGATGTCGAGGCCAACGCCTGGGGTATTCCTACACTCGATCCGAAAGATGTGGTTTCGCTGAACCAGGTCAAGGGAGCCCCGGCTGGCAATCAGGCCGTGATCGCCGCGGGAACCGGGCTGGGTGAAGCCGGAATGTATTGGGACGGTGTGCAGCACCACGTCTTCGCTTGCGAAGGAGGTCACGGCGATTTTGCGCCGCGCAATGAATTGGAAATGGATCTGCTTCGCTATCTTCGCGCACGCTTTGGCCACGTCAGTTATGAGCGCATCGTTTCGGGTCCGGGTTTGTTGAATGTGTTTCATTTCCTTCGAGACAGTGGCCGTGGGACTGAGCCGAAATGGCTGGCCGACGAAATGTTGCACTCGGACCCGGCCGCGGCCATCTCCAAGGCCGCCCTCGACGGCAAGTGTCCGTTAAGTGAGCAGGCCCTGGACCTGTTTGTCTCAATTTATGGAGCAGAAGCGGGCAATCTTGCTCTCAAGATCATGGCCACTGGCGGGGTCTATTTAGGCGGCGGCATTGCTCCCAAGATCGTGCCTAAACTTTCCGGGCCTCTGTTCATGCAGGCGTTCGTCTGCAAGGGCCGGATGCAGCCTCTGCTGGAAACCATGCCCGTGAAGGTGATCACCAACGACAAGACAGCTCTCTTGGGAGCTGCCCGCTGTGCGGTGGTGAGAGCCACTGCCTGAGGGTTGTTGCGTGGCGCTTCCACCAGAAATTCGTATCCTCGACAATTCGGAAGATTTGTTTCAGGCGGCGGCTGTCGAGTTTGCCGCACTGGCCTCCGAAGCTGTGCGCAACAAGGGAAGGTTCTGCGTCGCTCTCTCCGGCGGTTCCACCCCAAGGGGTCTCTATACTCTGCTGGCAAAAGACGCGGTGCCTTCGCTCCCTTGGGGCAGGATCTGCTTCTTCTGGGGCGATGAGCGCCACGTGCCGCCCGACCATCCCGACAGTAATTACCGCATGGCGTATGAAGCCATGCTGTCCAAGGTTCCAGTGCGCTTGCAGAACGTATTCCGCATCCACGCCGAGGTAAGAGATGCGGAGGCTGCGGTCGTGGCCTATGAACAAGACCTCAGAACTTTCTTTAACTTGCGTCCAGGCGAGTTTCCGCGTTTTGATCTGGTGTTCCTGGGACTGGGGCCAGACGGACATACTGCTTCCCTTTTTCCCGGCACGACCGCTCTCAGCGAGAAAGATCGGCTGGTTGTCGCCAACTGGGTCGAGAAATTCAAAGCATACCGTTTCACGCTGACGCTCCCCGTTCTGAACCAATCGGCGTGCGTGATCTTCCTAGTGACCGGTGAAGAGAAGTCCGACATTCTTCGCGAAGTGCTTGAGAATCCTGGCGCCGATTTACCTGCTCAGAAAGTGCGGCCGACGGACGGCAGGTTGTTATGGCTGGTGGATCGGGCCGCGGCTAGTGGCCTGCCGAAGCAGACAAAAGGAAATGCCCGCCTGGCCAGCTCTTAGAACACTGGCACCAAATTGTGTTTCTTCTGGTACAGCTTGCGGTCCACGGCGCGCAGCACATCCGCAACATCTCCGCCAGTGACATAGGGCGCCAGGCCCCAACTAAACGATAGCTCGTAGCCCTTTTTGCTGCTCAAGTTCCACTGCTCTACTGCTTGCTGCAGTCGCTGAAGGGGAAAGTTGGCTCGCTCCTCGTCCGTGTCCGGCATCACGACCAGAAATTCGTCCCCGCCTTGGCGAAACACAACGTCGCCGCCACGGAAGGTTGCCCTCAGTATCTTGGCGAACTCCACCAGAAGCGTATCTCCCTCGAGCGCTCCAAACTTGGAGTTGATGGCGCGAAAGCCATTGAGGTCAATGGTCATGAATGTAAGATTGGCGCCCAGGCGATTGGCGCGCGCCACTTCCCGAGGGATTAATTCGTTCAGGGCGCGCCGGTTCAGGAGCTGAGTCAGAGGATCAATCAGGGAGAGGTTTTCCAGCCGCTCGTTCAATACCAGTTCACGAACCAGCGCGCGTCGCGTGGTGTTCAGGGCAAGTTTCTGCCCCAGAAGATAGATGTTGAAGAGCAATATCAGGGAGATCAGCCCGAAGAAGAGCTGTGGCAGATAACTCACTTGAATGCGGACGACGCGCTGCGCCCACACCAGGTTCGGCAGAAGCAACGCCAGCAGGCCGGCGGTCAGCACCAGGATGATCAGAATTCCGATCGACCAGAGCTGCAGGTCGCGCCCGGAAAGCTGCTGAATCTGTTGCTGGATCTCTTCCGCACGCGCCAACATGGAGGGCTGTGCGGTGCCTTCTTCCTTCGACTGCAACATCGTCCACACTCTCCCGTGTTCGAGAACACCGGTTTTATCGATTTTCTACTGCGCGGAAGGCGGAAGGGTGAGGAAATAATTTTTCGACATTACGTTCGTAATCCCATGAAGGGAAACGACCTGCCAGCCGGGGCAGTAGGAAAAGTTTAGGCGTAATTGACACTTACCAGCACGTTGTATCCGCTCTCCTTGCGGAAAGTGATCTCAACCTTCTGGCCCGCGGGCAGCGCGTTCCGCATATCTCCTTCGAATACAAGCAGGTGGGATGAACTGGCGCCATCGGAAAGGGTGACAATGGACTTGTTCGGCTGCCCTACGTTGGACTCGAAGAAGAGAACGCTTTCCACCCTGCCTCGCTGCACCAGCCCGGCAGACGTTAACGTCGCTGCTGAGAAACTTGGCTTGCGCGCTGAACCAGAGACCCGCTTGCGCAGTTCGTACAAGGCGTTGAGGCCGAGAATGCCTGACATCGCCAGCAGGATCAGTGACATGAACAGTCCATCCACGGTCAGCAGCATCCGTGGAGAACCGTAGGCAACAACAATCCAGACGATGCCCAGCAGGGGGATGAGCGCCAAGATCAGAGAAATGACCAGGATCATAAGTTTTCTCGGAGAAGGCCGCACCGGCCAGAATACCGGCCAACAGATTAACAAAAGCAGGAGAGTTCTTCACCTACCGGAGCAGTTACCGAACGCTCACGCGCAGGCGTCGCGCCAATCTTCGATTTCCTTCAGCCCCTCGCTGCGAGTCTGCTCGAACAGACGCACGAGGTGCCGCGAATGCTCAAATTCGTGAATATCGGCCCAGACTTCGGCCCGCCAGGCTTCATCGTGAATCGCCGATTCGCCGCACGTGGCACAGCGGGTATGGAGTTTTCGGATGGCTCGCACGGGCGCTACGCCAGTTTGCGGCAGCTCGATGAAGATACACCGTACCTCCTGGATATCGTCGTTGTCGCCAATGATGTGCTCATAGCGCAGCAGAAAGCCAAACCCTAACTTGCGGGCTTCGAGTTCCGCCTCAGCGCGGGTATGAAACGGTCCATATTCTGCCCGCAATTGCTCGGTCGAGTCGCAGGCCATCCAAAACGTTTCTTTGTACGCCATTACCTACCTCGCGGGATCGCCCTTGACTCGCGGGGGGGTGCCGAGCTTTGGGACAGCAAGCCTGGAGTAGCAATTGGAGTGCCGCACGGGTCCGGCTAAGTCGTTGTCCCACTGGACTTTGCCCCAAAGTTGCCTCGATCAGACGGGAGCCGAATGCAAGCTTTTGCACGTTTTCCCTGTGCCTCGGCCCTGTTTGCCCGAGCAGGTACGCCCCCTCGTTACTTGGCCCGCCACCCCGCCTGCATTAGCATCGCTTCAACCCAGCGCTCCGCTTAACCTTTTTTTTGAAAGTGAGTGTCCTGGAAGTTTATGGGTCAGCGCCAGGAGTCACGAAAAGAAATCCGACTCCCTGTCCGAATCTTTGGCACCGATGACCATGGGCGAGCCTTCTCGGAGAAGGTCTTCACCGTTGACATCAGCCGTCGAGGGGCGAAGCTCACGGGCGTGCAATGCCAAATCAAGGCGGGCGAAATCATCGGCATGGCCTACGGGTCGAGCAAGGGCCGATTCTTGGTGAAGTGGGTGGGACAACCGAACACACCACAAGCAGGACAGGTTGGGCTGCAGAATGCCTCCCCGGAAAAGTCCATCTGGGACTTCCCTTTGCCAGACGCCGGAATCGATGAATTTGGGCGGCAATCCGGGGGAGCGGAACGCCGACAGCACCCTCGCTTGAAGTGTGTGACTTCGCTAGAGCTTCACCCCCAGGGTGAAACCGCACCAATTTGGGGCAAGGCAGTCGACCTGAGCGCGGGCGGCTGCTTCGTCGAGATGCCGATCCCGCTTAAACAGGGTACGCTGCTCAAGGTTGGACTCTGGATCAGGGAAAGCAAGTTGTGGCTGAACGGCAAGGTGGTCAACAGTCGGCCGGGCTTTGGCATTGGGATTCAATTCGTCGGGGTTTCACAAGAAGATGCCGAACGGCTAAATCAGTTCCTCAGGAGTATGACTCGCGTCCCTTTGTAGATGAGCAGGGCGGGGAGATCAATTCTTCCTAAATTCAGGAGGCGGCGGTGCCGCAACCAGCCTGGGTCCTAAGCTGTCCTCCACAACTTTTGCAGAACGCAAACCCAGACAGCGCTCGACCGCAGCAGAAAGATACAGATGCCGCACGGGCTTAGTGAGATAGGCCTGCGCTCCCAGCAAAGCGGCCCGATCCATTTGGCTCGGGTCATCCACGCCGGAGCACATGATCACTTTCAATTCCGGCTGCAGCTTCAGCAGGCGGCGCAAAGTCTTCAGGCCATCCATTCCCGGCATCTGCAAATCCAGCAGCACCACGGCCGGGGAACACCCTTCACGCACCCGTTGCAGCGCCTCGCTGCCGTTGCTGGCGGTCTCGACCTGGTAAGCGTCGAGTTCCAGCAGGACCCGCAGATAACGCTGCATGGCCGGTGAGTCGTCCACCACTAGAATGGTGGCTTTGGGCCGATTAACTGAAGCGGATACCATAGCGGGAACGATACCGCTTGCCTCCGGTATGCACCTACGGAGTCCCGTTGTGCTGGATAGCTGGCCCTACCCGGTTCCTCAGTTTGTGTGCAGCGTCTGTGCTCTTGCCTCCATGGATCGCACTGAGCAATTGAGCGCAAACTCGACACACACTTAGTGAGGACTCCTTGGGCAGCACCTTAAGGATTCGTTTTGGCTTTTATTCACACTACCTCATGTTCCACAGAACTGATGAGAACACTGCGCCACGGGTCGGAACTCCCACCAAACCGAAGAACAAGTGAGAGGGCCGACCTCACCAGACTCTTGGGAACAATTGAGACTCTAAGGTCTATCGGGCTGTGTACTTTGGGCGGCCTTCTTCGTCAAGTGCTTTAGTGGCGATCTAAGGTCTTAGTTTTCAACAATATGCCTGCCTTCCACAGCTCATTGCCCCAAAATCTGTGCGCGCTGCGGGGCGGACTCTGGCGGGCTTCGCAAAAACAGCCGATGGCTGCTGGTTCGCCCGGGAAAGGCGCTCTTGGGTTGTGAAAAACTGGTCCCAAAAGCCTTCTCGAAAAGGCTCTCGCTGGGCAAGTCTTTTTCGGAAAGACGGGCAGCCTGTGCCGGCTCTGTCCAGACCTGAGGCGCCGAGCCACCCAGCCACTAGCCCGATGGCGGCGGGGTGAGGAGAGACGCTACCTCCGGTGCCTCCTCAGACTGCAAGCTGAGTCCATCCGTCCAATGCGCCCCTCCGTGAGTGGCGACATAGAGCGCCAGTTCCAGGCGGCTCCAAACCCCCAGTTTGTCAAAAGTGTTGCGCAGGTAATTCTTCACCACCTGTTCGGTGGTACCGATGACGTTGGCAATCTCGCGGTTGGTAAAGCCTTCCCAAACCAAAGTGGCGACTTGGGTTTCTTTTGCGGTTAGCCGGTGACGTGGTTGCATGGTTTCATTTGCTCCTTCAGAAACATGGCGGTGGCCAGTTTCACGCGCTTGCGGCCGTCCCGTATGCCCGCCCGCAGGAACAGGGTCCGCAGGTGCTGTTTCACAGTCCGCGGGCTGATATTCAACTGCGCCGCGATCTCCTTGTTGCTGCACCCCTGCACCAGCAGCTTCAAAACCTGTTCGTCGCGTGGTGTGATCTTGATGTTGCTGAGGCTCAACATGACGTTTCCTCGCTGAGTTTAGATCTGCTTCCGCGCATCACATCGCGATCGCGCAAGCCACGGGTGCAACTGCTTCGCCAAAGCTTCGCTTGCCACACAAAAGGACAAATACCTGAGAATGCTGCAGCTTGTGCCCAACGGCGATCGGTTCTGCGCAGATGGAGGAGGTCTGATGTGGGACACCTGTCCCACAACGGGTCGGGAGCTCGCGGAAGCTACCTATGCGCGGGATGCTCGAGCCGTACTTCCAACCGAGTTAAGGACGAGTTAAGGTTAAGGTGAATAAGGTCCAGATATCTGAGAACCGCAAGGGTGAACCGTGCGCGTGCTGATCGTCGAAGACGAACCTCGGTTGGCGGAAAACATCGCGCGCAGTCTGCGCGAGAGCGCTGGTTATGCGGTTGATATCGCCCCTGACGGCGAGGAGGGACTGTTTCTGGCGGAGTCCAACGCCTACGATGTCGTACTGCTCGATCTGATGCTGCCTCATTTGGATGGAATGCAGTTGCTCACCCGCATCCGCCAAAGCGGCCAGCACACGCCGGTTCTCGTCCTGACCGCTCGGGATGATAAGGAGTCGGTCGTAGCCTTGCTGAACGCCGGTGCCGACGACTATCTGACCAAGCCTTTCGATCTGGGCGAATTGCTGGCACGCACCAAGGCACTGATCCGCCGCGGCAAGGGACAGCCCTCTCCGGTTCTCGCTATCGGCGACCTGGAACTGAATACGGTGAACCGCACCGTGCAACGCGCCGGCCGGCACATCACACTGACTGCGATGGAGTATCGCGTCCTTGAATACCTTGCGCACCGGCCGCGAGCGGTAGTCTCCAAGACGGAGCTACTGGAGCATCTCTACGACTACAATTGGGAGAAATTCAGTAATGTGATCGAGGTGTACATCTCGGGCTTGCGGCGGAAACTGGACGACGGCTCCTCGCGCCAGTTGATTCATACGATTCGCGGCCAGGGTTACATTCTGCAGGATTGAGCATGCTGCGCGATTCGATCAAAGGACGGCTGATTGCGACGGTGATTCTCTCCCAGTCGCTGTTGGCCGCGGGCTTGCTGTTCGCCGGGGTCTTCTACACTCACCGGCGGCTGCTGTCTACGCTCGATGCCGGAATGCAAGCTCATGCCATGAGCGTGGCCGCCCTGGTGCGCTATACGGAAGACGCCAGCGGGAATGTGTATTTCGATGACTCTCTCATGCCCCAGTCTCTCGATCCTAATCATCCTGATCTGTTTGCCGTGTGGACAGAGCGCTCGGGACTGCTCGTCCGTTCCGCGAATTGGCCCAGCGGCCTGAACCTTGAACACGACAGGGGGAGCCATTGGAACTTTTCCTGGAACAACGTTCCTTACCGTGCCCTGCATGTCTCCAAGATTCCGGTTCTGGATCGGGAAGAGGGCCAGTCCTTCCAGCCCCAAACTTTGACGATTGTCTATGCCGCACCCATGGTTCGGCTACGGGAGCAGGTCAGAGCTGCGGGAGTTTTCATCGCTATCGCCAGCCTTGTGCTCCTGGGCGTGACGGTTCTCCTGGCGCTGTGGGGAATTCGCCGCGGGTTATTGCCGCTGCGGCATCTGGCCGGGCAGGCAGCGCTGGTGACGGCTCACCGCTGGGATTTTCGGCCGCCACAAGATGCGCTGCAGATTGCCGAACTACGTCCACTCACCCAATCCATGACGAACATGCTGGGACGGCTGGAGCACTCTTTCGTGCAGCAAAGAGAGTTCCTAGGTAACGCGGCCCATGAGTTGAAAACGCCGGTCGCAGTGCTGAAATCCACCTTGCAGTCCTTGCTGCACCGGCCGCGAACTTCCGAGGAATACCGTGCCGGGCTGGAGCAATCGCTCGAAGATCTCGACCGCTTGGAGCGGCTCTTGCAGTGGATGCTGAGGCTGGCACGAGCGGAACAGTGGGCACATGGCGCGTTGCGGCGTGATCTGCAGGTCATCGACGTGGCGGCAACCTGTGAGGAGGCGGTGGAGAGAATTCGAACCCTGGCGCAAGCTCGCAACACAAGCATCCACCTCTCGACCAATGGCCCTGTGCCCTTGCGCGCCGATCCTGAAGACTTGCAGTTGGTATGGATCAACCTGCTGGAAAATGCCGTGCGCTACAGTCCGGAAGGCGCGTCGGTTGAGGTCGCGGTTACACGCAAGGATGGCGACCCGGCGCGGGTAATCTTCGACGACCATGGAGCTGGCATTGCGGCCGCAGACCTGCCGCATGTGTTCGAGCGGTTTTATCGCGGCGACCCATCGCGAACCCGCGCCACCGGCGGCTTTGGGCTTGGCTTAGCGATCGCGAAAGCCCTGGTCGAAGCTTACGGGGGAACCATCACCGCCGACAGCGCTCCCGGCAAGGGCACCCGCATGACGGTGGAGTTGCCGGGGCGATGACCTAACCCCTTCTCGCGAACAACCCCGCTTCAGGTTCTCTTAATCTCTATTCCGGCAATATTTGCCTGTTTTTGGCCGGC
>WNEZ01008750.1_pt1 | contig 10945 bp, 6 predicted proteins | sample 5400521 | NCBI WGS metagenome assembly WNEZ01 (sample SAMN13153339, study PRJNA577476) | soil metagenome | isolation source: 120 cm saprolite under Douglas fir tree site 2 hole 1 replicate 1 | place: USA:California | collected 2015-04-18
CCCCGAGATGCTGTAGGAGGTCAGTGCTGACGTTTCCGTGAAGTTTTGTGTGGTGGTGCTGGCCGAAGTGGCAACTGTTGCGTGTGAAGGGCTGAAAGTGTAACCGGACAGAGAGGGGATAACGGTATAGGTCCCTCCTGCCAAGCCCGTAAAGCTGTAGAATCCGTTCGTATCAGTCGTAGTGCTAGGTTTACTTGTGGGGCCGGCGGAAAGCGTGATCGTCACACCCGACATCGCCGGTCCGGTACGGTCCCGGAAATTGTGCAGTTCGTGCTGCAACTCGGCGCAGTGATGGTGATCGTCGAATTGAGCGTGTTGGTCAGACCCTTGGCATCGGTCACCTTGATGGTGACAGTTTGGTTTGCTCCCGCAGTGGTCGGAGTGCCCGTCACGTTTACCGTGTTAGTTGTACTGCTGGAGAGAGATAGCCCTGCGGGCAAAGCAGTAAACGTCCAAGTATACGGCCCGACGCCGCCGTTAACGGTTACCGGGGAACTGTAAGAACTGCCAACCGTTCCGGAGGGGAAGGAAGGCGTTGCGATCACTGGCGGGGGCTCCAGGGAGATACTGAAGCTCGCGGATTTGGATGGGTCTGTAACTGAGGTTGCCGTGAATGTGGCAATACTCGAGGAGGTGACGGTAGCCGGAGCGCTATAGGTGACGGTGGTGGATGTCTGTCCGCTCAGCGAGCCGAGTCCAGTAAGCGTAGACCAACTTACTCCCGCGTTGTTTGGATCGTTGTTAACGGTGGCTGTAATCAACTGCGTTGTGTTCTGGTCCATCGCGAAGGGTTGCGTGGGAGACAGAGTGATGCTAATTGGCGGGTTAATCGTAATGCTGAGACCGCTGGTGGTGGCCGTATTGCCCACAGAGTCGGTCAGCTTCACGGCGAACGGATATGTTCCCGCCACGGTTGGTGGACCCGCAGTGATTGATGTGCTGGTACCCGCCGCCAAACTCAGGGCTAGTCCTGTCGGCAGGGGATTGCCAGCGACGATTGACCAGGAGTACCCGGTGCCGGAGCCTCCGCTGGCAGTGAAGGTCTCGCTCGTCGGGTAGTTGACTCCCACGACGCCGGTCGGCAAGGGCAGCGATGGCGGAGTAAGCACTAGCGTCGCATAAATGCTGATCGTCAGGCCATTGCTGGTGGTGGAAAGCCCTTGGGCGTCAGTAACCTTGATCGTAAAGGTCTGGTTATTTCCGGATACGGTCGGAGTCCCTTGGACCGTAACCGTGCTGGTTGTGCTGCCGTTGAGAACGAGTCCCACGGGCGCCGCTTGAATGGCCCAGGCATAAGGCGCGACTCCGCCCGTCATACTCACTGGAGAACTGTAGGCTCCGTTCACGTTTCCGGCTGCCATGACGGTGGTGGTAATTTGCGGTGGAGGAACCAGATGGACAGTATAAATGGCCGACTTGGTCGGGTCGGTTATGGAAGTGGCCGTGAAAGTGGCATTGCTCGCTACAGTGACAGACGCCGGGGCGTTGTAGGTCGCCGAAGTGGTTGTTTGGCCGGTTAACGAGCCGAGGCCCGTCACTGCGGACCAGGTCACGCCCGCGCTGTTCGGATCGTTGCTTACCGTCGCGGTGATCAATTGCGTTTTACCCTGATCCAGAGTCACTGGACTGGCGGGTGATAGTGCAACACTGATCGCCGCGTTAATCGTAATGCTGAGATTGCTCGATGTGACGGAATAACCCAGCGAATCTGTCGCCTTCACAGTAAATTGCAAGGTTCCCGCAGTCGTCGGTGTTCCTGTGATAACGCCGTTGCTCGCATTGATGGCTAACGGGGCCACAGAGCCTGAGGCCACCGCGAAGGTAAAGCCGCTGGCGGAACCGCCGCTGGCGATGAAGGCCGGTGATGTGAAGGTTACGCCCACTACTCCTGTTGGAAAGGTCGGCGGAGTAATTGCGAGCCCCGCATCAACTTTGATGGAAATGGTCCCTGACACAACCACGTTGCCCTGCGAGTCGGTCACTTTTGCAACAAAATTGAAAGTACTGGGCACAGCTGACGCTGAGATCGTGCCGCTGATACTTCCCGCGCTGCTCAGGGTCAAGCCGCCCGGGAGACTGTTCGGTGGCGAATTGAGTGCGAAGGTGAAGGGTCCAACACCGCCGGTCTCCGAAAGAGCCGTCGTGGGATAGACCGTAGCTGAGGCTGTGTGCTTCATGGTAGCGGAATCCGTCACCGTGACAGTGAAGGTGAATGGTCCAGCTGTCGTGGGACTGCCTGAAATCGTACCCGTAGCACTTAGCGCCAGCCCCGTGGGAAGGCTGCCGGAAGTGAGGGCAAAGGCATAGGGCGCGGTTCCTCCGGTCGCGGTAATAGTAGTTGGAGGGTAAGCCCCACCTCCGACCGACACGGACCCTGCAGGCAGCCCACCCGCCAGAGTCGCTACAGCGAGCTGAGCTTCGCCATTTCCTGACGTCGTACAACCAGCCACGAAGAGGATAGCGATCAGAATGCCGATTCCAAGTACTCGTGCAGACACATCACTACGGAACAATCGAAAGTCGCGTATCATCGCGGCTATCCTTTTCGGGCTAGAGGGGCTTCAGGGTAAGAGGATGAATCGAAGCTGAAACCGGGCCCATAGACTAGAGATGGTTGACCCCAATGGTCGATGCGATTTTACTTGTCTGGCTAAGGGCGGCAAGTACACCTTTAGACAAATTTTGATCGGGTGTGTCTTAATGAACAAATAAGTATTTCGAGGGAGGAATTGGAGCCGACGATCCTCGCCGTGAAGAAAGCGATGGTACACTTTCCAACATTCCGAGATTCTGTATTGTAAGGATCATGGCCAAGAGCAAGCGCAAACCTTCAAAATTTACTGCAGGACGCGAAGCGCGGCGCCGGGCACGTGAGCTGGCGGGGACGCCGCCGGCAGGGCGCGTCATTCCCGACAAACGCCTCAAGCCACCCAAACACAAAAAGGACACGCTGGAAAGCAGTGATCAGTAGGGCAGCACTACATAAAAGAAACCAGCCGTGCCGACATGGGGATTTATTGATGAAACGAAGGCGGGTTTGATCCAATTCATTTTGTAGAAATTGTCCGAGCAAGGAGGAGGGATTATTGTGGTTATGGCTGGACAGTCTACAAACCCAATCGATGAATCAACTCCGCGTAGCGGGGATCATTCCGCAGGGCATCCCCCAAAGGTTCGCTCGGTAAATAAACCAGATAATCGCAGCGCTCCTCGTACGCCTTTTCCAGCCAGAGGAAGGCCTGATCTTTTTCCCCCAGCCCGGCATACACAACCGCGATGTAAAGACTCGGCACGTACCGCTTTGTCGCAAGGCCCTGCAGCTTGACGAGGACTTTCCTTGCCGCATCCTTTTCGCCCGAAACAGCAAAGTCGTTCGCCAATAGTGACAGAACGGCGGGATCTTCCGGGACATACGTGAGTATTTTCTGGAATGCATTCCGCGCCTCCAGGTGCATTCCTTTTTGAGCATACGCCCGCCCGAGGTTTACCAGGGCGGGAAGATACGCCTGATCCAGGCCTAAGGCCGCACGGTGTTGCTCAATTGCCCGATCGTAAAGCCGCCTTTGGTAATAGCTTTCACCAACAGAGGTGCTAAGGATCGGTGAAACAGGGTTCAGTTGGAGCGCGGTTTCGGCCTCTTCCGTGGCCTTCTCCAATTGCCCAGTGGCAATTAGATAGTAACCATAAAAGTGATGCGCATTCGCATTCTTCGGCTGCAATTGAAGCGCACGCTGAAACTCCCTATTGGCCTCCTGAAAATTCCATTCGTAGACGAGATTCGAATACCCGAGAACCACGTGAGCTTCGGCCAGAGACTCATCCAGGTTGAGCGCTCTCCGCGCGGCGGCTTCGGCTTTCGGAAACGCCTCCGTCGGCGGAAAGATGCTATTGGGCACCGTTCCAAGAAGGGAATAGGAATCCGCCAGGCCGGAATAGGCCGGCGCGTAGTTTGGATCGATTTGAATCGATTTCTGGAATAATTCTACAGCCTTAGAGAGACTCTCGCCGGTCCTCTTATCCCAGAAAAATCTTCCCTGAAGGTAGGCGACCTCCGCGTCGCGGTTCACGCGCGCCGCTGGGGGTTCCTCATGCGGCAACCCCTGCGGCAACCCCTGCGGCAATTTGTCCAGAACTTCCAATGCGACGGCAAAAGCCACCTTGTTCTGCATTGCAATACTTTCCTGGAGGTCGCCTTCGTAGCTGTATTCCCAGACGTGCGTTCCATCTTTCGATTCTATCAGCCGCGCGGTGATGGCAAATTTCTGACCATCCATTCGGACCGCGCCCTCCAAAATGTAGTCCGCATTAAATTTTGACGAGATTTGATCTGGAGAGATGTCTGCATAAGAAACGGGAAGCTTGAGGACGCCCAGTCGTTCTGGGTGGAGGAGATCCAGCCTGCTCAGCATCTCTTCCGTGAACCCTTGAGTGATGGCTACCTCGTCCAGATTGCGACCAAAGTTCTGAAACGGTTTCACAGCCAGAATAATCCTGCCCGGTTTCTTTGAAAGCAGGCCGCGAGCCTGGCGAGCAGACATTTGGACCAAGCCAACCACGACTGCTATTCCAAGAATGAACGCAGCGGCGTAGATGTAATGGATAAGTCGGCGCTTGGTCGGAGGCGGCGAAGTGCTTAAGGTTTTCGGTTCGGTCTCCTGGACTAGCGTGTCGTTTTCCAAATCGTCATTCGGGTCATTGCCAAGCGCATGTCGCAGTTGCAACCAGCCGTCTATCTCTGATTTATAAGCCTTTACCGTACCCGCCTTGTCGTGGAGATGCCGGTGGACTGGCAAGCCCTCGGCCTTTTCCCAGCGCTGGACGGTCCGCACCTGCCTCGCGAGATAATCAGCAATCTCCTTCCACGAATCCAGACAATCTTCTGGCGGGCGCTCGTTAGGTGCCTGAGGTTTAGGCGGATCTTCTCTCACACGGGGCCTTGTGCGATTCGCCGAACTGCTTGGTTGTCTCTGCGGGTCGAATTCTAATTGTGTTTCACCAAGTATTCAATAGGACAATAAGCGACTTCTTAGAAATGTCGTTGTTTTGCGTCTCTTGTCGCTTGCGGCTCCCTGCGATGCCTCGTAATGTGCAGCAATCGGCGCGGGAACCACAAGCCGATCTCAAAGGAGAGAGACGATGAAAGCAATGATGCGGTTAGCGTTGGTGATGTTTCTGATGACCGGAAGTGCCTTCGCTCAAGGAACACCAAAGGCAGACGTTTCAATGGGTTACTCCTTCTTGCGACTCGGAGGCTCGGGCGGTGTGAACCAGCAGGGTGGGACGATTTCGTTCGCTGGGAATCTCAACAACTGGTTCGGGATCGTCGGTGACTTTGGGGCGTATCACTCATCGCCGCACGGTGTGAGCCTGAATACCTATACTTTCCTCGTCGGACCGCGTTTCACAGCTAACAAGAAGGGGAGCGCCTCACCCTTTGTTCAAGTGCTCGTCGGAGGTGCACATCTGACAGCCTCGGCAGCCGGTCTATCCGGTGGGGCGACCCCGTTTGCAATGGGCGCCGGGGGTGGAGTGGACTTGCGCGTTTCGAGAAATGTGGCGTTGCGCCCACAAATCGATTACCTGGCCCTGCGGTCCGGCGGCGAAACCCTGAATACACTCCGCGGCTCTTTCAGCGTCGTGATCCGATTTGGCGGGCGATAGCGGTGCGCGCAAGGAGGCTGTAAACGTGATCACAGACCATACCAACCTTTCACTCCCGGGTGTTATAGCGAGCGTGCTTTCCTCGTGTCTGGTTGCCGAATTCACAGGCTATTGGCTTCATCGCCTGCTTCACTGCGACAAAGTGCAATTCCTGAGCCGCGGCCACCTCATCCACCATTTCCTGGTTTACGGCCCGCAGCAATCGATGCGTTCAACAGGCTACAAAGAAGCGACGGAGGGGCGGTTTTCTATTGGGAACCTCGGTCTTGAATGGTTGGCGCCATCGGCGGTTGTCCTGTCATTTTGCTGGGGAATAATGGCCCTGTTCGCTGTCCCTCGCGCGTACCAGATCGTTTCGCTCTGCACTCTCCTGATTTGGCCCATTTTCATGTTCAACTATCTGCACGACCGCATGCATCTCAAGACTTTTTGGATGTCGCGGGTTCCCCTCCTAAGAATTTGGTACATCAATGCCCGCAAACTTCATGACATCCACCACCTTCAGCTAAACAACGAAGGCAGAATGGACGCCAATTTTGGCATCGGATTCTTTTTCTTCGACCGACTTTTTCGCACAATCGCAAAGCGCCACCGGACCTTCAACTGGGCGGGCTATCGAGTCGCTAAGAAGCGATATGGCCTAGTGGATCCGGTGGGGCACGATGCCCCGAGGTTACAGGAAGACTCGCCGTGGAAAGTAGGAGGGCGCGCAAAGGAACAGACCTCTCGCGCCGCTCACGAAGGCATGCCTGGCGTCACAATGGGGGTACGACATGAGTAATTTTATGACCCGGACCACGAACACCGCCAAGGTCTTTTTCCATGCGCTCAAATCCGGCGACGGGAAACGCTGGAGACCATCTCGGCTGGGTATATTCGCACAGAAGAAAGGAGAAACCATGTCTTGTCGCAAGACTCTACCTCTCGCTTTGTTTTTGCTCTGGGGAATTCCAAATGCTCATGCCCAGAGGATCGAGGTCACTCCTTTCTTCGGGGGCCGCTTCGGCGGAACGATTGACCTTACTCAACAGAACAATCCCAACGCTGACTTTATGAAGATCAAGAGCAGCACAAATTACGGCGTTCTCGCCGATATCTCGTTCCTGGGGCACTTCCAGGGCGAGTTCATGTGGAGCCGGCAGCCTACTTCGCTGACAGTCCATAATCCCAATGATGGAACGTATACCTACCTGTCCAAAATGAACCTGGATATGTACCAGTTCGGCCTTACCTACCAGTTCCGCAAACCTGATGCGAAGGTGCGTCCATTTATTCTTTTGGGGGCGGGTTTCTCGCATTTTGGCGTTCCAGCGATCAATGGGCATCAGCCATTTGCGGGAAGTCTGGGCGGGGGTGTGAAGTACTATTTCACCAGGAATTTCGGTATCCGCATGGAAGGCAGATTGTTGACTACCGAAACGACCTATAAAGGAATGGAGATTTGCTACTACCCCTACAACTTCGGTTATCCATGCTCGGTGAACTACAGTACCCACCAAGGACAGGTCAACATGGGATTAATCTTCAGGTTCAAATAGTCCGCGTCCAAATCTTAGTGGAAAGTTTACCGGACGACTATGGGGGAGAAACTGTGGACGACTGAAGGGAACTAGAAAAGCCGGTCATCACCGCGAAGAAGTCAGTGGTACACTTTCAAAGATTCGTAGATGCGGTCTCGTATGAATCATGGCCAAGAGCAAGCGCAAACCTTCAAAATTTACCGCGGGACGCGAGGCGAGACGCCGCGCGCGCGAGGCGGCTGGGCCGCCGCCCGTGGGGCGCGTGATTCCCGACAAACGTCTCAAGCCTTCCAAGCATAAAAAGAATTTGCTCGAAGGTAGCGATTTGTAGTGCTGGCGTCTCGCCGGCGGTTTTCAATTCAGGCGCGCAGGGAAGACCGCCGCCGAGACGCCAGCACTACTCAATTCGCAATGCCCTAATGAATGTGGCGCGTCTTTTTCTGCATGTAATCCATCAGCAGGTATTGGCCGAGGGTGTAGGGCGTGGTGAAGTAGGCTTTGCCGCGGCAGAGTTCCGTCACCTTCTGCACGAAATGGATGAGGCTGTGGTCGCTCGCAAGCATGAAGGTATTGATCAGGATTCCCGAGCGGCGGCAGCGGCCGACTTCTTCGAGCGTTTGCGTGACCACGAGGGGATCGAGGCCGAACGCGTTCTTGTAGATTCGTCCGTCTTCGAGCGTCAGCGCGGAAGGTTTTCCGTCCGTGATCATGACGATCTGTCTCATATCTTTTTTCTGCCGGGCGAGGATGCGCTGCGCGAGCCGCAAGCCCTCGCGCGTATTCGTATAGTACGGTCCCACTTGGACGCGCGCTAGTTCGCCGAGAGGCACCTCTTCCGCTGAATCGTGGAACAACACCAAATGAAGCGAGTCGCCGGGAAACTGCGTGCGGATCAGGTGCGAGAGCGCCAAGGCCACTTTTTTTGCCGGCGTGAAACGATCTTCGCCATACAGAATCATGCTGTGGCTGCAATCGAGCATCAGAACGGTGGCGCAGGAACTCTGATATTCGGTCTGATGAACCATGAGGTCAGGGTAGTCGAGCTCGATGGGAACACGCGCGCCGTCGCGGCGCACGGCATTGAACAGAGTCGCGCTGATGTCCAGATTCAGAGTGTCGCCAAATTCGTAAGCGCGCGACGCACCGCCCGATTCGACGCCCGTGGAGAGGTCTCGCGTGTCGTGGCGCCCAAAGCTGCTCTTTCCGAGCGACGCCATCAAGTCCTTCAGCGTCTTGAACCCCAGGAAATCGATCGTCTTGTCGGTGATTTCAAACCGCGCCTCGGCGTCGCGGTCGCGGCCCCGCCCCACCTGTCCACGCGGCGTCTTTTCCGGCGGAGCGGTCACCTGCGGCTGGCCGGTGACGTAGCCTTCCTCCATCAGGCGGTCCATCAATTGGTCGATCAGCTCCTTCATCTTCGCTTCTTGCTCTTCCGGAGTCCCATCGAGCAGGTCCTGCATCTGTTGGCCGGGAAGCAGGTCGCCCTCTTCAAGCGCGCGCTGGATGGCCTGGCGCAGCGCCTCCATCGATTTTTCGGGGTCCATTTCGGAAATGCCGTAGAACTGCGATTCATAGCCGCTCTGCAGGAAAAAATCAGAGAGCCGCTTGACGAGTTCCTGCAAGTCCACGCCATCGCCCGGCTCGCCGGTATATTTTGTGTAGCGGATATATTTCACGACATCTCCTAGTTTACCGGCCCCATACAAACCGTGCAAAAATCCTCTTCGTCTCGTTCCGTCCCAGTGTTCTCTGGGCCGTCTGTGTTGAAATCCGAAAAGCGCAACACAGAGTTCGCAAAGGTTCACAGAGGGGCACAGAGAAACCCATCCCGCTCCTCAGCATAGGAATGGCCGAGCCGTGAGCTCTTCTCAATTGAACTGCCGCCGTGGCGGACGCGGAGTCTGCTCGCGTGGCTCGGGCGTCTTCGGACGCTCGGCATGGAATCCGCGTTCCTCGTTGCGGCTGATGCGTTTGTGCGCCCACAATCCTTCGAGGATGAATTCTGCCGCCGCGGCCATCCCGGCGGGCCCGCTGCGGCCATCGGCGCCCAGACGGTCGATTTGCTCCATCAGTCCCTGAATCCGCTTGAGCTGCGTGAGCGCTTCCGAGGCCGGAGCGCTTTCCGGCACTTTCAGTTCGCCGCCCAGCTCAAACCACTGCACGACCGGCTGCAGATTGGCACCCTCCATATACTGGGTGAAAACCTTTCCGACGGCGCCGCGGATCAACTCGCGCGCGATATTTTCGGCGCCGCGCAACTCGCCTTCGTATTCCAGCTCCATTTTTCCCGTGATGGCCGGGAGCGCCGCGTAAACGTCGGCAATGCGCGCCGTTGACCGCGCTTCACGATTGCGAACGGCGCGTTGTTCCGAGCTGCTGACAACACTTTCGAGACACGCAATCGGCAATCGCTGACTGACCCCCGACCGCCGGTCGATGCGTTTGTCCTCGCGCGCCAGGAATGCCGTTTGCTCGACCACTTCCCGGATATAGCCGGGCACATCGACGGCGGTCCGGCCGCCGTCACGCGCCACCCAGGCTTCCTGCGCGGTGATAGCGACGCCTTCTTCGACCGTCGCGGGATAGTGCGTGCGAATTTCCGAGCCGATGCGGTCCTTAAGCGGCGTAATGATCTTGCCGCGCGCCGTGTAATCTTCTGGATTGGCCGTGAAGACCAGCAGAACGTCGAGCGGCATACGCAGCGGATAGCCCTTAATCTGAATGTCGCCTTCCTGCATGATGTTGAACAGTCCCACCTGGATTTTTCCCGCGAGATCGGGAAGCTCGTTTACCGCGAAGATGCCGCGGTTCGCTCGCGGCAACAGCCCATAGTGAATGGTAAGTTCGTCGCCCAAATCGCGCCCTGAGCGCGCCGCTTTGATGGGGTCCACGTCGCCGAGGATGTCGGCAATTGTGACGTCCGGCGTGGCGAGCTTTTCAACGAAGCGCGCGTCGCGCGGCAGCCATGCGATTGGTGTGGCGTCACCGCGCTCGGCAATCAAGTCGCGGCAGGCCCGGCACAGCGGCGCCTGGGGATTGTCATGAATCTGGCATCCGGCGATGTACGGTATTTCCTGGTCCAGGAAATCGACCAGGCCGCGCAGGATACGGCTTTTGGCCTGGCCTCGCAAACCGAGAAGGATAAAATTGTGGCGCGCCAGAATTGCGTTGGCGATCTGCGGCAGAACGGTTTCCTCGTATCCGTGTATGCCGGGGAATAGCGGCTCTCCGGCTTCAAGCTTCTGTAAAAGGTTAGCGCGGAGTTCTTCCTTGACGGTGCGGCGCGCGGCTCCGGGCGCGTGGCCCGGCAGCTTCCGCAATTCGCCGAGCGTTGCGGGTTTCGTGGTCATCGGGATCCCCTAATTCAATTCGCAATCCCATTATATGCCACACCGCAAATCGCTGCAGGATTCATCTGTTTTGGTAATCAAGATAATTCGTTCGCAAGCTATCAGCGCTGTGGGGAATGGTTGAGCAGCGCCGGCGTCCCGCCGGCTCATTGCCTTCGCACCACAAGAATGCCGGCAGGATGATGGCGCTACTCAGTGCGAACGCAGACGCTTCGGCCGTTCCTAGAGATTTCCGTGACCGTTGCCGGCCGCTTTCCCTCGAACACGATCGCGTTTTTGAAGCTGCGGATACCACTCCGCGAGACGCTCGACCAGGCGCTGCTGCCGTTCGCGTTCCGAGTGCAATTCCAAGAGCGTTTGGCGGAACGCCACGTCGAGCGGCAACTCGGACGCGATGTGATACGCGAGGGAGTT
>WNEZ01010548.1_pt1 | contig 10945 bp, 11 predicted proteins | sample 5400521 | NCBI WGS metagenome assembly WNEZ01 (sample SAMN13153339, study PRJNA577476) | soil metagenome | isolation source: 120 cm saprolite under Douglas fir tree site 2 hole 1 replicate 1 | place: USA:California | collected 2015-04-18
TTGACAATCAGAGGAACGTGGTCGCTCAACTTTGCCCACTTATCATATTCGCCCACTTCTACATCTCTAATTCTGGTGGCCCAGTCCTCTGAGAGAAACAAGTAGTCGATGTGGAAGCCACGATTCTTGTGGTGCCAGAAGTAATGAGTGGGCCGTGTTTCACGTCCATGTTCTTCTGAAAAAAAGCGGTGATAGGCGCTTACTATCTTTCGGTCAGCCAGGAACTTCACCACGGCGGAATGGTTGCCCTCCTTCCTCATCGTGTCCCAAATGGCGTTGCTGTTGAAGTCGCCGCAAAGAATAATCGGTTGCCCATTGAACCATTCTGGATTGGTTTCGACCGCCCTGTGAACCTGAACGATATAACTGTCTTTGATATTCTTGCCAACCCGTGAAGCCCACACAGCAATAAGAAGGAAATTGGCTGGGCCACCAATTTGCAGCGGCACAATCCACTTGTTCTGTGGTTCCTTGCTCTCGACGATACCCCATGGCTTTGCTACCAAGACCCCAAGCCCCTTCTGGGGTTTGTCACCGAACCAGCGGCCGTCAAAGCCATATTTGACGGCGCCGTCGATCGAGTTCTTGGAGCACTCAGGAATAACCGCAATATCCGGCGAGAGGCTCTCGAAGAACTGCCATTTCCGCGAAAATGCCATCTTGCAGTTCCATACCACGATTCGCGTAGAGGCCGCAGTTGTCATTCTTTTTTCAATCGTATGATCGGCCTAAGGATTTGGTCCAGGAAAAACGAGAGAGCCCTTAACCCAATGCCCCCATCGTTGCGAATAGCCGATTGAGCGCGTACTAAAATATGGGCCAATTGATTTTTGTAACTTATGCGGTGTCTAAGGATTTGGGTTTCCTTCCCAAATCTTTCCCGATTATCTACCAAACGAACTCCAACATGTGACAGGCGGTCGAGCAAACCAATGCTTAGTCTTCGCTGGCGATACGTAACGTCGGTGGATGAGAAGGGATTCGAGTTCTCGGCCTCCTTGTTGCGAACGATGCGAAAAAATTCATAAGGCGCGGTGCTGCAACCACTTACGTCTTTTGAATATCACCTCAAATGGGCAACTTGGGCAACTTCGTTCGCGAGTGATTGTGAAACACCAAACTCCTGCAGGTCGTCGTGCCGCGGGGAGCGAAGATTCTGTGCGACTTAATTCAATTTTTGGAGTATGGAGTTCTTTCCCAAATCTTTCCCAAGCTCATTACTGGATTCTTGCTAGCTTCCGCTGACGTGATCCTTCCCCGTTTTGCGGTGGAGTCGCAAGGCTCATTCATGGGCGAGGCGAGACGGCCTGACGGGCTTCTGTTTGATTCACTTGTTGCAACATGTTCCTCCTCGTGCGGGCAGTATACACCTGTCAATCGCGGAGGGCTCCAGAGGGAGATCGCCCTCCTAAGTATTTGCATAATCGTAAACTACATTTGGCAGGACGCTTCGTAAGTCGCAGTGCTCTGATTGACTCTTCCGATTGGCATCAATTCGGCGGCAACCGACCCTTGAAGTCAAATTCAAGCGAGCGTACGATTCTTGCATCTTTGCTCCTCGCAGGACCTTCCTAGCCTATCCCCGAGGTGTACCAGAAGGAGGTTCCCAACATGCCCATCATCAAGGAGTTCACCATCCGCTTAGAGGACCGGCCCGGAACACTTGGCAAGCTCTGCCAAACTCTCGCCGAGCAAGACGTCAACATTATCGCGTATCAACAGTTCCCTCACGAGAAGGGCACGGGCTCCGTCCGTCTCGTGGTGGACAATCCGGACAAGACCAAGACGACGCTGGATCGCCAGCGCGCTGATTACAGCGAGACTGAAGTCGCGAAGGTGATGCTAACTAATCGACCTGGAGAGCTCGCTCGTGTCGCGTCACGGCTCGGTGATCAGGGAATCAACATCAACTATGGCTACTGCGGAACTGAACCGGGCGCCAGCGCATCGTTCCTAATCCTCGGGGTCGCGGAGGCGGGCAAAGTGGTAAGGCTCCTCGAACAAGCGGCCGCCGCGGGCGGGAAGACCTAAATTGACCGTCGTTGAGATTCAACCCTACCAACATTTTCGCCACGGGCACCCTAGCATTTCAGTCGCGCCTACCTTGGATGGGAATCGCTAACGACTCCTTCTTCTGGGGTGCCCAACTCATCGAACTCGGTTCGGCCAACCTTCGCGCTACCAGTAAGCGCGGGCAAAAGACGCAAACTTCCATCGGCAGATGAAGACCATGTCCAGACGAGTTTCAATTCGATGGTCAGAGAAGTGTCGGTATCAGGAAGGATGAGAAGAGCAGCGCCCTCAATTCTGTCTGACGTGATGCGGAGCTCCGGCGAACCTCCATCGAGCTGAAGCGGCTTATTGCCGCCATCCTCCATGACAATGCAATTGAATGTTCCGCTACCACACTGGTTCCCTTCTGGAAGTCGATCATCCGTCGCTGGCTGATTTGGCACGAAACGCAGGCGCACCTGACGATAGACGCCTGCAGGAAATGGTGCGATTTCTCCCAATGACTCTCGAACGCCCCGATCGGCCTCCCCTCTCACGAGATCGACCTGGAGTGGTCTCGTAACGAGCTCGGGGGGCAACAGTTCCTGCCAATCAGACGAATCGTCGTCCGCAGTCGCGCTCGGATTGACTTGTAGACTTCGAATACTAACGAAGATGTGCTGCACCTGACGCGGTCCATTGCATCGGCTACACGCCGGCTCAGTCTCCAGCTCAAGGCGGACGCCACCGTTAGCCTTTCCCAGCGTGCAGGTAGAGCCCGGATCGCTCGCCTTAATGCCGATCGTGCCCATAGACGGATTTGAAGTGAACGTGAAGCACGTGCTGCAGCCGGTGAGCCCGACAACAAACAGCAACGCGACATGAAACCGAAGGTTCCAACACTTGCGGTAAACCGGCCGAGTCTTCTCGAGAAGGGTTAGCCCCATCCGACACCTCCGGATAGGCGGAAGTTCTAGGTGAATTATATTCTACTCCGAAGCGGGCGCCCCAGCGACTGCGAACGCCATCGCAAGAACCGTTGGGCCAGAAAGCAGAAACCTTCGCCATCCTGAATACCGACACCCGTCCTGAATGGCGGGTGGCTCAAAGATTAGCCGGTGAAAGGACACTTTGGTGCCACACCCTTGTTTTCACAAAGGTGTGGGTTCTGACTTTTTCATCCGCTGGGTCTCCACTCCCGATTCGCGATCAGTTGGAAAACAAAAGGCCGAGCGCCTGTGCTCGGCCTGTGAATCTCAAATTGGTTGCGGGGGTCAGATTTGAACTGACGACCTTCGGGTTACGAGGGCAATTTTGGCCTACACGCCGTACAAGTACGCGCGACCAACTGCAAGAAAACCCTGCACATGGGCCGCATCTGAGTTGGACCGTTTTGGTTGCTGTTGCGCCGCGTTTAGCCATAGAAAAGGCATAGGCATGCCCCAGAGGTGGGGCAGGGCTCGGACCTCCAACCCGTTGATTTCTCCCGGTGTGTCGCAGCTCTTTGTTTTCTAGCTTTTTCCTGTGTCTTCTATGCCGATATAGCGAGACACTCGGGTTCGAGAGCGAGTCCTCCCGTCGCCCTCTAAATGGGCTCAACCCCTGCGAAAAACAAGGGCCCGTCCCATCCGGTTGAAGCGAATTTCGAGAAGGGTGCGAGACCCGTCCCTGTTTTCAACGTAGACTATCGCATTGTTAGAATACCTGGCACCCTGGTTCACCCACTTTCCCTCGACGGTGACACTCATACCTCTGTCGCTCTCAAACTTCACAATGGCATCAGGGGTATAAGATTCCCAACTGATCATGCAATATCCGACGGGCAGGTGTGTACCGCCGACCTTCAGCACGGGGGGCAAGCTGAAATCCCTTTGTCCCCTTTCGTACGATCGGGGCGTGAAACCGAGCGACGCAAGGTTCTTGTGTACCGCTTCAGCGTCAAGATCACTTCCATAAGGTCCTACAAGGACTTGATAGGATTTCCCCAAAAAACGGTTCCTTTGAATGACGGTCGCAGGAAACCCCAATTGAGATAATTGGCCGGTCGTTCTGTCCGCCAATAGTTTTTCTTTGAACTTTCCGATTTCCAGGTACTTTTCAGAACGCATTCCGATGTCCCCTACTTCGGAGGGCTCAATGTGGATTCTAGGTCGGCTCGCCGGTTCCATTTCCGGTGCTGTAGCCCCAAACATTGGGCTGGGCTCTGAAGTGGGGGCGACAACAATCTCTGGTACCAAAGGCCGACCAGCTGTTGAACTCACGGCTGGAGTACCGGAAACCTTGACGCTGGGGTCAGAATGGGAAAGAGTGCCATGGCTCGCGGCTTCGAGCTCCACTCCATAGGGCTTAGCTGCTGCTGTCGAGACGAGTTTCTTTGGCAGCGGAGCCTGAACCGGCGCTGCAGCCAATGTCTGTAGATCTGCCGGTCCCGTCTTTGGTTCTGGCGATACTGGCGGTGGCCCCGGCGCAGTCGAGTGTGGTTCTTGCGATCCAGCCCAGGATCTTCCTCCCAATCGTTCGCCCAATTGAATGAGTGAGTCACCCAGCTCGCGACTGCGGCTCACCAACAAAAATACGGCCACAACAATGGCCGAAACGAGAAGCCCGGCCACTAAGCCACCGGAGAATCCACTCCATAGCCTTCCTGATTGTACATGCCGAAAAAGTGCCTCGAGTCCTGTTGAATCACCTCGCGCAGCATTTGTGTCCGATCGTTTCACATTCAAGACCGGGGATTTAGGTGACGACGGAGACGAGAGGGCGGACTTCTCGTTGATCTTGACCGGCGAAGGCTGGCATATCCAATCGCGAATTTGTTTGCGGGCCTCTGGGCGCAGATTCGTGAACCTTAACCCTCCCCTCTTCTGCACGTCGTCTGTCCACGCCAGTTCACCTCCGGTTTCGATGAATCCCGGGACGTCAGCTTCGATTGGTTGGCTACGGTAGGAAAACCAGAAACGAATCGTCTCAGTGCATTGAACGGGAGCCGTAGACTGAAAGGAAAGACCTCCCTCGGAAATGTTCAGGATGATGCCGCCATTGTCTCGGTCGAGATTGACATAGGCAAGCCCTTTCACGGTCATCCGTGGAGCTTGTCGGCGTTCCGTCCTTACCATTGGCGCTATTCTCCTTGCCAATTGTTCGGCGGTCTTCGCGCGGAAGTTGCCGCTAGTCCAGCAGAGGATGGTCAAATCGGCGACCGCTGATTCAGCAGGCTCGATTGCGCAACGGTTGGCGGCCAAGGCTCGCTGGTCAGGGCTCTTTTCCGTGCGGGCTGGGAAGTAAATCAATGAACCGAAGACCAGCATCCGGTACCAGAGGGATGACAGACCGTCAATGGTACGGCGGTACTAAGCAGAAAAGGGAAGACTCGAGGCCGTGAGCCAATGGACCCAACGCTCTAATCATAGTTCAGCCATAGTTGCATCAAACAGCAGCAAAGGCTTCCGGTTGGAGCGCCGGAAGCCTCTTGTTTTCTAAATCGAATTGGTTGCGGGGGCCCGCAACGCCCCAAAAACGCCACTCCCTGATCCTCCCCTATCGATTTGAACTGATCCGCGAAGTGGCGGCATAAGCCAACCAAGCGACGAACGTTCCCGTTGACTTCGTGCAGAACTTCTTCACGCGGTTAGACTTGCCAGCGTCGCTCGCTCTTGTGCCGTTGGACGCGAGATCCCCAGACGGCGACGATTTTGGACGCGGTCAGGCGCGAAGATCGAGAGGGCCCGCTGCAGGGCGCGGGGTCGCGGGATCGATCCTTTCCGGCGTCGAACGGGAAGACTCGAAACTCCAACCCGTTGATTTCTCCCGGTGTGTCGCAGCTCTTTGTTTTCTTGCTTTTTCCTGTGTCTTCTGTGTCGGTATAGCACGGTGTTTGGAGCCAGGCAGTTCGATTTCGGTGTGCCCATTTGGGATCCGGTAAGAACATGTCCGATTAGGCTTGTCAGGACTTACCCCACAGCTCGCACCAGTAGCGGCGCCATCGATCTTTGACGTGCTCTTCCGTTTCGCCCCGATCATAGGCGGGAGAGATCAGGGGCAGTGCACGGTCGACACGAATCAAGACCACCGCTTGGATTTCAATGGTCAGTCCCTTGTCCCGGTACATCCGGCACCCGCGCTGGAAGACATCGTCCGAGCGATGGACAAACCCCCGCCCCTTGAATCGATACCCTTTGCGAACGAGCGGATCGACGACATTCACTTCGACGGAGGGGTTGTGCTCGATGTTCTGGACCGATTGCGGTGACCGGATATCGGCGAACACCAGATGATCATCGTCCCAAACGGTAGTTGTTCCTTTAGGCGACAGATTCGGTGTTCCATCAGGGCATACAGTTGCGATGTAGCCGAGTCGCTGCTCGCGCACGATGCGCTTCATGTCGTCAGTGAGAATGCCCATGCGAATTTTCGACCGGCAACAACGTGCCCCTCAAGACCTAACTAGCCCAACCTTCAAAGTTTCATTCCACCCGTACCGACGACTACTTTACTGCCAGCACGAGCAGGGTAGCGTCATCCTTAAATTGCGCGCCGCAGAACTCTGTTACCTGCGCGAGCAGCTGCTGATTAATCCTCGCGGGGAGGCCGAGGGCCCAGAAAGTCGTGCGGATCACCAGAGCGATGGACAAGTAGATGCCCTGGTCGCGGAAGAATGTCGTCAGCGATTTGGAGTCGACCCTCATCGTTAGACCGTTTGTCAGAGGATCGCCACTATTCTACCGGAATCCCCGATTTGGGCCACACACTCACGCATCGTACGCCTCTCCTCGCCCTCGACATAACGAATTTGTCACCAGGGCAGGCCCCAGCGAGATCAGCGGAGTTCCGACAGTGAACCCAAGATCAGCCTAGCAGATGAGGCAAACTACACAGGCAAGCGACCGCCACTGAGGAAAAAATGGGAGCGGGTGGAGCCCGCTCCCGTGAGAAAGATTGGAAAGTTCTCCAAGGTCTAAGGCTTCGCGGCTTTGGCTTTGGCGAGCTGAGGGACGACGCCAAGCTGCTGCATAAGGCCCAGCGCGTCCCAGTTGACATAGGATTCCGCTATCCTGCCGTTCGCGAGGCGGCCAACGGTTATTCCTGAGATGGTGAACTGCTTCCCGGTTGGCGCAATCCCGCTGAGATCACCTTTATGGGTACCGCGGCAGGACCAACGGGTCATTACTGTTTCGCCTTCGGCAATGATGTCCTCGATGGTCAATCGAACGTCGGGGAAAGCAGTGCGGTAGAGAGTTACTCTCTTCTTTTCACTTTCCGGGCCGCGCCCAAAATCGGGTGTCGAAGCGTCATGGTGTTCGTAGTTAGGAGCAAAGAGCTCGTCTACCAGCGACAGATTGCCTTTGTTCCAAACTTCTTCAATGAGACGACGAACGATAGCTTTGTTATTTTCTGACATGGGGTGTTCTCCTTTTTGAGAAATGCAAAAACGGTCCTCGCATGAAGCGAGTCGGGCTCGAGGGTTGTGGCTGGAACCGCTGCGGTCCTGGGCGTGCAGTTCAGTGGGGTCGGACAGAAGGTTAGGCCCGGCGCGAGCGGAGAAAAACGAGCCGAGGACGTACTGCCCTCTTGGCGCTCGACGAAGAGCTTAGCTGTTAAAGAAACTGCCCTTGGACTACGGAGCGGGAGTCTCGCCTCAAAGGGCAAAACTCGACATGATCCTGTTCCTCGCGGACATGCATGTCAAGGAGAATCGAAAAACCCTTCTGTGCAAAAGGAGCGGCGGCGCGATCATCGGAAACTGGGTCTCAATGTCCGGTTAAGCGGGCACTTGAAAGTGAGTAGGTTTGCAGACTTCGGTTGGCCTAACGAGCGGACTGGCGTACGCTAGGATCATATGATGAACCGGCGAACCGAACCCAATGGGGCCAGGTTTGACCTCCGCCGCTCAATGCGAGTGCCTGCGCAGTTGCCGGTGGTCGTGCAAGGCAAGTCGACCGACGGAATTCCATTCGCAGATCCCACGCGTGCTGTCGTGCTTAGTGCTCATGGTTGTCTCATTACTTTGTCGGAGTCCGTCAGATTGGGCGAAAGGCTTATCTTGCGAAATGTCGCCAGCCGCGAGGAGCAGGACTGCCGAGTCGTCCACCTAGGTGAGTTTCAGGGCGGCAGAACCGAAGTTGGTCTTCGCTTCAAAACCGCCGCCCCACAGTTCTGGGGCCTTGAGCACACACCTCCAGACTGGAAGGAAGTCTTTAGTTAAGTATTTAATAATATAATCAACAGGTATTGGAAGGCGCGTTGCTCGGTCTGTAGTGCTTGGTCCTATCGAGTTCAATCCCGATTTGAGACAGCAACCATCAGGTCGGTGCTCAGCACTTCAAGAACGAAGAGTTTCCTACAACCCAAACGCTGAAAAAAGAAACCTGCGAGTCCGTACCTAGCTTCTGAACAACACCCTCGATGGCATCCACTCCGAAAAGCGCCGCAAACGCACGGTAGTCAGACCAGCCAACCCGTTGCTCACTGAAGGAGTGAATAAGCATGATGGCCGCAACAGCCCGAAACTGTTCGCCGGTAATGATCGCTGAAGCCGCCCGGTGAAGAAGCTGGTAACGAATAGAACCAGCGGGCTCGTTCTTAAGGCCGAGAGTTTGCAATAAAAATTGGAACCGCGACTTCTTCCGTGACTTTTTTCCGGTTGAAGTCTTGTTACGCCATTCGAAAAGTGTAGGGCCGAAAGACTCGCTGACCTTGCCCTCAATCATTATCGAGACAGGGCCCTTCGCACTCCGAGCCAAAACAAACAAATCGTTCTGCGAAGGTCGAACACCACCGGGCAATGAAACCCTGAACTCGGGAAGCGCGAGAAGTGGCGTAAGATCACGTAGCGAAGCTTCGCACGTATGCTGAAGGGCTTGTGCCACTTCCGGAGGAAATCCGTCGGCAGCCTCCCAGCAATACGAAAGAGCCTTCGCCGAATATCCAGTTCGCCAATGCTTCACCGGATCAGCCAATAGCGTCTTCCACTCATCGGGCCCTGATGTAAACGCCAGGATGCGCGCCACTGTTTTCTCGTTTCATCGCAGCATGCTTACGCTGGTCGCTCTCTGATGTAAGCCTCTTGAACCCATTTTTACCCTGGGATGCTCGCCGAGCTTTCTCAATCGTGCCTATAAATCGACATACTGGGTCATTCGGTCAAGCCGGTAGCAAAATCGCCTATGTCGGTTTCTCCGATGATCGGAGGACCGTGTCTAGGTGAACTGTCGAGCTTAGCCGAGCTGCACCCACCGATAAGCAAGTTCCGGCCGGCACTCGGAGGAACCAGCTGCTTGCCGGAAACCGTATTCGTTCGCCGGGAAAAAGTTTTCGTTTTGGCGGCGAATATTGCACACCCAAAGAAGTTCGCGTACTTTCGCCTTTCGCGAACCGGAATTGGAATTCCGTGCCGCATTCGACTTCAGTTTGAACTCCTCCCGATGACTGTCCATCCGACGTTTGAAGGGTTCGCTTCACAATGTTCAGCCTCTATATCGGCACCGAGGTCAACCTTTGCTAGATGAGGTAAAGGCGTTGCGCAGCTGGCTTCATGAGCGCCAGCCGGACGGCTCCGATTTCCTTTTCCTGTCGCAGAAGGGTGGCAGACTCCACCGCTCACAGTTTTTCCGCTTGTTCCGCCGTTGCCCTCATTGCGTGTCTGCCGCCAACGGAACGTCATCCGCATGTGTTAAAACATTCTCTCGCTACGCATTTGGTTGCAAGCAACGTGAATTTGGCTCTCGTGAGGCATTGCCTGGGGCATCGAGCTATCGGGTCGACGATGAAATACGTAGGCGTTTCTGATTCTCAAGCCAGCCAAGCGGCTCAATCCGCTTTGATGAACCTCTATTGATAAAGCAACAAAACACACCTTCTGTTGCCTTCCTACCTTCGCCCCTCCTTCTTCTAAACAACTTACGACAGCGTTCGGAGCACGGTCTCCAAACCTAATGTTGCATTTCCGCATTAGGGAACAGCCTTCGACAGGTCCCCGCAAAGCTCGGGGTACTGGAGAGCGTCTCGACTCCCTATCGTGCGTTATTCGCCACGGCTGCGCTCACAGGAGCCAGGCTAGGCGAACTCCTTGCTCTTCAGTGGAAGCATATTGATCTTCGCGAGAGAAAATTGAGAATCGAGCAAAGTCTCTGGCGACATCAACTACTTCCGCCGAAAACAACTGGGAGCGTTCGCACCATTCATTTTGGTGACGGCCTCGGTCAGGTTTTTGCCGAGCATCACCGAAATGCGTTTCGCACGGGCTTAGAGGACTTCGTTTTCACAAACACCAACGGCACTCCACTGCATCCGGATGTTTTACGAAAGGACGTGCTGTATCCAACGTTAGATCGGCTCGGCATCCCCAGAGCATCGGGATCATCGGGCTTTCATACGTTTAGGCATTCTGCGGCTAGCTTTATCAATGCTGAAACCGGCAACCTAAAACTGGCGCAGAAACTCCTAGGGCACGCAACTCTCGACATCACAGCTGAGACGTACACGCACACTTCGGCTGAACAGGATCGCGAGGCTGCAATTGCATTGGAGCGGGCGATTTACGGCAATCTGTTCCCAAAGCTGTTCCCAACTGGGAACAATTCTAATGTCGCGGCGGTAAACTAAACTGAAGGATAAAGTCGATGATCTTTGCAACTGAAAGAAAAAAGGGCGCTTCGAGGGATCACCTCTTAGCGCCCATGGTTGCGGGGGGTCAGATTTGAACTGACGACCTTCGGGTTATGAGTTTGACGATCACTCTCTAAGTCCCATTGATTCGGTTGCCCTTATCGCAATGAGACCCCCTAAAACCTTCCCAAAAAGCCGAGTTTTGGACCCCAGTTGGAGTGCGCCGGGATAAACCGGTGTGAAGTCGCGAATGCAAGAGTCGTACAGGTAAGGCGTAGCGAGCCAACCTGGCCTCGAGTCATGCGCGGGCAGTCGCAAGGCTGCACGTGAAGCGTTGACAGGGGAACAT
>WNEZ01005669.1_pt1 | contig 10943 bp, 6 predicted proteins | sample 5400521 | NCBI WGS metagenome assembly WNEZ01 (sample SAMN13153339, study PRJNA577476) | soil metagenome | isolation source: 120 cm saprolite under Douglas fir tree site 2 hole 1 replicate 1 | place: USA:California | collected 2015-04-18
AAACTTTGCACGACGAATCCGCCGGCGAAGGAATCCAGGGCAAAGAGCCCCGATAGCTTCAAAACCACGTTGCGTGACCGGGCAATTCCGAAAATGTGCGCAACGCTGGAGGAACCAACCGGGCCGTTGGAAACCGGATTCACTTCCACGGATTTCGAGAGACGCAGGAAAAGAAACGCCAGCGCGACTCCCGAGGCAGCGTACAAGAACACTACGGCGCGGTAGCTTTGCACGTGCGTCATCGTTGTCTGCTGCAACGCCTGCGTCAAACCGCCACCGAAGAGCGCGCCCAGGGCGGTGGCAAGCGACCCGGCGAGCGTGTACCACGCAAAGACTTCGGTCCGAGCCGAAGCCGGAACAATATGCGAAAGCGCCGCTTGTTCGATCGAGAGAAACGGCCCCACTTCGTTGCCACTGGGACTGATCACTCCGATCGTGCCTGCGATGACGAGGAAGAGCAGGTTGCTGGTCAATGCGAAAGCTAGGCCAGCGGCAGCCATAAGAATCGAGCCGATGATCAGCATGCGCCGCCGACCGATGCGATCCGCCCTGGTTGTCAGGTAGAGGGACACCACGACATCACCGGCGAGCGTCAGCGTGAGAACGAGGCCCGCTTGGGCCTCCGTGAGTCCGAGACCAACGAGATAGAAAACCAGGATGACGGAAAGCGAACCGTACGCGAACAAACGGGCAAACCTCGTGACGAACAGAAGCCAGCCGTCACGCGACAGAGTTCTCAGCACAGCGGGGATCAGGTTTGTCGTTGCCATTCGGTGAAAGACTGCTGCAAGCGCCTATCGATTCGTCACGGCTTCGTAAACCACCATTCGCGCAACAGGCTTGCCGTCTTCTTCCTGTTCCGGCGTGTACACGCGGTGAGTTTTGAGATCGACCGCCAAAGTATGCACGGCGTGCTGCACGGGGAAATCCTCCACCTTGCGATAGTGGTCCGGATCGTCTTGGTGAAAAACCGCGATGGCACCGCTGTAGCACGCGACGTAGATGCGGCCCAAACCCGGATCAAACTTGATTACGTCGGGACCGCCGGGCATTTTGAGAAACGCAATGGGCGTGTGCTTGTCGAGATCGAACACCGTCATCAACTCGTTTCCCTCACACGAGAGGAATGCACGATGGTGTTCCGAATCGAGCGCCATGCCGTGGTTGCCCTCGCATTTTCCGACGGGATACCGTCCAACCACCTGGTCCGTTTCCGGATCAATGACCGCGAAAATGTTCTGGTCCTGTAGGTTCACGTACACCTTGCGCGCGACGGGATCGTACTGCGGCATTCCGGTTTCACTGTCGAAATGCAGGGTCTTGATGATTTCGTCCTTGGTCACATCCACGATCGCTTCCGCTTTTCCCCGCTCGTCTGAGACGTAGAGCTTATGAAAGGGAGCCGCATACGTGCTGCCATCCGGTTTGGCTTCCGTTTTCAACTTCTTCACGACTTTCATCTGCTTGAGATCGACCACGCCGATGGTGTTGTCGTGCGCGTTCGACGTATAGAACTTCTTGAGTTCGGAAACATATTCCACTCCCTCGGCGCCGGGCGTATCGGTGATCGTCGCGACAACTTTGTTGGTGCCAAGATCGATGACGTACGTCTGGTCAGCGGCAAGATGCACGGATAATAAGTAATGATCGCCTCCATCAATCGTGAGGTAGTCGAAACGTTTGCCGCCCGGCCCAGGCAGGTCAAACTTCGTGACCTGCCTGAGCGTTTGTGCGGACGCGGCTGACGAGAACAAACCTGCCAAAGCAAGGCAGGCGCAAACGCCAAATTGCAGCGAAAACAGTTTCGTTCTCATCTTTTTCTCCTTAGTGCCCCATCGAACGGGAAGCGTCGCCACCCTTGCCGAGTTCGTCGAGAGCGGCTTTGAATCCGGCGGCGAGCTTTTCGGCCGGGCCTCTGCCCCAGTAGTGCAGGAAGATCACGACAGGCCGGTCTCCCGTCATGTGATGGTGAATGGCCACCACGTCGAGACCGTTCTTGCGCAGCGCTTTTAGAACGGGCGTCACTTCGCCTTCGAGCATGGCGACATCGCCCGCAATCGCGGCATCTTCCTGCGTCCCGACGAATGCCGCCCAGGTGTTCAGTCCCATCCGAGCGTTGGTCACCGCTCCGTGTTCCTTCATTCCCAAGTCGTCGCGCCCCACTGTGATTTTGTAAACGGGGCCTGTCTGTTCGCCCTCATGCCCGGCAATTTTGGCGAGTTTCGCTACACCAAGCGGTGTGCCCGTGGCGCTTGCCGGAGAAACGGCTTCCGGCTTCACGTGTCCGATCAGGTCGAGACTAGGCTTCACGCGCCGCGCCAGATCGGCGGCTTTGCCCATTCCATGAACGTGCATGTAGTACACGTGCGGATCGTCCCAGAAGAAATGGTTGTGAAGAGCGGTCACGTCGATTCCATTGTCGAGCAGCGCGGAAAGGACGGGATTTACTTCTTCCTGCAGCAACACCAGGTCACCCATCATCACGTCGGACCCGTCGGTCGCTTTCGTCAACGCAATCCAGCCCCCGAAACCAAATGGGGTCGGCGTGGAAAAACCCTGAATTGTCATCTTCAAATCGTTGCGCGGAATGTTCACCTTCAGAACTCCCGCTTTGAAGTCGCCCTTGCGGTCGAGAGATTTCAATACTTCCTGATAGTCGGCCGGAACATCCTGCGCCATGGCGGGAATTCCGAGCGACACGAAACAAGCACACAGAATGAGAATGGTATGTTTTACTGAGTGAAACATCGCACTACCTCCTGATTTATTTGGTCATTGAAAAAATACGAAGCGGCATAATGCTTTTGCCTCCGCGTCACTTCCGAGTTTGTGTCTCGGCTGGAATCTGCTTGGCAACCACGTGCGTTCCCGGACGCAGCTCATCTGTTCCTCGCGCTGCGATTTCATCCCCGTCATGCAATCCACCTATAACTTCGATGGACTTGCCGTCGAGTTCCCCCGTCTGCACGTTCACCCATTCCGTGTTGCCATCGCGGATGCGAACAACAAACGTCGCTTCCGTTGTTCTCACGACCGCAGACAGCGGAACAAAGAGGGAAGGCCCGGTTCGGCGCACGGCCCACTGTACTTCGGGAAACATTCCCGAACTCAAGCGTCCGTCCGCATTGTTGACTTCGAGCTCTACGGGCATCGTGCGCGTTTTTACGTCCACCGAATGCGCGATGCGCGCGACCGTTCCTGTAAAGGTTTGCCCGGGATACGCCGGAACACTGAACTCGAGCTTCGTTCCTTCCGCGATATTTCCCGCGTATTTCTCCGGAACCGGTACAACGAGCCTCAGCCGGTCCGCTTTCTCCAGCCGGAGCATCGGCATGACCGCGCTCGAAGCGCCTGTCGAAGGTCCGACCAGAGACCCCGGATGAACGTTTCGCTCCGTCACGATCCCGTTGAAAGGAGCCCGAACCTGAAGATAGCCTTCAAGGTCGGCGACCGATTTCAATGCGGACTTGGCGGCTTCCGCGCTCCCCCGGCTCGCGTCCAGCCTCGCCCGATCCCCGTCCACGGCTCGTTGTGCGATTTCAAGGTCGTTCCCCGCAACCACGCCCGGCGTTGCCGAAGCGCTCTTCAATCTTTGGTAGGTGCTTTCGTCCGAGCTGAGTTTCGCTTGCGACTCGGCGCGTTGCGACTCCGCGGCCTGCAGTTTGGATTCCGCTTCCGCCCGCTGCGCGGCAAGTTCGGGAGCGACAAGCCGAGCCATCAACTGGCCCGATTTCACATGTGAACCCCGATCGACGTTGATGGAATCAACGTAGGCTGTCACTTTCGGAAAAACAGCCACTGTCTCGTACGCCTGCAGTTCCCCAGGTAAGCGCACCATGATCGACAACTTCTTCGAAGAAACTTTGGCCACCTCAACCGTAGGCGCCGACGCGGCCGCGGCCCCTGGAACGGCCGCGCCGGAATTGGACGGTGAACCGCATGATGCACAGAACACGATTGCCGCACTGAGAACAGAGATACATAAGAAGCCGATTCGTATCATGCCGCTCCTCCCGGGAGTGCGTTCGGAGCCCGCAGTCCCTCTGCCGCGAAAACGCTCGCGGGATCTTCCGGATCGAGCGACGGCGACTTCGTTCCCGCGCGTTGTTGAACGATGGAAAATACGAGCGGCAGAAGCAGCAGCGTGGCTCCGGTGGCGAACAACAGGCCCCCGATAACGGCGCGGGCGAGTGGAGCCGTCTGTTGACTGCCTTCGCCAAGGCCCAAAGCCATCGGCACCATGCCGGCGATCATCGCGAGACTGGTCATCAGAATCGGTCTCATACGTGTTTTCGCTCCATTAATCGCAGACGCACTCGCTGCATTTCCCGCTCGGCGGTACGCCTCGGCAAAGGTCACCAGCAAGATCGCGTTCGCCACCGCCACACCAATCGCCATAATCGCTCCCATGAACGATTGAATGTTTAGACTGGTGCGAGTCACAAGAAGAACAGCGAGCACACCGCAGATCACCGCGGGCACCGTCGAAAGCACGACAAAGGCCAACCTCAGCGATTGAAAATTCGCCGCGAGAAGCAAATAGATCACCAGAACCGCGATCAGCAATCCGACTCCTAGGTTGGTCAGCGTCTGCTTCATAGGCTCAATCTGTCCTCGAACAGTGACCTTCACTCCGCGCGGCGGCGAACCAGCACGCTTGATCGCTTCGTCGAGCGCAGTGGAAACTCGGCCCAGGTCTTCGCCGGACACATTCGCAGTCAACGTGACCATCCTCTGTCCATTCAACCGGTGATATTCCCCGACGACATTCCCGTAAGTCACCTGTGCCACGTCTCCGAGGAGAGGATGCGACGACGATCCCTGCGTCAGGGGAATGTGTTCGACGTCCTGAATCGAAGTCATTTGGGATTGCGGAATCTGCACCTGCACCTGATATCCGACGCCCGACTTCGGGTCGGCCCAATAGTTGGGAACAACGAACCGGCTTGACGAAGTCGCCGCCAGGAACGAGCGGCCCACGTTCGCAGTGGTTACGCCCAGTTGCCCGGCGCGCTCGCGGTCCACGTTGACGTCGATGCTCGGATAATCGAGCGGCTCGTCATACTGCAAATCGCGGAGCGCGGTTATTTTGGCGGTCTCCAGACGCAATTTCTCGGCAAAGGCCCGGTCCGCCGCGAGATCCGGTCCGCTCACGTTGACTTCCACCGGAGTGGGTGCGCCGAAATTCATGATCTGCGTGACGATGTCTCCCGCTTCGAACGAAAACTGGCATCCCGGAAACTTGTCCGGCAAAAGTTTTCGCAATCGCTCCTCAAACTCATCCACGCGGATCTTCGCGTCCGGGTTCAATGCCACGCGCACCACTGCTTCATGCTGGCCACTCGTCCAGAGATAGATCGTGTTGATCGGATAGTTCGGAGGAGGCGCACCGATGTAACTCAGGGTGACGCTGACATTTCCCTGGCCGGCAGCATCTTGAATCGAGCGGAGCACATCGAGCGTAAGCCGTTCCGTGGTCTCGACCCGCGTCCCGATCGGCGCGCGGAACCGTAACAGCAGCTGTCCGGAAGAAACGCGAGGGAAAACCTCTCGGCCCAGATAGGGGCCGAGCAGAACCAGCGCCAGAAGGGCAACCACCGCGTAAGCGGAGAGCGCGAGCCAACGTATCCCGACCAATCGATGCAAGGTTTTGTCTAATCTTTCGCGCAACCGCTTCAGAAGCGAAGCGTCGTTTTCTGCTTCCGGTGCATGCTCGCGCAGAGTCCACGTCGAAAGAACCGGAACGAGGGAACTCGACAGCAAGTAGGAAGCCCCCATCGCCAGTCCGACAGCTAGAGCGAGAGGCACGAACAACGCGCGGGATACGCCGGTCATAAAGAACGACGGAACAAACACGGCCAAAATACACAACATCGCAAGCAAGCGAGGGACCTGCACCTCTTTACTGGCTTCGAGAACTGCCAAAGCCCTCCCTCGCCCCTGTCCCAGATGATTGTGAATGTTCTCCATGACGACGGTGGATTCGTCGACCAGAATTCCAACCGCGAGCGCTAATCCGCCGAGTGTCATGATGTTCACTGTTTGCCCCGCGCCCCACAGCGCTACCACCGCGGTGAGCAAGGCAAATGGAATCGTCGTAACCACAATCACCGCGCCGCGCCAATCCCGCAGAAACACGAGCACGACAAGCCCGGTGAGAAGGGCACCCAGCAAACCTTCCCGCACGACCGACAACAGCGAATTCCGGACGTAGGACGATTGGTCGAATTCGTAATCGATCTTGATGTCGGAGGGAACTACATTCTGGAACTGCGGGAGGTTGGCTTTGACTGCGTTGACCACGCTCAGCGTTGAAGCATCCGCACGCTTCGTAACCGGGATATAAACCGTTCTCCGCCCATTTACCTCGGCATAGCCCGTGATGATGTCGCTTGCATCGTCGATCGTTCCGATGTCGCGCAAAAAGACGGTGGGTCCGGCTCCCAAGCGAATCGGGAGATTTTGCAAATCCTTGATATTCGCGACGACGGAGTTGATGGGCGCAAGCCGCAACAGGTCACCCGTTCTGACATTTCCTGCCGGCACAATCGTATTCCCGGAATTGAGCGCCTGAATCACTTCTTCCGGAGCCATGCGATAGGCCCGCAGACGGTCGGGATCAGCGCTCACGACAATCGTGCGCGCGGCTCCTCCGAAGGGGGGAGGAGCGGAGACGCCGGGCAGAGTGGCGAACAGCGGGCGCACGCGATTGAGGGCCAGGTCTTGTATCTCCGCGACGCTCTTCGTCGTACTTGAAAAAACCAGATAGCCGACGGGAACGCTGCCGGCGTCAAAACGCATGATGAACGGCGCGACCGTGCCGGGTGGCATGAAGGCTCGCGCACGGTCGACATAGCCAACCGTCTGCGCCATGGCCTGGCTCATGTCCGTGCCCGGATGGAACGTCAGCTTCAGCAACCCCACGTTCTGGATCGACTTCGATTCAACCGACTCAATGCCGGTGATGTAGAGAAAATGGTATTCGTAGTAGTAGACAAGATAGCCTTCCATCTGCGCCGGGGACATTCCACCGAACGGTTGCGCGACGTAAATCACCGGCAAATTCAGGTTCGGAAAAATATCGATCGGCATTCGCAGAAGAGCAAGAATCGAACACAAGGCTACGCCGATCACGATTACGACGACACTTATGGGATTTCGAAGCGCGCTCCGCAGCAGCCACATGGCTAGTGGCCTCCCTGTGGTGTACCTGGGAGTGACTGCAGGAATGGTTCAAGGTCTCCCTGAGCTGCGGCCACCGAGGCCAGGTTCTGCCAGACGGCCAGGCGCGCCAAGGCATCATCGATTTCCGCCTGCACCAGCAGGCTCTCCGCATCGGACACATCCACAAGCGTCGCGAGGCCCGCTTGGTAGCGGGCACGCACCTGCGTTTCGGTTGTATGGGCGGCTTCGAGTTCGAGTGGCGTGTTCTCGGCAACTTTTCTCGCGCCTTCGAGCGAGGCCTGCGCCTTGCGGAGTTGTCCCGTCAAATCCTGCAGCGTCTGATCGTAGCGAGCTCTTTCCGCCCGCTCATTCGCTGCTTCGACGGCTTTCTTCGAACGGATCGTGAAGATATCGAAGACGGGGAACGTCACCGTCACTCCCGCAGCCCAGTTGGAGTGGTCCGGCGTCAGGCCTTCGCTCCCGCCAAGAAACTTCCCGGCCGGATCCAAACCGCTTCCGCGTCCGTAGACTGAGGACTGCAAATAAAACTTTGGATAGTAGGAGCGATCCAGAATATGCACCTGAGATTGCGACTCTTCGACGCGTGCTTGCTGCGCCTGCGCTGCCGGATTTGCTGAAACGGAAGTGGCCGCTGGCGCTGAACCGGGCACGGCCCCGAGCAACCCGCTCTCCTGCACTTCGACCTGGGAATCGGCAATGCCTAAGATGTCGGCCAGTAAGGCCCGGCTGATTGCCTCTTGTTGCTGCACTCTTGCCAGGCTGACTCGCGCTCGCGCGAAGTCGGCATCGGCTCGCGAAGCATCTGCGCCCGGACGAAGTTGGTTATCTACGAGAACGTGCACCGATTTTGCAAACTCCTGCCGCCGTTGCATGTCCGCCTCAGCGGCGCGTACCGTTTGTTCCGCGGCGAGCAGCGTCATGTAGGCATTGACGGTAGCGATGCTTACATCCAGGCGAGTCAACGAAGCCTCCGCAGTCGCGCGATTCTGCGCGGCGCGTGCTGCATCCACCTTGGCTCCGCGATATCCAAAATCGAGAGGCTCCCAGGAAAACAACAGTCCTGCCGCGCTTCCCCAGGCGCTCTGATTCGATGTTGAGACTGGAACCGGACCCGAGATAGGAGCGATGATGGACTGCGGCAGCAGCAACCCCGTGATGTTGTTGTCTGTCGCTCGATTGGCCTGCCAGAGAACGTCCGCGCGCGGCAGATAGTTCGTCCGCGCCAATCCCACACCGGCTTCGGCGGCGCGGACGCGTTCGAGCGAAGCCCGTGCGGCGGGATAATTCTTGAGAGCAAAGTCCACGGCTTGCTCCATGGTGAATACCTTCTTGACTGGCTCGGCAGAAGGTGTTTGTGCCGGCGCTGGTTTGCAGAGCGCCAGCGAGAAAATCGCGGTTATCGCCATTCCCAAATATTTCCTAAGACTCCTGTGCACGATCATCGACTCCTCTTTTCGAAACGTCCTATCCGTTCCCCGTTCCATTCATCTCCGCCTGCTGGCCTCACTTTGCTGGCGAGTGGTACAGCCCTTCCATCAATTCCATGCCGCGCTCGAGAAGTTTCTCGTCCGGAAATCGCTGCCGCGCCCAGCCCTTCAGAATCTCGTCCACTCCGTAGCCTTCCTTGCGGCCGAACCGGTCATCCAGAAGATCCGCGTCGTGAATCATTTGGCCGATCACCGCTACCCGCGGGTCGCGAATCCGAAATTCTTTCTCCAGCGTTTCAAAAGTGCAGTCCGTGCCGCGATGACCGAAACCCCGCTCATGAAACATGTCGAAAGGCACGCCCTGGGGAGGCACCTGATCCTCTGGCGCAAACGCGAATCGCGCTTTCGGATCGATGAACCGCCGAATCAGCCAGGCGGACGCGCAGCGATCCACGCCCGGCCTCGGCCTCGTGACCCATATCCGTTTCTTGTAGTCTTTCGGATTGATCTTGGCCGTAACCCCGGCCTTGGCGGTTCTTGACGAACTCGCACGTTCGAGTAATTCGCTAACGCGCTCTTGTAACGGGCTCTCGAAGAAGTCGACGTCCACAATCTCCTGGAAACGGTTCCGCAAGCGTCCGACGCGGGCGATGCTTCTCTGTTCCGCGGGCTCTCTCGACAATGTCTGCAGCTCTTGAATCAGCTCCTGGTATTCGCGCACACGCGCCTCCGAGAACCGGCCTTTCAGCTGCGCCGTCGAGAGATTGTCGATGGACTCCACGCGAACCACGGAGGCATCGCCTCCATACTTCCGGATTGAGGACGCGAGCCACTGGAACCGCTCTTCGTTGCTCGCATTGCTCGGCAGCAGGTAACCCGAATTTCCGAGCGGCACCGTGCCGTACCTCTGGAGCTTTCGCCAGATCTCCACTCTCTGGCTGGCGCGTTTCGTGGGCAGCGTAAACGTCAGCAACAGCCAACCGGCCGATCGTTTCTCTCGTACAGTCATTTCCTCTAGATGTTATGTCTATAACCTAGAAAAGGTCAAGTCGGCGGATTCGGGTGGCCTTGTAGGATCATCGGACATAGGCTCACCCAACAGAACGATACGTGCCCGGATACGAATGGAATCGGTTTGCGAGTTATTGGACGGCAGAATCGGGCGGCGGTTGCTGGCCAACGATCCGAAGCTCTTGACGCAAGGTGTGTTCCTCGGCCGCCAGCGGCATGAACTGCTCGTGCCAGAACCGGGCCCGCTCGGGGTCCGGAAGCGAGGTCATTGCATGCACTACGGATATTTCGCGCTTCGTGATTTCGTTGATTTGGCGCACCAGGTCGATGATTTGCGACATGTTCTGCCACGTCTCCGGGTGGTGTTTCCCGCGCAGACGCTGAAGGTTCATTACCGACCGATGGCTGTCTCTCTCTTTGGCGGTCCTATAAAGATCGGTGAACTTCTGCAGTTTCTGATCGTATTCCTTTTCGAGCGGCTCGACCTGTGCGTACGCCGCAATGTAGTCGTTCATGCTCGTGAGTTCGCCGTCTTTGATGGCGGCAATCTGTGCGCCGAGTTCCCGCAGATCAGACTCAGCTCGCGTAATCTCCGCCGCGAAGGCCTCGTCTCTTCGGTCCTCAATCGCGAGCGCAGCCGCAACGGCAATCACAGCTATAAGTAGGATAGCGGCAGCAACGATTAGGTATTTCGGAGGTCTCCAATTTGTTCTCACGTCGGGCACGCTAGCCGCCTTATTGATTGCGTTAGTCCATTCTAGCTCGTTCTTGCCGCTGGCTGGATTCTGGCAGGTTCCAGTCTGAAGTCCTATCCTTCGTTACATTTCTGCACAACGCGCTTCTACCTCACACGAACTCTCGCCGACCTGGTCATACTTTAGCAATTTGAATGGGAACTGATGTGGCCCACTGTGTAAGCCATCGGCTTTCAATCGAAGGGTTTGGTCATGTTGCCATCGTGAGTTATGGAGCGGGCGATGGGAATCGAATCCACGCACAAAGCTTGTGAAGCTTGTGTTGACGGCAGTCGGAAAAAGTTGGGTCCAACTTGGGTCCAACTACTGACAAACTAGGTCCAAAAACATGTACTATGACGCAGCACAAAGCTAGGCGGACCAATCAGATAGCATTTCTACCGCTGCCTTGGGCGCAGGAGGTCCCGAGTTCAGATCTCGGCGCCCAAACATTTTATATTTTGTTTTTTCTATCACTTAGAGATGATTGCCTTTTTTGCTACTACCCCTGTGAATTTCTAGCAGACAGGAGGTCGGTTTTTGCAAGCCATTCAATCTCAATAACTTCGGCATACTATGAACAGGC
>WNEZ01023373.1_pt1 | contig 10943 bp, 11 predicted proteins | sample 5400521 | NCBI WGS metagenome assembly WNEZ01 (sample SAMN13153339, study PRJNA577476) | soil metagenome | isolation source: 120 cm saprolite under Douglas fir tree site 2 hole 1 replicate 1 | place: USA:California | collected 2015-04-18
CTCCACAAACTGCTTGCGCTTTTCCACCACTCCGCTCACTTTCCAAGGCATGCTCCTTTGTAGCTGCCTTCGGTGAACGGACCAATCTGTCAACCATCTGCCCGGTCTGGTTTGTCAACTATGTCCCCGGTCCGGACCCATGTCCAGCCCACGGCGTAAGCCGTGGGTCAAGCCAGAAACGGCACGAGCCCCGAAGGGGCGAAAGAGCCGCCATACGGTTGTCAGGAACGCTGATGCAACTTCCATGGCCGACAGCTGACAGCTGCCTTTCTCACACCTGCTGCCGCGCTTCACCCAGCGGAATTTGCACGTCCATTTTCTTCTTACCCCGATAGATGGTGACTCTCACGCTGTCGCCGGCGCGATGGTTGTTCATCATCTGCGCCAAGTCCTGTTCGTCCTGAACCTTCTCACCATCGATAGCCACAATCAGGTCTCCTCCCAGCATGATGGGGATGTTGCCCAGGTACGCGCGCTCGGTCCCGCCACGGAGTCCAGCCTGATCCGCCGAGCCGCCGGGAGTGACCTGCACAATCAGCAAACCATAGTCCGCGGCCAGACCGATCTGGTCCGCCAGTTCCGGAGTGATTGGAATTGTGCGCACACCCAACGCCGGACGGCGCACGCGTCCCAGAGTCATCAGATCGTTCAGCACCGCCTTCGCCGTATTAATGGGGATGGCGAAGCCGATGCCGGCGTTCTGATTGACGCTGGAAAGAATCATGGTGTTGATGCCGATGACCTCGCCATGCCAGTTCATCAGCGGTCCACCGGAATTGCCCGGATTGATGGCAGCATCGGTCTGAATCGCCTCATCGATGGTCGCGCCGTTCGGCTCGCGCACTGGACGAATCGAGCTGACAATACCGCGCGTCATCGTCCCCGACAGCCCGAACGGATTGCCGATGGCGTACACCTTCTGCCCCACCTGCAGGTTGCGCGAATCACCCAGCACCGATGGCACCAGGTCAGGCGCCTTGATCTGGATCACTGCCAGGTCGTGAGACGGGTCTGTGCCCACCACGGTGGCCTTGTACTTCTTGCGATTGTGCATGGTGACTTCCACCTGCCGCGCGTCGGCGATGACGTGGTAGTTGGTCAGGATGTGTCCATCTTTGTCGATGACGAACCCTGAGCCCTGGCCTTCCTGCGGTACCAGCCCGTAGAAAAAGTCGAAGGTCATGGCCCGCGAAGTGATGTTCACCACCGAAGGGATGTTCTTCCGGTAGACGGAGATATTGTTCTGCTCTTCGCCATCGAGTTGGTCGCCACCCGCGGCAGCCTCAGTAATTTCAACCTTGGCGGGTTGGCTGAGCCAGTTCGAGGGATGCAAGCCTCCCGACTTTAAGTTCGAACGCCAGGTGGTGAAGTAGAAGAATCCGCCGGCAATGGCCAGCGCCAGGAGCAGGGGTCGCATGATTTTCATAAGGGCAGACCGTCCCGACTGTGATACGAAGATTGGAAGCTGGAAAGTTCCCTATTGATTCTAAACAATGTACCGACGCCCGGCACACTCGCTATAGCGCGGGAACATCGGCGGAAGGTTCCGGACAGGGAGACGGTCCCGTCGACGCAACGTGGCAGGCAGCCAATAATTATCTTTAAGCTATTTTTGCAATAGGAGGCGATTCTAGCCCCTCCGGCATCGCGGATAACCTCTGAGTCGCCTTCGACTCCAGATCGCCGTCTGAACTCAATTCTGTGCGTTCTAGGGGCATCCTGCGCGCGCTGCTAGACGAGGAAATGCCCCCGTGGCCCCGCTAGGGGTAACCACTGGAATCAATAACTTACAGATAAGGAGTTGATGCCAAAGGAGTTAGCGTGGCCATTGCGCTCTGGCCCAACTCGGGCAGATGCGATCCGCTATTGCACCGCGCAACGCTCAGGCTTGCCGAAGTAGGTGAAGCAATTCGGGAGAGCGATTTGCGCATTTTTCAGCGAAGCGGCAGCCGAACGCAGAAGGCCTCACCGTTGTGCCACCCCGACACGGACTGCCAGATCAGAGCGGCGCCTTCTCTCCGTAGGTAACGCGCAGCCTCGTAGTTGTACTGTGTGCCCGACGTAAGCCTGACCACGAAAGACACTTTGTCAGCAGTATCGCCACGCTGCAGCGCGAACCACTCCGCATGGTTGAGAGCGCCGATGATTTCCGCGATCTGCCGCTTGTCGGTCACCGCATGGTTGCCAATCTCGATGCGGTCCACAGTGTCGGGTCGCAGGTGGGCCAAGTCGGAATGAAGACGGACTTCGTGAAGAATCCGATAGGACAGAGCACCCAGCCACACAAGCATGACAACCATTCCAAACAGCGCCGCACCTGTGTCGTCACGATCGTTCTTGTGGAAGACGTTGGCCGGTTTCTTGCGCCGCTGGTCAATCCACAACCAGGAGGCGCATGCCAACAGAAATACTCCCAAAACAACGAAGGCGACATCAAACAGGATGGCGTAAATGCCAATCATCCTGTCGATTGTGGCGCAGTTCTCCGGGCAAGTTGTAGTTACCTTGGTGACGGCGAGAGAAGAAAGAAAAAAAGAGTAAAGACAAAGAGTAGGACGCGCACATGGCTCCTCAGGATGGGCCTGTTCTTGCCGTGCCGCTGGCTTCCCCGTGCAGTTGCCGCCAAACCTGAGTCACCTGCTTCCCCGTGTGATCCAGCGAGCCGGAGTTGTCGATGACGCAGTCGGCAGCTTTAACTTTCTCTGCTTCAGGCAGTTGCGCCGCCATCCGTCGGTTAACTTCCTTGCGGGCAGCTTCTGGATCGAGTTTCTGACGCGCAGCGAAGCGGGCGACTCGTTGCTCTTCGCTGCAGGTTACGACGATGAGACGGTCGAAGCGCTTCGCCATGCCAGCCTCCAGAATGAGCGCGGCTTCCACAATCGCAACCGCGTGCGGGTCCTGGCGGCCCATTTCTTCCATCCAGCCCTCCTGGCTGCGAATCACGGCAGGATGCACGATGCGGTTGAGTTCTTCGATCCGCGAGGGAGAGCTTGCAGGTGTGCGCCCCGCCGAAACTGCGGGAGAGCTGAATGCAACCTCCGCCAGCTTCGCTCGATTCAAGCTGCCGTCGGGGTTAAGAATCTCGCGCCCGAAATGGCGGACCACCTCGTTGTACACGGGCTGCCCCGGCAGCATGAGTTCGTGAGCAATGTGGTCGGCTTGAACCAGATGCGCGCCCCGAGCCACCAACATCTCGCCCACTACCGACTTGCCGGAGGCGATGCCGCCGGTGAGTCCGACTTTCAGCATAAGTTCAGTGGCCAGTGGTCAGTGGCCAGTGGTCAGTAACACATCGCTGGATTTCATTGTGAATCTTCGCAATAGCTTCGGTGATCGGCCCAAACCTTTGGGTTTACTGGGCACTGACCACTGACCACTGGCCACTTTCTTGGTCACTGACCACTGGCCACTGACCACTTTCCCCGCCGCATCCTGGCCGCTTTCACGGTGTTAAACATCAGCATGGCGATAGTCAGTGGGCCGACGCCGCCGGGCACGGGGGTGATCGCACCCGCGACTTCGGCGACTTCGGGATGCACATCGCCTACCAGAGTCGAGCCTTTCGCCTGGAAACTTTCGGCGCGCTTCGCGTTGCCGGCAAAGAGGCGTTGGAATTCCGCCGGGTCGGTCACCTTGTTCATGCCGACGTCAATCACGGTCGCGCCGGGTTTGACGAAATCCCGCGTGATCATCCCAGCACGTCCGATTGCGGCTACGAGGATGTCGGCGTGGCGGCAGACGCCGGGGAGGTCGTGCGTCTTCGAATGACAAACCGTCACTGTGGCGTTGGCGTTGAGGAGCAACATTGCGGCCGGCTTGCCCACAATGTCGCTGCGGCCAACCACTACCGCCTCCTGCCCCGCGATGGAAATGTTGCTGCGCTTCAAAATCTCGATGACTCCGGCGGGGGTGCAGGGGACGAGCCCGGGCCGCTGCGTGGACAGGAAGCCGACGTTGACGGGATGGAATCCGTCGACATCTTTGACGGGATCGACGGCCATCAGCACTTTCTTTGCGTCCACGTGCCGGGGCAGGGGGAGTTGCACCAGGATGCCGTCGATTTCGTCGCGGCGGTTGAGATCGTTGACCAAATGCAGGAGTTCATCGGTGGTGGCGGTTTCGGCGGGGGTGTGCTGCTCGCTGTATATGCCTACTTGTTCACTAGCTTTGACCTTGCCGCGAACGTAAATCTCAGAGGCGGGATTGTGGCCCACGAGGACCACGGCCAGACCCGGGCGTACTCCAGCCGCAGCCATAGCGCGGACGTCGGCTGCGACTTCGGCGCGGATCTCGTTGGCGATTCGAGTTCCATCGAGAATGGTGGCGGGCATCGTTTTCGTCAGCATTGTCATCCTGAGTGAAGCGAAGGACCTATGCAATCAGTCGGCGTCACGCGCGCTGCCGTCAGAGTCCATGGGTTCCCTTCGACAAGCTCAGGGCAAGCTTTCGCTTCGCTCAGAATGACAAAGTTGATTTTATCCCAAGGCAATCGGCAATTCGTGGCCCCGTCCACCCCTGTCGTACAATGTATCGATCATGATTGCCAAAGATTTGCTGGAAATCCTGGTTTGTCCGGCGTGCAAGCAGCCGCTTGAGTACCGTCAGAACCCGGAAAGTTTGAAATGCAAGCAGTGCTTCCGGGTGTATGCGGTGAAAGATGACATCCCTATCATGCTGATCGATGAGGCGACCGTCGAGCCCTCATAGCCTTCTTGGCCCTTTTCACGCGGCCTTCATCCCTGAGCCTTCGTCAGGGGAGCGGCAATCCACAAGAAGACACACCGCGCTCCTTCGCTCACCTCTGTTCGGGAATGACACATCGTGTCAGTTTTGAGACCCGAAACGGTACTAAAGACACTTCCAAAGGAAAGACAGCGCCAAAGGGCCTACCCGCAACTTCTGATAATCACAGGGGTTAATCCCTAGAACAGGCTTTCCGCATCTGACAGCGAAATAGGTGAGGAAAAAGGCAACTTAATTGCATGCAACTTGTATAGCTGCCGATGAGTCTAATAGGGCAAAGGCGTAAGAGGTCGGAGTCGGAGGTGATGACGGCCATGCAAGATAAAGAAAGATTCACAGCAACCGAGTTAACGGCATTGCGGAGCGATCTGCTACAGGGTGGCATGATCGACTCCTACGAGGCCGCCGAGCTGCTCCAGGTATTTTTGATGGGCCGTGGCTACGGGGTTTCCCCGAAAGCGGCTCTGGACGCCGCCAGCCGTGTCGAAATGGCGGGATGCGCCCTGCCTGTTCTGCAGCATGAATTGGAGAACCTGGCCCTGGTGATGTGATGTAAGCGTTACACACCGCGCCCAGAGTTTGCGTACACATCCTGGGTCGGCCGTCGAAACAAGATTTGCCGAACCAGTTCCACGAGAAGAGAGCCGGGCCAACCAGCCCGGCTTTGTGGTTTTTGGGCGATCTCAAAGCGTGGGCCAACAGCCGGGCTGGAGTGGTGGAACTCCCCTTGTAACTATGCCTCTATTGTCTTGAACGCCGTTACGAAGCGCAGCACGGCAGCATCAAGCTTCACCACGAAAACGAACTCCTCTTGAGTGTAATAGTAGCCCTCTATCCAGAATCTGAGGAGGCGCCTGAAATGGCTAAATCATCCAAAGGGACGCACCTTAGATTGCAATCGCGACAGCGGTGCCGATACCGGGCAGAATAAAATGCCCCGCAGCCATCCCGCCACCACCGGCGGCCAGTGATCCCCCACCGAACCACGCCCATCCCGCATTTGCTGCTGCAGCGCCGTGGAGGTGCGCCATCGCGGCACCCGTAGAGGCGTGTCCGACTAACTGGACAGCGCCCCATGAACCGGTTGCTGTGCCCACCCCCGCGCCAGCGCCAACCACCGTTGGAACGGATGTGTCCATTGCATTGAAAACCGGCCGAGGAGAGAGAGAAGTTGCCTGCACCACACTCTTCTCCTTGTTCCATGTTCCATCAACGAGTTCGTGGTCAACCCTGTGGCCTACCGGAGTTAGTATCGAAGTCGCTGCCCTCAGATGGCGGGTTGCCACTTTTACGCGCGAATGCGGCATGTCCCGCCAGCAGACGTTACATCTTGAAGCACCTGCAACGTCTTTTTGAAAATGCCCATGCTGGATTATATAGACATGACGGTCTCCCGTGGTAGTTCTAGGAATCAAACGGCGGGCGGATCACCCTCTGAAGCTTCAGGTGAGCCAATGCAGGTGGGTCTTGACTGTAGTAGCGCTTCAGGCCTTTCGGCATCTTCCGACCGTACGAGTAGGCCGCTGCTGCAGGTCAAAAATCAACCCGACAGCCGCTGATGTCCGCATTGGGAATGCCCACCTTTGCAAAAGCGCAAGGGTGCGCCATCCGCCATATCGTACCTCACCGCGCTATCCGCACAATCTCCGAGAGCAGCATGTCGAGTTGTTGCGCGCAGTTGACTTGTTGTGCGGTGGGCAGCGTTTCGCTCTTACGGATGGGTATGTGCAATATGGAATCGGCAACTTTCCGCGAGGCGCTATCAAGATGCTGCATGGCGTCCTTGAATGACCTCCCGTCGTAGTTATTAGCCACCTCGCTGAATGTTTTTTTCCCAAACAGAGGCGACACGTGGTCGAGCAACGCCCGTGTGAGCATCGCTGTGGCGAAATAGCACTTCTCGCTATAATTCGTGTTGAGTTCCTCGCAAAGCCGGATGAGCTTCCTAAAATCGAAATCAGCAGAGACGAGCTTGCGCAACTCGGCCAGCCGACTATCCGCTATGATCGTCAAATCGCCTGCACCGGCAGGCGTTCGCGCGGGCAGCTCTGCCGATTTGAGCAATTCCTCAACGTCGTTAGAAACAATGAACCAGTCAGCAACTTGCTCGTCGTTGTGAATCAGCAGGCCCTGTCTCTCCAGCCAGTTCCACGCCGCCATCATCCGCTTTGTCACCTCAGGCTGGCGGGCTCCATATTCCGGCTCCTTGGGCAACGTCCCAAGGCCCACGTTACGGTTTTCAAGCATGGCCCGGAAATAGCTCCGATTCACTCCGGCATGTTGGTAGACCGTGTTCAGCCCTTCATAGCTTTTCAGGTGCGTGAGTAGAATTTCGCCGAGCGTAGGCAAGTCCTGCCGCAGCAGGTCATCGGCGACAAGGAAAAATGATTTCAGGGGGCGGAACGGCATATAGGGTGGCCACCACCCCCTTTGAGGCTAGCACGAATCCCGGGTAGCCCATCCTGATCTCGAAGAGATTCTTACTCGTACCGAAGGCTTTCCACCGGATCCAGTTGCGCGGCCCGGGTGGCAGGAGCTGTTCCGAAGAGCACGCCGACCACCGAGGAGACCACAATCGCGATGATCGCGGAGAGCCCTGAGATGGGGATGCGGTATTCCGTAAGGAAGCGGACTGAGTAGGGGATGGCCAGGCCGATTACGATTCCGGCTATGCCGCCGATCAGGGAAATCATGATGGCTTCGGCGAGAAACTGGAAGCGCAAGTAGGGGGCAGGTCAGCGGCATCCTGTGATCGCTGGGCGGGCTGCGCGTGCGAAAAGTACTCCGGCGCAGGTTGTGTTTGCGTTTGCGCGTGCGGTGGGGATGCTGCCGTTGACTGGAACTTCCAGCGCTGAGCATATGCGGCAGGATCTGGCCAGCCGGGACTTGGAGCTTGCGCCGGAGGCGGTGGGGGCGATTGAGTCGCTGGCGGGATAGGAGCGCCCGCAGATGCCTGTGTGCACGCGCCCGGAAAATGGGTCAGTCCCGTCTGTCCCCGGATTGTCCCAAGCTAGAGCCTGAGGCGGTGCGGAGGATTGAGTCGCTGGCGGGATGAGGCGGCGCAGATCCCTGTGTGCACGCGCCCGGAAAATGGGTCAGTCCCGTCTGTCCCCGGATTCCGTCGTGCTCGCGCACCGTTTCCGCAAATGGATGTCTGGCCAAGCTGCCGCTTTGGCCACTATGCAGGGTCGCTGGCCGTTCGCTAACTTATCCCCACCATGCCCGCTTCGAGAGCCCACTCTTCCAAGCGCAAGGAGACCTCCGTCTCCTCTTGACTTTTACTTATCATGGATGTCCCCGCATTTGTCGCGAAGACGATCCTGCCGAAGGATTTGGAGAAGGCGCGGGCGGTGTTTACTGAGACGGTAGCGGCGCTAGTGCGGTCGGATCAGAGGATGTGAGCATCCCATGAAATGGGTCAGTCCCGTCTGTCCCCGCATTGTTCCCGCATTGTTCCCCCGCATTGTTCCGCAGCCACGATCCTTCAATCGTGATTACCAACTTCCCTACACGTAACACCTTGGACGTATTGTGCAGGGGTTTTGTTAGAAGCTCTGAAAGGATTTGAGAATGACGCTATATCTGGTGCTTTCGACATTCGCTTGGAAGGTGGCTTTGTAAGCGTCGGGCTCCGAGCTTATCACCTTGACGCAAGGGAGGAGTACAATTCGCCCGTCAGGAATCCGTCGATTCTTGAGGCGCGGACCGGATACAAAATTGCGCAGTGGGGCATTGAAATGAGAAAGCAATATTTATTGAGGCGAGTGAATAGTCAAAAGAAAAACGCTACTACTTGTACACCTTCTGACACCGGCACTTCCTACCAACTGTTGCACAGGCTTAATTGGCAGCACCTCGCAATCGTGTTGTTCCTCCTGCTCGCGATGGGAGGAACATTGGGCACCGGGACGGCACATGCTCAGACCCGAGCCTACGAGTCCAACAGCGCTGACAACACCGTCTCTGTCATCGACACTGCAACCAACGCCGTAGTTGCCACCATTCCTGTTGGCGGATTTCCTTTGGGGGTAGCCATCACGCCGGATGGAACCCGGGCCTACGTGACCAATCAAGAGTCCAACACCATTTCGGTCATAGACACCGCGACCAACACTGTGGTTGCGACCATTCCTGTGGGCGGCGGTCCCAATGGAGTAGCCATCACGCCGGATGGAACCGGAGCCTACGTGACCGATCTTTTCTCCGACAGCGTTTCGGTTATTGACACCGCGACCAACACTGTAGTTGCGACCATTCCTGTTGGCGGAAGTCCTGATCAAATAGCCATCACGCCGGATGGAACCCGAACCTATGTAACCAATGTGAACTCTAACACCGTTTCGGTCACAGACACCGCGACCAACACTGTGGTTGCGACCATTCCTGTTGGCGGAGGTCCTGTTGGAGTAGCGATCACGCCGGATGGAACCCGAGCCTACCTAACCAATGTTTACGTGTATCCCAACACTGTTTCCGTCGTCGACACCGCTACCAACACCGTGGTTACGACCATTTCCTGTTGGCTTCGGTCTCCCCGTTTGGGTAGCCATCACGCCGGATGGAACCGGAGCCTACGTGACCAATCCGGACTCTAACACCGTTTCGGTCATCGACACCGCGGCCAACGCTGTGGTTGCGACCATTCCTGTTGGCCTACTTCCTCGCGGGATAGCGATCACGCCGGATGGAACCCGAGCCTACGTAATGGATCTTGGAGACAACACCGCTTCGGTCCTCGACACCGCTACCAACGCTGTGGTTGCGACCATTCCTGTTGGCAAAGCCCCTTTCGGCGTAGCTATTACTCCTGCGTCCCATGTTGTGACGTTCGCTTCAGGAACAGGCACGCGGGTATACAAATTCAACCATATATTCTTGGGGTTAGCAGAGAACGTGTGCCTAAATGCTTCGTTTCCGGCGAACTGTCCAGCCGGAGCAACTCTCTACGGCCACCAGGGAAGTGGCTGGCTGGCTGACTTATCGAGCATTCCGAAAGCGACCTGGATCTACGCACCGGGGATCACGGGGGAAAGTTCGCCGGCTCAACTCGTTCAGTATTTTTTCCAGACAACCTTCGTTATACCCGCGACTCCGACGGCTGGTACTCTATTTGTAGCGGCAGACGATGCCGCGCAAGTAATGGTAAATGGAAGTGTCGTGGGTAGAATCGGAAGCCTCGCAGATGTGAGCAAGGCGTCCGACGCTCAGAACCGTATCCACAAGTTTGACATCACACGGTTTCTTGTCAAAGGTAAGAACAGGATCAGAATTGGTCAAGAGAATGGGCCTGCACGTTTTGGTGGATGTGCGGTGCCGGACAACTACACGTGTAATCCTTCTGGCGTTGTTTTTGGGGGTTCCGCCACATGGTAGTAGGTAGACGAATGCAGGGACAGACGGAGACGAATGCAGGGACAGACGGGAGTGGCACCATTTCTTCTCCCCATGTGGGAACACGATAATTTTCCCGTAGAAATTTCGCGCCGCTTCCGCCGTGAATTCAGAAATCTGAGGACAGGCGGGAGATTCCCATTCTCTCTTGTCTAGGCAGCGAAGATAAAGCCATCCTGCTTGGCATCCCGCACGCGCTTCGTGGGCCTGCCTGCCTTCCGGGGAGCCAGCGCCCGCAGAGTGGAATGTTCCAGGTTGGCAACAAATTCTTCCGACCCGAGCGGCCTTCCCGTATGCGTGTATTGCCGCACCGTCGCCACATCGCTGGCCGATTCCCCGGCGGCGAGATGCTTCCTCCATTCTGCCACCGTCCAGCGGTTCCGCCAACGTTCCATTTCCAGCAGAGCCTCGGGAGGGCCACCTCCGCAGTGCGCCGCGACGGGAATGCAGGGACATCCATGATAAGTAAAAGTCAAGAGGAGACGGAGGTCTCCTTGCGCTTGGAAGAGTGGGCTCTCGAAGCGGGCATGGTGGGGATAAGTTAGGCAGGCTGGCCCACCCCTTCCGCTCTGTTTCGCTTGAAAGTCTGCTCGGGTCGGGGTGAGCCCGTCAATCATGAAGAATCTTGCGTACCTTGTGAACTGGGCCACGCTTCGCATTCTGGTCAGGCGCCACCAGGCAGAAGCTGAGGGGGTAACCCGTCTTTGTCTTGCCGACACCATCCTAACTGAGGCTGCCCCGGTCTTCGCGGTTTTCGAAGGCCGGGGATTCGGGCTGCGAAAATCTATGTTCATTCGTCACCGACAGCG
>WNEZ01012037.1_pt1 | contig 10941 bp, 11 predicted proteins | sample 5400521 | NCBI WGS metagenome assembly WNEZ01 (sample SAMN13153339, study PRJNA577476) | soil metagenome | isolation source: 120 cm saprolite under Douglas fir tree site 2 hole 1 replicate 1 | place: USA:California | collected 2015-04-18
GAGCCGCTGCTCAACCCGCAAATCTTCGACATCGTGGCGTACCTCAAGACGCGGGTCGCCTCGGTGCTGTTCAACTCCGACGCCATTTCGCTGACGTCGGCGCGGGCCGCCCGGCTCGTCGAGAGCGGACTGGACGAGTATCGCGTGTCGATGGACGCGGCCACTGCCGCGACCTATCGCCAGCTCCGCGGGGTCAATCGCTTCGAGCGCGTGACGGCCAACGTCGCGCGGCTGGTCGATCTGCAGCGCCAGCTCGGTCGGACGACCCCGCGCGTATCACTCTGGTTCACGGCTACGCGCGCGAATGTCGACGAGCTACCCGGCTTCGTGCAGCTCGCCGCCGATCTCGGCGTGGGCGAGGTCTACGTACAGCGCCTCGTCTTCAACGGCCTGGGGCTCGCTACCGAGGCCAACGCGCTGCACGGCAGGTTGAGAGCGCACGAGCTTGCGCGACTCGGCGAGGCGCAAGCGCTCGCGACACGCCACGGCATCGCGATGCGGGCCTCCGGGCTGACCAGCCCCCTCACCAGCCTGCAGGCAAGCGATGACGCGCGTCCGTGGTCGGGCTGCCAGCGCCCGTGGACCCTGGCGTACGTCACTGCCAACGGCAACGTTCTACCATGCTGCATCTCGCCGTGGGTGGCCCGGGACTACGCCGGACTGATCCTCGGCAACGCCTTCGCTGAGCGCTTCGAGAAGATCTGGGACGGCACGCGCTACCAGCAATTCCGCACCGACTTCGAGACGGCCACGCCGCCCGACCCGTGCCGCGGTTGCGGGCGGCTCTGGAGCATCTAGCCGTGCCGCCGCCGCGTCGATCGGCGCGCACGCCGACGCCGCGTCCATTCCTGCGCCGTTGAACACGATCGCAGTCGCGATCATGGCCAAGGCGCCGCGGCCCGGCGCGGTGAAGACGCGGCTGTGCCCCCCGCTCCTCGCGGCGGAAGCCGCCGCGCTCTATCGGTGCTTCCTACTCGACAAGATCGCCGCCGTACAGGCGCTTGTCGGCGCGCGACCGGTGGTCGCCTATACTCCCGACGAAGCGCAGGCTGAGTTCGCCGTGCTCGCGCCAAAATTCACCCTGGTTCCTCAGCGCGGGCCCGACCTCGGCGCCCGGCTGCACGCGACTCTGGCGGGTCTGCTGGCGGCCGGCCATCCCGGCGCGATCGCGGTGGACAGCGACACGCCGACCCTTCCGCGAGAGTTTCTCCAGCAAGCGGTCGACTGCTTGACGCGACCCGGGCCGGACGTCGTCCTGGGACCGACGGAAGATGGCGGCTACTACCTCATCGGTGTGCGGGCCGCGCATCGCGCGTTGTTCGACGGCGTTCCCTGGAGCACCTCCGCCGTGCTCGAGGTCACGCTGCGCCAGGCCGCCGCCGCCGGTTTGCAGGCCGTCTGCATGCCGGCGTGGTTCGACGTCGACACACCCGACGATCTCCGGCGGCTTCAGACCGCTCTGGACGGCGGCCCGCCGGCCGAGGAGGCCGGCCAGACCGGCCGCTTCCTGACGAGCTTGCGGCGGTGACCCGCATCATCTTCCTCGCGGCCTGGTTGGCGGCGTCGTGGAGTGTCGGTGCGGCGGACGCCCAGACGGCGCGGTTCCCGCCGGCCGATCGGCCGGTCGCGCCCATCACCACGCCGACTTATTCGACCGAGGCCACGCGAGACGCGCACGGTGAGGCAGAGCGCGTGCTGAACCATCTGAGCGTCAGGCCCGGGATGCGGGTCGCCGACGTCGGGGCCGGCGAAGGCTACTATACGGTGCGACTCGCGAAGCGTCTGGGACCGGGCGGAACGATCTACGCCGAGGACGTCATGCAGTCCCACCTCGACCGCCTCGCGGCGCGGCTCACGCGCGAGCGCATCAGCGGCGTGATGCTCGTGCACGGCACGCCGGCCGACCCTCGACTACCTGCGCAAGCCGTCGACCTCGCGCTCCTGGCGCACATGTATCACGAGATCGAGCAGCCGTACGAGTTCGTGTACCGGATCCATGCAGCGCTGTCGCCCGGTGGGCGGGTTGCGGTCATCGACAACGACAAGCCCACTGAGAAACACGGCACGCCGCCGGCGCTGCTCCGCTGCGAGCTCGCCGCCGTCGGCTATCGTCAGGTCGACTTCTTGGTCCTCGCCCCGGCGGACGGATACCTCGCGGTCTTCGCCCCGCCCGAGGCGTTGCCCCGCCCGGAAGACATACGGCCGTGCCGGCGGTGACGAGCCGGGCGCGAGCCCACCAGGACGCCAGCCAGCGCTACCATCCCGCCCGGCCCCGCCGCGATCAACCGGGCTATGACCCGCGCGGGCGCGAGCCGCAGCTTGCGGTACACGCCCTTGCGGAATCGCCAGCCATCTGGTTGCCGTACCCAGATGAGATCGTGCACCTTCACGATGGAGGCCTCGTACTCGAGGAAGCATGTCATGACGAGGTCGTCCCACGCCCCGAGGGGGATCGCGCGATCGAGGTCGCGCAGCTCGCCGCTGAGATCACGGAACGAGAGCACGAGCCGGCCGCCGGCGACGAGACGGCCCGCCACACCTCGGAAGACGCGGTCGAGGTCCGCCTCGCCCTCGAGGTGCGCGAGCGTGTCGCCCATGCAGACGGCCAGCTCGACGCCCGCGGGCGTGAGCCGCGCCACGTCGCGGATGTCGCCCTCGATCGCCTCGACGGCCAGGCCGCGCGTCCGGTCAGTCAGCTCGTCAAGGAGTCGCTGACTGAAGTCGACCGCCAGCACCCGATAGCCGAGGCGCGCCAAGGCGACGGACTGGAAGCCCGAGCCGCAGCCCAGATCCGCGGCCAGGCCGCCCGGCGACGCGGTGACGCCCAGTCGTTCGAGGAGCGCGCGCTGCTCGGCCACCTTGACCTCGAAATCGCCGAACATGCGCGAGTAGTGCTCCGCCAGCAGCGCATCGTAGTGTTCTCGGACCGCCGTCATGGCGCTCAGTTGAGCTCGACGGACAGCGGCTCGCCCTTCGCGTGGATGCGGACCAGGAGGAATTTGAACGCCGCGGCCCGACTTGCGTTGCGCCCGGCGTGTATCCGCCCGGGCGGCACGTGCGCGACCGTGCCGGGTTGCAGCCGTTGCGCCGGGATGCCCTCGGTCTCGAGCGTGCCCTCGCCCTCAAGCACGTACACGATCTCGTGGCCTGCGTGATAGTGTCGGCCATGCGACCAGCCGGCGCTCGTCTCCAGTCGGGAGACGATCAGCTCGTGCTTGTCGATCCCGGTCAGGTCGCCGCGATAGAGTGCAGTCTCGGTGAACGGCGGTGGCGCTGCCAGGAGCTGGTGGCCCGTCGCGCCGAGGGCGACGTCTCGTCCTCGCGCCAGGCGCGTTCCTGGTGCTCTTCAGCCTGGCGTTCCTAGCCTACGGCTGCGGCACCCTCGCCGCGTACCATCTTCGCAACCGCCTCGGTGTCGGGATGATCATAGCGGTCGGACTCGTCGCGCGCGTGATTCTGCTCCCGACATCGCCTTCGCTCTCCACCGATGCATATCGGTACGTCTGGGACGCGCGCGTCGCCATGGCCGGGGTCGATCCCTACGCGTACCCGCCGACGGCCCCGGAGATCGCCGGGCTTCGCGATTCCAGCATCTACCCGAAGCTCAACCATCCGACGTGGCAGACGGTGTATCCGCCGCCGGCGCAGGCGTTCTTCCGCGCAGTGTACTGGATCGCGCCGGACAGCGTGATCGCCATGAAGGTGGCGCTCGGCGTCGCCGAATTGATCGCGCTGGCCGCGCTCGTCCTGCTGCTGCTGACGCTCGACCTGCCGGCCGGCCGGCTCGCGATCTACGCATGGAACCCGCTGCTACTCGTGGAGATCTGGGGCAGTGCTCATCTGGACGCGCTGGTCCTCGCGACCGTCACCGCCGCCGCGTTGGCGTCGGCGCGGCGGCGCGACGGTCTCGCCGCCGCCCTGCTGGGCCTCGGCACTCTTTTGAAGCTCTATCCGGCGGTGCTGTTTGCGCTGCTTCCCGGGCGCCGCCGCGCGTCGGTCGTCGCCGCGTTCGCGAGCGTCGTCGTCAGCGGCGTCATCGCCACAGGCGGCCTCGACCACTGGCCATTGGCGCCGATCGGGCGCTACGTCCGTGACGAGTATTTCAATCCAGGCCTCGTGCGCTCGTTCGTGAACGAGCCGACGCTCGCGCTGGCGGTGGCCGCCGCCTGGGTGATCGCCATCGCGTGGCGCGGCGGCGCCACACACCTGGCCGAGCGCGCCGTGCCTCTGGTGTCAGGCTTCATCGTGTTCGCTCCGAGCGTCTTCCCGTGGTACGCGGTCTGGCTCGTCCCCCTCGTGGCGGTCACGCCGTCCGTCCCGCTGATCGCTTTCACGGGCACCGTGGCCTTCGCGTATGCGTTCTTCCTTTCCGAGCCGTGGGCCATCCCATGGTGGGCCCGGCTAGTCGAAGTGATGCCATTCGCCTTCGCTGCGGCTCGCGAGCTCCGCGCGTTTCGGTGGAGGCCCGCCGCGCGCGCCAGCACCAGAGCAGAATGAAGACGGTCCTGATCGTGCCGGCGTTGAACGAGGCCTTGGTGATCGGCGAGCTCGTTCGCCGCGTGCCCCGTGACGTCGTCGACGAAGTGATCGTCGTCGACAACGCTTCCACCGACGCGACGGCCGTGGTCGCGCGGGAGGCAGGAGCCCGCGTCCTGAGCGAGCCCCGGCGCGGTTACGGCGCTGCATGCTTCGCCGGCGTCGCCGCCATCCCGCCGGATGCCGGCGTCGTCGTGTTCATCGACGCGGATGGTAGCCAGCGCCCGGAGGAAATCCCACAGGTAGTCGCACCGATCCTGGCGGGCCGGGCGGACCTGGTCCTCGGTGCCCGCGTCCTGGACGAGCATCATCCCCTGCACGCGGCCGTCGGCACTCGCCTGGTCGCGCGGTTCGTCGCCTGGCGCTGGCGCTTATGCATCACCGACTTCGGCCCGCTGCGCGCCATCCGCGCGGACTTGCTGCCGCGCCTCCGCATGCGCGACCGCGCGTCCGGCTGGCCCGTGGAGATGGTCATCAAGGCCGCGGCGCTCGGTGCGAGGATCGTCGAGGTGCCCGTTTCGCATTCGCCCCGGATCGCGGGGCGCTCAAAGGTCTCTGGAACGTTCCGCGGCACTGTTCGCGCCGGATACGGGTTCCTCTCCGCCGTGCTGCGCGCGGCACGCGACGTTTCATGAGCGCCCGCTAGAGGCATCGGCTCCCTCGCCTTCCCGAAGCACGATCGTCTGGTCGCCGATGCGAACCGTGGCGTCCCATGTGATCGCGATCGCGTCTTTCACACTCTGGTGTGCCGGACAGCCCTCGGGATGGAGGCGGAGCGCCCGTTCGGTGGCTTCCCGCGCTTCGACGGGCACCGCCAAATCGTAGTGCACGTGAATCGACTTGATTCTGATTGTCTTACCGATCCCTGAAATGCGCCCAGCGACCGTGGCCTTGAAGGCATCACGATCGAACGCGACCTTGCGCCCTGCCAGGGCGCCCCGTAGTGTGCCGTACATTCAGCCGGCAACAGCGGCCACGATGTGATCGAGCGTCGAGGCGATCGGCGGCCCTTCCTTCGCGCCGTAGTATTGGCGAAGTGAGCCTTGGACTCCGTACACCACCGGTTCGGCAACTTCGCCGAGATAGGCGTGACGATAGCCGTCGCGGTACTCGAGGCGGGCGTGGGAGATGTACTCGAAATCCTCAGCCATCACAGTCTCCTTTCGACTCGGCATGCCCGGACGGATTTGCTCGGTTCCTACTCAGACGATACAGTCGTTCCGCCGCACCGGGAAAGAGCAGTCACCAGAGCAGCTGTTTGTCTCCCTACGATGCGTCAGACACGGTATCTCGGGTCCAGGTTAAACTTCCCGAGTGCTCCCTGCCCTCGTATGACCGGGCGCTCCACGCCCCGCGACCGTGGCTGGACTCGTGGACGGGGCACGTCGCGGTGGTGATGCACCGCCAAGGGTACGATCTCCAACTGACTCAGTACGATGACCCAGGCGCGTCACCCTCATCGCTCCATCACGACTGTGACGGTCTCCGCGACCTCGTTGCCGCTCTCGTGTTTGGTCGTGACGCTCACGATCCAGCCTGGCTTGAGGTCCGATATCGAGAGCGAATGCTCGACGAACCCTTTCTGCCCAGGCTCGGTCGACCGCGCGAACCTGAGGATCCTTGAGTAGGACGCGTTAGGATGGGGGAAGGGATGCAGAGAAATGGACGACACGTCGGGGGTTCATGTCTCGTTGGTGCTCGCGAAGGCGTTTCGCGCGCTGGTGGCTCATGCGGAGGTGAGCTTGAACCTGAGCCGGACAGGCGTCGGCGACTCGGATTTCCGTGTGCTCGAAGTGCTGCTCCACAAGGGACCGTTGCCGGTCAATACGATTGGGCCCAAAGTCTGGCTCACGCCGGGATCGATCAGTGTCGCGGTCGATCGGCTGGAGAAGACAGCGCTCTATCGAACTCGGGTTCCACGGCCCTCGATGAATGGTCACTCGGAATCAAGTCCCGTGAATCGTGCCCAACAAGCCTTAGCGCAAGGTGTCGAGTAGCGCCTTAGCGGTCATGAGATCGGCGGTGCCGAATCCCTCGGTAAACCGCCGGTAGACGGGCGCCAACACCTTGCGCGCCTGGGTGGTCCGGCCCCCCCGCTGGTGGAGCCGTGCGAGGCTCGTCGCGCTCCGCAGCTCCAACGAGAGGGCGCCCTGGCGTCGGGCCCAGTCGAACGCCTGCCCGAACCATTCCTCGGCGCCCGGTGCACCCTGCAGGAGGAGCAGTTCGCCCTTCTTGCGCAGCACCTCAGAGAAAAACCACCGTTCCTCGGTGCGCTCAGCGCGAGCCAGCGCCTTGTCGATCGCCACGAGGCCCTCCGCGATCTGCCCGGCCCCGCCGAGACCTTCAGCCAATTCAGTGAGAAGTAGGCTCATGTGGTGGTGAAAAGCGGGCTCGGGCAGTCTCTCGAGCGCTGCGCGCAGCAATCGTGAGCCCGCGCGACTGTCCCCGCGCCTGATGACCAGCACCCCCCCGAAGCATTGCGCCCAGGCGTTCCAGGTCTCTAGTCGATGTTTCGCGGCGAGGTCGAAGGCCAGCCTCAGGTGGTGGTCGGCGGTCGCGAGGTCCCCGGCAAAGAGCGCGATGGGAGTCCCTGAGATTAGCGCGTACACCAGCGAGAGCAGGTGGTCCTTCGTCCGGGCGTAGTCGACGATGCTGTCAGCGATTCGCATCGCCTGATCGGCGAATCCCTGCAACCACAGAATCCGCGTGTAGTAGCAATGGGTCATGACGCGCTGGTCGAATTGATAGCGGATGATGTGCGACCGGCGAGTGGTCGCGAAGTCTGCGCCGACCAGGGGCTCGATGTGTCGCCGCGCCGCGGGCTGGTCTCCCAGAATGTGCAAGGCAACGCCGATGAGTCGGCCGCCGACGAGGGCATCGGAAGGATCGGCCGTCTTGGCGGCGACGGTGCGGAACGTCTCGGCGAGGGCGAGCGCACCCCGATAGTCGCCCCTGTTGAGGCGATAGGCATACAGCCCAAACATTGCTCCCAAGCGGTACTCGGTGTCGTCCACGTTCTCGGCAAGCTCGAGGGCTTTCGTCAACGCCACGTTCATGTCGGGGCTGCCGATATCGCGGGAGTGCAAGAAGGTGTGGCCAAGCGCGAGAAATAGCCGCATGTCGCGCCGCGGATCGGAGAGCACCTGAGGTCCGAGGTGCGCGATCGCTTGTTCGACGCGTGCGCGACACTCCGTTACCAGCGACAGGTGCAGCCACAACGGCACGGCTGCCACCGCGAGCATCATGCCAATGCCGGCATCGCCGCTGGGAGAAAACGCCCAGTCCAGGGCCAGGCGAACGTTGTCTATCTGATGGCCGTACACGGCCAACCAGTCGACGGGCGGGCTCGTCCCCCACTCCAACTCAGTCCGTTCACAAAGTGTGCGGTGGTATTCGGCGTGGCGGCGCGCGAGCGCACCGAATTCGCCGCTTTCGCGGAGTCTCTCGAGTGCATAGGCACGCGTCGTCTCGAGAAGACGATAGTACGGCACGGCACCGCTGACATTCGCGGAGACGAGAGACCGGGTGACCAGGCCAGCCACGGCATGCTCCACGTCGCCGGCGGACACGTCGCCGCTCACCGCAACTGCGCTTGCCGCTTCGAGTGCAAACGTCCCAGCAAAGACAGCCAGCCGACGAAGCACCACGCGTTCGTGCTCTGAGAGCAGCTCGCAACTCCAGTCGAGCGTCGCGTGCAGTGTCTGGTGACGGGGCAAAGCGGTGCGGTTACCCCTCGTGAGCAGCGTGAACCGATCATCGAGGCGGGACGCAATGCTGTCAACGCCGAACGATGGGACGCACGCCGCGGCAAGCTCGATGGCCAGCGGCATGCCGTCAAGGCGCCGGGAAATCGCGGCCACGGCCGGTGCGATCCGGGCGTCTGGCGTGAATCGCGGCTCCGCCGCGCGCGCGCGTGTGACGAAGAGCCTCACCGCGCCATACCGGAAGACGTCTTCTTCCATACCGGCGTCTTCGGGCGGCATCGCCAGGGGCGGCACCCGGTAGACGTATTCGCCTTCGACCCGCAGGGGCTCACGGCTCGTGACCAGCAGAGACACGCCGGGACTGGCACGTAACAGCGCCTCGGCCATCCGCGCGCTGGGGTCGACGAGGTGCTCACAATTATCGAGGACCAGCAGGAGTCGCTTCGCACTGATCGCGGATGCGATGCCTTCCGGGGACACCGCAGCCGGAACGAGCGTGAGGTTGAGCGCTGCGGCCGCGGTGACCGGGACCAGGATCCCATCGGAGACCGGCGCCAGATCCGCGAGGAACACGCCGTCGGGGAACGTCGGCAGGAGTTGCCTGGCGATCTCCAAACCAAGTCGAGTCTTGCCGATCCCGCCGGCGCCAGTCAGCGTGACGAGCCGATGGGCCGTCACCAGACTGAGGACGTCACGGATCTCGGCCGCTCGGCCGATGAGCTCGGACACGGGCGCCGGAAGGTTCGTGGCCCGTATCGGCACAGGGGCCCCGACGACGGCGGTGCCGGGACCACGGATGTCGCCCGTGAATTGATAGCCGCGTCCAAACACGGTGCGGATGAGATGACGGTCTGCGCCGAGCACCTTCCGCAGAGTCGAGATCTGGACCTCGAGGTTATTCTCCTCGACGATCCGGTCCGGCCAGATGCGGCGCAGTAGCTCGTCCTTGCTGAGGACCGTTCCGCGACCGTCGACGAGGGCCCAGAGGGTGTCGAATGCGCGTCCGCCCAGCTCGACAGGACGCCCATCGGCAAAGAATTCGCGGCGATGGCGGTCGAGCCGGTACCCCCCGAATTCGAGGACAGCGGACGGGTCGGACACCCCATCCATGACGGAGAGTATATCGAAGCCTTTCAGGTCGTTTCAGAACGCTTCAGCCGGACACAAGGACTCGCCCTCCGCGCCCACGTACGATCCGACTCAGAGCGAAGCATGCGGGCGTTCCTTGAGGAAGCGGGCCTAACAACGAGGGTTGTCGATAGATGACGGCTCTGACTAGACGCACCACAACACCTAAGGAGCATTCCAATGGAACGGATAGTTCGTAGTCTCGTAACGTTTACAAGATGGACAGAAGAAACCACGAGGCACCTGCGCTCTTTCGCGCAGCGTCGAACCAGTCTCGGCATGGTCGGTCTCATAGTCATCAGCGGAATAGCTCCGCTCGCAGTCGCACAGGTTACGACACCACATAAGCCGTCGATCTCTCCTGCGGCAGTGGCGAACGAAGAGGATCGCATTCGGAATATTGTTCTGGTTCACGGTGCCTGGGCAGATGGTTCTGGCTGGAAAGGCGTGTACGACATTCTTGTCAAGGATGGCTACAACGTCAGCATCGTCCAGGAGCCGGAGACGTCCTTTCAAGACGATGTGGCTGCCACGAAGCGCGTCCTCGCTCAACAAGATGGGCCGTGCATTCTTGTCGCTCACAGCTATGGGGGAGCCGTAATTACCGAAGCGGGCACGGATCCATCTGTCGTCGGTTTGGTGTACGTCGCGGCTCACATGCCAGACGCTGGAGAGAATGAGGCTGACGACGGAAAGCGCTTCCCAAGTGATCTCAGCAAGTCTACTGCGATAAAGAAGACGGCAGACGGTTTCACTTACCTCGACCCCGCGCGGTTTCATGAGTACTTCGCGGCCGACCTGCCTGCTGAGCAGGCCGCCTTCATGGCACGATCGCAGGTGCTCAACGCAGCTGACAATTTCAAAGCAGTCATCACCACGCCTGCGTGGAGAAGCAAACCGAGCTGGATGTTAGTAGCAACCAAAGACAGAACCATCAACCCAGACCTCGAACGGTGGTATGCCACGCGAGCCAACAGCCACAAGGTCGAAGTCGCGGGCGCCAGCCACTCGGTCTACGTCTCCAGGCCGAAGGAAGTTGCAACTCTGATCGAAGAAGCTGCATCGCACGCTCGGTAGAAGCCCTTGCAATGGCAGGCAAACCAGAGAAAGGAGATTCACCATGAAGCATGTCGGAAGTAGCGTGCCACGTCGTCGCACTGAAGCGAGCGATCGGAAGAGTAAGGAGGGCCGCATGAATCGGACAAGCGTTGGCCTGATCGCGGGAGTGATGGCACTCCTGCTCGTCAGTTCCGTTGCATTCTCCCAAACCGCGGGACCGGCCGGGATGAAGCTCTACGCGTTCAGCTCCGGCGGCATTACCCTCGCGAAGAGCGCGCTGCAGTCAGGGGCGCCGAGCACGCCGATCACGGTGCCGGTCGGATTCTTCGTCGTCACGCACCCGAAGGGCAACGTCCTCTTCGACACCGGGAATAATGACAAGATCATCAACGATCCGAGCTACTGGGGGCCGTTCATCCAGCACATGACCCCGGAGCGCGGACCGGACGTGGCCATCGATACGCAGCTGAAGAAGATCGGCCTGTCGCCGGACGACATCAAGTACGTGGCGGTC
>WNEZ01016477.1_pt1 | contig 10941 bp, 9 predicted proteins | sample 5400521 | NCBI WGS metagenome assembly WNEZ01 (sample SAMN13153339, study PRJNA577476) | soil metagenome | isolation source: 120 cm saprolite under Douglas fir tree site 2 hole 1 replicate 1 | place: USA:California | collected 2015-04-18
CCTCCAGTAAAGGCCGGTCCAGCAACGGCCGCAATATCTCGGCACAGCGCTGCAGGGCGTTGCGGAACACCGGCTCCGTCTCGTACAACTGTCGCCCCATGCCCGCATATTGCGAGCCCTGCCCCGTGAACAGAAAGGCCACGCGAACGCGACTGTCGGCGCGGGCTTGGCCCCTAGCCAGACAGACACTCTCTTTTTCATCAACAAACGCGGTCAGCCCGTCTCGCATCTGTTCCGCGCTGGCACTTACGGCTGCCAATCGGTGTTGAAAGTGTCGGCGCCCTGTATTCGACGTATAGCAGACGGAAAGAAGGTCGCGATCAGGCCCCAGAAAGGCGATGTATCGTCGGGCCAGATCCCGCAGGGCGTTTTCATCCTTCGCGGACAAGGTAAGAATGTGGAACGGACGACGGAAGCCACCAGGCTGAGTCGCACGTTGGGGCGCCTCTTCGAGAATCACGTGAGCATTTGTGCCGCCGATGCCAAAGGAACTGACGCCCGCCCGGCGCGGTCTCCCACCATTGCTTGGCCATTGCGTGAGTTCAGTGTTCACGTAGAACGGGCTGTCGGCAAAGTCGATCTCAGGATTCGGTGAGTGAAAGTGCAGGCTCGGCGGAATTTGCTTGTGCTGCAGCGCCAGCACGGTCTTGATCAGGCCCGCGACTCCGGCGGCTGACTCCAGGTGCCCGACATTTGATTTGACTGAACCGATCGCGCAAAAATTCTTCTTCGCCGTCTTGGACCGAAAAACCTGCGTAAGGGCCGCGATCTCCACCGGGTCGCCAAGAGGCGTACCCGTCCCATGGGTTTCAAGATAATCGATCGTCTCAGGGTGGATGTTTGCCGTGGCCAATGCCAGGCCCACAACTTCGGCCTGGCCATCCAGGCTGGGAGCGGTGTATCCAATCTTGAGTGCGCCATCATTGTTGACAGCCGATTCCTTGACCACCGCCAAGATGTCGTCGCGATCGGCAATCGCCTCGTCCAGGCGTTTCAGAAGGACTACACCGGCCCCGCTCCCGAAGGTTGTGCCTCCGGCCGATGCGTCGAACGGCCGGCAATGGCCGTCCGCGGAAAGGATATTGCCCTGTTCGTAGATGTAGCCCAGCGACTTGTGCGTGGGATGCCTGACTGCTACGCCCCCCGCCAACGCCAAATCGCATTGGTGGTCAGCAAGCCCTTGGCAGGCCAGCCAGAGCGAGACCAGCGAGGTCGAGCATGCCGTCTGCACACCGATACTTGGACCCCGCAAGTTGAGCTTGTAGGAAACGTGCGTTGCGAGATAGTCCTTGTCGTTGCCGATCAGCCGCTGCAGGAAATGCGTCGGACGCCGGGTACATTCCAATGAGGAGTAGAGGTTGTACATCAGGTACTGGCTGATACTGGCGCCGGCATAGAGGCCGATGCGCAGCTCCGAAGTCTTCGAAATATAACCAGCCGACTCCAGCGCCTCCCACACGCATTCCATGAAGATCCGGTGCTGCGGGTCCGTTATGCGAGCCTCGGCCGCGCTGAAGCCAAAGAACTCGGCGTCAAACAGCTTGACATCATCAATGAAGTAACCGGACCCGACATAGTCGGGATGCTGGAGAATCTCGGGACTTAATCGAGCGGCAGCACGATCCTCGGGATTCGGCGGACGGATGGCATCAATCCCGGCCGCGAGATTGTGCCAGAACTCATCCACGCTCCCGGCTAACGGGAAGCGTCCGCTCATGCCAATGATGGCAACGCCCTGCGCCCCCTCACGTTCCTCGCCCGGCGAAGGGATGGGATTTCCCAGTCGTTCGTTCGTCATGCTCGGACACCATTCTGCTTCCCGAGCCCAACATCTTCGCGCCTGGGAATGGTTATACCCACTAACCCCTACCACGAGCGCTAAGCTTTCTTGGGATCCCGATTTTTAGAGCAATAAGTTTACTCCATCTTTTGTCGGTCGAGTCAAATTAATCATCTAAGCGCGCGCCCGGTACACGCCGGCGGCATTACACGGAGTCCGGATTTGGCAGACCTTCTGCGATGGCCGCGAGCACCAGCGATCGCGCATCATTGAAAGGGAAGAAGTGATCGCCTTCCAGCAGGCGAAGCGTGAACGCATGGCTGGTGTAGTGCGACCATTGTCTCAATTCTTCTGGCGTGGCTTGGTCATCGCTAAGTCCTCCTAAGACCGTTAACGGGCATGCGATAACCGGGTCGCTGGTCGCGCGATAGGTGTCGTCTATTTGTAAATCCGCGCGCAGTATTGGAAGCATGAAGTCCATCATTTCACTGTTTTCCAGAACCGCTTTCGGAGTGCCGCTGACTTGGCCCAGCCACTGCTTGAGTTCCTCTCGCGAGAGGTTGAAAACGGGTGCACGTCGCAACGGCAAGTGCGGCGCGGGACGCGCGGAAATGAAGAGATGACGGGGGAACATCGCCTGCTCCCTGGCTAGACGCCTGGTCGCTTCCAGCGCGACGATCGCACCCAGGCTGTGGCCGAAAAACGCAAAAGGCAACTCCTTCATAAAGGGCAGCAGGGCTTCGATCAGATTCTCAACCAGATCTTCCATTCGTGTGAGGGGGGCTTCTCCCATCCGATGCTCACGGCCAGGCGGTTGAACCGGCACGACTTCGATGTGGGGCGGCAGTTCGTTGCACCACCGGCGATAGCTGGAGGCGCCGCCACCGGCGAACGGTAGGCAGAAAAGCCGGAGTCGCGCACCGGACCGCGCCCGGTGCAAGGCTATCCAGGGTGTCGTAGGATTCTGTCGAGTCGAAGGAACTGACATCGTATGGCCTCGCAACGTGCTCCTGATTCTCGTCCGAAACGGTTTCCAGGATGGAGGTTTCGCCCTCCGATTTTCAGCACAGTGTAACCACCCGCTCCCCTTGTGACTACGGAAAAATCTGTCTCGCGAAATTGACACACTCCGATCTTTTCTAATGGTTTCAGATGGCGTATTGTATATGCCGAGGTGGCTTATGGATGAGACTCCTGAGGATGTTGTGACTCCACCACGAAAGCGAAAAAGAGGTGCGAAGGCTCATGTGAGTGCCAGTGAGGCTGGCACCAAGCACGACAAAACAACCGTACAAGGTGAGAAGCTGGGCCATGTCTTGGGAGACGCGAGCCGTCGCTTTGCTAAAGAATCAGCCCACTATATGCGAGGTCTGACGTTAGCTTATCTGGAAGGCTATCGGCTTCTGTCTGAGTCGGCGAGTACCATGGCCTCCGAAATCGAACGTCGTCAGCAGCATCAACCAGGCAAGAAACAATCACCCGCTGCTCTGCTTCGCGATTTCCCAAACCATGCTATGGCAGGTTATTCCAAGGCTATTGAGGAATCGGTCGACATACCGAGACGGATGGTAGACACGTTCAACAGGCATTACTCCTCATCAACGAAGTAGGGACCGCTTGGGTTTTCGCGCGTCGGACCTTTCAGCTTTTCGGAGGGGAGACGCCTATGCTGCCTCAAACGTGGACGCTACCGGTCGAGTAACGTTGCAGGCAGAAAGGAAGAGTATGCCATGAGGAAAAGGAGCGATATGGGTCGCCAGCTCGATCGCCTGATCGCGGCCAGCGCGATGTTCGCTAGCCAGCAATGGGAACGCGCCGCACTCGGCGCCGATGAAGATTACGATGACTCGCGGGACGAAACCGCTCAGGTCGTCTCCAACGTATTAACCATCATTGAAAAATCCCTGGATGAAGACTTGCTGGAACGTCTGGACCGGGGTGACTATCACAAATTTGCCAGCTTTGCAGGATGCTGGCCTCGGCATTCGAGCTGGTACTCACTGCTGTGGCCTTACAGTCAGTATAGCCCCCTTCGCCATGCTGTAAGGTCTGCTGTTACAAGGAGGGACGAGATGCTGGATCACGTTCTCGAAGATTTTCGAGCCGAGTTCGAATCACGGCTGAAAAAGGCCCGCAAAGAAGAACGTCCCCTCGCAGACGCCGAACTGGACGAGATGCTCGGGCAGCTGAAGGAAGACCTCAATGTGATCGCCCGCAGATCGAGACGGAGAGCGGACCGACGATTGGATGAGGAAGAACAGGAAAGCTAGGCTCGTTCCAAATGTCAGAGAGGCAGCAGGATTTGGTAGTCCGGCCTTCGCCTTATCGTGAGCAACCGCCGCCTGAGCCAGGCATACACGCCGTGACACCCCAAACCAGCGGGGAGGGTCGTAGTTTGGGTGACCTGCTCCTCGATCCTTTTCGCATCCTGTTTCGATGGACTCGAGTCAACTGGCTGATCTATTTCGCATCTCTCCGATGGGCCTGGGCGACCATTGGGCTGCGCTTGGGAATCCGAAAGGATGATCCACGGCCCCGCATCCTCCACATTTTTCTCGAACGCGCCGGCGGAACCTGGATTAAGCTGGGTCAGATCTTGGCCATGCGCTCTGATTTCCTGTCGCAGGACATGATCAAAGAACTCTCCAAGCTTCTCGATCAGGTCCCGCCCTTTTCGTACGCCATTGCGCGAAGAACGATAGAAGCGGAATTCGGGCGGCCCATCCAGGACGTTTTCCCCGAATTTCCCCAGACCCCGATTGCCGCCGCATCCTTTGGCCAAGTGTACGACGCTACCTTGAAAACCGGTGAGCGCGTGGCCGTTAAAGTGTTGCGGCCGGGTCTGCGAATCATCATTAAGGCCGATCTTCTCCAGCTTCGTTTGTTGGGCTTCATAGTTGACACCTTGGAACTGCTGGGCTCGATTCGGCTGCAATCGCAAATTGATCAACTCGAAGCCATTCTTCGAGAAGAGATCGACTACACCGCCGAAGCAGCCAATATCCGCCGCGCGGTGGATTCCAGTCGCTACTTCAAGATCATGAAGATCCCGGCGGTGTACGACGATTTCAGTACCCGTCGAGTCTTGACCATGGAATTCCTGTCGGGCATTTGGGTCACGGACATTCTTCAGGCCATCAACGCACACGACACCGCCAGGCTCGAGGAGTTCCAGCACCACGGTTTGGACCGAAAGCTCGTGGCTCGCCGCATTTTCGATATCGGCATGCGACAGTTATTCGAGATCGGTAACTTTCATGCCGATCCACACGCCGCCAATATCGTGATTTTGCCCGACAATATCGTCGGCTATGTAGACTTTGGCATTGTCGGCCAGATGGACGAAGAGTTGGCGGAATCGCAGAGCCGGTATCTGGAAGCGGTCAAGGATGGCCGACTCAACGACGCCGCCCGCGCTCTCAGCGAGGCCGCCATTATTCCCGATCGCCTGCGACAAAAGCTGCCGGAATTCCGGGCCCTCTTAGCGACTCAAGTGCGCGATTGGATCGCGCTGGTGAGTAATCCAGATGCCGCACTCCGGCAAAAGAGCATCGCCCAGTTGCTCTTGCGTAACATTGGACTGATTCGGGAGCAGGGCTTCGAACTGACGGCAAACTCGATGCGCTACTATCGTGCGCTCATCATCGCCGACGTAATTATCCTCCAGCTGGACCCGGACTTTGATACCGTTCGCAGCCTGCGACGCTATTTCCAGAACCGCGAAGCCCGCCACCTGCGCAAGGAGATGAATGCTCAAAATCTGACTTGGACCGTGGCCGATTATTTTCAGCTCTGGTTGGATGGACCGCGTATCTTCCGCCGATTGTCCCGCTTCTTGAGGCGCTCGGAGGAAGAATTTGGTGTGGCATCCTCCAGCTTCGCCGTCTTCTATCGCGGGTTAGCGAAAGCCAGTCTTCTCGCGTTCCTGATCGTAATCGCAGCTCGCCTCGCCGGCCAGCCCGATGTTGGCCAGTACCTTCACTTCCCGTTCTCCTTGAACTGGCGTTGGTTCGCCCCCTTCCTCCTTATATGCTGGCGCGTGTCTTATCTCGGAAGTCAACGATAGAACTCCCTTGGCAAATGACACGACGGCAGCAAAACTCCGGGCCCCTGCGCGAAACGGCCTTATGGTTTGACCTTGAACCCTTGGGACTCAATCAAGAGTGGAAGGGCCGCCTGGTAATAAAGTGGCCGCCTGGGCGCCTGTGGTGGCGGTGGGCTAGGACAAATGACTTTGCTATTCATGCCATCCACGAGGAGAGCCTACTCGATGCCCAGATGCCTTCGTAGGAGCCTCTCGCTGACGTGGGAAGCTCTGCGGGTGTTGCCCACGAGATGGAAAACCGCTCTGCGGCAGTGGCGGGGAGTCTACTACATCTTCGACGAAAAGGCTGGCAAAGGCTACGTTGGCTCAGCTTGTGGCGAGGAGAACATCCTTGGTCGGTGGCTAAACTACGCAGCGTCAGGCGATGGAGGAAACAAGAAGCTTCGGGAGCGACAGCCAGCGGACTTCTTATTCACGAACCTGCACGGACCTCACCGGACATGGAAAGCGACCTCATCCCGCCTGTGGCGGAGGCATTCCTGAAAGATCAGATCAACATCGGCCACGCCTTGCTGATCGCCAAGCTCCCGGCTTCGCAGCAGCAGGAAGCTTTCACCGCCGCTTTTCGCGGCATGTGGACAAGCGAGGGCAACACGCAAGTCCTCATCCCCGTCCGCGAATTGGCCTTATGCGATGCACCGCATAAGGCGAGTAATGCGGAGTCCGTTTTTATGCGGACTCCGCACTGCCGGGCACAGAATTGCCGTCAAGGAATGGCTCCCGCACTCCGCATAATCGTAGAGGCCTTCAGCAATGCGATAAGCTTGTCCGTCGCCTTAAAGCGACCCGTGTTGTCCGTCGCCTTAAAGCGACCCGTGCGCAGCTTCGGAGAAATGGCGGCTTCGAGAGTTTCCAACTTTACGCTCGGGTCGGCGCGGGTGTAGATCTCCGTTGTCTGCATGCTGGAATGGCCGAGCCAGAGCGACACTTTTCGCAAGTCCTTCGTGGCTTGGAGGATCGTCATCGCGCAGGTGTGCCTCAACACGTGGGGTGACACTCGCTTCGATGAGAGAGAAGCGCAATGGTTTTCGGCCGTACGGACGTGCTTCCTGAGGATGTACTCAAACCCTGCACGAGTCATACATCTATCGCGAGCATTGACAAATAGTTCTGGGGTCGGCACCTCGCCTCTTACAGACAGCCATGCGCGCACCGCCGACGCGGTTTCTTTCCACAGCGGGATGCAACGCTCTCTGCGGCCCTTACCGTGGATCAGGACGCAAGGCTCGGGTTGGAGTCTAACGTCAATAACACGAATCCCGATCAGTTCCGACACCCGCAATCCACCGGCAAAACAGAGGTGCAGCATTGCGCGATCACGAACCCCGATACGGTGTGCCGGATCAGGAGCATCCAAGACCGTTTGCATTTCCTTGGCTGTCAGATGCCGCACAAGACGCGCGTCCGTCTTCTTGGTGGGAATCGCCAAAATGCAGTGAATCTGTTCGAGGGCAGATGGCACCCGGTACTCCACATACCGCATGAACGACTTGACCGCTGCGAGCCGAATGTTTCTGGAAGCAGCGCCGTTTCCGCGCGTTGCTTCCAGGTGATTCAGGAAGTTCATGATGAGTACTGCATCGATGTGCTCCAACTGCAACTCCGAGGGCGAAGTCTTCAGGCAGTTGCTCGCATATTCAAAGAGGAGCCTGAAAGCGTGCGCGTACGAGTCACAGGTGTTCGGGCTGGCTTGGCGCTCCAAAGGCAGCCGCTGTTGGAGGAAAGCCGCGATATGTGGCGCGATCAGAGTCATGGCCGGCCTCCCATGAAGTAGCGTTGGGTGGATTCAACAATGTTCCCCATCAGTTCGGGCGTCGCCTCCAAATACCAGTACGTGTGCTTGATATCGCTGTGGCCGAGGTAGGTTGAGAGTGCGACCATGTGCTGGGTGATTCGATCTCGATCATCAGGGCAGGTTTCCAGAGCCCTGACTGCGAATGTGTGTCTTAGCGCATGGATCGTAGGCCGCGGAAGGCCCGAATGGCGCGGGAGGCCGATCTTCTCGATGCTCTTGCGAAATGCAACATAGGCGTCGTGCCGAAGCAGCTTGTGTTTCCGCAGGCCAACAAAGACGCGATCGTCGAACGGAGCAAAGAGGCGCCGCTTCGGGAGATAACGTTCCAATGCAGCTTGTGCCGTCGGATGCAGAGGAATCAGGCGATTCTTGCGGAACTTGGTGTTACGAATGACAAGACCATCCGGGGTTATGTCCTGCAGCCTCAGATTGATGGCCTCTGAGAGTCGCATCCCGGTACATGCCAACAGTCCGAAAAATGTGCTGTAGGTAAGGCCGCGAAATGCGGGGTTGGGATACCGCCCCACCTGAGATGCAGCTTGAACGAGCCGTTGGACATCTTCTCGTGAATAAATATAAGGAGTGCGCCGCGGCCGCTCCTCTCTGCCGAATGCGGGAGGCGGCACTTCATGACGTTGGTCCTCCGCGCGCAAGTACCGCGCCAATCGAATCACCAGACCAAGCCGTCTAGCTCGCGTCCGAACGGACAGCGCCGATCCAGCCCACTTGATCGCTATCTCAGAACGGACATGATGTTGGCCCGCCGACTCGGAAAATGCTGCGAAGCTTCGTAGGAGATTGCCTGACCACTTCATCGCGAATCCCATGGTCCGGCGCACAGCCAGATACGCTTGCACGTCCTGACTTAGCATGTCTTCACCCCCGGCCATGGCTGCGCGATCTCCCGCAGCGCAACCACATCTACTTTGGCGTAAACCTCCGTAGTCAGAAGGGAACGATGGCGGAGCACAGCAGCGATCTCCTGGAGGGACACTCCTTCCCGGAGCATGGAAGTAGCCACGGAATGACGCAGAACATGAGCCGCTCCTGGCTTCGAGCAGTTGATACCCACGCGGCGCATCGCGCGAGCAACAATAATCGAGATCGACGTGGAGTCTGTGAAGGCACGATAGGGCGCACATGATCGGACAAACACTGCATCCGTATCAGCTTGGGGCCGATGGTCTTTAATATAGGCTGCCAGTGCATCTCCTACCTCTTGGCTCAAGGGCAACACGGTTTCGCGGCGTCCCTTTCCAGAAACACGGATCACACCTTCCTTCCAATCCACATCGCCGAATCGAAGTCGAACGACATCGCCGGCCCGTAGTCCCAAGCGTGCGAGCAAGAGAAGAATCGCCCGGTTCCGGCTTCCGAGCGGAGTCTTCGGATCGGCTGACGCTATGATCTGTTCAATCTGATCAGGCTGTAAGTACCGGGGCAAAGCAGAGAGCCGCCAATGGGCAAGAGTAGGAACTGACGCATACAGACTGTTGAGGCACTTGCCTTGTGAGATCAGAAAGCGAAGAAACATGCGGATGGCGCAGATGCACTTTCTTGTAGGTGCCCACCCTGAACGTCGACTTTTATCCAACACGAACTGCCGCAAGTTCCGTGCGTCATACAAATGTGGATCTTCGCCGAGATCCTTGATGAATGCACGCAGTTCGAAGCGGTAGATGGAAAGAGTGGCATCGGAAACCCCGCGCTGTCGACGCATCCAATCGCAGAAGGACGTTAACATCGGTGCCTCGACCGCTGGTTCAACAAAGGTTGGAGACGGGACAATGCCAACGCTCCGCAAATAGTCGAACCAAAGATCGACACTGTACTTCTGCCGGTGAGGTTTTAGTGGTGGATGATGTCCGCGACAACGGCATCGTTTCAAGTGATCGAGGAACTGCTGTTCATATCGTTCTTCAACGCTCGCGATCGACAGGTTTCGATGAGCGATCCAATGGAGAAAGTGTTCCGCTACCCGAATGTGCTTGCGCGCTGCAACCCACTGATAGCGGCCTTGGGACAGTTCCTTGGCGAATCCTTCAAGCAGATGACCACCGGTGCTACTGCGCAGTTGTTCGATACGTGATGGCCGTCTGAAATAGCGAACCAGCATGATGTTCCCCCTCCTTGGGAGCATCATGATTATGTGTGATAGCCGAGACTTGACGTTACACGCGCTGTTGTGAGGACGAAGCGGAACCGTCGGACTCGGCTGAACCTCAATTTCCGGTTTGCCCGACTCTCGGGATGAATCTCACTGACCGTCAGCGGCAGACTTCCCAGATGCCGACTTCTGGACAATCAGCATAACTTTCGCTTAGCCCGTCATCCAGGGGCGGCCGTGATCGATATTTTCAGAACCCGTCTTACCGATACCTTGTGGGGACACGCGGAGAATCAGGGCTAAGTCTCACTTCGGCCTATGAAGTATAAGCAGGGTAGCTTTGAGTGCATCCCTGCAAGTGTTTCTCAACCCGGAGGTCAGGGCGGGGCAGAGCGCCTAACGCGCCCCCGCCAGCCGCTCATTCAGAAACTTTCCGATGACGCCTAGTGCCTCGGTGGCGGCTTTCAATGTCCCGACACCGTTGACGAACCCATGCGCCATCCCCAGCCATACGTCCAGAGTGGCATCGACGCCCGCTGCGACAGCGCGCTCCACATAGCGGCGCGAGTCGTCCAGCAGCACTTCGTCGTCTCCGACGTGAACACGGATTGCGGGCAGCCCCGCGAGATTCCCATAAAGGGGCGAAGCCAACGGAATCTTCGGATCAGTCTCGCCCAGGTAGGAGCGCACGAGTACGGCGGCCTGAGACTTGATGAAGTACGGGTCCGCTTCTGCCCGCGTTTCGAAAGTCTCACCTGTTAGGGCGAGATCCGTCACGGGAGATAGCACAGTTGCACCCACGGGAGCGATCCCACCCGAGGCGGCTTGCGTAGTGGCGATGGACAAGAGCACTAGCGCCAAATTGCCTCCGGCCGAGTCGCCGGTAAGCGCGATCTTCTTTATTCCTCTTTCTACGAGCCCGCGATAGCATGCCTCCGCGTCCCTAACTGCGGCAGGGAACGGGTGCTCAGGAGCGAGCCGATAATCGGGTGTGAACGCATCCACGCCAGCGCTCAGCGCGATATGGCCGACGAGGTTGCGGAACGCCTGGGCCGTTCCCCAGTTGAACCAGCCGCCATGCAGGTGAAGGATCGCGGCCCCTTTCCGAGCCTGCCTCGGTCTGGCCCACCAGCCAGATATGCCTCCGACCGTGT
>WNEZ01006642.1_pt1 | contig 10940 bp, 9 predicted proteins | sample 5400521 | NCBI WGS metagenome assembly WNEZ01 (sample SAMN13153339, study PRJNA577476) | soil metagenome | isolation source: 120 cm saprolite under Douglas fir tree site 2 hole 1 replicate 1 | place: USA:California | collected 2015-04-18
TCCGGAGGGGACCGTCAAGTCAAGAATTAACCGGGGACGAGCGGAACTTGCGCGCCTCCTACAACGTACATATAGGCAGGTGATCTGATGCCAGGTGAAACAAAACACGGGATCGAATGCACCGAGTTCGAAGCGCTGCTCTTCGACGCCCTGGATGGTGACGGGCAGTTGAGTCTGGCGCGGAAGGAGAGTTTCGACGCCCATCGGCGCGTTTGCGAGATTTGCGGTCCGCTATTTGCGCAGGTGCAGGCTGGGCGGCAGTTGCTGCGGTCGTTGGCATTGGAGCCGGTCGAGCCTCCGGCGCATCTGGTGCACAACATTCTTGCGGCCACTAGTGGAGTCGTGAGCACGCGGCCGCTGGCAGTGAGGCCCGATGGCAGGACGACTCCGTTCGGAGAGCGGGCGCGGGAGTGGTGGGATTCCTTCTTTGCGCCGAGCATGGCCTTTGTGCGGCAGCCGCGGTTTGTGATGTCGTTTGGGATGATCTTCTTCTCGTTCTCGATGGTGGCAACGCTGGCTGGCGTGAAGCCGTCGGACGTGGCGAAGGTTGACTTGCGGCCGTCAGCATTGCGGCATGCGTATAATGACGCGCAAATCAAGGTTGTGAAGTACTACGACAATATTCGGTTTGTGTACGAGATCGAATCGAAGGTGCGCGAACTGAAGCGGGCCAACACTCCCGCCGAGCCCGCGCCGAAAGAACAGAAAGAAAATCGCAAGAACAACACCAGTGGACAACCAGACCATGTTTCGCCAGATCAGAGACAGGATCGTAACTACTCCCAGGAATACAACCAGCCGGTTTTAGCCGCGCTGCGGGATGCTCCACCTGCCGTGGCGGTGTCGTTTAACGCGACTATGAATCGGAGGTTTGTATGAACTGCGCCAATCATGCTGATGCGTCAGCAGTGGCCTATTGCCGCACTTGCGGGAAGGCACTGTGCGCGAACTGTACACGTCCCGTGCGGGGCGTGATCTATTGCGAGGATTGCGGGAGCATCGGGGAACGTTCCTCCACCGCCTCCTCCGGGAAGTGGCAGTGGACCCAATCCGACCGTGGCGGGAATTCTCGCCGGATTCTTTCCTTTCGGCGTGGGCGCTGTGTATACCGGCCAATATGCGAAGGGACTGGCGCATCTGGCCATTTTTGCCATCCTTTTCGCTGGCGCGCACTCCGCGCACAGCGATGCTCTCCAGGCAATCTGCGTTCTGAGCTTATTGTTCTTTTGGGTTTACCAAATCATTGATGCGGTGCGTTCGGCCAAGGCGATCCAGACGGCGCAACCGATTCCAGACCCATTTGGCTTGGCAGCAACGTTTAGCGGCGGCACGAAGATTGAGACTAGCAAGATCCCGATGGGAGCGATCGTGCTCATTTTGCTGGGTACGCTCTTCCTGTTGAATACAGCTGGTCTTGATCTGAACCTCCATCGTTTCTGGGGTTTGATTCCCATTCTGATCGGGGCATGGTTATTCGCGACGCGCTGGGGATTGATTGGTACCTCTAGGGGCTGCACTTGCGAACGTTGCCGCGCTCAATGCCTTATGGGACCGGCAATTCTCGTTACAGTGGGTGTGATTGGAATCATCGATAGTTTCCACAACGTTGGGTTTTTCGGCTACGCGGGCGGCATTCTGCTGGTAATCGGCGCGGTCAAACTGTTTCAAGGGACCGCATCGTCGGAAGGACATATTTGGCCGCCGGCGACGAGCATGGCTCCGCCGGGAGGCCCGATTCCTCCCCCGCCGCCGGTTCCACCCGTTCCGCCCGTTCCGCCAACCAGTGAGGTGAACCGTGGCTAGCCCAATGATGACTCCGACTCCGCGTCCTCCGCACCGTTCGATCGCCGGGCCCGTCGTGCTGATCCTGCTGGGAGTGGTGTTCTTGATGGGGACCCTGGGCGTACTGAACTGGCATTCGCTCTTCCACTTGTTCGAACGCTACTGGGGCGCGCTGTTCATCCTGTGGGGCGTGCTGAAGCTGATCGAATACGAACAGGCCAAGCGCCTGGGCCAGCCGGCGCGCGGCATTGGGGTCGGTGGCGTTTTCCTGATGCTGTTCCTGATTGGCATCGGACTGATTGCAACTCAGGCAGCGCGTGTGGACTGGAAGAGCCTCGGGGAGCACATCCAACTGGGCGATGATCAAGGACTGGACGAGATTTTTGGCGGGTCCACCTACGACTACAGCGACGAACTGAGCCAGGAAATTCCGGCCGGCAGCATACTGCACGTGAATGACGAGCGCGGCACGATAACGGTCAATGTCGGAGACGGCAAGACGGTAAAAGTTTCCGTCCGCAAGAAGGTCCGCGCGGAAAAAGAACAGGACGCCGAGAGCTACAACAGCAAGACCAAGCCACAGATCACCGTCGGCGACAAGGTCGTCACGATTAACGCCAACACGCAGGGGGCGGGCGACAAGGGCGTGACCACCGACATGGATATTTATGTGCCCGGCAATTCCGCGCTTGTGATCACATCGGGCAGAGGCGAGGTAACCATCGCGGGGATGTCGAGCAATGTTGAGGTCAATCATCATCGTGGCGAAGTCAATATTAACGACCACACGGGAAACGTCTCGCTGAACCTGGACGGCAGTTCCGTACGGTTGGCGCACGTGAAAGGCGACGTGACTATTCAAGGTAAGGCGAACGAAGTCGCTGTCGAAGATGTGGATGGCACGGTTCACCTGAATGGAGAGTTTCAGGAGAGCGTACGGTTGGTGCGAGTCAGCAAGACGGTGAGTTTCCGGTCGTCGCGCACAGAGATGGAATTTGCGCGCCTGGATGGCAGGCTCGATCTGGATTCCGGCGACCTGCGCGCCGATTCGCTAACAGGACCGATGCGCCTGACGACACGGTCGAAGGACATCGCGCTCGAAGGCTTGTCTGGGGATCTGCGATTGGAAGATGAAAACGGGACGGTCGAGGTCGGGCTGCACAAGCCGGGAAATATCCAAATTGATAACCATAAGGGTGACGTGCAGATTTCGATTCCGCCCAATACGCCGATCAGGGTTGAGGCGCGCACGCGCGAGGGAGAGATCGAGAGCGACTTCGAAGAAATCAAGGTTGACAATCGCAACAATCAATCGAGTGCCAGCGGTTCGATCGGAACGAACGGCCCGCGCCTCGTGATGAACTGCGAAAAAGGAAGGATTGAGATCCGCAAAGGGACGGTCGCAGTGGTTTCTCCGGCTCCGCCGATTCCTCCCGCCACGCCAGCGAAATCGGGCAAGCCGGCGAAAGCGCTGCCGGCGCCGAGGGCGAAGCCGGTGGAGAGCGAGAATTAGGAGGGCGGCTCTTGGCTGTTAGCTTTTGGCTGTTAGCTTTTTACGGTCAGCTTTTAGCTGCGGGGCTCTCCAGTGAAATCGCCTGACTATAGCGGCTTTCGCATCCAGTAACCGGAACGGACGACGCATTAACGGATGTCACTCCTGCAACCGTTCAAAGGTACAATGTATCTCGATTATGCGCACAGTCTTCGACATCTTCGCGCAAATCTTCCGCAACCTTTGGGCACATAAGCTGCGCTCGTTCCTGACCATGTTCGGGATTGCCTGGGGCGTGGGATCTCTACTGCTGCTGGTGGGCGTGGGCGAAGGCTTCCGCTCGGGTAACAAGCGCGAATTGGCGGAGTTCGGCAAGGACATCATGTTTATCTTTCCCGGTCGCGCTCCAGCGATAGCGGGCAGCATGAACTCCGCGCGTTCGTATCTGCTCACCTACCAGGACTACATGGAGATTCGTACCCAAGCCCCACACGTCGGCAATGCCTGCCCTTTGCTTTCTCGCAACGACCTGCACGAGGTGAGCGAATTCGCTAGTGCAGGGACCGAAATCCTGGGCGTGGAGCCTCAACTGAACGAGATCAGTTTTCTTCCCCTCAAGGAGGGACGCTGGCTCAATGAAATGGACGACACGCAGAAACGCAATGTGATCGTCCTGGGCAACGAACTGCTGAAAACATTGTTCCCCGGGCGCCCGGCGGTGGGCGCGATCGTCCTGCTGAACGGCATCCGGTTCGAAGTCATAGGCAGCATGCCGCACCTCGGCCGCGGCGACAACACCTGGCTGAACATGCGTGGCTATATCCCTTTCCAGGTAATGGCCGCGAATTTCCCGGTCAAGGGAGAGAACCACCAGAACGCCATTTCTTATATTGAATATCAGCCGCGCGTGACCGCGGAGCACCTGCTTGCGCAGGATGATGTCCACAAGATCGTTGCGCGCAATCACGGACTCGACGTCAGCGATGAAAACGCGTTTGACGGCTGGGATACGATCAAGGAATCGAAGATGGTGGGAACCATTTTCGACGTCATGAACATGTTCCTCGGAGCGGTAGGAATGGTCACGCTGGCTCTGGGTGCCATCGGCGTGATCAATATCATGCTGGTCGCAGTCAGTGAACGCACCCATGAGATCGGGCTGCGGAAGGCTCTGGGCGCCACCAACCGCAACATTCTTTTTCATTTCTTTCTGGAAGGGTTGCTCCTTACACTCGGTAGCGGCCTGATCGGCATGTGCCTGGCGGGAGGCTTGATGGCGATGGCCGGAAATGTGCACGGCCCCGGCGGATTTGATCCGCCGAAGCTGGTGCCGATGTCGGCCCTGCTGGCAATTGGAAGCCTGACGCTGGCGGGAGTGGTGGCGGGCCTTTATCCCGCGCGCAAGGCAGCGATGCTGCAGCCGGTGGAAGCCCTGCGGCAGGAGTAAGGAGGATTTGTAATTTCCAATTTGTAATTGCAATTGGGTTTCGAAGACTTGAAATTGCAAATCACAAATTACAAATCACAAATTCACAAATTCACAAATTCACAAATTCTATGATGCGCGACCTGCTCCGCGAATCCTATAACGCGATGCGTCACAATCGCCGTCGCACGGCGCTCACCATGCTGGGCATGGCCTGGGGCATCGCTACGGTGGTCATGCTGCTCGCATATGGCGATGGATTTGGACGGGCCTGCGCCAACATCTTTGCAAATTTCGGAACCAAGCTTGTGATCGTCGTGCCGGGCCGTACTTCCATGCAGGCCGGTGGTCAGAAGGCGGGAAACCTCATCCGCTTTACTCAGGATGATATAGAGACGCTTACCACCAACCTTCCCCAAATCACCCACATCACGCCGGAGGCCAGCAAGCAGGCAAGCATCCAGTACGACACCAGGGTTTTCACATGGGCTGTCACCGGCAACGATCCGGACGTGCTTTCCATCCGCGCCCTCAAGCTGGAGCAGGGCCGCTTCTACAACATGGAAGACCAGATCCAGCGCGCCCGCGTAGCGGTGATCGGTTCGGAGGCGAAGGAAAAACTGTTTTCCGGACGCAACGCGCTGGGTGAGCGCATCCGGGTTGACGGTCTCAGCTTCGAAGTCATCGGCATCCTGAGCGCCAAAATGCAGGAGGGAAATGACGACATCAATCGCGTCGTATACGTCCCCTTCAGCACCATGAGCGATTTGAAGGATACCCATTACCTGGACTCGATCTGGTTCACCTACCTGACTCCTGAGTACGAGGAGCTGGGACAATCGGTCCGCACCATCATGGCGACGCAGCACAAGTTCAACCAGACCGACCACCAGGCGGTGGAAGTGTTCAACCTCATGACTCAGCTCCATCAGTTCGAAATCATCACTCTCGGGTTGAAGGTCCTGATGGGCTTCATTGGTACGCTTACACTCGGCATCGGCGGCGTCGGCCTGATGAATATCATGCTGGTTTCGGTCACACAGCGCACTCGCGAAATTGGCGTGCAAAAGGCGCTGGGCGCGCAACGCCGGCACATCCTCACGCAGTTCCTTGCGGAGGCCCTCACCATTACCTTTATCGGCGGAGTGCTGGGAGTGATACTGGCCTACGCGGTTGCGCTCTCCGTGGGAAGGCTGACCTTGTACAGCGCCTTTGCCAAGAATGGGGAAGCCGGCGACATCCGCCTGATCATCGCTCCTACGACGCTGATCGCGTCCACGCTCATTCTCGGCGCTGTGGGATTGGTTAGCGGCATGGTTCCGGCCTTGCGGGCGTCGCGGCTGGATCCGATCGAGGCTTTGCGACACGAGTAGAGCTGGTTAAAGACCTACCCCCCGAATCGGACCGCTTGGCAACAAGGGCAAAAGTAATGTGGACGGCTCGAAAGCTGAGGTTTAGTCTTCAAGTGGAACATGCCACTCGGAACTCCAAAGCATCGCGCAACTTTATGGGTTCTTGCGAACGCTGCATGGATTGCGGTCTCGCCTGCTGCTGCTCTGTACTTTGACCGCCAACAGCGTAATGGAGCGTATCCGGTGGACGCTGACTCAATCGGTCTCCCAATTATGGGTATCGCTGTGTGGGTGATCGTACTTCTACTCCCATTGAACTTTGTTTGGTGGTTCTTGCTTAGAAGGTATCCGGGAAGAGTTTCTCTTCGCACCTCCGGCAAAGGCTTGGGATCTGGGAAGCGGCTTATCGGTGTGGTTGGACTGATTTTCGCTATATCGTGCTCGGCCGCAGCAGTCTGGGCACTAAGGGAGGATGCAGGAGAGGTCAGCCCCGTGTTCTTTACTTGGTCCTACATCACGCTTGCCATGCGCGCTGCGTATTTGGTCGCGATCCGGGAAACCGGGCAAGCCAGCGAAAGCGCTGCCTGCTCCGAAAGCGAAGCCGGTGGAGACTGATAACTAGGAAGTTGACTCTGGGATGCCTGGGACATTCGGCCGTCTCCTTGACTTCCCCTGGCAGCAGCTATAATGGATGTCTCAGATTATCTGGGACGGATTTTGTGCGTTTTTGTATCAGTCGCGCTGCGATCACACCACGCTTGATCCTCGTGGTCGCTTCACTGGTGGCGTTGCTCACCTTCACTGGGTGTGGATCTCGAAGTGGGCAGGCGGGTGCGGGCTTACCACCTCCGATACCCGCGGCAGAACCTGTGCTTCTTTTCAACGGAACAGGCACTTCGTCCTCGGATGTCGCGGCGGTCGAAGCGGTTCTCGGCACTCTGGGCGTTGGCTATAAAACTGCCGACTCAAGTCAACTGAATGCAATGAGCGAGCAACAGCTGGCGGGATACAAGCTGATGATCGTCCCCGGCGGGAACTCGATCACGATCGGTGGGAATCTCACTGGAGAGACCGCATCGATGATCCGAGGTGCGGTCGAAGATTATGGCCTGCATTACCTCGGAATTTGTGCCGGAGCTTTCTTCGGGGGATATTCCATTTACAACGGAGTGGATCTCACGGCAGGCGTGTCGTTCGACTTTTACGCCGATGAATATAAGGGAATTCATGTGGAGCCGGTCGAAATCTCCTTTCCCGGTAGTGCTCCGCTGGATGTGTACTGGCAGGACGGTCCCCAGCTTTCAGGGTGGGGCGCGGTTGTCGCCAAATTCCCCGATGGCACGCCGGCGATCGCCGAAGGCCAATCCGGCAAGGGATTCGTAATCTTCACCGGCGTCCATCTGGAGGCTCCGGAGAGCTGGCGAGGGTCAATGATCTTCACTACCCCGGTATCGGTGGACTTGGCGTACGCGGGTACTGTGATCCAAGCCACCCTGAATGGGACCTTGTTACCTCACTTCTAGAACTGGTCCGGCTGAGGTAGGACCTAGCTCTCGGATGTCAACTCTCAGTTCCCACACCATTAAGGTCGTTAGCGCAATCTGCTTACGTCAACAATCAGTTTGTCTCCGTTTCTTTCTGCCGGGCGTACACTGTGAATCTTCGACCGTCTGAAGCTCACACCAACTATGCCGCCACCAGCACCTCGCTTGCGCGTCCGGGTGTACTTGTGGCTCGATCGCTTGCTCCAGGGATGGGTGCGGCTGCTCGGCATCCTGCACGAGTGTTTCTGGCTCGGCTGTCTCGACCCCGAAGACTTGACCGCCATAACGATCCGAAGCTATCAGCAGAGCCGCATGTACAACGGCCGGGAACATAACCAGTCCGGTCTTTTCCCCTGGGAGCGGGAGACCATCGACCGTTTCTTCCGGCCAAGCTCGAGGATTCTGGTTGCCGCTTCCGGAGGTGGCAGGGAACTTATCGCCCTGCATAGGCTTGGCTTCCATGCCGATGGCTTTGACTGCACTCCACGCCTTGTCGAAACTAGCCGACGGCTCTTGCAGGAACTCGGCATCCCCTCAAACGTCATGCTCTGTCCACCGAATGATGTGCCACGGGAATTGACGCCGTGCGACGGACTCATCGTTGGGTGGACGGCGTACACACATATCTCCGGGAGCGACCGCCGGATCGCGTTTCTTCGAAAGCTCCACGCCTCGGTGCCGCCCGAGGCCCCCATCCTCGTCTCGTTCTGGGTCAGAGAGGGAGCGTCGCCCGATGAGGGCAGAGCCTTCCGGCTCGCGCAGTGGTTTCGATCTCTACGAGGCCGGCGCGCGGAGCCCTTGGAACCCGGCGACCATGTGACAGACCGCGGTTATCACCACTCTTTCGCCAAAGCAGAGATCGAAGCGGAGTTCAAGGCAGGTGGATTCCGGATGTGCCACTATTCCGAGACGGACCACCCTTATGCAGTGGGTGTCTCGGAGTAGGACGACACCAGTGGCGACCATACACAGTGCCGCCCTCGCCACTTCGGCCAGCGTCGCGGCGCTCTTCCTGCAAACAGCAGGTGCTTCGCTTCGCTCAGCATGACAATTTCTAAAGTTCTTCAACAAACTGTCGGCACCAAGAACTGAAAGCTGAGAGCTGAAAGCTGAGAGCTAAAAGCCAAGAGCCCTCCATGTTAGATTCGAATCATGCGATCCATTCTGCAAAAACGCTCGCTGCGATTTGTTTTTGCGGCGAATGTGATCTCCATGCTGGGCAGCGGGATGAACTCCGCCGCGGTGGCCTGGACGATCCTGCAGCGCACTCATTCCGAAATGGCTTTGGGCACGTTTGCCGCGCTGCAGACGATTCCGGCCATGCTGATGCTTCCCTTCACCGGCGTCATTATTGATCGCGAGGACCGGCGGCGGCTGGTGATGTGGCTGGATGCTTCGCGTGCGGTCGTCATCTTCGCCGTAATGGTGCTTGCCTTCCTTCACCGCGTGCAGGTATGGCAACTCTACTTGATGAACACGCTGGTGGCAGCGGGCTTCTGGATGTTCTGGCCGACGATCACGGCGCTGATTCAGGAACTGACGCCCGAGGGCGAGTTCGTGAAGTCCAATACATTTCTGCTGGCCGGGATCCAGGGCGGCTGGCTGATTGCCGGCGCGATTGTCGGATTTGTCTATGAACACATTGGACTCGGCGGTGTGCTGCTCATCGACGTGAGCACGTACGTTGTTTCTTTTTCGTGCTACTTTGCCGTGCGCCAGGGCCGGCGTGTGGTGCCGCGGGTCGTTGAACTTCGACACGATATAGAGGCGGCGGAAACCGCGGTCGGACGCTTCCTGCGCGAGATGCGCGAAGGGCTGGTTTTTCTGCGCGAGCATCGTAGTGTGGTTTTCCTGGGGACGAGTTGGGCATTATTTCTGGGCGCGATGATGACGGGAGTGGTGGTCACGGCGCCGCTCAGCGATCGCGTCTTCCACGCCGGCGCGACTGGCTATGGATGGTTGAACGGGGGATGGGGGGTGGGCGCGTTCCTGAGCGCTCTTTATGCTCCGGCGCTGATCGCGAGGATCGGGGCACGCATTTCGATTGCGCTTTCGATGCTGCTGCTGACTTTTACCATGGCGCTTTCGCCGTTTTCGCCGTGGCTGGCGATGGCGGTATTACTTTATGGGCTGATGGGATCGGCGCGCGGCATCAGCGGCGTGGCCATGAATACCAGCCTGATGGAGCAAGTGCCGCCGCAGTTTATGGGACGTGTCCAGAATACTTTTTATTTCTTTGGCACGTTTCTCCAGGTGGCACTGGGGCTGGCGGTGGGATGGATTGCATCGCGGATCAGCCTGGCGGCAGGGTTTGGCGTGATTGCAGCGGTGTACGCGGTTGCGTTTGGCAGCGCCTGCTGGCCGATGAAAGCTCGGCGGGCTGTGGCTGCGGTCGCGGACTAGCGAGACTATCGTTTGTGTGGAGCGGACACTCTTGTCCGCTGCCGTTGAAGTTGGTTTTGCAGTTGATTCTGAAGATCCAAATCAACCCCCAAGATCAAAAGCGGCGGACAAGAGTGTCCGCCCCACATAACTAAGGATGCTGTTATTCTTTTTCCCGAGGGAACTTCCATTCATGTTTGAGGACTTGAAAGGCCGGACAGCGGTCGTCTTCGGAGTGGCGAACAAGCGCTCGATCGCGTGGGCGATTGCGCAAGGACTGCACGCCGCGGGGGCTAACCTCGCCATCACCTATCAGAATGAGCGGATGGAGATGGAGGCAAAAGACCTGATTCTGTCGCTGCCGGGCGCGGAAGCTTTCATGTGCGATGTTTCGAAGGATGAAGAAATCGCACAGCTCTTCGAAAAACTGAAAGCTCGCTACGGGAAGCTGCACACGCTGGTGCACAGCGTGGCATTCGCTCCCGCCGAGGAACTGAAGGGCGACTTCGTGAATACTACGCGCGAGGGTTTTCGCGTGGCGCACGATGTGAGTGTGTATTCGCTGATCGCGGTGTGCCGAGCAGCAGCGCCGCTGATGGAAGATGGGGGCAGCGTCATTACTATGACTTACTACGGGGCGGAGAAAGTGGTACCGCACTATAACGTCATGGCCGTGGCCAAAGCGGCGCTCGAATGCACGGTCCGGTATCTGGCGCACGATCTGGGGCGACGGAAGATCCGCGTCAACGCGATCTCGGCGGGGCCGATCAAGACGCTGGCGGCGCGCGGCATCTCCGGCCTCGGAGACATGCTGCGTGCGCACGCCGAGCGCGCGCCGCTGCAATGCAATGTGGACGTCAGCGAGGTGGGCAGCACGGGGGTGTTCCTTGCTTCCGATGCGAGCTCGGGCATCACGGGCGAGATCATCCACGTGGATTGCGGATACAACATCATGGGATTCT
>WNEZ01005676.1_pt1 | contig 10938 bp, 11 predicted proteins | sample 5400521 | NCBI WGS metagenome assembly WNEZ01 (sample SAMN13153339, study PRJNA577476) | soil metagenome | isolation source: 120 cm saprolite under Douglas fir tree site 2 hole 1 replicate 1 | place: USA:California | collected 2015-04-18
TGTTCGAGGCAGCGGGAGGATTCTCTCCGACCATCGGCATTATCGGAGCGGTGCTGGGCTTGATCCAGGTGATGCAGCATCTGGATAAGATCGACGAGGTCGGCAAGGGGATCGCAGTAGCGTTTGTGGCGACCATATACGGCGTGGGCGCGGCCAACCTCTTCTTGTTGCCGGCGGCGGGCAAGCTGAAGATTCGCATTCGGGGCGAGCAGGTCATCCGGGAAATGACGCTGGAGGGTGTGATTTCGATTCTGGAAGGCATGAACCCGCGCATGCTGGAAGAGAAGCTGCTGGGATTTCTGGTGGGGGAAAAGGAAACGGCCTCTGCGCCCGAAGCTACGCCGGTATGAGTCGGCGAAGAAAACCTCCCGGCCACACCAACCATGAGCGCTGGCTGGTTTCCTATGCCGATTTCATCACGCTGCTGTTTGCATTCTTCGTCGTGCTCTATGCTTCCTCACAAGTGGATCACAAGAAAGCAGGAAAACTGGCGATGGCCATCCAGGCCGCGTTTCAGGAGATGGGTGTCTTTCAGAACTCTGTGACCAGGGTGCCGAATCTCGAGGACGCGATCCCCTTCGGCACAATGCCGACGGTGATCGCGTCGCGACCTGATGGCCCGCTGGGCGGAGAGGGGGAAAGCAACAATCTGGCTCAGTTACGACACGAACTGGAGATTATTCTGGCGCCGGAAATCGCGCGCAAGGAGATCTCAATGGGGCGCGAGCTCGACGGATTAGTGATCAGCTTGCGCGAGGCCGGATTCTTCGAGAGCGGATCGGCACAAATGAAACAGGCCTCGGGGCCTGCCTTTGATCGCATAGCCGCCCTGTTGAGAAAACGTAAGTGCCGTCTGCGAATTGAGGGACACACCGACAACATCCCCATCCACAACGCGAAGTTCTCTTCCAACTGGGAACTCTCCACGTCTCGGGCGACGGAAATTGTGCGACTACTGATCGTCAGAGACGGATTCGACGCTTATCATCTGAGCGCTGCCGGCTATGCCGAATATCATCCTGCGGCCAGCAATGGCACGGCTGAGGGGCGCGGCCAGAATCGGCGCGTAGATATTGTGATCCTGAGCGAGGGTCCGCCCGCAGCCGCAGCCGCCTCCGAGGGCGCGCAAGAATCGGTGCCTGTTGCTTCCGGCGCGAACCCGTTACAGTAACAACTCCAGGTAGAGAGCGCCGGCGATCGGGTTGGAGCGGTAGGGTGCGATCTCTCGGAAACCTCTTCGGCGGTAGAGCGCGATGGCATCCTGCATGGACGATTCAATTGTGTCCAGGCGCATTCGTTCGTAGCCGATGGTGCGGGCCTCGGCGATGATGCGGTCTACCAGCATTCGGCCTACGCCTTTGCCGCGATAGGCTGAACGAACGTAGAGCCGCTTCATCTCACAGATTTGGCGGTCGAGCTGGCGCAGGGCAACGCAGCCGGCTGCCTGGCCCTGGTGGTGCGCGAGCAGCAGTCGTCCGCTGGGAGGAGCGTAGGCGCCGGGCAGGTTCTTCAGCTCTTCGTCGAAGTGCTGGAAACTCAGGCTGAAGCCGAGGGAATCGGCGTATTCGAGAAAAAGCGCACGGGCCAGTTCGACTTGTTCGAACGATGCGGCCTGGATCAGCTGGATGCCGGGATTAGGAAAAGTTGCCACAAAGCCTCAGCGGGAACTCACATTGCACAGCACGTCTCGGACGATTAAGATTTCTGCACTCCCATGTCTGAAGTAATTTTAAGCGAGCCTGCAACTTTGAACGATTCCTCCAGCAACGAACACGAACCCTCCGTTGAAGTCTTTGCCGTGTATGGCGTGGAGCCTGAGATCCAGGCTTATGCCATGGCAAAGTATTCGCGGTCGTCGCTTTCAATGAAGGAGTCGCTGAAGGAAATTACTTCGCAGAAGGCTGAGAAATTCCTCAACACTTTCTACTTCCAGTATGGACACCGGTCGATCGCGGACCTGGCTCATATCGCGCTTGCCATTGAACGGCTGTCGATTCTGGCTGCGATCGTGGTTGCGGACGAGCAGCGCTGGGACGGGCAGGAGCGTTCGACGCGCTACCAGGATTTCCGGAAGAGCGGTTACTACACGCCGGATTTCGGGGAAGATGCTTCGGCGCGGGAGCTTTACAGGCAGACCATCGATCAATTGTTCGCCGACTACGAGAAGCTGTCGGAGAAAATGTTTGAATATCTCCGCGGGATTACGCCGAAGCCGGCCGACATGAAGCAGGAGGCATACGAGCGGACGCTGCGCGCCCGGGCTTTCGATATTTCGCGCTATTTTTTGCCGCTGGCTACGAATACATCGCTGGGAGAGATCGTCAACGCGCGCACGCTCGAGACGCAGGTGGCGCATCTGCTTTCGCATACACATAAAGAGGTGCGCGATCTGGGGACGCGGCTGAAGCGGGCGGCCCTTTCTCCGGCTTACAACGCGAACGAGGATTCGCTGCGGATGCTGGTCGAGGAGATTCGCACGGTGTCTCCAGAGTTGGCGGAACGCGCCGAACGCGAATTGCTGCGCGAGGTGCGGGTTGCGTCGACGCTGGTGAAGTATGCAGATCCGAATGCGTACGAGATCGAGACGCGGCGCGAACTGCGACAGGCTGCGTCAGAACTCATGCGGGGCGCGGACGTTGCACCAGCGCCGCTGGTGGACCTGCTGGATGACGAGCCGCTGGAAGTGGAGCTGGCGACGACGCTTCTTTATGAGCACTGTCATTATTCTTACCGGCAGGTTCGGGAGGCTATGGAAGGGGCAGGCGAGGCGCGACGTCGGGAAATTGTCGAACTGGGATTGCGTCATCGCAGCAAGCATGATGAGATGCTGCGTCCTTTTTCTGCCGGCCAACAGTTCCGGTTCGACATCCTGATGGATATCGGCGGCTTTCGCGACATGCACCGGCATCGCCGCTGCGTGCAGATCATGCAGGACTTTACGACCGTCCACGGCTTTGACACGCCACCGGAAGTGGACGCCGCTGCCGTGCGGGCGGAATACGAATCCGCTATGAAACGGGCGGAGGCAGCGGTGGTGAAGATTGCTGTGAACGGCGGCGATGAGGCCGGGCAGAATGCGCAGTATGCGATTCCGCTTGCCTTCCGCAAGCGGACGCTGTTCAAGATGGATTTCGCTGAAGCCGTGTATATCTCGGAATTACGCACGACACCGGCGGGTCATGCTTCGTACCGGAACGTCGCTTATGCGATGTATGAGGCGGTGGCGGCGCGGTATCCGGCGCTGGCGAAGTATTTTCGGGTCGTCGATGTACGAGAGCCGGTGGACTTGCTAAAGCGGTGATTGTGTGGCTTGTGTGGCGCGGGCGCCCACGCCCGCGAGAGTGTTGAACGAGTCCACGTCGCCCCTCGGGGCTGAAGCGTGTGTATGAGAAGGTGGGTCGTCCCTCCGGGACTTGAATCATTATTCAACTCTACCCAGCGCTGAAGCGCTGGGCTAAGCTGGTTCGCCCCTTCGGGGCTGGTTCGTTTGGCGTCCGCGATCCAGCGCAAGCAAGCAATGCTAGATCGCACACAGACTCTCAGGGGCTGAAGCCCGAATTTATTCCCAGCTTACGCGGCCCTGAAGGACCGCTCTTCCATGCGGTTCATGCAGCGTTGCATTCTTTGCAGGGCCGAGATGTATGACGATAGGGCAACCACCTACCGCAGCCTGCTAAAATCACATCAACGATGCCCCTCTACGAATACGAGTGCAAGAAGTGCGGCCACCGCTTCGAGAAAATCCTGAAATTTTCCGACAAGCCCATGAAGAAGTGCCCCGACTGCGGAGGCGCGGTTGAGCAACTGATCTCGGCTGCCACCGTGCAATTCAAGGGCGCGGGCTGGTATGTGACGGACTACGCCAAGAAGAGTACCCCGGCTTCGGGGAAGCCATCCGAGAGCGACAGCGGGTCCAAAGATATCAGTAAAGATTCTAAACAGGATTCCAAAGAAACCAAGGATTCCAAGGAAACAAAGAAGGAAGAGAAGCCGAAGGCTGAGACCGGGCACAAGAAACAGAAGAAAGAGTAGTCCGGTGGTGAATCTCGTCGGACGACTGAAGACGTCTTACAAAATTCCTTTTCACCAGCAATTCTTAATTGGTGCATTTGCCTTCTTATCGGCGATCGAGAAAAAACCCCGGAGAGTGGAATTCGGATTGCGGAAGCTAGTCGTGGAGAACAACGTTTAGAAGTGAACTATGAACTTGCAGCCCGCTATCGCCATAGTCTACGAAGCCTAACTTTCTGAACCTATTCATGAAAAAGCTGACCCGCGAGCGCGTGGTGCCGATCATTTCAGCCAGCACCTCCTGACTGACCTTGGGAACTACACTCTCGGGTTTGCCTTCCTTGCCAAAACGGGCGAGCAGTAGAAGGATCCGGGCTAGCCTTTTTTCGCTCGAATTGAAGAGCTGATCAACCAGATCTTCTTCGTAGCGGATGTTCCTCGCCAACAAATAGGCCACGAACAGGTCGGACAATTCGTGTTCCCGATGAAGCGCTTCCATCATGGCCTTCTTGTTGATTCGCAAAACAGCGCAATCCGTCATTGCGGTTGCAGAACACATGCGGAGAGTTTGCCCCGCAAGCGAACCTTCGCCGAAAAAGTATCCCTCACCTAGGATGCCAATGGTTGCTTCCTTGCCCTCAGGGGACACGACCGTGAGTTTTACCTTGCCGGTCTGGATATAAAACACTGCGTCCGTGGGATCCCCTTGCGTGAAGATGGTATGTTTCTTCGGAAAAAGCACAAATTTCCTGCCCTCGCCGATGGTTGCGAGGAATGCATGGGGGTCGAAAGTGTGCCTCTTCTTAGCCGCCGCACGAGAACCCATAGTTTCCGCCGTTGCACTAATATCACATGCCAATTTTGATGGTCTGTTGGGCAGACCACATCCACTGAAGATTCTTGTTCGTCGCCCGCCGGTTTCAGGGCCTCTTTTGAAGTAGGATGATTCCCGGTTCTAGTTTGTGGCGCGCAGAGACCTCCAAGTCGTGCAGTCCGGCGAGCGGACCAATGCCGCGGGAAAGCCAGTCAGCAACATAATCCTGCTATCGATCTCCGATAGCGACTACAGCTCACTTCGTCCTCATCTCGAATACGTCAGCTTGCCAAACCATCTAGTCCTTCACGAGGCGGGTGGAAAGCTGGAATTTGCGTACTTCCCGAATCGAGGTTTGATTTCTCTTGTAGTCGTAATGAAAGATGGAAGAACGGCCGAAGCCGGCATAGTTGGAAATGAGGGCTTTACGGGAACACTAGCGGCTGTTGGCCTGCGCAGCAGCCCGCTGCAGGCGGTGATACAAATCTCGGGGGATGGGTTTCGGGTGGAGGTCGGAGCCTTGCAAAACGCTTTGGAATCCGCTCCGCACCTGCAAATGATGTTGGGCCGCTATGCCGCCATTCGGAGTATGCAGGTTGCCCAAACCGCCGCGTGTAATCGGCTTCACGATATTGAGCAACGGCTGGCGCGGTGGTTGCTCATGACTCAGGATAGAGTGGATGCAGGGTCGCTGCACATCACTCATGATTTTCTCGCAACCATGCTAGGGACAGATCGATCCAGCGTGACCCTGGCAGCTGGTGTTTTGCAGAGGAAGGAGCTCATCGAGTACACCCGTGGCGCAGTGAAGATCGTGAACCGCAAGAAACTTGAAGACTCCGCCTGCGAGTGCTACGAGGTTATCCAGCACTACGATGGCGAGCTCGGATTGAAATACCGGAAGTGAAGACACTCCCACGCTTGATTGCCGAGTTGAAATGTTGTTGTTGATAAATCCGCTATCTGACTCATTGAGTAGTCCCATACGAGCGTTACAGGTTAATGCCTGAATCCAAGTGGGAACCTTGCTATCCACTTGCGCCCGCTAGCGCGTGAAAGACAGTATTTTGTAGCGGCAACCGGCCGTCCAGGAGGGGGACCATTGGAACACCTGAGTTGTCTTCGCTGTAACCGGGAGCTCGAGACGGGACACAAATCCGTTGGCGTATTTATGTTCGCGCAGACCGTAGGAATAAGACCGCGGCAAAAGTCGGCGGCACGGCGAATTTGTTTCTGCTCCCCGTGCTCAGTTTCGCTGGCGATGGGGCCAGCACCCGAGGGCGCGCTCAACATTGCGGCCTGGCAGATGATCCGCGACCTCGTCGGCTCGGATCCGGCACTGAACCAGGCGGCCTGGGACACGCTGCGAGGAATTGTCGGTCTGCTGCAGACCAGCGAAGCAGGAGCGGACTCCGCAGGGCAGCCCGTTAACCCAGCAGACTCGAGCTCTGCAGTACATTAACGGACTCTAGCGGACAGTGGCTCCCGGGTGTTGCCGCGCGCTCCGGTGGCAATACTCGTCTGTTTTCGCAGGCGTTCGAGTACGGCCCATTTCTTCCACGCCTCTCCGGCCCGCTGAGTTGTGCCTCCCAGAAAATCCGCGTGTGAATCCTTCCGCGCCCTCCGGCATCCAAAAGACTGGAAATAGTCGTTACAACGAATAAATGGGAGACGAACATCATGATTACCATCCGGCGCAGTAACGAACGCGGGGGCGGCGACCACGGCTGGCTCAAGACCCGCCACACCTTCAGCTTTAGCGATTACTGGGACGAGAAGTGGATGGGTTTCCGCTCGCTGCGCGTGATCAACGAGGATTTTGTGGGGCCCAATAGCGGTTTCCCGGCGCACCCGCACCGGGACATGGAGATCATCACCTACATCCTATCGGGCGAACTCGAGCACAAGGACAGCCTGGGAACGGGCTCCGTTATCCGGCCTGGTGACGGACAGCGCATGACCGCCGGGCGGGGTATCCGGCACAGCGAGTACAATCCGTCTGCGAAGGAGACCGCGCACCTGCTGCAGATCTGGATTACGCCCGAGAAGCAGGGGCTGGAACCGAGCTATGAGCAGAAGAGTTTCCCGGAATCGGAGAAGCGTGGGAAGCTCCGGCTGATTGCTTCGAACGACGGCGCCGATGGGTCGGTCAAGATCAATCAGGATGCGAAGCTGTTCGTTAGCCTGCTTGCGCCCGGCGAAGAAACGACTCACAGTCTGGGAGGCAAGCGCCACGCTTGGCTGCAAGTCGCAAAGGGCGCAGTCGAACTGAACGGGCAGAGACTCGGCCAGGGCGATGGCGCGGCGATCAGTGAAGAAAAGAAGTTGACCATCAAGGGGACTAAGGACGCGGAAGTTCTGCTGTTCGATCTGGCGTGAGAGAGTACGGATGGGCGGCGTCGAGATCGCGGGCGACGCCGCGCCTCAGCCCCCTGAAGGGGCCGGCAAACACACTCCTGTCGGCATCGCTGAAGAGGCTGCGGAAAAAGTAACCGAAAGCGAGAAAAGCTCACCTCAGGCGCTGAAGCGCGATCACATCTAAACGACTTAGCGGCACGACTGAAGTCGTGCCCTTCCCGGGACCGGCTTGAAACAAAGTTTTTCCGCAGCCTGTGAAGCGATGCCCTGATACGAACCTTGGAATCGTGGGATTTTACGCGCGATCGCCAGCCACTATCGTGGCCGCACTCCGACTACTGCCACCAGTCTTCCGGTTACGCCTTTCTCTGCGCGGTGGCTGAAGAGTAGATCGGTACGGCACGCCGTGCAGGGGGAAGATGCGTCGATGTTTTTCGCGGGCACGTCGGCATCGATGAGCTGGCGGCGGTTGGCTTGCACCAGGTCCAGAAAGAGGCTCACGGGGAGTTCGCTGTGGCCGGGGGCGCGAGCGGTCAAGAAGAGCATGGGATACTTTTCGCGGACTGGATCTGATTCCTTCACTTCGCGGAAGAGTTCGGCGGCATAGGCAAACTGGGCTTCGAACTTCTGGCGAACTTCTGCTCCGACTTGGTAACAGCAGGCCTGCACGCCGGGGCCGATAGCGGCGATCATGTTTCGTGGATCGCTGCCGAAATATCGCTGCATCTCGCCGACCCCTTTTTCGACAATACGTTTGACCGTTCCGCGCCAGCCGGCGTGAAAGACGCCGATGGCGCGATTTTTCTTGTCTACAAGGATGACGGGCAGGCAGTCGGCGGTCAGGATGGCGAGAAGCAGCCCGGGAGTGTTGGTGATGAGTCCGTCTCCGGCTAGAGGGTGTTTCGGCGCGCCTTCGATTCGGTGAATTAGATCGGAGTGAATCTGGCGCAGGGTGATGAGCGTTTTGCGTGGGTTTGGAACGCCCAGTTGTTTCAGGAAGAGCGTGCGGTTGCGTTCGACAACGGCGCGCGAGTCGTGATTCGTGAAGCCCAGATTGAGGGTATTCCCACCGTAGACGCGAGAGACTCCGCCATGCCGGGTGGAGAAGGCGTGGACGAGCCAGGGCAGCTTGGCCAGCTTTTCGGAGTGCAGGAGTTGCAGCTTGGTTTTCGGGAGGGACTTGGTCACCACGGTTCGATCATACTTGACGCTCGGGCGCCCGTTCACTCACTTTTCGACTGAAGGGTTCGGCACCTTCTGCTTGCAACTTTGGCTTGGGGCGGCAAGAATGCGTGCGTCCGATTTCTGAGGACTCTTAAGCAGGAGGGTTGGCCATGAAGCGCTCGATCGGCGTGACGGTGATCGCGGTTTTGTCTTTGCTGGGATCAGTGTTGACCCTTCTGACGGGAGTTTTGATTGGCTGGGTTATGTTCCGAGCGCCTGTGGCGAGGCCGGATCAATACCCGGGTTCTCCGGCATTCTTTAAGGCGATGATGTTGGTGGGTGTTCTCTTTTACGTGGTGCCGGCGATCTGGGGCATTTGCACCAGCATCGGGCTGTTCCGGCTGAAGGATTGGGCTCGCATTTCGATGATCGCGTTCGCGGTGCTGTTGATTCTAATGGGCGCATTCGGAATTCTGATGTCGTTAGTTATTCCCCTTCCCACTCCTCCAAACCTTCCTTCCGATAAATCGATCGAGGTCGGCGTTCGCTTATCGATGGGTGTGTTTTCGGCTGCCCTGTTGGCTATGGGAATCTGGTGGGTGGCCTTCTTTAGTCGAAAGAAAGTCAGGCAACAATTTGTCGGTCTGCGAGCAGGTATTGCCGATGGCGCTCCGCCTCAAGTATTGGATTCGCTACCGCTTCCGCCGATTATGGAAACAATGCCGAGCACCCCTCGGCGTCCATTGAGTATCACGATTCTGGCCTGGTTGTTACTGGCTGGTTGCGCGATGATTCCACTGAATGTCCTGCTGCGCGCGCCCGCAGTGTTGTTCACGAAAGTGGTGACTGGCTATCCCGCGTCGGTCTATTACATCGCCCTTGCAGGCCTGCAACTCTACATCGGAATTGGGTTGTTGCGGCTACGGCCCGCCGCCCGCGTCGTGTGCATATGGTATCTGGCGTACGGGTTCGTAAACGCCGCGATTTTCTATCTGGCCCCGGGAGGCCATGCGCGCATGCTCGCCCTGATTGAAAAGCAACAATCGATGTTTCCATGGATACCGCCCGGGCAAAACCAGTTTTTACAGCAAGTGGATCTCACGCCATTACTGATCGTCGGAGCGTGCCTGGGACTGGCTGTGCTCGCGGTGCCTCTCTACTTTCTTATAACGCGGAGGCAAGCATTCGAATCGGCCGGAACGGCAGCTGCTGGCCAATGATTTGCGGGCTTACCCGGCGGGGCGATATAGTTTTAAGATCCCATGTTTACTGATTTCACTACCACTGACCGCTGGACCAAGAAGCCGGTGCATTGCCTGTATGAAGCTCTGATTGTGGCCATTGCGACACGCCATGCTGATGCCGTGGACATCAAGTTCCTGGTGGATGGGCGTCCGGTGTGGGTGGCACTGCCTCATCCGGCGTGGGTGGAGTATAAGAAGCGGACTGGCACGCTTATCACCGATGCGCTGGCGAAGGAAATTGCCGGGCATTTTATCAAGACGGGTCTGGAATCGGGCGAGGGAGTGGGTAAGGAAATGTATTCGCTGACGGTCGAAGAGACGCTCAAGCACCTGGATGCTGTGGTGGCGGAGGCGGGGTCGCCGGTGGCGAAGTAAATCGGGTTCTTTCGGATCCTATCGTTTTCCATCCGGCGCGCTGGGCTAATGAATGGGGTCTCGCGGCTGGAGCGGTTGGTTATTCCAGCTTTCTCATTGACCTTGAGAGCTTGGGCCGTCCCTCCGGGACTTGATCCTCTTCCCGGGCTCTCCCAGCGCCAAAAGCGCTGGGCTATTCTGGTTCGCCCCTCCGGGGCTGCTGCTCTTGTTGTTCGCTTCCACCCCAAGCACTTGGAAAGTTCCCTACAAATGAGGGACAATATTACGTTTGTCTTGCGCCAACGGGTTGGCCGCGATTCATCATGCCATACTCTCCCTGCTCGCCGTTCTTGAGCCTGGTATTGAGCCCGTAGTTCGCTAATTGAGGAGTCGCCTTTATGTCCAGTCTTACCTTGGATGTGGAAACCCGCAGCGCAAAAAGACACAAGCGGCTGGCGCAGTGGGTGGAGGAGTGCGCGCAGCTTTGCAAGCCGGACCGGGTGCACTGGTGCGACGGGTCGTCCGAGGAATACCAAGCCATGCTGCGGCTCATGATTTTGTCCGGGACGGCCGTCCCGCTGGCGGAGGACAAACGGCCGAACAGCGTCCTGGTGCGGTCGAGTCCAGCCGATGTGGCTCGAGTGGAGGACCGGACTTACATCTGTGCCCGAACCAAAGACGAGGCTGGTCCCACTAACAACTGGGAAGATCCGGCGAAGATGAAGGACAAGCTGAAGGGTTTGTACACGGGAGCGATGACAGGGCGCACGATGTACGTCATTCCTTACAGCATGGGTCCGATTGGATCGCCGATTGCCAATATTGGCGTCGAGATCACTGACTCGCCCTACGTGGTTGCCAACATGCACATCATGGCGCGGGTCGGCACGCGCGTGTTGGACGTGTTGGGCGAAGACGGGGAGTTTGTGCGCGGGTTGCACTCGGTGGGAGCTCCGCTGGGGCCGAACGATCAGGATTCGCCGTGGCCTAACA
>WNEZ01014235.1_pt1 | contig 10938 bp, 9 predicted proteins | sample 5400521 | NCBI WGS metagenome assembly WNEZ01 (sample SAMN13153339, study PRJNA577476) | soil metagenome | isolation source: 120 cm saprolite under Douglas fir tree site 2 hole 1 replicate 1 | place: USA:California | collected 2015-04-18
GGTAGGCACCTTCCGTAACCCAGGCAGATTGGGCAGCGATACGGCTTACATCGGCAAGCAGCGTGTCGAGAGAGCGATGAGCCTCTCCAGCATTTTTGAAATAGATATCACTTCCGTAGTAGATCTCATCAAGGAAGTAGACGGGTATGTCAAGGCGTGCCGCCACCTGACAGGCCAATGTTGTCTTTCCACTACCTGCTCCCCCGATAATGTGGATACGGTGCACCGCTTGTCTGTCAAAGGAGGGACCGCGAAATGCAACTTGACCCATATATTCTCCCTCAATCTTATGTCTGTTCGTAGCACTGTCGTGTCAGTGTCAAAGTACGATGGGAAAATTAAACAAACTGTGGTGACTTTCATCCTTTTACTTAATTCCCCAAAGGGCTAAAGTAAACTCTGACCATGAACGTGTTGCTTTTATTATAACGTGTAGAATAAAATTAGTTAACCAGAATAGTAGTATTTCTTTATTTGATAAGTAGAAATACTGAATTGAGTAAGTAGAAATACTGAATTGAGTAAGTAGAAATACTGATTTCAATTACCGAAGTCATAATAGAGGTATCACGGGCTGAAGCCGACCATGAGTGAGGGCGGGAAGAGGTTGGTCGCAGAATGGATCCAATTCGGTGTGACTAACTACCCCTCATTCTGACAGAGGCAGAGCTAATTCTACTTTACAACCTTCGCCAGAGGATGAGATGATCGTAAGTGCTGCACCGATCAGCATTGCACGCTCGCGCATGCCGATTAACCCTAAGCCACCTTGCGAATTGCGACTGAGATCAAGGTGCTGCTCTTGAGAAAATCCTTTGCCGTTGTCACATACTGTAAGTTGAAAGAAATGTGGAAGATACGTAAGTTCGACGCTTGCCTGCGTGGCCTGGGAATGCCGCCAGATATTCGATAAAGCTTCCTGAACAATACGGAAAATAGCAATCTCGGCTTCAGGAGGAGTGGGTCGAGGCATCCCTATGCACATAAAAGTACAGGGGACACCGCGAGAAGAGGAACTATCACTTAGCCATTCTAAAGCGGCGCGCAAGCCAAGATCATCAAGTACAGATGGACGTAGATCGCGACAGGCTCGACGCACTCCTTCCAGTGTGCGATCAGCCAGGTCTTGCAGATTCTTGAGCCACAACACATCTTTTTCTGGCAGGTCAAGCGGGCTTATTGCGCGACCAAGGCCGTCCAGCCCCAGGGAAAGTGCTATAAGTGCTTGTGCAGTATCATCGTGTAACTCCCGGGCGAGGCGGCGGCGTTCCTCTTCCTGTACACGGGTGATCAGAGAGGCATAGTCACGCAATTCATCCTGTCTTCTTCTTGCACTGCTGAGATCTTGCAGGGTGCGCTGCAATTCATCTGTCCGAATGGATAGCCGCGTACTGAGCAAAGCGAGATAGTAGATCGCAAAAAGCGGCATCAGAAAAAAGAGCCAGGCGAGTTCAGCCGCAAGGTCGTCGAAGATATCCACGACAGGCAAGAGCGGTCCCACGCTCAGTACCAATAACTGGAAGAGCAGCACTGATGGCAAATAGTTTTGCCATGCCACTTTTAAGCCAGCATGGCTCTTTTGCACAATGGTGGGAAGTGACACCACTATAATTAAGAACATCATCACTATAGCTGCTAGAATAGAGCCAAGAAACTCTTTGGATTCAGCAAAGGGTTGAAAGTGATTTATAAAATGGTTTTGGGCGGGCCCACCAATCCAGCTATAAACAGCGCTGGAAATCAATACAAGGAGGGCAGTGCTCGCGATACGATAGCAGGTCTCCATCCAGGAAACAAATCCTCGCCAGAGCGTGAAGCCCTGCGCTACCGCTTGGGTCATTAATGCTAAGATCACTGCCGCCGGAGGACCAATCAAGACTCCTGCTGCCAGATAAAGAGGAGCCGTGATATCGAGAAGAAAGAGGAAACGCCATCTTTCTGGTAGACGATACCGTTGAGTATCTGTTGTCTTTGCCTCCAGCTTCAGTAAGCGCAAAAGCAATATTCGACCCAACAGGGCGAGCGATATCGAAAGGATGAGCAGACTATAGATTGCTCGAGGCCCATAGAAATTGGGGTTCGGTTGATAGTGGGAGAGCGACCAGGCCAGCAGGCCGAGCGCAATGCACAAAGAGAGGATAGAAACAGCGAGCTTCAAACGAGGAAGCCCGGTGAGCTTGATGGAGTTGCGGCTACGGTGTATCATACGTGTCCTGCAAAGAAATCATGCCCTGGCGCAATGCCAGTAAGACAGCTTCGGTGCGAGAGCCAACATGCATTTTCGTAAAAATGTTGGCAAGATGACTATGCACTGTACGGATGCTCAATCCCAACCGGCGCGCGATTTCTTTGTTCGGCAACCCTCGCGCCGCCAGGCGCAATACGTCAATTTCACGTTCGCTCAGGAGATCGGTCGAATGCTGCACGGTATCAGGACGCGTGGACAGCCGCCGCATGATTTTTTCAGCCACAGTTGGGTGTAAAACTGACTCACCGCGCGAAACTGCCCGGATGGCATTGATCAGTTCCTGCCCGTGCACATTTTTGAGGAGAAAGCCAGCAGCTCCTGCCTCAAGTATTGCCATCAAGTACGGTTCATCATCATAAGCCGACAATACTAATACGGCGGTTTCGGGAGAACACACTTTAATGGCACGTGTGGCATCTATTCCACCAATTCCCGGCATAGCGATATCCATGATGGCGATATTGGGATGCAGCCTTTTAGCGGCATCTATGGCTTCCTCGCCGCTGGCTGCTTCAGCTACCACTTCAACATCGTTCTCAGCCTCCAATAAGCGGCGCGTACCCTCACGCACGAGGGCATGGTCATCGGCGAGCAGAACTCGAATCAAGTGACCATCCTCATTCTCGCCATTGCTCGCATTCTGAAAAATATCTGCGGCCATACTGATTGTATCTCTTTGTCCTGATGATTCATGCAACATACTTTAGTCGTTTCTAGCACTCGCACTCTCATGATATCCCAAAGTGGCGATGACACAGGATAGCCTGTACCACCCCTAACATCTCTGAATATAGTATAACCGGAGAGCCACTGCTACAGTATTTCTGCCTACTTATTATATGCCATGCTCTTCCAATTGGGAACAATCTCTTTTGGTTTCCCTCGCCGACATCGGCCCGCTTGCCGACCGCTTCTATTTTCGTAGCGAGGGGTGGCAGTGTCGTGTCGAGGTGGCAATACCACCCCTCGCTACATTTTTAATGGTTCGCGACCCCTTGGGTTGCCAGTCCTCTTTAGAACATCGTGAATAGTATAGTATCATAGAATAGACATAAGGTTATATACCTCATTGACAAAGCATATGTCTTTTCGATACAGTAAAGACGGTAGACCGAATAGAGGTTCATATGCAGGTTTGGAAGGCAAGGCGGTTTTATGGGGCTGTGTCTGGATACCGAGGACTGTAGGTTTCAAAATCGGGACAAAGCACGCTTCTGTGCCAGGTGCGGCATCCCGACACAGGGCACACTATTGCAAGGTCGCTATGAAGTCCAAGATCTGGTAGGCAAAGATCGCATTGCTATAACATTGCGTGCTACTGATCGACACGAAGGACATCCTGTGATTGTGCGTGCTCTTCTGCCTGTTAAGGCCAGCCCGGAAGAGTGTGAGATCTTTTTGCAGGACGCAGAACTGGCAGTTGCGCTCTCAAGCCGCGTCAACGAAGCTGGCAGTATTCGTGTTACCGATTACGGACAAGATGGACCTATAGCATTTCTGGTGAAATCTGAACTAGATGAACTGACCGCGCGATATAACCCCAAGCCTCGCCTAACAGCTCGCGTCGGCAGCGAAATATTCCAGGCAGCACAGACACGTTATGATACCGATTCGGAAAACGAAATGTTAACCGAGTTGCGACCAGCTACCCCCGAAGCGTCCGATAATACAATCAATGGCTCTTCCATGGAAGTTCCTGAACGGGTATTCATGCAACAAGACTGGTTGGCCGAGGGCGACCGGGCCTACGAACTGGGGGATTACGAGGATGCGCTCACCGCTTATGAAGCCGCGTTGGTTAACTATGGAATTCGCGCGCAAACGTGTTGCATGAGTTGCGCCGCTACGACGAAGAGATGCAGTGTTATGGCCAGGCCCTGGCACTAGACCCAAATTATGTGTTCGCCTGGAGTGGTCGCGGCATGACCCTGGTTGAACTAGATCACCCTGAAGAGGCGTTGCTGGCATTTGACCGGGCACTTGTATTGGATGCAACGCAGGGCGTTATCTGGCAGGCAATGAGTGATACCCTCTACATTCTGCATAGGTACGACGATGCACTGCTTGCTATTAACCGGGCACTTGATCTTGATCCTGGCAATGCGGCTATGTGGGATATTAAAGGCAATATTTTGCGCCGTATGCAAAGTCCTGAACAGGCTATGCTTCTCCATGAACGCGCAACCCGGCTTGCACCGGATAGTGCCATCGCATGGTTCGATAAAGGCAATGATCTCCGCGATCTCAAACGTTATGCTGAAGCGCTGGCGGATTACGACCAGGCCCTCTCACTCGACCAAACACTCGCCGGTGCATGGTATAATCGAGGGAATGTTCTGGCAGCAATGCACATGTACGAGGATGCCCTGGAGTCTTACAGCCAGGCTTTGCACTACGATGATGGACTGATCTCCGCCTGGTATAACAAGGGCAGCCTGCTGCATGAGTTAGGGCGCAATGAAGAAGCTTTGACCGCTTTTGATTATGCCCTGGCTCTAGATGCTCGCTACAGCGCTGCCTGGAACAATAAGGGGCTTTCACTCTTTACCCTGGGCCACCTGGATGAAGCCCTGGCAGCTTTCGACCAGGCGACATCGTATGCACCTGATGAACCTGATGCCTGGCACAACAAGGCTATTGTGCTTGAAAAGCTCGGTAGGCCCGAAGAGGCTCTTTCGTGCCAGGAATTGGCGCGCAACCTGGAGCAGCAGGCGATCACGTAGGCACGTTTGCATCCTCAGGATGTAGTGATATAATCCCTTTACATTCATACGTATATACCTGTATGTCTGATTTATCTCATACCATGGTTGTATCTATTTGGACGCAATGAATCGGGCACTAAATGCGGACTACCGCATCTACGGCCTGAGCATCCCCAGACGAGCAGGATGCCTAGATGTACCTACAGAGGAGGAGGAATGCGACGTTGCGCCGATCTGGCTGACTGCGGAAACGACAATCGGGACAGTGATCAATTTTGCCGTGTATGCGCATTGCCCTTACTTGGTACTTCCCTGGCCGGGCGATATGTGGTGGAGGCACTGCTCAGTAAGGGCGGTTACGCGGCAGTTTTTCGTGGAGTAGATCAAAACCTTTCTCGCCGCATTGCCATCAAAGTACTCTTACAGAACAAAACTACGTCCACCGAACAGGAACACTTCCTGCGCGAGGCTCGTATCGCTGCCACGCTGGATCACCCGAATATCGCTCCAATCCTCGACTACGGCAAAGATGGGCCTAGCGTTTTTCTGGTCATGCCCTTGTACACAGCAGGGTCCTTACGCACCAGGTTGGCATTCGTCGATGGACCACTGCCAGCGACTGAGACCATCCATAACTTTCATCAACTTGTAAGCGCCCTCTATTATGCCCATACGCGCCCGCGCCCGGTAATTCATCGTGATATAAAACCTGAGAATATACTGATCCACCAGGAAGATCGTCGCCTGGTTATCACGGACTTTGGAATTGCGCGCTCCCTGGAACCTGGAGCGCGGGTCGGGAAGACGATCACGGTACGCGGTACCGTGGGATATATGGCGCCGGAGCAGAGCAGCGGCGTGGTAGACCCGCGCAGCGACCAGTTTGGTTGCGCCGTGGTATTGTATGAGATGCTTACAGGCTACAACCCTTTCGACGCCTATGGTGGGCCAATCCTTCCCCCCTCCACCTTTAATACGGATTTGCCAGCGGCCCTTGACACAGTGGTATTGCGAGCCCTTGCAGCACACCCCGAAGATCGCTTTAGCGATATGCTGGAGTTCATGTATGCATTCGACCAGGCTTCTCGCCCGAGTTTGGGATTGCGAGTTCCAGCACCTAACGGACAAGTCGAAGCCAGCAACCCTCCTATGAAGCGTCGTGTTACAAATCCTTCTTCACCAGCTATACAGATTGGAACCGAGCGAGGCGATTCTCCAGGTCACCAACAAGCTGGAAGCCCGAATACGAGTGGCAGTGTACGCGAGAAGTGTCTGGAGGGCGATCAGCTCCTCAAGCAGCAGCATTATTCTCAAGCTCTACGTGCCTATGAAGAAGCGTTAGGCATAGAGCCGCGCAATTTTTATGCCTGGAATGGCAAGGGGACGGCGCTCTACAGCCAGGGTAGTTATAAGAAGGCATATGAATCCTACCAGCGAGCTATCGAAATCGAGCCAGAGAATCCTGTCGTATGGGTAAGCGCAGGGCTCGCATTGAAGCGCCTTCAGCGCTACCAACAAGCATTGGTTCACTTCGAGCGAGCGCTGACTATAGATCCCCAGTATATCGCTGCCTGGATTGGCAAAGCCGATACGGAAATAGATATGAACCTGCCAGAAAATGCTATTGCTTCCTATGAGCAAGCCCTCTCTTATGACCAGAACAGCTTCCAGGCGTGGAACGGTCTGGGCAATGCGCGTTCTTTCTTGCGCGATTATCCTGGCGCTGTGGATGCTTATAGCCGGGCTCTGCTGATTAACCCGCGCAGCGCCGTCGCATGGTGCAACAAGGCAGAAGCTCTCGTTCGTTACGGCCATAATCGCGCTGCACTGGATGCGCTCAATGAAGCGACCGAATTGGACCGCAACTACGCTCCCGCCTGGGCACTCAAAGCGGATGTCTTCGAAGCGCTAGGCAATCGCCAGGAGGCCCAAAAGGCTCGCAAACGGGCCAAGCCCTGGGGATTGATGAATTAATTTTCCGGATAGAGTATTTCACTATTCTATCTTCTACAAAGTAGTTATGGCTTCTCATGTTACTTAAGCTGGAATCGAGATTCTAAAGCGACCAAAGAGAACTACTGAATTCAAACTGACTTCATTATAGTGAATACAATTCGTCGAACATACCATCCTCAAGCCCTGCGTTTTTTTGCAGCAGATTAGCTATTCTTTTTGCTAGAACAAGGGCATCCGTGCTATACATATTTCCCATTGCTTTCTCAATATCTTGATTCGATCCTAGAACAGCCTCTATAATGACTGCATCCAAGAGTTGCAAGATCCTTGCTCCATGTCGAGAGTTCAAGATAATTCTATTGACAATCTCAACAAGTTCATCAAAGTAGGGCGGTTCTAGGCTAAATTGGTCTTCAATTTCATTTTGTTTACTAACTATATTTAAAAGGTGAATTATTTTTGACCGCTCACTTACTAAAAAAGCTCCACCAAACAGATATGTGCGAGATTGATTTTTAATATCGGCTAAACCATGTATCGCAATATAGGTGGGCCGAGCTAGATAAGCGCGTGAATAAGCAAGTTGAAGGCCTCTTCGAGAAGCTAAAAAATGTCATCAACGTACAGGTGGATGACCTGCTGACGGCACAAAGAAAAAGGTCGAAAAGCAGGAACAGCAACTTGCTCAGTTGAATAGTGAACTTGAACAGATGCAAGAGCTAGCTGATAACATCATCGAATTGACGCTCAGTATAGCCAATGTCAATCCTCCCTGGGTACTTGAATTATGGGCAAAAGATATAACGAACAGGTTCCGAACACCAGAGGTGGCAAAATATATGGTATTCAATTACCTTAATATCGTCGATGGCTTGCTTTCGTCTCAGCCTGGGGAACCGGCTAAATTCATCCAAGAACTCAGCGAAAAGCAGGCTCCTTTCACTAACCTCTCCTACTTCTGGCAGAAGGCACTCGAGTGGAAACAAGTCGTCGAAGATTACTTCAAGGGCGTCTTAGGAGAAGCCATTAGCACCCCAAACGGAGGAATTGCGCTTCAAACGCCTGAAACATTGAGGCAAGTGAGAGAGAAAATTAATGAGTATAGACCAAAGGTCGAGGCACAAGAGACAAATATTGGGCGTTCAAATTGACGAAGAGAGACGAAAGCAATGAAACTAGAAGACGCTCTCAAGGAAAGCGATATTCCAGCAGCGAAGCGTGTTGAGAATGATTACCAAGCCGTTATTCGTTTTTTACCTAATAGCCAAGGAGTCTTAATGCGCAGGGTTTTCCCTGTCCTGAAACAGAGTGGAATGACTGAATTTGAAGAAGAAGAGGAAATCTTTCCTCATCTCGGAGCACTGATATATAAGGCCATAAAAAAGCGGTATACTGAAGTCAGACGCTATGCTGAGGACTGGCTACCTCTATATTATGCGACGGGAGAGAAAGCACGAGAGGCATTAAGGGCAACTCTTGCTAAGACATATGAAGAAGAGCAAGAAGAATACCATAATATAGAAGATGAGTTTACTTTCTTTGACCCCTTAAAAACAGAGAATCTCGATTTTGACCGTGATCTCGAGTGAAGGCTAGACGGTCGCGTTGAATTTAATGAGGACGACCCCAATATAATAGCATGGGGGGCTATTTCTTCTACAGCAATAATCAGCAGGTTTGAGCTTTCCACTCAGGGAGCATCGGGACGAAACGAGCCTTTGGCAAGCCGATCTGATTCCTGCCGTGACATGGCTCAAGGTTTCTGAACCTCGCGATAGAGTATTGCTGATATTTAACGGTCAGGTGCATCTCTGTACTGACGCTACAAATAAGCAGTGCTTATCACCCGAAGAAGTGTCGAAGCTATACGACTTCTTATTGCGGTATATGTCATTTATCGAAAGGCGGATAAAAGACCATGAGAGACACTAAATACCGACAATTGCGGCCACGGACAGTGATAGAGCAGCCAGAAAGCAAGCTCTCTGATAGACCTCTGGCTATCATTGCTAGGCAGAGTACAACCGCTCAAATTGAAGAGCACGAAGAGTCGTTACGGCTTCAAATTGAAGATGCCCGGCAGCGCTTTATCAGTCAGGGATGGAGTGAGGATATTATCACCATCAGGATTGCTGGTGGTGGGAAAAAAGGTGTCTCTGGCGCTCTGAGGATTGACCAACGCTCAGAGTTACAGGAAACAATGACTGATATTAAAGCAGGCACCTGTAAGGCTGTTGGAGCTTACTCTGTGAGTCGGCTATTCAGAGATCAGCATGGTGTACAGGTGAGTGTCTTTATGGAAACCTGCGCGAAGTATGATGTATTGGTGATGTTGCCCGATAAGACCTATTACTTCAATAACGAGAACGATATCTCCATGTTTACCTTGCTGGCACGTTTTGCGGCTATAGAGAATGAGCAGCGGGCTAAACTCACCAGGGAGGCCAGAAAGAAAAAATCCTTGCGTGGTGAGTATGATGGGAGATCACTTACCCCAGGCTTCATTGTGGATAGAGACAAGAGCAGCAAGACCTATGGGAAGTACCTTGAATATGTGCCTCATGCTGAGGTAGCACGCAAGCTGTATGGCCGCTTCAGAGAGTTAGGCGGCCAATTCAATGTACTGGCGAACGAGGTGGCACGCATGCCCTTGGTATTCCCCGACTTTGAAGAATGGGTATCACCGCTTAATACGCTACGCCTCAAGAGAGTACCAGGGGGATATCATATCTCAAGAGTAGCGCTGTTCCATCTCCTCACCGCCGTTGAGTATGTTGGTTATTGGAAAGTTGATGGTTCACTACTAGTAGGGCCAGATGGGGCACCAGTAGTGAACCATGATGCTATTGTACCGTTTAGTGATTGGGAGTATGCCTTTACTCGCCTGTCGTTTGAGACCTTAGACGGCCTACCGAACACAGATCGCCTACATGGTACAACCTGGACACCCGTTTCTAAACAGAATAGTGAGGGGTTACTACGTGGTCTACTCACATCTCCCCTCGGTCTGGTAAATATTGGCGGGGGTCGCTATAGAGTAGCAGAGCAACGCCCTGGACATCCTCAGAGGAGCAATACGCTTATGGTCGATGTCGCCTTTGTCGATGCACTGTTTAAGGCTCGACTGTGTGACAGGATGGACGAAATTGATAGAGAGAATTTTTTCCATGAACTCTCAAAGCGGCTCAAGCAGCAACATACCACGGCCCTGGTGTCAGTGGATGAGCAGATAGCAAGGTATCATAGGGAGCGGGAAGGTATCCAGGCTTATATCAGAGCAGTAGGCGCTACTGCCGATGTGGCAACGCTGCAACAATACAATGCTGATCTCCTTGAGATATCCGCTCATATCGCTGATCTTGAGCATATGAAACAATCGGCCCAGGCCGAGGAGTCGCATCTTGCTCGTATACAGGAAAACCTTGCTCGGATGAAGGCAGTGAAAGATTTCCTGTACTCGAAGCAGTTTATCAAGTTGGCCTGTGATACGATCTCACTGGATAAATACTCAGCACACTTTCTTACCCTGACCATCGTATGGGATGACCCGTTTTATCAGGTAGATATCTGCTATCTGTACAGAGCGGCAGGAGTGCATCAACAGTGGAGTACAGAGGATGAGGCCGACCTGATACGCCTCTATCCTCTGGCAGATAGAGCAGAACTGTATCAACGCTTTCCGGCCAGGACATGGCAGGGGATTGTGCAGTTAGCCTATCAGTTAGGGATTATGCGCTGTACCAGTCTTAACACCAGTGGGATTACTGATCCCCGTCTATCACTTGCTGATTGGCAACTCTTTCAACAATATGGATGGGAAATCCCCTCTGGTGATACTGCGGCCTACTGGGTGTATGATATCAGAAACAATGGGGTTGAAAGCCGTTTAAGGCGCTCTTGATGTCCTTTTTCATGCAGGCCCAGATGACTCGCAAGGTGTAGGAAGGTTCCTGATACATGTTATTCCTCCTTCTAATCGCGCAGCGCTGTACCTGTCAGCAGCAGGAAAATCTCGTCAAGGTTGGGTTC
>WNEZ01016632.1_pt1 | contig 10938 bp, 9 predicted proteins | sample 5400521 | NCBI WGS metagenome assembly WNEZ01 (sample SAMN13153339, study PRJNA577476) | soil metagenome | isolation source: 120 cm saprolite under Douglas fir tree site 2 hole 1 replicate 1 | place: USA:California | collected 2015-04-18
GCGCGCGGGCCGGACTGGCCGTAGCCGGTGATCGAGCAATAGACGATGCGCGGATTCTTCGCGCGCACCGCCTCGTAGCCGAGGCCGAGACGCTCCATCACGCCGGGGCGGAACTGCTCGACCAGGATGTCGGCGCGCGCGATGAGCGGCGCGAGTTTTGCGCGTCCCTCCCCGCGTTTGAGATCGAGCACGAGGCCTTTCTTGCCACGGTTGAGCAGCGCGAACAGCGCGCTCTCCCCGTCGAAACGCGGCGCCGCGGCGCGCATCTCCTCGCCGCCCGGCTTTTCGATCTTGATCACTTCGGCGCCGGCTTCCGCGAGCATGAGCGTCGCCAGCGGTCCGGGCAGCAAGGTGGTGAAGTCGAGCACGAGCAGGCCCGACAGCGGTTGCGGCATGGCGACGAAATCCCCACGGCGGACGGCGTGAGGTTAACGCATGTCGCTCGGGCGTGGATACGTCAGAAACGGCAGCAGGCCTCGCCATGTCCCGGATTTCGCTTCGCTCGATCCGGGCGACTTGCTAACTTGCGCCGCATGAAGCTGCCGCGCAATTTCTACAAGCCGCTGGCGATCGGCGCGCCGGCGCCGCTGCGCGAGCTGCCGGTCAAGCTCGAACGCATGATCCATTTCGTGCCGCCGCATGTCGAGAAGGTGCGGGCCAAGGTCCCCGAGCTGATCGCGCAGGTCGACGTCGTGCTCGGCAATCTCGAGGACGCAGTGCCGGCCGACGCCAAGCTCGCGGCGCGCGCCGGATTCATTGCGATGGCGCAGGCGCATGATTTTGGCGCCACCGGCCTGTGGACGCGCATCAACGCGCTCAACTCGCCGTGGGCGCTCGACGACGTCACCGAGATCGTCGCCGCGGTCGGCAACAAGCTCGACGTGATGATGCTGCCCAAGGTCGAAGGCGCCTGGGACATCCATTACCTCGATCAGCTGCTTGCCCAGCTCGAGGCCCGGCACGGCGTGAAGAAGCCGATCCTCATCCACGCGATCCTGGAGACCGCGGAAGGCGTCAACAATGTCGAGGCGATCGCCGCCGCTTCCCCGCGCATGCACGGCATCAGCCTGGGACCCGCCGATCTCGCGGCCTCGCGCGCCATGAAGACGACGCGCGTCGGCGGCGGCCATCCCGATTACGTCGTGCTCGCCGATGCGGCCGGCGAAGCACCGCGCCAAAAATTCCAGCAGGATCCGTGGCACTACACGATCGCAAGAATGGTCGACGCCTGCGCGGCCGCCGGCATCAAGCCGTTCTACGGGCCGTTCGGCGACTTCTCCGATCCGGCCGCCTGCGAGGCCCAGTTCCGCAACGCCTTTCTGTTGGGCTGCCTCGGCGCCTGGTCGCTGCATCCCGCGCAGATCGCCATCGCCAAGCGCGTCTTTTCGCCCGATCCGGCCGAAGTCGCCTTCGCCAAGAAGGTCCTCGCCGCCATGCCGGACGGCAGCGGGGCCGTGATGATCGACGGCAAGATGCAGGACGACGCCACCTGGAAGCAGGCGAAGGTCGTGGTCGATCTGGCGCGCCTCGTAGCGGCCAAGGATCCCGAGATGAGGGCGCGTTACGGGCTGTGAACAGCGCTACTAAAGGCTGTTTGCGCTGCCACAATGCTGCGCTATCTATAGAGTCCATGGATAAGATCAGGATCGCCAAATACAAGCTTGGGCAGGTCGTGCGGCACCGCGTGTTTCCGTTCCGCGGCGTCGTGTTCGACATCGATCCCGAGTTCAGCAATACCGAGGAATGGTACCAGTCGATCCCGGCCGAGGTGCGGCCGCGCAAGGACCAGCCGTTCTATCACCTGTTCGCGGAGAACGCGGAGACCGAGTACATCGCCTACGTGTCGGAGCAGAACCTGCTGCCGGACGAATCCAAGGAGCCGGTCCGCCATCCGCAAGTCGACGAGATTTTCGTGGGCGACGGCAAAGGCGGCTATCGCCTGCGCGACGACTCGCTGAATTGACGGTCGAGGCGGATTATCGCGCGGGCGGCTGCTGCTGTTGGAGCTGTTGCTGGCCCTGCTGCTCCAGCTTCTTGCGCATCTCTTCCTGCCGCTTCTGCATCTCCTCCGCCCGCTTCTTCTGATCCTCCTCGAATTTCTTCGGGTCGGTCGCAGGGCCCTCGTTGGCCTTGGCGAAGTCGGCGAGCGGCAGCGGAAGGCTGATCGCGTTGCCGGCGAGGTTGATGGCCTGGACGGTCAGCACCTGGCCCTTCTTCATGGCCGTCACCAGGTCGGGCGTGCCGTCGTAGTCCGCCATGCAGCCGTTGGTGAAGCAGGTGAAGAACGGCGCGGTGAGCGGCTGCTGCTGATCGATGATGAGCCGCGTGCCGTATTGCAGCTGCAGCGGGCTCGGCACCGTGATGCGCAAGACCTTCTTCGGCTCGCCTTCCGGCTCGATCAGCACCGCGGCGATGACCGGGAGCCCGGCCTCGACATACGCATCCTTGCCGGTGAAGCACACCTGCTTGGCATTGGCCTCCTGACCCTTGCCGCACAATTTCGTCCACGGCGAATAGATGAGCTTCGGCGTCTCGGCCGGCGCTTGCGCTTGCGGCGCGGCGGCGGGAGCCTGCGGCTGCTGCTGCGGCGCGGGCTGCTGCGGCCTTGGCGCCGGCGTGGCGGGGCGCGGCCGCGGTGCCGGCTGGGTCGGCTGCTGCGCCTGCGCGTCTGCCGCGGCGAAAACCGCGCCCGCGATCAGGGTCGCGCAAAGCGACCGGTATGTCGGCCGAGCAATTCGAATGGCCATTTGAACCCCCTGTGTCCGCTACAAGATGCGGACGTGATTATTTCGGCTGCTGCGCTTCCAGCTTCTTGCGCGCGTCCTCGGCCCGCTTCTGCAGTTCTTCCTGCAGCTTCTTCTGCTGCTCTTCGTAGATCTTCGGGTCGGTCGGCGGCCCCTCGTTCGCCTTGGCGAAGTCGGCGAGCGGGAGCGGGAAGCTGATCTGATTGCCGGCGATGTTGATCGCCTGGATGGTCAATGTCTGGCCCGACTTGAGCTTCGCGATCAGGTCCGGCGAGCCCTCGTAGTCGGCCATGCAGCCGTTGGTGAAGCAGGTGAAGAACGGTTTTGTCAGCGCCTGCTGCTGATCGACGATGATGCGCGTGCCGTATTGCAGGTGCAGCGGGCTCGGCAGCGTGATGCGGAAGATCTTCGTCGGCTCGCCGTCCGGCTCGATGAGCGCGGCCGCCACGACGGGCACGCCGGCTTCGGTGCGCGCGTCCTTGCCGGTGAAGCAGACCTGCTTGGCGTTGGGCTCCTGGCCCTTGCCGCAGAACTTCGTCCACTGCGAATAGATCAGCTGCGGCATCTCGATCGGCGCCGGCGCCTGCGCTTGCGGCGCGGGTGCCTGTGGCACCGGAGCTTGCGCCGGTTTCTGCGCGGGCTTGGGCGGCGTGCGCGGTTTCGCCGCCGGCTTGGGAGCTGCCGGGGCCGGTGCGGGCGCCGGGGCCTGCGCATACGCTGCGGATACCGCGAGGACGCCGAGGGCCGCCATGGTCGTGACGAACGGCCGACGCACCGGCCGGGCCGGCGCGGACACGATCCGAAGGGTCATTAATATTCCTCTCTCTCGCTGGCCGTGGGCGCAAGACCCGCCGAAGACCGCGTACCCCCTACGGGGCTGTCTTGACGCCAAATACGGCAGCAACGTGACGCCGCCGGGCCCGCCTGATAGCCGGATTCCGCGATGGAATAAAGCCTTACCGGGAACATGGTGATAACCTCGCTCGACTCGTCAACCACCCATCGGTCTCCCTTTCTCGTGACGCTGCTTCCCTCCGCCCTGTGCTCCGCGGCGCTCGCCGCCGGCCTGCTGCTGGCCCCGTGGCCGACCGGCGCGTACGCGGAGCCGCGCCATGCCATCGCGATGCACGGTGAGCCCGTGCTGCCGGCCGGCTTCGCGGCCTTTCCCTATGTGAATCCGGCGGCGCCCAAGGGCGGACGCCTGGTGCAGGGCGCCCTCGGCACCTTCGACAGCCTCAATCCGCTGATCGTGAAAGGCGTCCCGGCGATCTCGACGCGCGGCTACATCATCGAGAGCCTGCTCGCCCGCGGCTACGACGAGCCCTTCACCCTTTACGGGTTGCTCGCGCGCAGCGTCGATACCGACGAGGCGCGCTCCTACGTCACCTTCGAGATCGATCCCGCCGCAAAGTTTTCCGACGGCGCGTCGGTCACCGCCGAGGACGTCATCTTCTCCTGGCGGCTTCTGCGCGACAAAGGCCGGCCCAATTTCCGCACGTACTACGTCAAGGTCGCCAAGGCCGAAGCGATCGACGCGCGCACCGTGCGTTTCGACCTCGGCGGCAGCAACGATCGCGTGCTGCCGAAGCACGCGGTCGGTCCGGAGACGTTCGAGGAGACGACCCTGAAGCCGCTGATCGGCAGCGGCCCATATGTGATCTCCGAGGTCGACCCGGGCCGCAGCGTAACGCTCACGCGCAATCCGAACTATTGGGGCCGCGATCTCGCGGTCAACAAGGGTCTGTGGAATTTCGACTCGCTGCGTTTCGACTATTACCGCGACGCGAACGCGCAATTCGAGGCGTTCAAGAAGGGCCTGTGCGACGTGCGCGTCGAGGTCGACCCGGGCCGCTGGGAGACCATGTACGAGTTTCCCGCCATGCGCGATCGCCGCGTCGTCAAGGAGGCATTCCCGACCGGGCTGCCGCAGGGCATGTCGGGCCTCGTCTTCAACACGCGCCGGCCAGTCTTTGCCGACATCCGCGTGCGCGAGGCGATCGCGCTGCTGTTCGACTTCGAGTGGATCAACAAGAACTTCTTCTTCGGCCAATACCGGCGGACCGGCAGCTATTTCGCCGGCAGCGAGCTCTCGGCCTATCACCGGCCGGCCGATGCGCGCGAGCGCGCACTGATTGCGCCGTTTCCCGACAGCGTGCGGCCGGACGTGCTGGACGGCGCCTGGTCGCTGCCCGTGTCCGACGGATCGGGACGCGACCGCGACACGCTGCGCCGCGCGCTCGCCCTCCTCGACGCCGCCGGCTATGCGCTCGTCGGCACCGAGCTGCGCCATCGCGCGACTGGGCGTCCCTTCGGCTTCGAGATTCTCGTCACCACCAAGGACCAGGAACGGCTCGCCCTCGCGTTTTCGCGCAGCCTCAAGAGCGCCGGCATCGACGCGCGGGTTCGCGTGGTCGATGCCGTGCAATATGATCAGCGCAGAATCACCTTCGACTACGACATGATGCAATATCGCTGGGAGCAGTCGCTCTCGCCGGGCAACGAGCAGGCCTTCTACTGGGGGTCGGCATCGGCCGGCGAAGAAGGAAGCCGCAACTACATGGGCGTGCGCAGCCCCGCCATCGATGCCATGATCGCGGCGATGCTCAAGGCCACCGCGCGCGACGACTTCGTCGCCGCGGTGCGCGCGGTCGATCGCATGCTGCTCTCGGGGACTTTCGTGGTGCCGCTCTTCCATCTGCCGGACCAGTGGGTGGCGCGCTGGTCCTACATCAAGCACCCCGCCGTCACCCCGCTCTCCGGCTTCGTTCCGGAGTCGTGGTGGCGCGAGCCGCAGGCGCGGTAGGATGGCGGCATGATCCTCGGTCAAACATCCGCCCAGCACGTGGCGATGCTCAGCAGGGCCGGCCGCACGACGCTCGACGATCTCTTCCGTCGCGCCGCCGGCCGCCGTCCCGAGGCGATCGCATTGGCCGATCCGCCGAACCGCGAAAGCGTCACCGGCGGCCCGCCGCGCCGCCTCACCTACGCGCAGGCAGATCGCATGATCTCCGCGATCGCGGGCCGGCTGCGCCGGCTCGGTCTGCGCGCCGACGAGATCGTCGGCCTGCAGATGGCGAACACGGTCGACGGCGTCGTCACCTTGCTCGGCATCCTGCGCGCCGGCCTCATCGCGACGCCGCTCCCGTTGCTGTGGCGGCAAGCCGACTGCGTGCACGCGCTCGGCCGCGTCGGCGCGAAGGCGCTGATCATGAGCGCGCGCATCGGCTCGGCCGACCATTGCACGCTTGCGATGCACGTCGCGGCCGACGTCTTCCACATCCGCCATGTCGGCGGCTTCGGCCGCGACCTGCCCGACGGCGTGGTGGGGTTCGACGACCTTTACGAAGCCGCCGCGCTCGATCCGGTGACGCCGATCGCGCGCTCGATCAATCCGGCCGGCCATATCGCGGTCGTCACCTGGGACGTGGCGCCCGCAGGTCTCGTGCCGGTCGCGCGCAGCCATCTCGAGCTCATAGCGGCGGGCGCCGCCGTCACGCTCGAAAGCCGCATCGAGCAGACCGCGTCCATCCTCTCCTCGCTCGCCATGCCGTCCTTCGCGGGGCTCGCGCTGACGGTGATGCCCTGGCTCCTCACCGGCGGAACGCTGTCGCTGCATCATCCCTTCGACGACGCGGTTTTTTCCGGACAATGCAAGGACGAGCGCTGCGCCGCCGCGATCGTGCCGGGACCGCTCGCGCAGAAGCTTTCCGATGCCGGCGCGTTCAGCCGCCTCAACGGCCTCAAGACCGTGATCGCCGCCTGGCGCACGCCCGAGCGCGTCGCCGGCAGCGCGGGCTGGCGCGATCCCGCCATTGCGCTCACCGACGTCTCGATGTTCGGCGAGACGGCGCTCCTCGCCGCGCGGCGGATCGGCAACGGCAGGCCTCCCGGTCTTACATTGGGTCCCTACTCCGTGCCGCGCGGCGCGCCGGGCGCGCTGCACGTCGCCGAGATCGCGTGCACCGCGGCCGCGACGCTCGCCATCGGCGGGCCGATGGTGCCGAAATTTCCGTTCCGCTCGACCGCCGACGTCGAGCCCGAGCCCCGGTTCCGCGTCAGCGAGGAAGGCTTCGCCGACACCGGTTACGGCTGCCAGATCGATCCCGACACGCGCCTCGTTTCGCTCACCGCCCCGCCGCCCGGTATCGTCTCGGTCGGCGGCTACCGGTTCGCCGTGCAGGCGCTCGAGGAACTCGGCGCCCAGGCCGGCGGCACCTTGGCGGCCGTGCCCGATGCGCTCGGCGGCCAGCGGCTCGCCGGCAGCGCGAGCGATGCCGACCGGGTCCGGCAGGATCTCGATGCGCGCGGCGCGAACCCGCTCGTGGTCGAGGCCTTTCGGGCCGCCGAGGCCGATGATCAGCGGGCCGCCGGCTAGCGCGTGTCCCGGCGAAGTGGATACCGGTTCGCCGACAAGGACATGCTCTAGAGGCCGGCCGCGCGGCCCCGATTTTCGCCTTGGGCATTGACGCCCTATTAATCGCATTCAACTAGCGTCGCCGGCCTGATCCACAGGCCGCGACGCCCAATGTCCCTGCAAGGTCCGATCGTCATCATCGCCGACCAGAAGAGCGCCGAGCTCGTCTCCGCGCTGACGGCGGCTGGTGCCTTTCCGGTGGTCGAGGCCGCCTGGCGCGACGGCGCCGATGCCATCGCGCGCATCGAGCCGGCGGCCGTGGTGCTCGCCGATCCGAACGCGTCGCCCGACGCGGCGGTTGCGCAAAAGGTCTGCCGCGCCGTCGCGGGCGCGCCCTACCTGCCGGTGGTGGCGCGCATGACGGTGGCGACCGAGCTCATCGTGCCCGGCGCCTTGCCGATCGCGGCGACCGCGCTGCCGAGCCGCATCGCGGTCCGCCTCGCCTCGGCGATGCGGGTGCGCACGCTGCACGCCGCCACGCTGCGCCGCGCCGCCGCGCTCAAGCGCGAGTGCAAGGATCTTCCCGTCCTGCCGACGAGCGATCCGCTCGAGGACGCGACCGTCATCGTCACCGGCCGCGGCCGCAGCTATCCGGCGCTGAGCACGGCGGCGGGCGAGCGCGTCGGCCTCGTCGGCGCGCTCAGCGTCGAGACCGCCGCAAAATATCTCAACGCCCGCGACGTCGACGGCATCGTCATCGGCGAAGGTTTCGGCGCGCGCACGATCGAGGCCTTCCTCACCGTGCTTGCCGAAGACCCGCGCTTCCGCGACCTCCCGATCGCGCTGCTGCCCGAGCTGCCGGGCGCGATCGACGCCGATCGCCTGCCCAATCTCGAGCAGCTCGACGGCGAGCCGGCCGAAATCGTCGAGCGCATGCTGCCGCTGGTGCGTCAGCACGCGCTGGAGGCGCGGCTGCAGCGCCAGCTCGCCGCGATCGAAGCCAAGGGCCTCCTCGATCCGCAGACCGGCCTGTTCACGGTCGCGGCGTTCCTGAACGACTTCAACCGCGCGGTCGAAGAGGCGAAGGAGCGCGGGCTCGCCATGTCGCTCGCCCGTTTCTCGTTTCCGGCCACGGTGGAGCGGCGCGCCAACATCGACGCCGCACGGCTCGCGAGCCGGCTCGTGCGCAGCGCCGACTTCGCCTGCCATGCGAGCGACGGCTCGATCCTGATGGCGTTCTCCGAGACCGCGCTGCGCAGCGCGCATGTGGTGGCACGCCGCATCGCGAGCGTGATGCGCCACACCACGCTCATGAGCGAAGGGCCCGACGGCAAGCCCGTGCGGGTCGATCCGCTGGTGACGCTCGCCGCGCTCAAGCCGGTCGATACGGTCGAGTCGCTGCTCGCCCGCGTCTCCGAGCCGGCCATGGTTGCGGCCCAGTAGCGCCGCGCCTATTTTAGGCTCCTCATCCCGAGGAGCCGCTCATGCCCGCCTCTCCCGCCTCCGACCGCGACGTTTTCCCGATCGACGTCGTCTCCGACGTGGTCTGCCCCTGGTGCTTCATCGGCAAGCGCCGCCTGGAGAAGGCGATCGCCATGAAACCGGAGATTCCGGTTGAAGTGCGCTTCCGCCCCTATTTCCTCAATCCGTGGGTGCCGCGCGAAGGCATCAGCCGCACCGAGTATCTCACCACCAAGTTCGGCTCGGTCGAGCGCTACAACGCCAACGCCAACCGCATCGTCGGCGTCGCGGCGGCGGAAGGCCTCACCTACGCGCCCGACAAGATCAAGCGCCAGCCCAACACCATCGACTGCCATCGCCTTATCCTGTGGGCCGAGGAAGCGGGCGACGCCGCGCGCATGAAGCAGCGGCTGATGGACCTTTATTTCACCGAAGGCGCCGACCTGAGCGATCGCGAGGTGCTGGTGAAGGCCGCGGCCGATTGCGGGCTCGACGCGGACCGCGTGCGGCGCGATCTGGCCGCCGACGCCGACGCGGCGCGCGTCGAGGAGGCCGCCAACGCCTTGAAGGATTCCGGCATCGATGGCGTGCCGTTCTTCATCTTCGGCGGCGTCCTCGCCGTCTCCGGCGCGCAGGATGCGAGCTACCTCGCCTCCGCGATCGAGCGCGGCGCCGAGGAGCGCAAGAAGCGGCTGGCGCAGGCGACAGCGTAGGGTGGGCAAAGGCGGCCAGTGCGCGCGTGTCATGCACGGCACCAATCCCGCCGTGCCCACGCGGTTTGCGGAACTGGAGGGGCACAGACATGCAAGATCTTCAGCCGATGACGTTGCTTGATCGGCGCCGCTTCATCGGCGCCGGCGCGCTGGCGCTCGCTGGCGTGCCCAGGCTCGCGCTGGCGCAGGAAGCCTCCCGCGGTGCGGGTGAGGCCAAGCGGCTGAGCGAGATCATCGCCGAATTCGTGGTCGGCTTCGATCTCAAGGACGCCCCGCCGCTCGCGATCGAGCGCACCCGCCTCGCCTTCATCGACACGATGGGCGTGATGCTCGCCGGCAGCCGATCGCATGTTGCCGGCATTGCCTACGACATGGTGAAGGCCGAGGGCAGCGCGCCGGCCGCATCGATCGTCGGACAGTCGTCACGTGCCTCGCCGCAGCTTGCGGCGCTCGCCAACGGCGTGGCCGGCCATGCGCTCGACTACGACTTCACCTTCATGATCGGCCAGATGGTGGCGCCGCTCATTCCGGCGCTGCTGCCGCTGGCCGAAAGCACGGGCGCCTCGCCCGCGCAGACCATGGCGGCCTTCGTGGTCGGCTTCGAGGTGGCGGCGCGTTTCGCCCGCGCCAATGGCAACATCGCGAGCACCGCCGGCTGGCACGCCACCAGCGCGATCGGGACGATCGCCGCGGCGGCCGCCAGCGCACGCCTGCTCAAGACGCCGGCTGCCGCCATTCCGGACGTGATCGGGATCAGCGTGTCGATGGCGAGCGGCGTCGGGGCCAATTACGGCACCATGACGAAGCCGCTGCATTCGGGCCTTGCCGCGCGCAACGGCGTGATGGCGGCGCTTCTGGGCGGGCGCGGCTTCACCGCAAATTCCGCCGCGATCGAGGGCCGTGACGGCTTCTTCGGCGCGTTCCTGCGCGGCCTCGATTGGAAATCCGATCCGTTCCACGATCTCGGCCGCCGCTTCGAGCTGGTGGAGCGCGGGTTCCGGCCAAAGCTCTATCCGTGCGGCGGCCTTTCGCACACCGCGATCGAGGCGACGCTCGAGCTGCGCGACATGCTCGGCGGCCGCCTCGCCGACATCACGACGATCAAGGCCGGCGTGACCAAATACGCCTCGAGGCGCATCAGCGATCGCTATCCCGCGTCGTCCGAGAACGCCAAGTTCAGCATGCCCTATATCGGCGCCTACACGCTCGTTCACGGCGCCCCGATGCTCGCGGCCTTCACGGAAGAAGCGATCCGCGACGAGAAGGTGCGCGCGCTGTCGCGCAAGATTTCGCTCGTGGTCGATCCGGCATTCGAGGAGTACTACATGGGCGCCGACAGCCCGACGCGGGTGACGGTCTCGCTCGCCAACGGGCAGACCGTCGAGCGGCTGCGTTTCCACGCCAGCGGGTCGGCGCAGATGCCGCTCACCAAGGCGCAGGTCGAAGACAAGTTCATGAGTTGCGCCACGCAGGCGGTCGACAAGGCGGTCGCGACAAAACTGTTTGCGGCTCTCAACGCCCTCGGCGAGCAGCCCACGTTCGATGAGTTCTGGCCGCTGATCCGGGGTGCGTAACGACGCGTAGGGTGGGCAAAGGCGGCCGAGGCGGTAGTGTAATTCCGCTACTTGCATCCCGCCGTGCCCACGCTGTCCGCCGGTCCGCGTGG
>WNEZ01006101.1_pt1 | contig 10937 bp, 11 predicted proteins | sample 5400521 | NCBI WGS metagenome assembly WNEZ01 (sample SAMN13153339, study PRJNA577476) | soil metagenome | isolation source: 120 cm saprolite under Douglas fir tree site 2 hole 1 replicate 1 | place: USA:California | collected 2015-04-18
TACTTCCAGGAGCAGTCGACGTCGACGTAGCCCAGCACGCGCAGCCATGCGCACTGCTCGTGGCCACGCATCAGGCGCAGCAGAACGTCGAGCTGGGTGCGGCTCTGCGGAACCCGCGCGGCGCGCGTCTCGCTGAACGCCGCCGCGACGCTCGCATCTCTCCACACCGGGTCGGTCACGTCACCCTCGGAGCGCCGCGCGCACGAGACCTCCCATCGCGCGACACCCGATGGCCGGCTGGCCGGGCGCGGCCAGGTCCGCCGTGCGGTGGCCCGCCGCGACCACGGCCGCCACCGCACGTTCGATCGCCTCCGCGGCCGCCGGCGCAGCGAGCGAGTAGCGGCAGAGCATCGCGGCGGAGAGGATCGTCGCCAGCGGGTTCGCCCTGTCCCGCCCGGCGATGTCCGGCGCCGAGCCGTGGATCGGCTCGTAGAGCCCGCGGCAGCGCTCGCCCGGCGCCGGCGCGCCGGCGAGCGAGGCGGAGGGCAGCATGCCCATCGAGCCCGCGAGCATCGAGGCCTCGTCGGTCAGGATGTCGCCGAAGAGGTTCTCGGTGGCGATGACGTCGAAGTCGCGCGGGCGCCTCTCGCGCCACAGGCGCGACGAGGAGAGGATGTTCGCCTTGTCGACGGAGGCGAGCTTCCGCCGCCGCTGGCGTGCGAGCGCGAAGGCCGCGTGGAGCAGGCGCGCGATCTCCGCCTCGGTGTAGACGAGCGTGTCGACGGCCTCGCGGCCGGCGGGCGTCGTGCGCCGCTCGCTCGGCTTCCCGAAGTAGATGCCGCCGGTCAGCTCGCGGACGACGACCAGGTCGACGCCGTCCAGGATTTCACGCCGGAGCGGCGAGGCGGCGATCAGCTCGGGCACGGTCCACACGGGACGCAGGTTGGCGTAGAGCCCGAGGCCCTTGCGGAGACCGAGGAGCGCCTGCTCGGGGCGCACGCGCGCGCCGGGGTCGTCCCATTTGGGTCCGCCGACGGCGCCGAGGAGGACGGCGTCCGCTTTGCGCGCCCGTTCGAGCTCGGCGGGGGGCAGCGGGTCGCCGACCGCGTCGATGGCGGCGCCGCCGATCGTCCCCGTGCTGAACTCGAGGGCCAGGCCGTGGCGCGGCGCCACGGCTTCCAGGACCGCGACCGCCTCGGTCGTCACCTCGGGACCGATGCCGTCGCCGGGGAAGACGGCGATGGTGGCGGGCGCGCTCACGGATCAGTCGTCGGGCCCGGCGCCCGGACCCGCGTCCGCCCCGGCCTCGCCCGGCGGCGCCGCGATCATCCCCGTCTGCCGCGCGTAGGCGAACAGCCCGCCGGCCGCGATGACCGGGCCCGCGTCGCCGAGCGGCCGGAGCCGGTGGACCGTGCGCGTATCGACGTGGGTCAGCGTGTTCGCCTCGAGGTCGAGGACGACCTCGTCGTTGGTGCGGAACGCATCCACCAGCCGGGCGGGCGTCTCGCACGGGTACAGCTCGCCCGTGGCGACGCAGTTCCGGAAGAAGATGCGCGCGAACGACTCCGCCACCACCGCCTTCAGGCCCGCGGCCCCGAGCGCGACCGGTGCGTGCTCGCGCGACGACCCGCAGCCGAAGTTCTTCCCGGCGACGATGATCGCGTAGGGGGTCGCCATCGCGCCCGGGGGAACGAACGGCGGCTGGTCGGGCGTGCGCGCCAGGCCGGCCAGCGCGTAGCTCCCGAGCTTCCGGTACTCCTCGGGGATGGTCGGCACCAGGTTCAGGTACTCGGCGGGGATGATCTGGTCGGTGTCGATGTTGTCGCCGAGGACGTAGACGCGCCCGGTGATGGTCATTGGAGAAGCTCCCGCGGGTCGGTGATGCGTCCGGTGACCGCCGAGGCGGCGACGGTGTACGGCGAGGCGAGGTACACCTGCCCCTCCTTGGACCCCATGCGGCCGGGGAAGTTGCGGTTGGTGGTCGAGATGCAGACCTCCGGGCCGTTGATGCGCCCGAAGGTATCGCGCGGCCCGCCCAGACATGCAGCGCACGAGGCGTCGAGCGATATCTGGCAGCCCGCCTCCTTGAAGATGTCGAGCAGCGACCGGCCGTCGATGGTCTGGACGCGGAGGCCGCGGGTGACATCGGTGGTCGAGGGCACCAGGAAGGTGTCGACCGCGACGTGCCGGCCCTTCAGCACGCGCGCGGCGTGGACGAAGTCGGTGATCTTGCCGCCCGTGCACGAGCCGATGTAGGCGCGCGTCAGCTTCACGTCCCCGAGCTCGCGCGCCAGCGCCCGGTTGTCGGGCGAGTGCGGCCGGGCGACCGTCGGCTCGAGCCGGCGCGCGTCGTAGCCCTTCTCGATCAGGAAGCGCGCGCCGGGGTCGTTCTCGACCGGCGTGAAGGACGTGGTCGTCCGGCCGCGGAGGTAGGCGCGCGTGGTCTCGTCGCAGGCGAGGATGCCGTTCTTGCCGCCCGCCTCGATCACCATGTTGGCGAGCGTCATCCGCTCCTCCATCGAGAGGCGCATCACCGCCTCGCCGGCGAACTCCATGGAGCGATAGGTCGCGCCGTCGACCCCGATGTCGCCGATGATCTGGAGGATGAGATCCTTGGCGAGGATGAAGTCCGGGATCTCGCCCTCGAAGACGAAGCGCATGGTGGGCGGGACCTTCACCAGGAGCTTCCCCGTCCCCATGACGAAGGCGGCGTCCGTGTTGCCGATCCCGGTCGCGAACTGGTTGAAGGCGCCCGCGGTGCAGGTGTGCGAGTCGGTGCCGAAAAGCACCTCGCCCGGACGGGTGTGCCCCTCCTCGGCGAGCGCGATGTGGCAGACGCCCTTGTAGCGCGGCGTGCCCACGTCGTAGAGGTGCGGCAGGCCCTGCTCCCCGGCGAACTCCCGCAAGATATCGACGTTGCGGTGGGCCTTCTCGTCCTTCGTGAAGATGTAGTGGTCGGGGATGATGACGACGCGCTCGCGGTCCCAGACCCGCGCCTGCTTCCCGAACTCGCGCTTGAAGATGCCGATCGTGCCCGGGCCGCAGACATCGTGGGTCATGAGCACGTCGGCCCGGACCCACACGTTGTCGCCGGGCTGGACGCTCTCCTTCCCGGCGGCGCGCGCCAGTATCTTCTCCGTCATGGTCATGGTGGCGCTCACGGTCCCACCTCCGCCTGCTGGCGCTGCCGGTACTGCCGGCGGTACTCGAGCTTGTTGAGCGCGTTCACGTAGGCCTGCGCGCTCGCCTGGATGATGTCGGTGTGGCTCCCCTGCCCGGTCACGGTGTGAGCGTCCTCACGCACCAGGACCGACACCTCGCCCTGCGCGTCGGTGCCGCCGGTGATCGCCTTGACGGCGTAGCGCTGGAGCTCGGGGTGCTGGCCGGTGAGATCGCTGATCACCTTGTAGCAGGCGTCGACCATGCCGTCGCCGGTGCCGTGGCCGAGCACCTCCTGGCCGTCGATGCGCAGCTTCACCGTCGCGTGCGGCACCGCCATGCTGGACGAGGTCACGTTCAGGTAGACCAGCTCGTAACGATCGTGGCCTCCCTGCCCGCGCACCGACTCCTCGGCGACCAGCGCGATCAGGTCCTCGTCGTAAACGTCCTGCTTGGCGTCGGCGAGCGACTTGAAGCGCTCGAAGAGGCGGTTCATGTCGACGTGCGTCAGGTCCAGACCGAGCTCGCGCAGGCGATCCACGAAGGCGTGGCGCCCCGAGTGCTTGCCGAGCACCAGGCGGTTCGAGGCGAGGCCCACGGACTCGGGCTTCATGATCTCGTAGTTGAGGCGGTTCTTCAGCACGCCGTCCTGATGGATGCCGGCCTCGTGCGCGAAGGCGTTCTCGCCCACGATCGGCTTGTTGATGGGGATGGCGATGCCGGTGATCTGCGCCAGGAGGCGGCTGGTGGGGTAGATCTGCTCGGTGACGATGCCGGTGTCGACCCCGAAGCGCTCGCGGCGCGTCTTGATCGCCATCACCACCTCTTCCATCGAGGTGTTGCCGGCGCGCTCGCCGATGCCGTTCACCGTGCACTCGATCTGCCGCGCGCCGTTCTGCACCGCGGCGAGGGAGTTGGCGACCGCCATGCCGAGGTCGTTGTGGCAGTGCGCGCTCCAGATGACCTTGTCCCCGCCGGGAACGCGCTCGCGGAGCATCTTGAAGAGCGCGCCGTACTCCTCGGGGAGCGCGTAGCCGGTCGTGTCGGGGACGTTGATGGTGCGCGCGCCGGCCTCGATCACCGCGGTGAAGACCTCGATCAGGTACTCCGGATCGCTGCGCGAGGCGTCCTCGGCCGAGAACTCGACGTAGTCGACGTGCTCCCTGGCGCGCTTGACGGCCCACACGGCCGCGTCGAGCACGTCCTTCCGGCTCATCATGAGCTTGTGCTTCAGGTGGATGTCGGAGGTGGCGATGAAGATGTGTATCCCCGGCCGCTTCGCCTTCTCGACCGCCAGGATTGCGCGGTCCACGTCCTGCTCCCGCGTGCGCGCGAGCGAGAGGATGATCGGCTTGGTCACCGCCTCCGCGACGCGCCGGACGGACGCGAAGTCGCCGTCGGAGGAGGCGGCGAAGCCCGCCTCGATCACGTCCACGCCCAGGTGCTCGAGCTGGCGCGCGATCGCGAGCTTCTCCTCCACGTTCATGGTGGCGCCGGGCGATTGCTCGCCGTCGCGCAGCGTGGTGTCGAAGATCTGTACCCGGTCCATCGTCGTCTCCTTTACGCCAGCCCGTCCCGGAAAACACCTGGGGCCACGAACCGCCCGGCCCGTGGCCCCAGAAACACAAACGCCACGGGGGAGGTGGTCCCGCCCGTGGCATCCTCTCGGGGAAGTGTGGGGGTCTTACCCTACACGCCTCCGAGGGCCGCGGGCGGGCAGCTAAGCAGCAGGCCCAGGGCCAGGCGAAGGAGTGTGGGCTTCTCGAACATTATCTGAGCGATTACCGGCCCTGCACGGGCTTGTCAAGCACGACGCGCACCGCGGGCGCTTCCGGGGCGGCGACCGACGGCGCCGGGCGCCCGGCGACACGGCGGACGATGATGGCGAGCGGCCCGGAGAGCGCGTAGCCCCCGATGCCGAGGAAGAGCATCACCTGGGGCATGCCCACGGTGAGGAAGCCGACGAGGATCAGCCCGAGAAGGACCGGGAACGGATGGCGGTGGTGGAAGCGGATCTCCTTGAACGAGTAGTAGCGGATCTCGCTCACCATGAGCCCCGCCACCGCGAAGATGACGAGCAGCATCGTGATGTGCTTGCCGGTCTCGCCCTCGCCGCCGAACCAGAGGTAGCCGTGGTAGTAGAGGAGCACGGTCGCGGCGATGAGCCCGGCCGCCGCCGGGATCGGGAGGCCGACGAAGTGCCGCTTCTCGACCGACGCGATCTGCACGTTGAAGCGCGCCAGGCGGAGCGCGCCGCAGGTCACGTAGAGCGAGGCGGCGAGCCAGCCCCAGCGCCCCCAGGGGCGGAGCGCCCACTGGTAGACGAGGATGCCGGGCGCGACGCCGAAGGCGACCAGGTCGGCGAGCGAGTCGTACTGCACGCCGAAGGAGCTGGTCGAGCGCGTGAGCCGCGCGATGCGCCCGTCGAGCGCATCGCAGAGCTGCGCGACCAGGATCATCACCGCCGCGAGCCAGTACTGCTTGTTGAGCGTGCAGATGATCGAGTAGAAGCCCGAGAAGAGCCCCGCCGAGGTGAACAGGTTGGGCAGGATGTAGACGCCCTTGCGCAGCGGCGGGATGCGCCGGCGGCGGCGGACGGCGTAGATGGGCGGGCTGTCCATGGTCTACGATCTCACTTCCGCGATGACGCTCGTTCCGGCCCGCACCCGGTCGCCGCGGTGGACGACCGGCTCGACCCCCGCCGGCAGGAAGAGGTCGACGCGCGAGCCGAACATGATCATGCCGAAACGCTCGCCGCGTTGCACGCGGTCGCCCGGGCGTACCCGGCACACGATCCGGCGGGCGAGTGCGCCCGCGATCTGCACCATGAGGTAGCGCCGGCCGCCGCTCTCGAGCACCACCGCGTTGCGCTCGTTGTCGAGCGAGGCCTTGTCGGCGAAGGCGGCGCGGAACTTGCCCGCCGTGTGGCGCACCAGGGCGACCGTGCCGGAGACGGGGTTTCGGTTCACGTGCACGTCGAGCGGCGACATGAAGATGCTGACCCGCGTCGCCAGGGCTCCGAGCACGCGCTCCTCGCGCTCCTCCACGACCGCCACCACGCGCCCGTCGGCGGGCGAGACGACCAGGCGCTCGTCGGACGGCACGCTGCGCTCGGGGTCGCGGAAGAAGTAGAGGCAGAAGCCGACCGCCACCACGAGCGGCACGAGCGAAGCCGGATGCCCCGCGAGCGCGCCCACCGCGCCGACCAGGCCGAGCACGCCGGCGGCGGTGGCGATGACGGGCCAGCCCTCGCGCGCGATCGCCACCAACCTCCTGGCCTAGTTCCGCGAGCGGTCGACGAGTCGCTCCGAAGCGAGCCAGGGCATCAGGCCGCGCAGCTTCGCCCCCACCTCCTCGACCGGGTGCTTCGCGCCTTCCTTCCGCAGCTCGCGGAAGTGCGGCAGGCCACAGCGGTACTCGGTGATCCACTCGTCGGCGAACTTGCCCGACTGGATGTCGGCGAGGATCGCCTTCATCGCCTTGCGGGCCTCGTCCCCGATGACCCGCTTGCCGCGCGTCATGTCCCCGTACTCGGCCGTGTTGCTGATCGAGTAGCGCATGTTGGCGATGCCGCCCTCGTAGATCAGATCGACGATCAGCTTCACCTCGTGCAGGCACTCGAAGTAGGCCATCTCGGGCGAGTAGCCGGCCTCGACCAGCGTCTCGTAACCGGCGCGGATCAGCTCGGTCAGGCCGCCGCAGAGGACCGACTGCTCGCCGAACAGGTCCGTCTCCGTCTCCTCCTTGAAGGTCGTCTCGAGCACGCCGGCGCGCGTGCCGCCGATCGCCTTGGCGTAGGCGAGGCCGATCTTCTTGGTGTCCCCGCTCGGGTCCTGCGCGATGGCCAGGAGACAGGGCACGCCGCGCCCCTTCTGGTACTCGCTGCGCACCAGATGGCCCGGGCCCTTGGGCGCGACCATGAAGACGTTCACCCCGGCCGGCGGCACGATCTTCTTGTAGTGGATGTTGAAGCCGTGGCCGAAGGCCAGGTACTTGCCGGGCGCGAGCCCCGGTGCGATCTCGCCCTCGTAGATCTCCCCGCCCTGCTCGTCGGGCACGAGGATCATGACGATGTCGGCCTCGCGCGCGGCGGTGGCGGCGTCGACCACGCGCAGCCCGACCTTCTCGGCCTTGGGGCGGGAAGTGCTGTCGGCGCGCAGCCCGACGCGCACGTCCATCCCGCTGTCGCGCAGGTTCTGCGCGTGCGCGTGCCCCTGGCTCCCGTAGCCGACGACGGCGATCTTCTTGCCCCGCAGGGGGGCGAGGTCGGCGTCTCCGTCGTGGTAGATGTTCATGCGGCCCGCTCCTTGTTCTTGTCGTCGACGGTGAGGAGCCGCGTGCCGCGGAACATCGCCACCTTGCCCGTGCGGACGATCTCCAGGATGCCGAGGGGTCTCAGCAACTCGATGAGCGCCTTCACCTTGTCCTCGGCGCCCGTGATCTCGACGATGTAGGTCTCGCGCGACACGTCGATGATCTTGGCGCGGAAGATGTCGACGATGTTGGCGAGCTCGCCCCGGTTGCGCTCGTCGGCCTTGACCTTGATGAGGACCAGCTCGCGCTCGACGTGCTCGGTCTCGGTGAAGTCGCCCACCTTGATGACGCAGATGAGCTTGTTCAGCTGCTTCTCCATCTGCTCGAGCACCTGGTCGTCGCCCCGGGTGACCAGCGTGATGCGCGACACGGTCGGGTCGAGCGTCTCGGCCACCGAGAGGCTCTCGATGTTGAAGCCACGGCCGCTGAACAGGCCGGCCACGCGGGCCAGCACCCCGAACTCGTTCTCGACCAGGACGGAGATGATGTGACGCATGGCGGCCTCAGTGGGGACGGTGGCGGGCGAGGATCTCCATGATCTTGTCCTTGCCGGCGAGCTTCAGCTTCTGCAGCCGTTTCTTCTCCACCTCTTCCTCCGGTGTCAGGTAGAGCTTCTGCTGGAAGGCCCCGAGCTGCCGCTCGAGGTCCACGTGCTCCTCGTAGTAGCGGCGGAGCTCCGGCTCTCGCTCGACCAGGGTCCGGATGAGCGCCTCGTCCTTTTCTTCCATGCCTCGCCCCCTCCCCGCTGAGCGGAAAGTAGGACCTTAATATGGCGCAAAACGCCCTGTCAACGCGACCGCGGCAGCTCCGCGTCCGGTGGACGGACGTAGACCGGCTCGAGCGTGCCCGCGTTGGCGGCCTCGCCCGCGGCGAGGCGCGCGGCGCCGAGCCGCGCGATCACCCCGCCCCGCGGATGATGCGTGGCGAAGGGCAGCAGGTTTGCGTGCGCACCCAGCACGTCGCCGTAGACCTCGCCCGCGTCGCCCACCAGCGTGCACGGGCGTGGAAGGCGCGCGGCGAGCGCCGCGGGCGCGAGCGCCAGGTCGGGAGTGAGGCGGCGTGGCCCCTCGGCCGTCGCGGTGAAGAGCGCCGCATACACCTCGCGCTTGCGCGCGTCGAGGGCCGCGCACAGGCTCGTGCCCGGCTCGGCGTCGGCGACCCAGGCGAGGGCCTCGAGTGTGGGCACCCCGACCAGCGGCAGCCCTCCCGCGAAGGCGAGCCCCTTGGCGAGCGCCAGCCCGACGCGCAGCCCGGTGAACGACCCCGGCCCGATCGACACCGCGATACCCTCGACGTCCTCGAGCGCCAGCCCCGCCTCCCCGAGCACGCGCTCGACGAGCAGCGGCAGCGAGGCGGTGTGCGAGCGCGACTCGCGGTGCACGCCCTCGGCCAGGACGGCGCCGTCGCGCACCACGCCGACCGCCGCGGTCCAGGTCGCCGTGTCGAGTCCGAGGACGAGCGTGAGCTAACTCAGGAAGAGCCGATGGATGTCGTTGTAGAAGACGAACACCATCAACGTGAGGAGCAGCAGGATGCCGACCTGCTGCGCGATCTCGCGGTGCCGCGGGCGCAGTGGGCGGCGCAGCACCCCCTCCACCGCGAAGAAGGCGAGATGCCCGCCGTCGAGCGCGGGGATCGGCAGCAGGTTCAGGACCGCGAGGTCGACGGAGAGAAAGGCGAGCATGGAGAGGAAGTAGCGCAGGCCTGCCCTGGCCTGCTGCCCCGCGGCGCGCGCGATGGCGATCGGCCCGCCCAGCTCGCTGAACGGCACGCGTCCCTGGACCATGAGCACGACGCCCTTCAGCACCACGAGGGAGGCGGTCCACACCTGCTCGGCCGCCATGCCGACCGCCGGTAGCGGGCTCACGTGTGTCCATTCGTGCGAGGCCTCGATGCCGATGCGGTAGACCTTGCCCGCGTCCTCCCCGTAGAGGGTCCGGTTGTCGCGCAGCTCGGGCGTTACCTCGAGCGGGAAGCGCTGGCCGTCGCGCTCGACGGTGAGCACGACCCGCTCGCCCTTGGAGCCCAGGATGGCCTTGGAGAGCTCCTCCCAGGTGGCGATCGGTCGGTCGCCGATGGCGACGACGCGGTCGCCCACCTTGAGCCCCGCGCGCTCGGCCGGCATGCCAGCCGACACGCCGCCCACGCGCGGCTCGGTCGAGGGCAGGTCCACACCCACCAGGCCGTAAAGCAGCGCGTAGACGACGAAGGCGAAGACGAGGTTCATCGCCGGGCCGGCGAAGACGATCGCCGCGCGGCGGCTCACCCGCTGGGTCACGAAGGCGCGCGCGGGATTGGCCTGTGCCTCCGCCTCGTCCTCCTCGCCCAGCATCTTCACGTAGCCGCCCATCGGCACGGCGGACACGGCGTACTCCGTCTCGCCCCACTTGCGCGACAGGATGACCGGACCGAAGCCGATCGAGAAGCGCTCCACCAGCACGCCCATCCGCTTGGCCACCGCGAAGTGCCCGAGCTCGTGCACGAAGACGAGCACGGCGAGCGCGACCGCGAACGACAGCGCCGTGAACAGGAAGGAATGAATGTCCATCGTCACCCTCAGGCTCGGGGCAGGACGGCGTAGTAATAGGTGAACACGACCGGGAAGAGGAGGCTGTCCAGCCTGTCCAGGATGCCACCGTGCCCGGGGATAATCCAGCCGGAGTCCTTGGCGCCGAAGGCCCGCTTCAGGGCCGACTCGCAGAGGTCGCCGAACTGAGCCAGGACGCTGATCGCCAGGCCGAGCAGAACCGCCTCCCGGCCGCCCAGCTCGGCGAAGAAGACGAGGTGGCAGATCGTCGCGATCAGCACCGCCCCGCCGAGCGCACCGAACCCGCCCTCGATGGTCTTGCTCGGGCTGATCGCGGGGGCGAGCGGGTGGCGGCCGAAGGCGCGGCCGGCGAAATAGCCACCCGAGTCCGAGCCCATCGCCACGTAAACGGTGAACAGCACCCAGCGCCAGTCGTGCGCGCGCAGGAGCACGAAGTGCGGCGTGAAGAAGCCGATGTAGAGCACGCCGAGGAGGGAGAGCCCGAGGCGGTGCATCCCGCCCGGCAGATCGTCCGGGTGCAGGAGCGGGAAGGCGAGCCCGCCGATGACCGCGAGCGCGAGACCCGCGCCCCACAGATCGGACTGGCGCGCGGCGACGCCGCCCGCGATCACCAGCCCCCAGAGCACGCCCGTCGTGCGCTCGAGCGCGTCGCCGGGCAGCGCCATGGCGAAGTACTCGAACAGCCCGATCGCGGCCACGGCCATGATGAAGCCCGCGAACAGGTGGGGCTCCAGGTACTCGACGATCAACCACAGCGCCGGCAGCGCGACCGCCGCCGTGGCGAGCCGGGTCTTGAGCACTCAGTTCGCGGCGCGTAAGCGCTCGCGCTCGACCTGGGCGGACGTCCGGCCGAAGCGGCGCTGACGCTGCTGGAAGAAGGCGAGTGCCTGGAGGTAGTCGCGCTCGCGGAAGTCGGGCCACAGGGTGTCGGTCACGTACATCTCGGTGTACGCGAGCTGCCAGAGGAAGAAGTTGC
>WNEZ01005681.1_pt1 | contig 10936 bp, 10 predicted proteins | sample 5400521 | NCBI WGS metagenome assembly WNEZ01 (sample SAMN13153339, study PRJNA577476) | soil metagenome | isolation source: 120 cm saprolite under Douglas fir tree site 2 hole 1 replicate 1 | place: USA:California | collected 2015-04-18
GGCTTCTCGATCAACCTGCTCACGCTGTTCGGCCTGGTGCTCGCGATCGGCATCGTCGTGGACGATGCGATCGTGGTGATCGAGAACGTAGAGCGTATCATGGCCCAGGACCGGGTGTCACCCGCCGTCGCCGCCGACCGGGCGATGCGGCAGGTGAGCCGAGCGCTGATCGCCATCGTGCTGGTGCTGTGCTCCGTGTTCGTCCCCGTGGCGTTCCTCGGGGGCATCACGGGACTCATGTACAAGCAGTTCGCCATCACCATCGCGGTCTCCGTGGTGCTGTCCGGCATCGTGGCGCTGACCCTGACCCCGGCGCTGTGCGCCGTGCTGCTGCGGCCCGTGCAGGAGGGCGCACCGCAAACGACAGGCGCGGTGGCGAGCGCGTTCAACCGGATCTTCGATCGCTTCAATCGCGGGTTTCGCGCCGTCACTGAGCGCTATCTGGGCGCCGCCGGTCGCGTGATCGACCGTCCCCGAACGTTCTTCGGCGCCTTCGCGGTGGCGGTCGCCCTGTTGTTCGTTCTCGTGCGGTCCGTGCCGACCGGGTTCATCCCCAGTGAGGACAAGGGGTACTTCGGGATGCTCATCGAGCTTCCCGACAACGCTTCGCGCCAGCGGACGGAAGCGGTGGTGAAGCAGGTGGAAGCGTTCCTCCTAAAACAGCCGGCGATCAATCACGTCGTGGCGCTGGTCGGCCTCAACTTCATCCAGAACGCGAACCAGACCAACGCGGCCATCATGTTCGTGATGCTGAAGCCGTGGGACGAGCGGCGCGCCGCGCGGGACCAGTTCCCGGCGGTGCTGGGCGCCGTGAACGGCTTTCTCTTCCAGCTGCAGCAGACGCGCGGCTTCGCGTTCAACCTCCCCGAAATCATCGGCCTGGGCACGACCGCGGGCCTGGAGCTGAATCTCCAGGACCGCGGAGTGAACGACGTGACGCGGTTCGCCGGGCTGGCGGGCGAGTTCGCGGCTGACGCCAACGGGCTGCCACAGCTGCGTGGCGTGTACCCCACCATCCGAGTGAACACGCCACAGCTGTTCGTGCACGTGGACCGGGAGAAGGTGAAGGCGCTCGGGATCTCGCTCTCGGAGCTGTTCCAGACGCTCCAGGCATCCCTGTCGACGCTGTACATCAACGACTTCAACCGGTACGGGAAGACCTATCGGGTCCAGGCCGAGGCGCAGGCCCGGTTCCGCCAGACGCCCGAGGACATCGGCCGGCTGTACGTCCGTGGGCCGAATCAACAGATGGTGCCCGTGTCGGCGCTCACCCGGACGGAATTCCGGGCCGGGCCGAGCGTGATTACTCGGTTCAACGGGTTCACGTCGGCGCTGGTGGTCGGGGCCCCGGCGCCGGGGAAAAGCTCCGGGGACATGCTCGACGCGGTGGAACGGCTCGCCCAGGACAAGTACGCCGGGCGCGGCGTGGGCTACGCCTTCAGCGGCCAGTCGTATCAGGAGCGCGCCTCGGGCGGCCAGGGCAGCCTGGTGTTCGCCCTCGGACTCATCATGGTGTTCCTGGTGCTCGCGGCGCAGTACGAGAGCTGGTCGATCCCGTTCGCGGTGCTGCTCGGTGTACCGTTCGGCACGCTGGGCGCGCTGCTCGGCGTGTGGCTGCGCGGCATGCCCAACGACGTGTACGTGCAGATCGGATTGATCGTGGTGATCGGGCTCGCGGCCAAGAACGCGATCCTGATCGTCGAGTTCGCCAACGAGCTGCGCGCCCAAGGGCGCTCGATTCGCGAAGCGGCCCTCGAGGCCGGCCGCGAACGGCTGCGCCCGATCCTCATGACCTCGTTCGCCTTCATCCTGGGTGTGGCCCCGTTGTTGACGTCGAGCGGGGCGGGCGCAGCGAGCCGTCACTCGATCGGGACCGGAGTCTTCTTCGGGATGCTCGTGGCCACGCTGGTCGGCGTGTTCTTCATCCCGCTGTTCTTCACGGCCATCCGGACCTTGAGCGAGCGCGGCCTGTTCCGCCGCGACGCGGATGCCGCCGCGCCGCAGGCCGTGCCCGTTGCGGTGGAGGGCGACTGACATGCGACGTCTCGTGTTGCTCGCACTGTTCGCCTTGATCGCACTCACGGCGGCGTGCGCCGTGGGACCGGGATATCGCCGCTCGTCCCTCGGCATGCCCGACGGCTGGCGGCCGCGCGCCGCGTCCGAGGACTCGCTCCGGCGGTTCTACGACTCGTTGCGCACCAGCCGGGACACGCTGCTGCCGGCCGGCGCCGACACGGCGCGCCTGCCGTTTTCGTACGACACTACATCACAGGGACCGCGCGTGGACTCGACGGCCGCGCTGCGGTGGCTCGACCTGATTCAGGACTCCGTCCTCCGACAGCTCGTGGACACGAGCCTGCGGGCAAACCGCGACATGCGCACCGCGGTCGCCGTGATCGACGAGTTCCGCGCCCAGTACCGCGCGACCCGGGGCGCGCTCCTGCCTGCGCTGTCGGCCAACGGTCAAGCCGGCCGCAACCAGACGGTGTTCGGCACGTTCGGGTCGTTCACCTACAACCAGTACCGGGCGACGGCTGACCTGAGCTGGGAGCTCGATGTCTGGGGCCGGCTCCGCCGCAGTACGAGCGCGGCGCACTCGGACCTCCGGGCACGGGAGGAAGATCGCCGCGCGCTGCGGTTGTCGCTCATCGGCGACGTGGCGACGGCCTACTTCGACCTGCGCGCGGCCGATTTGAACCTCGCCATCGCACGCCGCACGCTCGACTCGCGGCGACAAACGCTGGCGCTCGCCCGCCGGCGCCTCGACCAGGGCCTGATCTCGGAGCTCGACGTGCGACAATTCGAAGCGGAGGTGGCGAGTCCGGCGGCGAGCGTCGCCGAGTTCGAGCGTCAGGTGGCCCAGCAAGAGAACGCGCTCAGCGTGCTGGTGGGCCACAACCCCGGCGCGATCGCGCGGGGCCGCGCCCTCACCGAGATGGCGGGCTTGATTCCGGTCCCGGCCGGCGTGCCCTCCGCCCTGCTCGGCAACCGGCCGGACGTCCGGGGCGCCGAAGCGACGCTCCGCGCCGCCACCGCCCGCATCGGCGTGGCGCAGGCCGCCTTCCTGCCGACCTTCACGATCACCGGACAGTACGGCACCCAAAGCACGGACTGGTCCAAGTGGTTCGGGTCGGGGACCAACATTTGGCAGGCGTTCGCCGGCGTCTCGATCCCGCTGTTCAAGGAGGGCCGGCCAGGGGCGGGGGAGCAGGTCAACATTGCCCGGGCGCGGGCGTCCCAGGCGCGGTCGCGCTATGAGCAGACGGTGCTCGTGGCGCTGCGCGAAGTGGAAGACGCGCTCGTGGGGTTGCGAACCGCCCAGGATCGGAGCGCCGCCCAGGAGCGCCAGGTGATCGCGCTGCGCCGGGCGCTCGAGCTCGCGGACATGCGCTATCGGAACGGGGTGTCGAGCTACCTCGACGTGCTGGACGCGCAGCGCGGCCTGTTCGGCGCCGAGCTGGCACTCACCCAGGCGGAGCGGGACCAGCTCGTCACCGCCGTACAGCTGTATCGCGCCGTGGGGGCCGGGTGGCCGACCGCCCAGGAGTGAGTCATAATGAAGGCGTGCGCAAGCGTCCCCGAAAGGGCGCGCGCCGCCCGACGGCCGAGTCCCTCGTGTTCTCGTTCCTGAGCGCGGCGGACGCCATGGAGGCGCGCCTCGAAGCGGCCCTGAGCCCGGCCGGGTTGTCCCTGGCGAAGCTCGCGGTGTTGCACTTCCTGGCGGAGGCGGAGGAGCCGTTACCCCTGTCCGACCTGGCCGCGCGCCAGCACTGCGTGCGCTCCAACATCACCCAGCTGATGGATCGCCTCGAGAAAGACGGCCTGGTACGCCGCCGGGCCGACCCTGCCGACCGCCGCAGCGTCCTGGCCGAGCTCACACCCGCGGGCACGCAGGCGCATGCCAAGGGTGTACGAGCGCTCGCCGAAGCGCAACGCGCCATCGTCGGCGCGCTCAAGGCGGGCGAGGCGGCGAGTCTGCAGAACGCGCTTAGCGCCCTGACGTCCTGATTCGTTCTCTTACCACAGAAAGGGGATTCCCGTGCTCTACCTCGTTCCCCTCGGTCGACTCCTCTATTCCGCCATCTTCTTGATGACGGCATTCGGGCATTTCTCCGCGGGATACGTCGGATACGCCGCCCAGGCGGGGGTGCCGGCCCCGGGGTTGCTGGTCCCGCTGTCGGGTGTGATTGCCATCCTCGGAGGCTTGAGCATCACGCTCGGCTACAAGGCCAAAATCGGCGGCTGGCTGATCGTGCTGTTCCTCGTGCCCGTGACGCTCAAGATGCACGCCTTCTGGGCGGTCCCCGACCCGATGATGCACGGGATACAGTTGGCGATGTTCTGGAAGAACGTATCCATGCTGGGCGCCGCGCTGCTGATCACGCACTTTGGCGCGGGCCCCGTTAGCCTCGACGCGCGGCGGTCGGCCCCCGGCGGGATGTAGGCTCAGCGCCGCGGCCGACGCCGCTCCATGTGCCGGGCCATGATGCGCATCAGCTCGGCATTGGTCCACGGCTGCCAGCCGTGGGGCTTCATGGGGCGCCCGTAGACGAATTCGGCGTCGGCCGCGGGCTGCGCGCGGGTGAGTAACTCCTCCAGCCGGTACACGGCGAGGTTCAGGTAGAAGGTGTCCATGTCGCCTGTGAAGACGTGGATCTGGCCCTTGAGCTTGGGCCCGAGCCTCGCCCAGTTCCGCTCCAGATAATCGCGCAGGTCGTAGTCGTGCGTCCGAAAATACTCGGCCACACCACGGTCGATCGTTCCGGTGCGCAGGTTCCACAGCTCGGCCGGGTAGCCGTCCGCCGCCACGGGACCGTACGTCGCCTCCCAGATCGCGAACTGCTCGCCTGAGCGCGCCCGGCTGCCGAGCACCGCCTCGAACTGGCTCTCCTGCCGGATGCTGATGCGTGGCTGCCCGGTGACTTCCTGCTCGGCCGGCACATCGGCCGTCATCCATTCCGCCACCTGATGCACGAACGCGTTCGTGTCGCTGTAGATGTCGGGAATCTCGTAATAGCGGAAGTCCACCGGGTCCGGGTACAGCACCCACGTCCCGCCGAAGAAGTCCGGATGGTACACCTGGAGCGCCAGCGCTTCCCAGCCGCCGGTCGAGCCACCGCTCAGCCCACGCGCCCACGGCTCGCGGATCATCCGGAAGTGCTCCTCGAGATAGGGAATCAGCTCCTGGAACAGCGCATCGCCGTACGGGCCGTTGTTCGCCGAATTGACGGCGTACGAATCGTCGAAATAGGGCGTGGGATGCTGGAACGTCACGGCGATCAGGCGGGGGAAATTGGGAGCGCTCCACGCCCGATAGAACTCGAACCCGGGCTCGCGCGCACTGCGCGCGAGCCGCGCCGCCCGTTCCGCTGGGGTCTCGGGAATGCTGTCGGTCGAAAACCCGAACGGCGGATTGAGGGTGAAGTGCCCCTGCTGATACACCGTGGGATAGCGATGAGCGGTATCCGCGTCGTAACCGCGCGGCAGCAGCACCGTGGCACCGAGGTAGATGGGACGTCCCCACCAGGCGGTGAGCAGCTTGCTCTGAATCTTGATGTGCTTGACCCACTTCGTGTCCGGTGGCAGGTCGATCGGCGGGAGCACGCGCGTGAGCTCGAGCCGGATCGTGTCCGATCGGGCCGGATCGAGACGGACCTTGCGGACCGCGCTCACCAGATTCCCCGGCGACTTGTTGAACTGTTGGCCTTCCCATTGATCGTCGTGCAGCCACAGCGCGTGCCCGTCCGCGCGGTGGAACTCCGAGTACACGTTGAGCAACCCCTGTACGTAGTACTCGCCCGCGGGGATCTCCTTGAGGCTCGCCACCGGATAGCCGAGGGTGGTGCCGTCGATCACGCCGGGGGCGCCGGGCGCGAGCTGTGCGACGTCCACGCCGAAGAACGGGGTGCAATCGCTCTCGTGGCGCAACTGGAGGCGCGGCTCGACGTCGTCGTGCCGTGTCACGAACACGTACATGCGTCCGGTTACCGTCGCGCCGCGCAGCGCCGCTGGCACGGTGATCTCGACGCGCGCACCCTGCGATGCGGCGTCTCTTGAGATTCCGAAGGTGACGGCGAGGACGAGCGCGAGGGTAGCGAAACGCAACGGACGATCCTGAAGAGGGCGGGCTAGAGTGGCCTCAAACGGGAGGGTCCGCAAGAGCGGGAGGGGCCAGGATGCCGGGCTCGGTGGCGCGCACCTGCACGTACGCCCGGTACCCGCAGCCGCACGATTCCGTGGTGCGACCGAGCCGATCGGTCCCGAACGCGAGACGTTGCGCGCATTGGGGGCAGCGGGGCGGGCCGCCGTCTTTGACGAGGCCCGTCCGCGCCAGCGCCCGGTTCACTTGTACCGGTACGTGATGCGCCCGCGTGTGAGGTCGTAGGGGGACACCGCGAGTGTGACCCGATCGCCGGCGAGCACGCGGATGCGGAATCGCCGCATCTTCCCCGCGATCGTCGCGAGCACGTAGTGGCCGTTCTCGAGCAGGACGCGGAACGTGGTGTTGGGGAGCACCTGCTCGACGGTGCCGTTGATCTCGATCGCTTCTTCCTTCGCCATCGGTCCGTCCGCGTGAGGGGGGAAACGAAAAGGCGGGACCGGCGCATTGGCCAAGCCCCGCCTTGACGTGCTACGCACGTCGAAGGCTAGCGGTCGGTCCCAGGGAAGTCAAACAGGAAGTTATCTTGGACGTCATCAGCGGAAGGAGAAGCCCGATGGCGCACAGCGATCAGGACCGGCGGGTCGACTATATCGAATTCGGCGCGACCGACGTGGGTCGTACCAGGACATTCTATGAGCAGGTGTTCGGGTGGCGGTTCCAGGATTACGGACCGGACTACACGAGCTTCCAGGATGGTCGTCTGAGCGGCGGCTTCACGAAGGACGCCCCCGTCCGGCCCGCCAATCCACTGGTGGTGATCTACGCCGTCCAGCTCGAAGCGATTGAAGCGAAGATCAAGCAGGCGGGTGGGAAGATCGTCCGAAAGACCTGCCCGTTCCCGGGCGGCCGCCGATTCCACTTCACCGATCCCAGCGGGAACGAGCTGGCGGTGTGGACGGACAAGTAGGCCGGTTTCCTTCAGCCGCTCGCGCCGGCGTATCGCCTGATCGCCGCGCGCCACAACGCGCGCGCCAAACCGAACGCCAGCGCCGCGACCAGAGCGGCCGCGAGCGCGATCTCCGGCCGCAGCCGGCCCGTGAGCGCCGACGCCGGGATGGTCGTGGTCCACGCGATCGGGATCAGGTACACGAACAGGAACCGCAACGCTCCCGGGTACGCCGAGACGGGGTAGCGGGCGCCCTCGTACACCGCGTCGAACAGCACGGCGATGTTCTCGACCGACACGAACCAGAACGCCAGGCTCATCAGCACGACCCAGATGGCGTAGACGACGACGGCGGCAGACGCAAGCGCCAAGGCGAAAGCCACAAGCTGCGCCACTGAGGGTATGCGCCCCAGGCGCGTGAGCGCATAGCCTGCCAGTGCGAGCCCCAGCACGACGTCCGCGAAGCGCCAAATGTCGAGCCGGCGGAACGAGACGAAGCCCTGGGCGTCCACCGGCTTCACGAGCACCAGATCCAGCTCACCGCTGCGCACCTCACCGGCCAGCTGGCCGATTCCCGGCCGCAATACCGCCTCGATCAAGCCGCTGAGCGCGTTGAAGACGCCGAGTAGCACCACGATCTCCCAATAGTCCCAGCCGCCGAGGCTCGTGGTGTGGTGAAAGAAGAGAGAGAGCGTGAGCAGTGCGGTCGCCATGGAGAACAGGGTGCCCAGCACGCTCGCCACGAAGTTGGCGCGGTACTGGAGCTCCTCGGCGAGGTTCAGCCGCCAGAAGGCGCCGAGCAGGGGGATCCAGCGCCCGTTCATCCGCCCACCGCGCCGTACTTACGAATGCCCCGGCTCCAGGCGATCCGGTACGCCACGATCCAAATGCCCAGCCAAACGACCTGTGAGGCGAGCCCGCGCACGATCGCGTCCGCGCCGTGCACCGCGCCCGTCAGGAGGTCCACCGGGAAGGCGAGCATGGAACGAAACCACAGGGCTCCCGCGACACCGGCCACGGCGGGCGGTAGCAAGGCGAGCGGGGCGATCCGCCCGGCTAGGAACAGGGACACCCCGGCGTGCAGCTCCATGATCGCCGTGGCGCGCGTCGTCCAGAACGCCAGCAGGCCCGTGGTGAAGCTGATGAAGAACCGCATCGCGGCGGCGAGCAGCACGGCCACGGCCGTGAGCGCCCAGCGGCCTGGGTCGAGCGGCAGGCGCACCGCGGGCCACGCCGCGGCGACGAGCAGCCACACGACGAGGATCACGCTCGCCGTGCGTGCCTTATACGCGATGTTCTCCGCCACGGCCTCGTGTGCGGGGTGCAGCGGCCGGGCGAGCCGATAGTTGAGATCGCCTTCGCGGATCCAGCGGTCCAGATACCAGGAGTCCCAGGCGATCGTCAGCTGGTTGATGAGCATGACGGCGAAGAAGTAGCGGGCGAAGTCGGCGCGCGCGTACCCGGCGACCGAGCCGTCACCCGCGATCGCCCACCAGATGCCGAGCGCGATCGCCGGCTCGGTCACGCCCCACAGCAACCAGAGCACGATCGAAGCGCGATACTGGAGGTCGACCAGCCAGGCGTTACGGATCAACGCCGCGTACCGCTTGATCATTTGTCCTCCTCCACGCCGCGCGCGAACGCCAGCCGGATCACTTCCTCGATCGGTGGATCCTCGATCGACAGATCGGCCACGGGGAATGCGGCCAAGAGACGGGCGCTCGTCGCAGGCGCGTCCTCGCGCCGCACCTCGAGCACCGCGTTCGGAAAGTGGAAGCTCTTCACTTCGCCGAACACGGCCAGCGCCTCCGCGGTAACGCGATGGCCGTCGCCCCCGTCTCCTCCGAGCACCAGCTCGATCCGCTTGGTGCGCGCGATCCGCGCCACCAGGACATCGAGCGCTCCGTCGTACAGCAGGCGGCCGCGGTTGATCATCAGCACCCGCGACGCGAGCGCGGTCACGTCCTGCATGTAATGCGACGTGAGCAGCACCGTCGCGCCGTGCCGGTCGCGGTACTCGATGAGGAACCGGCGGATCGCCTCCTGGGCGGTTACGTCCAGCCCCAGCGTGGGCTCGTCGAGAAACAGCAGCGGCGGGCGATGCAGCAGGGACGCCACGAGCTCGCATTTCATGCGCTCGCCCAGCGAGAGCTGGCGCACCGGCTTCTGGAGCACGTCGCCCAGCTCGAGCAGGGTCACGAGCTCGGCCAGGCGCGCTCGATAGTCCACCTCCGGGATGTCGTAGATCGCGCGGTTGAGCAGGAACGTCTCCTCCGGAGGGAGATCCCACACGAGCTGCTGCCGGTTGCCGAGCACGAGCGCGATGCGCCGCTTGAACGGCGGCCCGCCGGTCCAGGGCACGAACCCCGCCGCCTCGACCCGCCCGCTGGTCGGGTACAACAGCCCAGCGAGCATCTTGAGCGTGGTAGTCTTGCCCGCGCCGTTCGGACCGAGGAACGCGACGATCTCGCCCGGCGCGATGCGGAACGTCACGTCGCGCACCGCGAGCACGTCGCGATAGCGCGGCCGGAACAGCGCGCGCAGGGCGCCGCGCAGTCCGGGATCGCGCACCTTTACCTGAAAGGTCTTGCTGAGCCCCTCGGCCGTGACGATGGATGTCATGGGTGTGGAGGAAATCTACCAGGGGTTCTGGATAGACCTACTGGCAGGGGCTACATTCCCGGATCTTGACTATCTCCCGTCTGCTTGCCGACCGCCGCCACGGCGTCGACCGGCGCGCCGAACCGCGGCGCCTGGCCCTGGTCGTAGCGCCGCGCGAGCGCCGCCGCGTGGTCGACCGGCGTCGCGGTGCCGAGCGGCGCAGCACCCTGGAACGCCGCGGCCGCCCGCAGCGCGATCCTTCCCTGGAAGGACCGGGCGAGCACGTCCGGAACGCGTTGCAGCTGCTCGCACAGGTGCCATTCGACGGCGAGTCGGTGTTCGCCGCCGCGGTGGCTCGGCTGCGGCGCGCGCTGGAGCTCCTCGAAAAACGGAACTAGCGGTGTACCGGATCCGCCGAGCCACCGCCGCCGACGCGGGCGTTCTCGCGCGCCATCGGGCGGAGATGTTCCGCGACATGGGCGAGCTGCCCGCCAGCGTGTACGATACGCTGATCGACGCCGCGCGAGCGTACCTCACCCAGGCGATCACGGACGGCCGCTACGTGGGCTGGGTCGCGGAGCTGGACGCGGGGTCGAGGGAAGTCGTCGGCGGTGCCGGACTTCAGCTGCGGGAGCTTTTGCCCCGACCCGATGTCGCCCGCGAGCGGCTGGTCCGTGGGCCGCAAGGGTTGATCGTCAACGTGTACACCGAGCGGGCGTGGCGGCGCAAAGGAGTCGCCGACGCGCTGATGCGGGAGCTGCTGCAGTGGTGCCGCGGGAACGGGATCGAGAGCGTGGTGCTGCACGCGTCGGACGACGGGCGACCGCTGTACGAAAAGCTGGGGTTCCGGCCCACGAACGAGATGCGGTACGACGGCGGTGCCTGAGCTCAGCCTCCCTGGCAGGTCCGGGTGAATTCGCGACGCGTGGCGCCGGGGTCGTTGATGGTCTTGTAGAACTGGTCGTAGTACTCGAGGGCCTGCGCGATGCGCTTGGGTTCGAGTCCCTCGCTCTCGAGACCGCGGTACAACGCGTAAATCGCCTCTTTCTGCGCATTGAACTTCGCGAACACGGGCGCCAGCTCCTCGGGCCGGCGGCAGACGGCGCGATAGATGCGCTGGCGCACGGTGGCGGTGCCCAGGCTCGGGTCGGGTTGGGCGTAGGGAGGCATGATGACCCCCGACCAGTCGAAGTCGTAGGGGACCGGATAGATGACCCCGGTCGAATCGCCGGTGAGCACGATGTTGTGCAGGGCAGACACCGCCCAGTCGGTGTTGCCGATCATGT